>ERZ827150.4424-NODE-4424-length-12349-cov-9.710347_pt1 | contig 12349 bp, 7 predicted proteins | sample MGYA00519779_ERZ827150 | MGnify/ENA primary metagenome ERZ827150 (study PRJEB31778, sample SAMEA3449267) | human gut metagenome | biome: human gut; feature: human-associated habitat; material: faeces | place: United Kingdom | collected 2010/2012 ...
GGCCCCCGCGGCGAGCGGTGCTAACTATGCCTTTGCAAAAGGCCCCGCGACGCCGCCAGGCTACTACAAACTGGCCCGACTATAAACCCTAACAAAAATCCACCCCAAAGAGAAAGGAGGGACCGCTGTGATCCCGGATCAATTTTTACAGGAGCTGAAATACCGCAGCGATATCGAGCAGATCATTGGCAGCTATGTGAACCTGCGGCGGCGGGGGCGGACCCTTTCCGGGCTGTGCCCCTTCCACAGCGAAAAATCGCCCTCCTTTACCGTCTACCCGGAAAATCAGTCCTTCTACTGCTTCGGCTGCGGGGCGGGCGGGGATGTCATCAGCTTTATCCGGCGGATAGAGAACCTGGACTACATGGAGTCCATCCGCTTTTTGGCCCAGCGGGCCGGGATGCAGGTGCCGGAGGAGGCGGGAGATGACCGCTCCGCCCGGCTGAGAAAACGAATATTGGAGCTAAACCGGGATGCCGCCCGCTACTTCCACCGCAACCTGATGAGCGAGGCGGGCCGGCCCGGCCGGGCTTACCTCATCGGGCGAGGGCTGACCAAGGCGACCATCACCCACTTTGGCATCGGCTACGCCAGCGAGGGCTGGAACGGCCTGACCGATGCCATGAAAAAGCTGGGCTACACCAAAGAGGAGCTGCTGGCGGCCCACCTGGCCAATGAGGGCCAGCGGGGCGGTTGTTATGATATTTTCCGCAACCGGGCCATCTTTCCCATCATCGATCTGCGGGGGAATGTTATCGCCTTTGGCGGTCGAAATTTGGGAGAAAAGGGCCCCAAGTACCTCAACAGCAGCGATACCCCGGTATTCAAAAAAAGCCGGAACCTCTTTGCCCTCAATTTCGCCAAGGGCAGCGACCGCAAGGAGCTGATCCTGTGCGAGGGGTACATGGATGTGGTCTCGATGCACCAGGCGGGCTTTACCAACGCGGTGGCCACCCTGGGCACCGCGCTGACGGAGGAGCAGAGTCGGCTCATCGCGCAGTACACCGGGGAAGTGGTGCTGAGCTACGATAGCGATGCCCCCGGCCAGGCAGCCACCCGGCGGGCCACCGGTCTGCTGGAGGCGGCAGGGGTGAAGATACGGGTGCTTTCCATCCCGGATGCCAAGGACCCCGATGAGTTTATCAAGAAATTCGGGGCAGAACGCTTTGCCCAGCTGATAGAGGGGAGCAGCTCCGCCACCGATTTTGCCATCAATAAGCTGCGGCAGGAAAACGATGTGACCACCGCCGAGGGCAAGGTTTCGTTCCTGAAGCAGTTTGCGGCGCTGATGGCCGGGCTGCCCAATCCCATCGAGCGGGAGGTATATTTGAGCAAGGTATGCCGGGAGCTGGAGGTAGATAAGGCCGCCGTGGCCGGGCAGATCGCCCGGGAGCAGAAGCGCCGGGACTACCGCGACCGCAAAAAGGAGGAGCGGGATCTCATCGCGCCGCCGATCCGGGAGGACAGCGGCAAGGACCGGGAGGACGAGCTGCTGCTGCGGCAGCACCCCCGGGAGATGAAGGCCGCCGAACGGCTGCTGCGGTACCTGCTGCGCAACCCCGACCGGGCCGAAGCGCTGCGGGACCGGCTGCCGGAGGGGTACTTCCTAAGCGAGAACGACCGGACGATGTACCGGGTGCTATTGCAGCGGGGGCTTTCCGGGCAGGAGCTGGATATCAGCGCCTTGGGAGAGAATCTCTCCCCACAGGCGGTGGACCGGCTGGCCAAATGGCAGCTGCCTGGCGCCCCGCCGGTGACCGATGAGGAAGCCGAGGACTGCTTGAAGTGTCTGCGGGACTACGCGGCCCGGATGAGCAGGGACGAGTTGGGGCAGCTTTCCGGCGAGGCGCTGCGGCAGTACATAGAGAATCTGAACCGGGAGAAAAACCGGCGAAAGGAATAAAAACGCCAAAAATGGCGCAGAACAAGGAGATGGTGCCTTTTCCGGGAGTTTTGCCGCCGGGAAGGCAAAAGCCCGCAGAACGCGAATTTGCGGCGCTGGCAGAGGGATAGCTTGCGGAAGGGACAGCCCGCGGCGACGAGCGGGCACACCAGGCCCCGCACAGACCAATCAAGATCAGTAACGAAGGGGAGCTTTCCCCATAAGGAGGAGCAACAGATGGCGACACAGGATAAAAAACAGGTACTCAAGGAGCTGCTGGAAAGCGGCAAGCAGAAGGGCCGCCTGACCACCAAGGAGATCAGCGACGCGCTGGAGGAGCTGGACTACGATGTGGAACAGGTGGACAAGCTGTACGATACCTTTGAGGCGTACAATATCGAGATCGTGGAGGACGATGGCGGCGAGAGCATAGCCCCGGCCAGCAATGAGGAGCTGGAGAGCGTGCTGAGCGCCGACGGCATCAGCATCGATGACCCGGTAAAGGTGTACCTCAAGGAGATCGGCCGGGTGCCGCTGCTTTCCGCCGAGGAGGAGGTCGAGCTGGCCATCCGGATGTCGGAGGGCGATGTGGCCGCCAAAAAGCGGCTTTCCGAGGCAAATCTGCGTTTGGTGGTTTCCATTGCCAAGCGGTATGTGGGCCGCGGCATGCAGTTCCTGGATCTGATCCAGGAGGGCAATCTGGGCCTTATCAAGGCGGTGGAAAAATTCGACCACACCAAGGGCTTTAAGTTTTCCACCTACGCCACCTGGTGGATCCGGCAGGCCATTACCCGCGCCATTGCCGATCAGGCCCGTACCATCCGCATCCCGGTGCATATGGTGGAGACCATCAACAAGGTGAAGAAGGTGAACAGCCAGCTGCTGCACGAAAACGGCCACGAGCCCACCAATGAGCAGATCGCTGAAAAGCTGGAGATGCCGGTGGAGAAGGTTCGGGAGATCATGCGGGTGGCACAGGAGCCGGTTTCCCTCGAAACGCCCATCGGTGAGGAGGAAGACAGCCATCTGGGCGATTTCATCCCCGACGAGGACGCCCCCGCCCCCAGCAATGTGGCCAGCCATACCATGCTGAAGGAGCAGCTGGCCGAGGTGCTTTCCACCCTGACCCCCCGTGAGGAAAAGGTACTGCGACTGCGCTTTGGCCTGGAGGACGGCCGCAGCCGCACGCTGGAGGAAGTAGGCAAGGAATTTAATGTGACCCGGGAACGCATCCGGCAGATAGAGGCCAAGGCCCTGCGCAAGCTGCGCCACCCCAGCCGCAGCAAAAAGCTCAAGGATTTCCTGGAATAAGGGGAGGGAGAACGGTGCATATTACGCTGGAATCCGACTACGCGGTTCGGATCGTATACTGCCTGGCGCAGAACGGCGGGCGGATGGAGGCGGCGGCTATCGCAGAGCAGACCGGCGTGACGCTGCGGTTTTCGCTGAAGATTCTGCGGAAGCTGGTGGCGGGCGAGCTGGTGAAAAGCTACAAGGGGGCCGGCGGCGGCTACGAGCTGGCCAAGGACCCGAAGGAGATCTCTCTGTACGAGGTGATAGAGCAGGTGGAGGGGCCGTATGCCATCAGCCGGTGCCTGAACGAGGACGACTACACCTGTAACCGCAACCGGCAGGCCTGCATGGTGTGCAAATTCAGCCGCATCTACGCGGATATTTCCGAGATGGTGCGCGAGAAGCTGGAGGGCATCAAGTTTGGCAACCTGCTGGACGAGCCGTAAGCGGACGATAACATAGAAGAAAGGGCCCCTACGGGGGCTCTTTTTTAGTACAGGGGGAAGGCGGGCGGCCTGCGGCCCCGCTCCGCGCCCCGCGCAGGCCGGCGGGGATAAAAAAAGCCCCCGGCCGGAAAGCCCGGTCGGGGGAGAGGCTATGTACATGGGAACAGGTGCCGTACGGCCCTTTCACCTCCCGTTATGCGGTGGGAGCGCCCGGTGGAATGCTGCTTCAGGGGGTCGGGGTTTCGCCAGATTCGGAAGCAGGGTTTTGTCCCTCACCGCCGGAGGGCTGCTGAGATGATTTCGCTGCTTCAATGGCAGCAGCCAAGTCAGCATTGGTGGGGTACTTGGAGGAATCAATGCCGAGGCCGGAAGCGGTGCTCTCCAAACTGGCACGGGTGTTGTTTACCTCGTTCAGCTTGGCGCTGACGGCATTGGCATCGGCGTCCTTCAGGGCGGCGGCGGCATCGGGATCAAGCTTGGCGATTGCGGCGAGATTGGCCTGACGCTGCGATTCTGCTTTCTTCTGCTGTAGCTCCTGATTCTTGGCAACGAGCTGATCGTAGGTCATGCCCTTAAGGGCGTTTTCATCCACGCTTTCGCCCAGTTCGGCCGCCAGCGCCTTAATATCATTGATGAGGTTCTGCTTTTGCTGCTCGGCTTCCTGCTTGGCTTTCAGGTCGGCCACCAGCTGCTCCAGCGTCTTGTTGGAACCGTCATAGCTGGGATCATATTTCTGGATCTGTTTGATGAGATCCTCGCGCTGGGCCTTCTGCTTCTCATTGATGGCCTGCTGGAGCTCCGCATTGCTGGGATACTTCTTGATCTCATCGGCGGTCATACCGGCGGCCTTGGCGGAAGCCTCCAGGGTGGCGCGCTCCTGCTGGAGGGCAGAGAGCAGCGCCTTGAGCTCATCCAGAGTCATATCGGAAAGGGCCGTGCCGTTGGAGCCGGTGGCATTGGGATTGAGTACCTTGATATCGGCGATGGTCTTTTCAATCTCGGTCTTGTTCTTGGCCTTATCCACGGCCTTTTGCAGCTCGGAAAGGCTCATCTTATCCATTTCCGCCTGGGTCAGGCCGGCCTTCAAGCCCTCGGCCTCCAGTGCCTTGCGGGTGGCCTCGGCCTTGGCTATGGCGGCGGAAAGATCATGCCAGTTATTGTACTGGCCGATCTGCTCGGGGGTGAGGTACTTCTGGGCCTTCTGCTGGTTGGCGGTCAGGGAGTTCTTCAGGGTATCGCCGGAGATATTCAGGTTCTGAACATCGGTGATGGAAAGGTAGGTCTTCCAGTCCTTCTGCTTGGAGAGCAGCTCATAGCGGGCCTGCAGCTGGCTCCACTTGCTGGCAAAGAGGGTGTTATCATCGAACAGCGGTTTCTTTTCGCCGTTCACGGTCACCTCCTGCTGCAGGATATCCAGACGCTCCTGGCAGAGAGCGAGCTTCTTGCTGGCGGTGTTGCCGTCGGTCTCATCCTGGGTCAGCAGCATGGCAAAGAGCTTCTGACGGTACTCGATGCGCTCCTTGATCTGCTTGGGGGTAAGACCTTCGGCCAGTTCCTCCGCCGTCATGCAGCGCTCGGCCTGGGCGGCGCGCTCCTGCGCTTTCTCATAAAGCTCGGCGGTGGTCATATTGGAGGCCGCGGCGATCTCCTCTTCGGTGAGCCACAGCTCGATGTAAGCCTTCTGTTCCTTCTCCAGCTCCTCGGCGGCCTTCTTCTCCTGCTGCTTCTTGATGTACTCATACCACTGCTTGGGCATCAGCGGGTTGGGGTTCAGGGTGGCGGCATTGACATTGACCGCTTCGCTTTCGCCATCCCGCAGTGCGCGGCCGAATATGACCAGACGGGCGATGAGCTTATTGGTATCGGGGTCACGGAAGGTATAATCGCAGGTGGAAAGGGTCAGCAGGCGGTCGCTGGCTTTTACATCCACGGTGGTCTTGATGATGGAGCGCTTCATGATCTTTTCGATATATTCATTCTTGGCGGCATCGCTGTCGCTGTCGATGAAATTGTGGTAATCGAAATCGGGGTCATCGGCCTTGCACACCACCACCGCAAAGATCTTATACATATCCTTGCGGTAGACGCTGTTGTAGCTGATGAGCGGGTGCTGCTGGTAGTAGCTGAGCTTTTTGTAGGCCTGCAGATAGCCGAACATGGTGCCATCGCCCATATTGTGGCCGTAGATGACGGTATTGTAGGAGGGCTTGGATTGGTCGACACGGAAATCAACATAGGGGATGCCCCAGTCATTGTACTTGCCGTCGATATCCGCCCGGTGGTATTTATCGTTATCCTCGGCCTGTACCACGGCGTAGTCCAGTTTGGTATCCAGAATCTTGACCCAGCCGGCGATATCGGGATTGCGTTGGTACAACGCCTCAAAGCCGCGGATGTAATCCTTGGGATAGCCATCCACTGAGATATCGGTGGTGCCATCGGGATCGTACAGGCCGGCCAGCTCATCGGAAAGGTTCTTGTTCTTGATGGACTGGAGCTTGTTATTGATGATATAGATGCCGGAGGCCAGGAACACGATGATGCAGACCGCCAACAGAATGATGCGGATCTTATCATTCTTGGTGATGGACTTCATCTTGATGCGCTGGATGAGGTTGGTGCCCTTCACGGCTTCAGCGGCGGGTTCGGCCGCGGCGGTGCGGGTCTTGGTACGGATTTTCTTTTCCATAGAGGCTTTCGGTTCCTTTCCGGAAGTATTTGCGGGGGATTTGGGAGCTTTGGCCGCGGAACAGGCAAAGAGCGAGCCGATCCCGGCACGCTTATCCAGCTCGGCGGGCTCTATGCCGCCGGGGAGCTGCTTGGGATACTGCGCGGTGTACAGCCGCAGGACATTCAGGGCCTGCCACACGGCGATCTGTTGGGTGTCCTCCCGGCGGAGCTCGGTGACCGAGAGCCGGCGGTTCCAGATGCGGTTTTTATCGGCCAGGGCCACATGCAGCTGGCCGCTTTCCGGCTGGCAGTAAAGGCCCAGGCCCAGGGCGGTGTGCCCAGCTTTGCGGCTTTGCTGGGCCAGCAGCCCCGCAATGAGCGCGGCGTTTTCGGCGGGGTTCTGCAGCACCCGGCGGGGGAGCTCCAGCTCCTGCCCGATGTGGGTGTCATCGTAGGAGGCACGGTAGCAGCTGTTTGCACCGATGACGGCGGAGAGCTGCTCCCGCAGCAGGTCGCCGGTGCCCCATTCCGCGGTGGAAAGGGTGAGCCCATGGCGGGTCATGCCGTCCACGGCGATCTGGGGGAGGGGACGATCGCCGATGCAGTACAGGTAGATGCCGAAAGTCTGCTGCATATGGGTGATGGCCCGCTGCAGATATTCCTCGGCCTCCTGCTGGGTAGCGCCGGTGGCCTCCACAAAGATGGTATAATCACCGCACTGGTGGCGGGAGGTGAGCTTGAGGTGGGGATTCTGGCTTAGGCGGGTGATCTCCTGCGGGACCGAGAACTGGTCCAGCTCCAGCACCCGCACGGTGGCGTAGCTGACCGCGAGCCCTGCCAGCTTGCCCAGCAGGGGGCGCACTGCGGAAGGATAAAGGGCGGAGAGCTCACCCGGCAGGGCGGGCAGCGCCATTAGCAGCTGCCGGCGCGCGGCGATAGCATAGCCCTGCACCAGGCCCTGCGCATTGGGCAGCTGGGTGGCCCCAGAGGGACAGGAGGCGAAATCTGCCAGCTGCTCATACCCCAGGGTAAGGCCCATGCGGGCGGCGCGGGCTTCCAGCTGCTTTTGCAGGGCGGCATCGGTTTGGGCGGTGCGCTCCAGCCCGCCGCAGACCACCCGCAGCGCCGTGGAAACGGCGGCGGGCTCCGGCGAAAGCAGCAGCACGACCGCTTCGCTTTGGCCCATGGCGTTGCGCAGGGCCGCAAACAGCTCGGCGGCATCCGGGCGACAGATGGCGTAGGAAAGCTCCGCCGAAAGGGCGGCGGTTTCTTTTTTAAGATACTGGTAGGCGGTATCAAAGGTGGGCTGATACTGCGCCTCGCTGCCGACGGCAAGAATAGTGATCTTCATGGGACGGCGTTCCCCTCCTATGTATGGACACAATTAGTTAAAAATAGCATACCGCAAAGTTTTTTCGCGGCTGCAAATAGAATACGAATAAGCTGTGAATTTTGTCGGATGGAAAATATTTTTTCTGCAGCCGGGTGGCCGGGGCGCAGCCCAAACCACCCTGCGGGCGGTTTCTGCGGCCTTCGGCCGCAGCGGCGGCTTTGCCGCCAGGGGCTGCGCCTCGTGCCTGCCCCTTGTAGTCATTTATAAATTTAGTAGCGGATGATATTGAGCTCGGCCTGCTCGGCGGCCTCGGCCACCAGCTCCTCCGGAATGGCCATTTCAGCCTCGATGGCCTCCACGGCGGCTACGGTGGGCTTGGTCTTGGGATGGCGGGGAGTAAATACGGTGCAGCAGTCCTCGTAGGGCAGGATGGAGGTCTCAAAGGTCTCAATCTTGCGGCTGATGCGCACGATCTCCTCCTTGTCCATGCCGATGCAGGGACGCAGTACCGGCAGCTTGCAGGCTAGGTCGGTGCAGCCGATGGCCTGCATGGTCTGGCTGGCCACCTGCCCCAGGCTTTCGCCGGTGATCAGCGCGCCGCAGTCCTCCCGCAGGGCAATTCGCTCGGCCACCCGCATCATGTAGCGCCGCATCAGGATGGTGAAGTAATCCTCCGGGCAGCGCTCCCGCAGCAGCTCCTGCAATTTGGTGAACGGCACCACAAACAGCCGGATGCGGCCGGTATAGGGGGTCAGTTCCTGGGCCAGGTCCAGCACCTTCTGCCGGGCACGGTCACTGGTGTAGGGGGGTGAGGCAAAATGCACTGCCGCGATCTCCAGGCCGCGCTTGGCCATCATGTAGCCGGCCACCGGGCTGTCTATGCCGCCGGAGAGCAGCAGCATGGCCCGTCCGCCGGTCCCGACGGGGATACCGCCCGCACCGGGCAGCTGGTTGGCGTGAATGTAGGCGCCCTGCTCCCGGATCTCCACGGTAATGGTGATCTCGGGCTGCTCCACCTTTACCTTGAGGTGATGGAAGCGGGAAAGCAGGTACCCGCCCAGCTCCCGGCTGATCTCCGGGCTTTTCATCGGGAAGGATTTATCGCTGCGCTTGGCCTCCACCTTAAAGCTGCGGGCAGCGGTAAGCTGTTCGGCAAAGTATTCGGCGGCGGCGGGGCAGATGACCGAAAAATCCTTTTCCACCACGCAGCTCTTGGTCACGGCCACAATGCCGAATACCGTCTGCAGGCGGCGAACCGCCTCATCCATGTCCACGCCCTCGGTGAGGGGCTGCACATAGGTGGTGGATTGGGCATGCCAGATTTTGAACTCCCCCAGCGGCTGCAGGCGGCGGCGGGCGTTTTTGGCCATGATATCTTCAAAGGTGCTGCGGTTGAGGCCCTTGAGGGCGATCTCACCGCTCTTCAGCAGAATGATCTCTTTCATGCAGGAAAAAACTCCTTATCTTCGTTTGGTCAGGGTGGCTTCGCCTTCCAGCAGGCGGCGGCAGAATTCGTCGATCTCTTCCGGGGTGGTGGTGTCGGTCATGCTCACCCGCACGGCGGAGTCGATACGGTCACGGGAAAGCCCCATGGCGGTCAGCACATGGCTGCGTTCCCCCTTGGCGCAGGCGCTGCCGCTGGAAACATAGATGCCGAATTGCTCCAGATAGTGGATCATCACCTCGCTGCGAATGCCCTGAACCGAGCAGTTCACAATGTAAGGTGCGGCGTCGGCGGGGGAATTGATGCAGACGGCCGGGGATTGTGATAATTTTGTAATCATTCGCTGCCGCAGCGCAGTAAAATGCGCAAAATTTTCCGCGCAGCGGTCGTTCATCAGCTGGGCAGCCAGCCCCATGGCGGCGATGCCGGGGACATTTTCGGTGCCGGGGCGCAGCCCCTTTTCCTGCCCGGAGCCATAAAGGGGCGGCAGCAGCCGGGTGCCCTTGGCGATGTAGAGAGCGCCGGTGCCTTTGGGAGCGTGGATTTTGTGTCCGCTGACGCTGACAAGCTGTATCCCCCATTTGACGGGATCTATAGGCAGGCGGCAGAAGGACTGCACGCAGTCAGCGTGGAAGATGAGGTTAGGGCTTTTGCGGCGGCAGGCGGCGGCAATGGCGGGCAGGTCATGGATGGCGCCGGTCTCGCTGTTCACCATCATGCAGGAGGCCAGGATGGTCTTTTCATTGCAGGCGGCAGCCATCGCCTCCGGGGTGATATGCCCGCTTTCATCGGGCGCCACGGTAATGACCTCAAAGCCCTCATTTTCCAGCGCCTTGCAGATGGCAAGAACGGAATGGTGCTCCACGGCGGTGGTGACGATGCGGTTGCCCCGGCGCTTCATGGCACGGGCGGCCCCCAGCAGGGCAATATTATTGCTTTCCGTCCCCCCCGCGGTAAAGATGATCTCCTCGGGGCGGCAGTGCAGCACGGCGGCCACCTGCCCCCGGGCCTCGGTCATGGCACGCTCCGCCAAAAAGCCCCGGCGGTGCAGCGAGGAGGGGTTGCCGTATTCTTCGGTCATTATGTGCAGCGCCAGGGCGGCCGCTTCGGGGGAAACGGCGGTGGTGGCGCTGTTATCCAGGTAACATTCCACGGGGTGCCTCCTACAAGGTGATGGTTTTCGGGCGGGCCGACCGCTGCGGCCCCTCATAGGGCCCCTGCAGGGTGCGGGTTCGGGGCGCAGCCCGCCCCGGCTGCGCCGGGGCAAAGCAGGCATCACCTGCTTTCGCCGCCTGCGGCGGCGGGGCTGCGCCCGCCGTCCGGCTGCTGCCGGGCCCTGTGGAGGAGGAGCAAAAAAGCCTCCCCCGGATAAGCGCAAACCGGCAGTCTATCTATCAAATAATTATAGCGCCGAATGAGGATAAAAGCAACGAATTAGGCGTTTTGTAATAGAATCGTAAATGGATTTGGGACTTCCCGTGGCTGGAATTATTTATGACAGGACAGGAAAAATGTTCCCAGCGGGCAAGATGAGACCGGACCCCCTTTTCAAATGCCGGGAAATGCGGTATACTGGGGGAAAAATCTACCCCGATACGGAGGACGAGCGATGAAGAAAATAATAGCGCTGCTGCTGGCTCTCACCCTGGTGCTTACCATGGTGGGCTGCGGCGGCAAAAAGGAATATCTGGCCGGTACGGTAAGCGATACCGGCGTGGTGGCCATCGGTGTACCGGGCCAGCCGGCCAATACCGACCCGGCCCTGTACGATGGCAGCCTGGCGGCCCGCGCCGTGCTGGGCATGCTGTACCAGGGACTGACCGCTGTGGATGAAAACGGCCAGGCGGTGGGCGCCGCGGCCGAAAGCTGGGAGATCTCCGCCACCGATGACGCCGCCAAGCGCCCGGTGTATACCTTTACCCTGCGGGAGGGTGCCTGCTGGAGTGATGGCACTCCTGTAAAGGCCGAGGACTTTATCACCGCCTGGACCCGCGTGATCAGCGGCGCGGTGGATAGCCCCTGCCGGTATCTCTTTGATGTTATCCTGGGCGCCAGGGATTACGAGAACGAGGAAAGCGAGCTGGGCCTGGAAGCGACCGAGGACGGCAAGCTGGTGGTAACGCTGGAGGGCGATTATTCCGGCTTTGCCCACATGCTGGCAGCCCCGGCGTTCTGGCCCATCAAGGAGGGCGAGATGGCCTATAATGGCCGCTACGCGCTTGCCGATATCACCGAAAATGTGGCTACGCTGAAGCCCAATACCGGCTACCGCGGGGAGAAACCCGCCGCCGGCCTCGCCCTAAAATACTACTACGGCGATCTGGCCGCGCTGGAGACTCTGGCCGCCGATGGCACCCTGCAGGCGACCTTTGGCTACGCCGGGGATGCTATTACCCCGGTGACAGGCAGTAATGGCGTGACCGGCTATTATGTGCTGAATACCGAAAAACTGTCCGAAGCGGAGACCCGCATGGCCGTAAAGCGTCTGCTGGCCGGGGAGGAGGGGACCGGTACCCTGCCGGAGAACATGACCCTACTGACCTTGAAGGACGCCCCAGCGGTGCCAGAAGCGCTGGCCAATGCCACGAACCTGACCGTAAATGCCCTGGATTATGAGGACTACAAGGCTGCCCGCGATGCCGGGGAATACGACCTGCTGTACCTGGCGGTAAGCCTGGACTACCCGGATGAGGCAGTGCTGCTCCATTGGTTCGCCAGTGCAAGCGAAAGCAACTACGCTAAGTATAATAGCGAAGAATTTGACGAAATGTTGTCAAAAATCGACACAGAAACCGAAGAATCCGCCCGAATCGGGCTGGTGAAGGGCGCCATGCAGCTGCTGGCCGAAGAGGCGGTGCTGCTGCCGCAGGATACGGGCAAGACTCCGCTGTACTGCCATGCCGCCCTTTCCGGCATCACCTGTGATGCCCAGGGCCTGTGGGACTTCGGCGATGCGAAATACACAGCATAATCGATAACAGCAAAATGAACTCCCGGCGGGCACCAACCTGCCGGGAGTTTTTCGTGGCATCAATTATGACAAGTTGTCATAATTACATATTTTTCCGCTATCGTATGCTCCAGCATCCCCTGTGATGCCCAGGGCTTATTGGCCTTTGGCAGCGCGAAATATACGGCATGACCAATCATGATGAAGCAAGCTCCGGGGAACATCCATCATAGCGCCATATCCTTGGCAGGATGCTCTGTATGCCAAAACCCTGCTTTGGCTGCGGTAGGGCAAAGCCCCTACAAGGCGCAGGTACGGGCCGCAGGCCCGC
>ERZ827150.4425-NODE-4425-length-12344-cov-8.361950_pt1 | contig 12344 bp, 10 predicted proteins | sample MGYA00519779_ERZ827150 | MGnify/ENA primary metagenome ERZ827150 (study PRJEB31778, sample SAMEA3449267) | human gut metagenome | biome: human gut; feature: human-associated habitat; material: faeces | place: United Kingdom | collected 2010/2012 ...
TGGATACCTACGGCGGCAGCGCCCCCCACGGCGGCGGCGCCTTCTCCGGCAAGGATCCCACCAAGGTGGACCGCTCCGCCGCCTACGCCGCCCGCTGGGTGGCCAAGAACGTGGTGGCCGCCGGTCTTGCCAAGAAGTGCCAGGTGCAGCTGGCCTACGCCATCGGCGTGGCCCGTCCCGTCAGCGTGCTGGTGGAGACCTTCGGCACCGGCGTGGTGGCCGACGACAAGCTGGAGGCCGCTGTGGAGAAGGTCTTTGACCTGCGTCCCACCGCCATCATCCGCGATCTGGATCTGCGCAAGCCCATCTACCGCCAGCTGGCGGCCTACGGTCACATGGGCCGCGAGGATCTGGGCGTGACGTGGGAGAAGACCGACCGCGTGGACGCCCTCAAGGCCGCGCTGGGTCTGTAAAAACCCAATATAAAAAGAGTCCCGCAGCGTATGCTGCGGGACTCTTTTTTACTTGTCGCGGCATTGAAGCCCCAGCTGATAGAAGGCCACGGCGCTGGCCGCCGCCACGTTCAGGCTGTCCACCCCGTGGGTCATAGGAATCATTACCGTGTGGTCGCACCGGGCGATGGTGCCGTCCGCCAGCCCGTCGCCTTCGGTGCCAAGCACCACCGCCAGCTTTTCCGCCTGTAACAGCCGGGGGTCGTCCAGCCGCAGGGAATCCTGCCGCAGCGCCATCGCCGCCGTGGTAAAGCCCAGCGTGTGCAGCGTCTCCGTCCAGTCGCCCTCCTCCGGCAGATATGTCCACGGCACCAGAAACACGTTGCCCATGCTGACCCGGGACGCCCGCCGGTACAGAGGGTCGCTGCCCTGCCGGGTCAGCAGCACCGCGTCCATGCCCAGCGCCGCCGCGCACCGGAAGATGGCTCCCACGTTGGTGGGGTTCATCACGTTTTCCAGCACGGCGATGCGCCGCGCACCGGCGCACACCTCCGCCACGGAGGGCAGGGGAGGCCGCCGCATGGCGCACAGCATCCCTCGTGTCAGGTGGAAGCCGGTAAGCTGGGTCAGCACATCCAGCGCCGCGGTGTAGACGGGAATGTCCGGGTCACAGCGGTGCAGGAGCTCCGCACCCTTGCCGGCGATGTGCTGCGGCTCCATGAGGAACGACACCGGCACACAGCCTGCGTCCAGCGCCCGCCCGATGACCAGCGGGCTCTCCGCGATGAACAGGGCGTTGGCCGGATCGGCGCGGTTGACCAGTTGGTTTTCGGTGGCACGGGCGTAGACATCCAGCTCCGGCGCGGCAAAATCGGTGATCTCTATGATACGGGCCATAGGCCCTCCTTCCTGTGTCAGCCGTTGAGGATCTTCATAAACTCCTCGCCGGTGATCGTCTCCTTTTCGTATAGGTACTGAGCAAGCTGATCCAGCTTCTCCCGGTCGTTGGTCAGGAGCTGCACGGCCTTCTCATGCTGGCGGCGGACAAGGTCTACCACCAGCTGGTCGATCTTCTCCTGCGTACCGGCGGCGCAGGCGAGGGAGGTGTCGCCGCCCAGATACTGGTTCTGCACCGTCTCCAGCGCCACCATGCCGAACTCATCGCTCATGCCGTAGCGGGTGAGCATGGCGCGGGCCAGCTTGGTAGCCTGCTCGATGTCGTTGGAGGCGCCGGTGGTGATGGAGTGGAACACGATCTCCTCGGCGGCGCGTCCGCCGGTGAGGGTGGCGATCTTGTTCTCCAGCTCCTCCTTGTTCATCAGATAGTGGTTGCCCTCCTCCACCTGCATGGTGTAGCCCAGTGCGCCGGAGGTACGGGGGATGATGGTGATCTTCTGCACCGGCGCGGAGTTGGTCTGCCGCGCCGCCACCAGCGCGTGGCCGATCTCGTGGTAGGCCACGATCTTCTTCTCGTGATCGGTCATGATGGCGTTCTTCTTCTGATAACCGGCGATGACCACCTCAATGCTCTCCTCCAGATCGGACTGGGTCACCAGCTTGCGTCCGTCCCGGACGGCGCGGAGCGCCGCCTCGTTGACGATGTTGGCAAGCTCTGCGCCGGAGGCACCGGAGGCCATACGCGCCACCACGTTGAAGTCCACGTTTTCCGCCAGCTTGACCTTCTTGGCGTGTACCTTCAGGATATCCTCGCGGCCCTTCAGGTCGGGCAGCTCCACCGGTACGCGGCGGTCGAACCGTCCGGGACGGGTCAGCGCCGGGTCAAGGGACTCGGGCCGGTTGGTGGCGGCGAGGATAATGACGCTGGTGTTGTCGGCAAAGCCGTCCATCTCCGTCAGGAGCTGATTCAGCGTCTGCTCCCGCTCATCGTTGCCGCCGTACTGACCGCCGCTGCGCTTCTGGCCGATGGCGTCGATCTCGTCGATGAACACGATGCAGGGCGCCTTCTCCTTGGCCTGATTGAACAGGTCACGCACCTTGGATGCGCCCATGCCCACGAACATCTCCACAAACTCCGAGCCGGAGATGGAGAAGAAGGGGACATTGGACTCGCCTGCCACGGCCTTGGCCAGCATGGTCTTGCCGGTACCCGGAGGGCCTACCAGCAGGATGCCCTTGGGCATGGAGGCGCCGATCTCCCGGTACTTGGTGGGGTCGTGGAGGTAGTTGACCACCTCCTGCAAATTCTCCTTGGCCTCGTCCTCACCGGCCACGTCGGCAAAGCGGATGCCGCCGTCCGTGGACTGGACGTAGATCTTGGCGTTGGACTTGCCCATGCCGAACATCATGGAGCCTGCGCCGCCGCCCGCCTTATCCGTCAGCTTCTTGGCCATGAACTGGCCGATGGCAATGAAGATGATCAGCGGCAGCACCCAGCCCAGGATGCTCAGGAACGGGGACATCTGCTCCACGATCTCACTGGCGAACTCCGCACCGGAGGCGTGGAGCCGGTCTACCAGCTCAGGGTCGTCCAGCACGCCGGTCTTGTAGATCTTGCTGCCGTCCTTGTTGGTGAAGATGATCTGGTTGGACTCGATCTCCACCTCGCCGATTTCCTTGTTCTCCGTCATGGTCATGAAGGTGCCGTAGTCCACCTCCTCCACCTGCTGCCGTGCCAGCAGCGGCATGGCGAAGAAGTTGAACAGCAGCAGCACCAGCAGCGCCACAATATAATAGTAGAGCAGCGGTTTCTTCGGTGTCTTGACCTCTTTCATACAAGCGCCTCCTTGCAGACGTATTTTTCAGAATATTATAGTCGCGCCATACCGTAAAGTCAAAGGGCGCAGCGGAAAAAACCTGTAAATTTTTCCTGAACACCGGCGGTTCCGGGACTTATTGCATATTTTGTGAACAGACTTTGCTACTTTTGTGAACATTAGCACTCGGCTCTTGACAGTGCTAAAATCGGCGCTATAATAAAGCCGAACCTTGAGAGAGGGGATGCGAAAAGCCCCGACGAGAGGGGCAAGATGTTTACACAATGAGGGTAATATAGAGACGGCGCCCCACAGGGTGCGCCGCAGTACGAATGGAGGTATGACATATGTTGCCCAGCATTTTTGGTGAGAACCTGTTTGATGATTTCTTTTCCGATCCCTTTGGCATGATGGTCCCGCAGGGCCGCGATCCCCTGTACGGCAAGCACGCCAAGAACCTGATGAAGACCGACGTCCGCGAGACGGAGGGTACCTACGAGCTGGATGTTGACCTGCCCGGCTTCACCAAGGACGAGGTGAACGTGGAGCTGAAGAACGGTTACCTGACCATTCAGGCCTCCAAGGGTCTGGATAAGGAGCAGTCCGATAAGAAGGGCAAGTACATCCGTCAGGAGCGCTATGCAGGCGCTTGCAGCCGCACCTTCTATGTGGGCGAGGATGTAGAGCCGGAGGATGTGACCGCCAAGTTTGAAAACGGCATTTTGCAGCTGTCCATCCCCAAGGCCGCCAAGAAGCAGCTGCCCAAGAACACCAGCGTCACCATCGGCTGATGCACACAAAAAGAAATGACCCGCGAGAGCGGGTCATTTCTTTTTTATAGTTACCACATCTGTGTCTCGGCCATGCACTTTTTATAGCTGGCGCGAAAGTAAATGTACTCCGCGATGCCGGTGATGGCCCAGGAGAAGATGTACAGCAGGTACAGGGAGGGGATGGTGTGGAAATAGGCGAAGATGGTGTAGATCCAGACGACGCGGAACACGCAGGAGCCCATGATGACGATGACGGTGGGGGCGATACTCTTGCCGATACCGCGGGCGGCGGCGATGCTGGCGTCCATCAGCGGGGATACGCAGTAGGAAAAGCCCATGATCCACAGACGATCCATGCCCGCGTCGATGACCGCCGTCTCATTGGCAAACAGACCCAGGAACTGACGGCCGAACAGCAGCATAGCGCCGCCGAACAGCGCACCGGTGAGGAAGGCGTAGAGCATACTGATATAGAAGCTCTTGAGGATGCGGTCCTTATTTCCCGCGCCCCAGTTCCGGCTGGCGAAGCTGGCGCAGGCGGTGTAGTACGCCGCCATCATATTGAACACCAGCGTGTCGGCGTTGGCGGCCGCCGCGTTGCCGGACACCATGATCGCGTCGAAGGAGTTGACGCCCACCTGCACGAACAGGTTGGCGATGGCGAAGATGGCGTTTTGCAGGCCGGAGGGGACGCCCATCATCAGAATGCGCTTGGACGCCATCTTGTGGATCCGCAGCTTCCGCAGATCCAGACGGCAGGAGTCCTTCCGCCGCAGCAGGTGCGCCACGATCAGCGCCGCCGATACGCACTGGGCGATGGCGCTGGCCAGTGCCACGCCGTCCGCCGCCATGTGCAGGCCGATGACGAAGAACAGGTTCAGCGCCACGTTCAGCGCACCGGCGATGGTCAGATACAGCAGGGGGCGCCTGGTGTCGCCTGCGGCGCTCATCACGCCGTTGCCGCAGTTGTAGATGGCCATGGCGGGCATACCGAGGGAGAAGATCTTCAGGTACAGCACCGCGCCGTCCATCAGCTCCTCCTTGGTGTTCAGCATTTCCAGCATCTGGCGGGCAAACAGGTTGCAGGCCAGACACACCACGACACCGAAGATGGTACAGATGATGAATGCCGAGTGGATGGTTTTTTCCGTCTCCTCCTCGCTGCCGATACCCAGCGCACGAGCCACTGCCACATTGACGCCGGCGCCCATGCCGATGAGGAATCCGGCGAACAGCGTCACCAGCGTAGACGTGGAGCCCACGGAGCCCAGCGCCTGATAGCTGGCAAACTTACCCACCACCGCCACGTCACTCAGGTTGAACAGCACCTCCAGCAGCTGCGTCAGCATCAGCGGCAGGCTGAACAGCAGGATGTTCTTCCAGAGGGAACCGGTGGTCATCTCGATCTTCTTCATTCTGTACCTCCTAACTTCCGAATTTCGATCGCTATTTACAAATATATCCCATTTTCATAAAGGCTGCAAGAGCAGAGTATATCACCGCCCGCGCAGTAAAGCAAGCATATTTACCACCAGACTTTTCGCCAGAAGAACCGGGGGGAATTGTGCAGAATGTACCCCTATATGGAAAATGAGAGGGATTTTTTCCTCCCTCATGTGCCGTTTTTTGAAATTTTCGTCTGCGCATTGCATCGCCGCCGCCGATGTGGTATGCTGAACGGGAGAAAAACGAAGGGAGCCGCCTATGAAACTGATCCTCATCGACATCGACAACACCCTGCTGGACTTCGACGCCTATATCCGCCAGACCATGGAGGAGGGCTTTGCCCACTTCGGCCTGCGGCCCTACGAGCCGTGGATGTACGATGTGTTCCACCGGGAGAACAACAAGCTCTGGCGGCAGATCGAGGAGGGGACGCTGACCTTTCCGGAGCTGGAGAAGATCCGCTGGAACAAGGTGTTCGCCGCGCTGGATATCGCGTTTGACGGCACGGTGTTTGAGAAATACTTCCGCACCGCCCTCCATGAAAGCGCCATCCCCGTAGCGGGCGCCAAGGAGCTGCTGGAGACCCTGCACAGCCGGTATACGCTGGCGGCGGCCAGCAACGGCCCCTATGAGCAGCAGCTCCACCGGCTGGCGCTGGCGGGCATGAAGGACAGCTTTACCTATTTCTTTATCTCCGAGCGTATCGGCGCGTCCAAGCCCTCGCCGCTGTTCTTTGACGCCGCCTTCCGGGAGGTCAACGAGGGACGTGAGGTGCCTGTGACGGCGGCGGAGGCCGCCATCATCGGCGACTCCCTGACCTCCGACATGGCGGGCGGCAGGGGATACGGCATGAAGACCGTGTACTACCGCCGCCCCGGCGCTGCGCCTGCCAACGACAGCGTAGACGTGACGGTGGAGGAGCTCCGCGCCATCCCCGCGCTTCTGTAAAAAGAGCCATATAAGAAAGAGCCGTATGCCACGGGCATACGGCTCTTTCTTATATGTGGAGAAAAGACCGGGAGCCGTCGGCCCCCGGTCTCGATAGGAAATTTTACGCTCAGTAGCCGAAGATCATGGAGCGCTTGATGTCGGCCAGACAGTGTGCGCCGCACATGGCCATGGTATCGGCCAGCTCGGCCTTCAGCTTGTCCACGTAGACCTGTACGCCCTCGGCACCGCCGCCGTAGACCATGTTCACGAAGGGACGGCCGATCAGCACGGCGTCCGCGCCCAGCGCCAGCGCCTTGAACACATCCATGCCGGTGCGGATGCCGCCGTCCACCAGAATGGTCATCTGACCGCCCACCGCGTCGGCAATGGCGGGCAGCACCTCCGCCGTGGCGGGACACTGATCCAGCACGCGGCCGCCGTGGTTGCTGACCACGATGCCGCTGGCGCCGGCCTCCAGCGCCTTCTTCGCGCCGGCCACCGTCATAATGCCCTTGAGGATGAAGGGCTTCTCCGCCTTCTCCGCGATCTGGCGCAGCTCCTCCACCGTCTTGCTGCCGGCGGGAGGCGTCAGGTTCTTCAGGAAGGGCAGACCCGCCGCGTCGATATCCATGGCGATGGCGATGGGATCGGCGGCCTTGACCAGCGCCATCTTCTCCTCCACCAGCGCCATGTTCCAGGGCTTCACCGTGGGTACGCCGCAGCCGTGGTTCTTTTTCAGCGCCTCCGCTGCCGCCTCGATGACGGCGGGATTGGTGCCGTCGCCGGTGAAGGCGGCGATCCCGGCGTCGGCGCAGGCGGACACCAGAATGTCGTTGTAGGTCAGGTCGTCGTACTTATCGCCGTAGTGCAGCTGCATAGCGCCCACGGGAGCGGCGAATACAGGCAGCACCACCTGCTTGCCGAAGAAGTTATAGGACGTGTCCACCGGCTTGTTCTCGCAGATGGTGTCCATGTTGACGCACAGCTCCTGCCATTTCTGGTAGTTGCGGATGAAGCCAGTGCCGATGCCCTTGGCGCCGGGGCCGGGCACGGTGTTCTTGCACGCAAGGCCGTTGCAGGTGGGGCAGGACTTGCAGTAGGGGCCCATGCAGGTGCGGGCGTTGTTCAGGATCTCCTGATATGTCATGAATATGTACCTCCGTTATTCAGCAATGCGTACCGACATTTTACTCTCTCGGCGGAAAAAAGCAACCCTGTTTTTACTTTAGTCGTGGTGAAAGCTGGTGACGATGGATTTTTCCTTCTCCGGCAGGCCGTATTGCGCCTTGCCCAGCGCGATGGACTTCATGAGAAACGCCATATTTCGCCCCAGTGTCCGCATGGTCTGGAGCCCCTCCAAGTCCTTACGGACCTCCTCCGGCGTGCTGCCGTACACCATGTTCCAGTACTGGCTGCTGGCGATGGGCATCCCGGCGATGGTGAAATACTTGTTCAGCACATCAAAGCTGGAGGTGTTGCCGCCCCGGCGGCAGGATACCACCGATGCACCTACCTTCATGGTCATGTCGATGCCGGTGCTGTGAAACAGCCGATCCATAAAGGAGATGGCGCCGCCGGCGGGGGAGGCGTAGTATACCGGTGCGCCGATGACCAGCGCGTCGGCCTCGGCCAGCTTGGGCGCGGTCTCGTTCACCACGTCGTCAAAGACGCATTTACCGGTCTCACGGCACTTGCCGCAGGCGATGCAGCCGTGGGTGGTGCGGGCGCCGGCCTGTATGAGCTCCGTCTCGATGCCCTCGGCCTCCAGCGTCCGCGCCAGCTCGGACAGCGCCGTGTAAGTACAGCCCCGTTCGCGGGGACTTCCGTTGATGAGCAATGCTTTCATAGCCAGACCTCCTTGGTGATATTCTGGCCAGATTATAGCATATCTCCGGCAAAAAGCAACACAGTAAAGCAAAAAAGCACACCGCATCAATTTATCCCCGTCCAGCCCTTGCAATTTGGGAGGCGTTGCCCTATAATGTGCAAAAAACGGCGGCCCAGAGGGGCCGGAAGGGAGAGACGGTATGCGTATCGTTATAAAGGTGGGTACCTCCACGCTGGCCCACGCCACAGGGCGCTTGAACATCCAGCGGATGGAGCGGCTGTGCAAGGTGCTCAGCGACCTGAAGAACGCGGGGCATCAGATCATTCTGGTGTCCTCCGGCGCCATCGGCATGGGAGTGGGGAAGCTGAATCTGCCGGGGCGTCCCGCCGATATGCCCACCAAGCAGGCGGCAGCCGCCGTGGGACAGTGCGAACTGATGTATATCTACGACAAGCTGTTTACGGAGTATAACCACACCGTGGCGCAGCTGCTTATCACCGCGCCGGACATTGCCGACGGCGCGCGGAAGGAGAATTTCCACAACACCCTGGGTCGTCTGCTGGAGCTGGGCGCGCTGCCTGTCCTCAACGAGAACGACACCGTCTCCACCGATGAGATCGTCATCGGCGACAACGACACCCTGTCCGCGGCGGTAGCGGCTACCATTTCCGCCGATCTGCTGGTGCTGCTTTCGGACATTGACGGCCTGTACGACTGCGACCCCCGCCGCCACGCCGACGCCCATCTGATCTCCGTAGTGGAGCGGGTGGACGATGATCTCTACACGCTGGCGGAGGACAGCAGCACCGGCCTCGGCACCGGCGGCATGGTCACCAAGCTCCGCGCCGCCGCCATCGCCACCGCCGCAGGCTGCGAAATGGTCATCGCCAACGGCAGCAAGCCGGAGGTGCTGTACGACATTGCCGAGGGCAGACCTGTGGGTACCAGATTTTTGACAGGGAGGGCTGTTATATGACCACCATAGAGCTTTTGAAACGGACGAAGGCGGCGTGGCCCGCACTGAGCGCCGCCGGTGAGGAGGAGAAAAACCGCCTCCTGCTGGCCATGGCGGACGCGCTGGAGTCCCACATCCCCGCCATTCTCGACGCCAACGGGCAGGATATGGCGGACGCGCAGGGGCATATCTCCGCCGTCATGCTGGATCGTCTGCGGCTGGACGAGGGGCGCATCCGCGCCATGGCCGACGGCGTTCGCGCCGCCGCCGCGCTGCCCGATCACACCGGCCGCGTGCTGGATCAGTTCACCCGCCCCAACGGCATGACCATCACCAAGGTACAGGTGCCGCTGGGACTGGTGGCCATCATCTATGAGAGCCGTCCCAACGTCACCTCCGACGCGGCGGCACTGGCCGTCAAGAGCGGCAACGTCTGTATGCTCCGCAGCGGGCGGGAGGCATACCGCTCCTGCCGCGCCATCGTGGGCGCGCTGAAGGACGGCATCACCGCCGCCGGCGGCGATGCGGACATCGTCAACATCGTGGAGGATACCAGCCACCAGAGCGCCAATGACATCATGCAGGCCCGCGGGCTGGTGGATCTGCTGATCCCCCGGGGCGGCGCGGGACTGATCCGCGCCTGTGTGGAGAACGCCGCCGTCCCCTGCATCGAGACGGGTACCGGCATCTGCCATGTCTATGTGGACGCTGCCGCCGATCTGGAAAAGGCGGTGCGGATCATCACCAATGCCAAGACCAGCCGCCCCTCCGTCTGCAACGCCGAGGAGGTCTGTCTTGTCCATGCCGCCGTGGCGGACAAGTTCCTGCCTATGCTGCGCCGGGCGCTGGTGGACGCGCGTATCGCCGCCGGGCAGCAGCCGGTGGAGCTGCGCCTTGACCGCCGCGCCGCCGCCGTTATCGACGGCACGCCTGCTGCGGATACGGACTTCGACACCGAGTTCCTCGATTATATTCTGGCTGTGGCGGTGGTGGACAGTCTGGACGATGCCATCGCCCACATCGCCGCCCACTCCACCCACCACAGCGACTGCATCGTGACGGAGGATGCCGCCGCCGCCCGGCAGTTCACCCGGCAGGTGGACAGCGCCGCCGTGTATGTCAACGTCTCCACCCGCTTTACCGACGGCGGCGAGTTCGGTCTGGGCTGCGAGATGGGCATCTCCACCCAGAAGCTCCACGCCCGCGGCCCCATGGGGCTGGATGAGCTGAGCACCTACAAATACGTCGTCACCGGCGACGGACAGATCCGCTGAAAAAGGCTCCCGGCCAGTTCAACTGGCCGGGAGCCTTTTGTGCAGTGTTAGACGTTGGGAACATCGGTGAGGTGTGCCGTCCGCTCCTCCATGGGGATGTAATGGCCATGGATGGTGACGGCGCGATACGCCGGACGCATGATGCGGCGGCAGGTGATCAGCTCCTCCATGCGGTTGGCGCACCAGCCCGCGATACGGGCGGAGGCAAACAGCGGCGTGAACACATCCGGCGGGATGCCCAGCATGGTGTATACCAAGCCGGAGTACATATCCACGTTGGCGCACAGCGGCGTGTCGTCGTGGCGGTGCTCCTGCACCAGCGGGATGCCCAGCTCCTCCACCTTCTGCAAAAGGGCGAAGTCCTCGGCATAGCCCTTGATCTCCGCCAGATGCTGGGCGTACTTCTTCAGCAGCACGGCGCGGGGGTCGGAGATGGTGTACACCGCGTGACCGAGGCCGTACAGCTTGCCGGAGTGGTCGCCCGCCTCCTTGTCCAGCAGCTTGTTCAGATAGTCCCGGATGGAGCCGTCATCATGGGGGTCTACGTTCTCCTTGATGTAGTGGAACATCTCCATGACCTTGGCGTTGGCGCCGCCGTGGAGCGGGCCCTTCAAAGAGCCGACGGCCCCGGCGATGGCACTGTATGTGTCCGTTCCGCTGGAGGACATGGCGCGGCACACGAAGGTGGAGTTGTTGCCGCCGCCGTGCTCCGCGTGGACCATGAGCATCATGTCCAGCAGATGGGCTTCCTCCTCGGTATAGTTGGTGTCCGGCCGGATCATCCGCAGGAAGTTCTCCGCCGTGGACAGCTCCGGAACGGGGAAGTGGATGTGCAGGGAGTCCCCTTGGAAATAGTGGCGCTTCACCGCGTAGGAGTTGGCCACGATGGAGGGGAAGCGGCCGATGAGCTTCACAGACTGCAACAGCAGATTGGCGATGGATGTATCGTCCGGGTCGGGGTCGTAGGAGTACAGACTCAGTACGCTGCGGGCCAGCTCATTCATCATATTCTTGCTGGGGTGACGCATGATCATGCCCTCGGTGAAGCCCTCCGGCAGCTTCCGCGCCTGACTCATGATCCGGTCGAACCGCGCCAGCTCATCCTTGGTGGGCAGGAAGCCCATCAGCAGCAGGTAGGCTACCTCCTCAAAGCCGAAGGTACCTGCCTTGCGGTGTGCCTCCACGATGTCGTTCAGCTCGATGCCCCGGTAGTACAGGCGGCCGGGGGTAGGCACCCGCTGGCCGTCCTGCAGCAGGTAGCCCTGCACGCTGCCCACCTTGGTGACGCCTACCAGCACGCCGGTGCCGTCGCTGTTTCGCAGACCCTTCTTGACCTCGCCGTGGTAGAACTCCTCTCCGATGGCGTATTCCTCTTGAATACGGCGGCTCAGTGGCCCTGTATAGCGTTCCAGAATACCGTTGTTTCTTTCGACCATGATGTGTTCCTTTCCCCCGCACCGGGTGCGGGCCTTTTATCCTGTTGCTCCGATTATAGCGCGGTGGATAGTGTTTTGCAAGTTAAAAAACAGTAAATTTCATAAATGACGGGAAATTTTCTTGACAATATGAAGAATAGGGGAAATAAGACGGATAAAATGCAATAAAAAAATTGCGCACTTTCATTTTGGGGCTTGCGATACGGGAAAAATCTGTTATACTGGTATCCATAGGATATACCTGTAAAAATTCTCCGAAAAGGAGCGTGACCATATGATCCAGTTGCACCACGGCGGCGTCACCCTACACGGAGGCGTCCCCACCCCCGCCGAGGCTGCCGTACCGGCGGCGCGGGAAAAGACCATGGCCTACCAGATCCTCCGCCGCCACGATACCCCGGCAGGGGACGGCATGCTGCACCTGACCTTTGACAGTCTTATCTCCCACGATATCACCTATGTGGGCGTGATCCAGACCGCCAAGGCCAGCGGCATGACGGAGTTCCCCGTACCCTATGTGCTGACCAACTGCCACAACAGCCTGTGCGCCGTGGGCGGCACCATCAACGAGGACGACCATGTGTTCGGACTGTCCG
>ERZ827150.4427-NODE-4427-length-12343-cov-3.034342_pt1 | contig 12343 bp, 10 predicted proteins | sample MGYA00519779_ERZ827150 | MGnify/ENA primary metagenome ERZ827150 (study PRJEB31778, sample SAMEA3449267) | human gut metagenome | biome: human gut; feature: human-associated habitat; material: faeces | place: United Kingdom | collected 2010/2012 ...
ACTATGGTGAGTTCGGCGGGGCCTATGTTCCCGAGATCCTTCATCAATGCGTGGAAAATTTACAGAATACCTATCTGCAAGTGTTGGAGAGCGATAGCTTCAAGGAAGAGTTCGATCAGTTATTGCGTGATTATGTAGGCCGCCCCTCCCCTCTTTACTTGGCCAAACGGTTGAGCGAGAAATACGGATGCAAGATCTATTTGAAACGGGAAGACTTGAACCATACCGGAGCACATAAGATCAACAATACGATCGGCCAGATCCTCCTAGCCCGCCGCATGGGGAAGACCCGTATCATCGCCGAGACGGGTGCCGGACAGCATGGAGTGGCTACGGCTACGGTATGTGCCTTGATGAATATGGAATGTATCGTTTATATGGGGAAGACAGACGTGGAACGCCAACATGCCAACGTACAGAAGATGGAGATGCTGGGAGCTACCGTCGTGCCCGTGACCTCGGGAAACATGACCTTGAAAGACGCCACGAACGAGGCGATCCGTGACTGGTGCTGTCATCCTTCGGATACGTATTATATTATCGGTTCTACGGTAGGCCCCCATCCTTATCCGGATATGGTAGCCCGGCTGCAATCCGTTATCAGCGAGGAGATCAAGAAGCAACTGCTGGAGAAGGAAGGAAGGGATCACCCGGATTACCTGATCGCCTGCGTAGGCGGGGGAAGTAACGCCGCCGGTACGATCTATCATTTCGTGGACGACGAGCGGGTGAAGATCGTCTTGGCCGAGGCCGGCGGCAAGGGTATCCACTCCGGCATGAGCGCCGCCACGATCCAATTGGGTAAAGAGGGCATCATCCACGGGGCACGTACCTTGGTCATGCAGAACGAGGACGGACAGATCGAGGAACCTTATTCTGTTTCCGCCGGCTTGGATTACCCGGGCATCGGCCCGATCCACGCGAACCTCTCCGTAAAGCACCGTGCGCAAATCCTAGCGGTCGATGATGACGAGGCGTTGGAGGCCGCTTTCGAGTTGACCCGTCTGGAAGGAATCATCCCGGCCTTGGAAAGCGCCCATGCCTTGGGAGCCTTGGCCAAGGTAACCTTCAAGCCGGAAGACGTGGTGGTACTGACTGTCTCGGGCCGTGGCGATAAAGATATGGACACTTACATTAATTATAAATTGAGAATTGAAAATTGAAAATTATATGATGGATTATACCTTTAGGACAATAAGCAAGAAGGTGATGGGCGACCTTCACACTCCCGTAAGCATCTATCTGAAAGTGCGGGATATCTACCCGGAATCGGCCCTGTTGGAAAGCTCAGACTTTCACGGAAACGAGAATAGCCTTTCCTTTATAGCGCTCCGCCCCTTGGCGAGCATCGGTATCAACAACGGGGAATGCACGACGACCTTCCCCGACGAGACCCGTGAGGTTACCCCGCTCACCGAAGACTATAACGTACCGGAGGCGATGAACGCTTTTCTCGGCCGCTTCAAGGTGGAGGGAGCGGACAAGAAGGTCTGCGGATTATTCGGCTACACGGCTTTCGATGCCGTCCGTTATTTCGAGAACATCCCGGTCATGGAAGTTCATCACGAGGAGAACGACGCCCCCGATATGCTATACATATTATATAAGTATATCCTTGTCTTCAATCATTTCAAGAACGAGTTGACCCTAGTGGAGATGCTCCAAGAGGACGAGGCTAGCCGGCTGGAAGAAATCGAGACATTGATCGAGAACCGTAACTTCGCCTCCTATAACTTCCAGACAGCGGGTCCCGAGACCTCCCCGATCACCGGCGAGGAATACAAGGCGATGGTCCGCCAAGGCATCAAGCACTGCCTCAGGGGAGATGTCTTCCAGATCGTATTGAGCCGTCGCTTCGAGCAACCGTTCAAGGGAGACGACTTCAAGGTGTACCGGGCTCTTCGCAGCATCAATCCCTCTCCTTATTTGTTCTACTTCGATTTCGGAGGTTTCCGTATCTTCGGCTCTTCCCCCGAGACGCATTGCAAGGTAACGGGCAGACACGCCAGCATCGACCCGATCGCCGGGACCGCTTTCCGTACCGGTAATATCGAGGTAGACAAACAACGTACCGAGGCCCTGCTAGCCGACCCCAAGGAGAACGCCGAGCACGTGATGCTGGTAGACCTCGCCCGCAACGACCTAAGCCGGAACGCCCACGACGTGCAAGTGGATTTCTATAAGGAGGTACAATACTACAGCCACGTCATCCACCTCGTATCCCGTGTGAGCGGCGAGATCAACGCCGATAGCGACCCGGTAAAGACCTACGTCGATACCTTCCCCGCCGGCACGTTGAGCGGAGCCCCCAAAGTACGGGCCATGCAACTGATCACCGACATCGAGCATCATAACCGGGGCGCTTACGGCGGCTGTATCGGCTTTATCGGTCTGGACGGTGATTTGAACCAAGCGATCACGATCCGTACCTTCGTCAGCCGTGGCAACGTACTTTACTATCAGGCGGGAGCCGGGATCGTGGCCAAAAGCAACGATGAGCGTGAATTACAAGAGGTAAACAATAAGCTGGGAGCCTTGAAGAAGGCGATAGACCTAGCGGAGAAATTAATCAATTGATTATCCGGTTGTAGAGACGGGGCACGCCCCGTCTCTACAACAACAACAATACATATAAAATGAAGATATTATTATTTGATAATTACGATTCCTTCACCTACAATTTGCTACATATATTGAAGGAACTGGGTGCGGACGTAGAGGTACACCGCAACGACAAGATCTCCTTGGAAGAGATAGAGCGTTTCGATAAGATCTTACTATCCCCGGGACCGGGCATCCCCGAGGAAGCCGGCATCCTCCTCCCCTTGATCCGCCGGTACGCCCCGACAAAGAGCATCCTAGGTGTCTGCCTAGGCGAGCAGGCCATCGGCGAGGCATTCGGCGCCACATTGATAAACCTTACCGATGTGCATCACGGCGTTTGCTCCGATATACGGATTGTCGCTAAAGATCCTATCTTCGAGGGACTGGAACCGGGTATACGTGTTGGGCGTTATCATTCTTGGGCGGTCTCCAAGGAAAACTTCCCGGATTGTCTGGAAATCACGGCGGTCGATACGGAAGAAGGACAGATCATGGGCTTGCGCCATCGTGAGTACAATGTACGAGGTATCCAATTCCATCCGGAATCCGTGTTGACACCCAAAGGGAAGACAATTATAGAGAACTGGCTGAAACGCTAATTACCTCCTAAGGCACTTATAGTTTCTTCCTAACGAAACATCAGTTTCTCTATGGTGAAACTAATGTTTCTCAAGCAAGAAACAAGAGTTTTCCCCTAGAGAAACAAAAGTTTTTCGATAAAGAAATATCGCAAAACTGCAATATTTTATCATTCAACACATTACAGACATGAAGCAAATATTATACAGATTATTCGAGCACCAATATCTAGGCCGGGAAGAAGCCCGGAATATCCTCCAGAACATAGCGGAGGGACGCTACAACGATTCCCAGATCGCCAGCCTGATCACCGTATTCCTGATGCGAAGTATCTCCGTAGAGGAATTGACCGGATTCCGGGAAGCTTTGCTGGAGATGCGTGTACCGGTAGATCTAAGCGAATACAAGCCGATCGATATCGTAGGTACCGGAGGCGACGGGAAAAACACGTTCAACATCAGTACCTGTTCCTGTTTCGTAGTGGCCGGTGCCGGTTACCATGTCGTAAAGCACGGTAACTACGGGGCTACCTCGGTGAGCGGCGCCAGCAACGTGATGGAGCAACACGGCGTAAAATTCACGAACGATATCGGTAAACTACGTACCTCCATGGATACCTGTCATATCGCCTACCTCCACGCACCCTTGTTCAACCCGGCGCTGAAAGCGGTAGCTCCGGTACGGAAGAGCCTCGGCGTGCGCAGCTTCTTCAATATGCTCGGCCCGCTGGTCAACCCGGTCATGCCTACTTACCAATTGTTAGGCGTATATAACCTCCCGCTACTCCGCCTATATAATTATACGTATCAAGAGAGCGGTACCCGTTTCGCCGTGGTACATAGCTTGGACGGTTACGACGAGATCTCCCTCACGGCCGATTTCAAGGTAGCCATGCCGGAGAAAGAGAAGCTTTATACCCCGGAGATGCTCGGATTCAAACGTTGCACGGAAGCGGACCTCGACGGCGGCGAGACCCCGGAGGAAGCGGCCCGTATCTTCGACGCCGTATTAGGGAACAGGGCTACCGAGGCCCAAAAGAGCTGCGTGATCGCCAACTCCGCCTTCGCCATCCAAGTGATCTGTCCCGAGAAGAAGATCGAGACATGTATCGCCGAGGCACGTGAATCATTGGAAAGCGGAAAAGCATTGGCTACATTCCGTAAATTTATATCTTTGAACCATTGATAAAAAAACATATCCTATGAAAAAGGACATCTTACAAGATATTATCGCCAATAAGCGCATCGAGGTAGCCCGGCAAAAACAGGCCGTAAGCTTACAGACCTTATTGGCTCTAGGTAGCGACCGTATGGAGCATGACACACGTTCCATGCGTGCGGCGCTGGAATCATCCCCCTCCGGTATTATCGCCGAGTTCAAGCGTAAAAGCCCCTCCAAAGGTTGGCTGCATCCGGGTGCGAATATCGCCGACGTGGTGCCCGCTTACGAGGCCGGAGGAGCCTCCGCCTGCTCGATCCTTACGGACGGGGATTTCTTCGGGGGTTCCTTGGGCGACTTGCAAAAGGCCCGCAAGCTGGTGGATCTCCCGTTACTTCGCAAGGACTTCATCATCGATACCTACCAACTCTTCCAAGCCCGGGTGATGGGCGCCGACGCTGTCTTGTTGATCGCCGCCGCCCTTACAGAAGAAGAATGCCGGGTACTCGCCGAGACCGCCCATAGCCTGCAATTGGAAGTCTTGCTGGAAGTCCATAGCGAGGACGAGCTCAAATACCTGAATGCGGATATCGATATGCTCGGCGTGAACAACCGCAATCTCGGCACCTTCCATACGGACGTAAACAACTCATTCAAGTTGGTCGATAAGATGCGAGGCTTCTCCCCTCTTTTAGTGTCCGAGAGCGGAATCTCCGAGACCGATACCGTACGCCGATTGCGTGAGGCCGGTTTCCGCGGATTCCTGATCGGAGAGACCTTCATGAAAACCGAGAGGCCGGGCGATACCCTAGCCGATTTTATAGGAGGACTGGCATGATCATCAAAGTTTGCGGAATGCGGGAGCCTCAGAATATCCGGGAAGTAGCCGCCCTAGCCATCAACTGGATCGGCTTTATCTTCTACGAACGTTCCAAGCGCTTTGTCGAGCGATGCCCGATGGAGCAGCAGGTAACGGACAGTGAACAATTGTCCCCTAAGAAAGTGGGCGTTTTCGTCAACGCTACCATCGAGTCCATGATGGAGAAAGCCTCCGCCTACAAGCTAGACTATCTCCAACTTCACGGTAACGAATCGCCGGAAGATTGCCACACCCTACAGAAAAGAGGATACTCCTTAATCAAAGCCTTCCCGATCGCCTCCAAAGAGGATTTCAAGAAGACCAAGGAGTATGAGGGCCGAGTGGATTATTTCCTTTTCGATACGAGATGCGAGGGCTATGGAGGCTCAGGCAAACGTTTCGATTGGTCCATCCTAACCGAATATAAAGGAGAGACTCCCTTCTTGCTCAGCGGAGGCATCCGTCCGGAAAACGCAGAGGCGATCCGGAACTTCCGGCATCCCCGTTTCGCAGGTATCGACCTCAACAGTGGCTTCGAGATTGAGCCGGGATTGAAAGACGTCGACAAACTAAAGAATTTCATCCAACAAATTTTACATCCAGCTGTAGAGACAGGGCGTGCCCCGTCTCCCACCGTCTGATAGTATTTTTAAAATAGAATTCAAAATGAATCGCATCACAAACTTATTCCAGACCCAGAAAGACGGAATACTCTCCGTCTATTTCACCGCCGGTTATCCGAACTTAAACGATACGGCAAGCATCTTAAAAGCCTTACAGGCTAAAGGTATCCACATGGTAGAAGTAGGAATCCCCTTCTCCGACCCGATGGCAGACGGCCCTGTCATCCAAGAGGCCGCCACGCAAGCGTTGCGTAACGGGATGTCACTGCACCTCCTATTCGAGCAATTGAAAGAGATCCGGAGCGAAGTACAGATCCCGATCATCCTAATGGGCTACCTGAATCCCATCATGCAATACGGTTTCGAGAAATTCTGCGCCAGTTGCGTAGAGGCCGGCGTAGACGGAATGATCATCCCCGACCTGCCTTACGCCGATTATATCTCCGATTACAAGGAAATCGCCGATCGCCATGACCTAAAAATGATCATGCTGATCACCCCAGAGACCTCCGAGGAACGAATCCGGCAGATCGATGCCCATACCAGCGGATTTATCTATATGGTATCCAGCGCCGCCACGACCGGAGCCCAACAAGATTTCAACGAACAGAAACAAGCCTATTTCCGTCGTATCAACGCCATGAACCTACAGAATCCCCGCTTGGTAGGTTTCGGCATCAGCAATAAAGCCACTTTCGAGGCGGCGACAGCCCATTCTTCCGGTGCCATCATCGGTAGCAAGTTCGTCCAGTTACTAAAGAGCGAAGCTACTCCCGCCGAGGCGGTCGATAAGTTACTGGAAGCCCTAAAACAATAGGAACCCTATTCATGTTTACATATAAAAACAGTAAATAGTCCTATGAATAACTTCACTTTTCACAACCCAACCCGTTTATTATTCGGTAAGGGCATGATTGAGAAACTGAGTACGGCCATCCCGATGGTGCATCGCATCATGATCACTTTTGGAGGAGGTAGCGTAAAGCAAAACGGTGTGTACGACCAAGTGATCAAGGCGCTAAAGGATCGTGACTATATCGAGTTCTGGGGCATCGAGCCTAATCCCACCATCGAGACCTTGCGAGAAGCTATCCAGATAGCGAAAGGCAAGCAGGTGGATTTCCTATTGGCGGTAGGCGGTGGCTCCGTCATAGACGGGACGAAGCTAATCTCCGCCGGTATCCAGTACGACGGCGATCCTTGGGAATTGGTGCAGAAAGGGTATTACTATCATACTGTGCCCATGGGTACCGTACTGCCCCTGCCCGCCACAGGTTCCGAGATGAATAGCGGGGCGGTGATCTCCCGGAAAGAGACGCAAGAGAAATTCCCGTTCTACAGCAATTTCCCCGTATTCTCGATCTTGGACCCGGAGACGACCTTCAGCCTGCCCCCGTATCAAGTGGCTTGCGGTATCGCTGATACCTTCGTCCACGTGATGGAGCAATATATGACTACGACCGACCAATCCCGCTTGATGGATCATTGGGCGGAAAGCATCTTAAGCACCTTGGTTGAGATCGCCCCGAAGATTAAGGAAGATCCGAGGAATTACGACCTGATGGCAGATTTCATGCTATCCGCCACGATGGGCTTGAACGGCTTTATCGCTATGGGCGTAACGCAGGACTGGGCTACCCATATGATCGGACACGAGCTAACCGCCCTTCACGGATTGACGCATGGAGCGACCTTAGCGATCGTCTTCCCCGGAACCTTACGCACCCTACGCAAGCAGAAAGAGGGCAAGATCCTGCAATACGGCGAACGGGTATGGGGTATCAATAGTGGAACGACAGAGGAACGGGTAAGCCAAGCCATCGAGAAGACCGAGCAATTTTTCCAAAGCCTCGGTTTATCTACCCGCCTCAGCCAAGAGAAGATCAGCAATACGACAATCACCGAGATCGAGAATCGCTTCAATGAACGAAACGCCGCCTTCGGGGAGGCGAAGAATGTAACGGGTAGCGTGGCACGGGAAATATTGGAGAGCTGTAAATAACGTACAACTTGTAGAGACGGGGCGTGCCCCGTCTCATCCCCTCAAAAGGGTATAGATTTTATCTTAACAGGACTACTACTTGGATCGGGCCATGCGCCCCGAATACCAAGGCTTGTTCAATGTCAGCAGTCTTTGAGGGACCGGACATGAAGACTCCGTAATCATAATCCATAGTGGCAGTACGGCGGTAAGCCTCATTCATCGTATGAACCAATTGAGTCTTGTCCAACAAGATCACCAAAGCGTTCGAGATAAAGTACAGACCTTTATAACGTACCTGACGGGGTAACCAGACAGCGGCATTCTCCGCCACGCCGAAACTACCCTCCACCACAGATACGTCCGTCCCGTTCAACTCCCGGGGATCGGTCAGCTCATCCGGGTTAAAGGTAGCGCAAGTAATCTCCTTCAAATTCGAGGCGATACGTTTCGCCTCCGGAAACTCACGGCGGATCACCTCATTCACATCCTCGCCGGGCTTTAACTCGATGGCCTTGCCACCCGCCCCGGCTAGCACTTCCGAGAACGTAGCCAACTTATCCGCATAGGTAATCGCCTCCAACGTAAGCTCAGGCATCTCGTGGCGTGCACCCGTATGACGACGGATACTCGCCAATATAGAATCTTTACTACTCATTATCTCACCTTATTATTCTTCCACATATCATTAAACGACTCCTTGGCGAAAGCCGGAAGCTCACGTCCCTTGCCCCAAGCGTTCAAGCCATTGTAGACCATGAAACGGGGCAAATGATTCACTACCGGAGCAAACTTCAACGCCGTATTGAACAATCCCGGACGTTCCATCAGGAACTTCATCCCGAAAGACATCACTTTCTTCTCCTTGCTCGCCTTACCGATCTTATCCAAATCTTGCCGCCAACGGTAAATCTGCTCGCCCAAGTCGATCTTTACCGGACAAACGTTCGAGCAAGAAAGACATAAGGAGCAAGCCGATACGTTATCCGAATATTCCTCCGGATTCCTCAGCATACCCAAGTTGATCCCGATCGGTCCCGGAATGAAATACGTATACGAATAGCCACCACTCCTGCGATATACTGGACAGGTATTCATGCACTCGCCACAACGGATGCAATTCAACGTACGAATATGATCCGGTTTCGCCAAGATATCACTACGCCCGTTATCCACGATAATGATATGGAACTCTTGTCCCTCGGGCGGACGGCGATAATGGGAAGTATAAGACGTGATGGGTTGCCCCGTACCCGAACGAGCCAGCAAACGAGTGAATACGCCCAATGCCTCCAGATTCGGTACGATCTTCTCCATCCCCATCGTAGCGATATGCACCTTCGGGAAGGAGGTTCCCATATCGGCGTTTCCCTCATTGGTACAAACCACGATCTCGCCCGTAGAGGCGACGGCGAAGTTAGCACCCGTCATCGCCACGTCGGCATGCAGGAATTTCTCACGCAGATTCTTACGGGCGGCATGCGTCAGGTAGGTAGGGTCGATATTCCCTTTCTCCGTTCCCATCTCACGCTCCATCATCTCGCTGATCTGCTCCCGTTTGATATGGATCGCCGGCATCACGATATGGCTCGGGGCCAAATGCATCAATTGCAAGATACGCTCACCCAAATCGCTCTCCACCACATCGATTCCTTTCGACATCAAGAACTCGTTCATATGGCATTCCTCCGTCAGCATCGATTTGCTCTTGATCAGGTTCCGGGCATCATGCTGGCGCAAGATCCGCAAGACGATCTCGTTATGCTCCTCGGCATCTTTCGCCCAATGCACGATAGCCCCGTTGGCGATCGCGTTTTTCTCGAACTCCTCCAGAAGCGTGTCCAGATGGCTGTTGGAGTAAAGCTTGATCTCCGAGGCCAACTCCCTCAACCGCTCCCACTCTGGAAGCGAATGGCTCATCTTATCCCGTTTGGTACGTACCATCCAAAGCGTATGGTCGTGCCAAGCCTCATTCTCCTTATTCTCTAGGAAACGGGCCGCTGCTATAGCATGTTTCGTACTCATAATCCGGACGCTAATATTTGAACGATGTGAATAGTCTTGATCGGAAGTTTCTCCCGCTTGATAACCCCTTCCATATGCATCAGGCAAGAGCTATCCGCACCGGTGATATACTCGGCGCCGGTACTCATATGATCCTTTACCTTGTCTTGTCCCATGCAAGTAGAGACCTCAGGCTCCTCGATGGCGAACATACCGCCGAAACCGCAACATTCGTCCACCCGCTTCGGCTCGAACACCTCGATACCTTTCACCAAGGAAAGGAGATCACGTAACTTGGAATAGTACGGGATATTACGCTCGCTGGGCGACGAGAGATGCAACTCACGCACCCCGTGGCAACTATTATGGATACTCACCTTATGCGGGAAAACGGCCGGCAGGGATCCCGGTCTCACCACGTCGTGCAAGAACTCGCAGATATCATAAATCTTCTTACTGTTCATACAAACGTGATCCCGCTTTCCCAATATATGGGAATGGTTCTCTTTTACGAAGGCTACGCAACTGGCCGAGGGGCCTACCACGTAGTCATAGTTCTTAAACTGTTCCTCCATCCGGAGGGCCAAGCGAGCCGCCTCATCCTCGAAGCCGGCGTTCGCCATGGGTTGTCCGCAACAGGTCTGGTCCATCGGATAATCGACATCCACACCCACATGCCTCAACAATTTATACGAGGCGATACCCACTTCGGGGTACACCGCGTTAATGTAACATGGGATAAATAATCCTACCTTCATACTAATTTTATCTTATATATCATATACGACACCGTATATAATTAACACCTACAAGCCCCTCATAGCTGCATATTGGCCCTTACCCTGCTTAATGTCTCGGGAGTCATCAGCAAATAAGAGGCGATATGGGACAAGGGGGCACGCTGCACGATCTCAGGGTGTTCTTTCAATAAGCGGGCATAACGTTCATTAGCGGTCTCGAAACGAAGGAAATCCGCCTTCCGTTGAGACAGGATCAGCGAATTCTCCAACAGGCGGCGATACATGACCTCGATCTCGTAATCCTCGGCGCACAATGCCAATAAAGGATCATGAGGAATGCCATACAGCACCGTATTCTCCAAGGCCTCCACCAACAGATTAGCGGGACGCTGGCGCAAGAAGCTCTCGATGCAAATGAAGATGTTGTCCTCGCTGGCGAAATGCTCGGTCAGCTCTTTCTTATTCTTGAAGTAAAACTGGCGAACCATTCCCTTATAGACATAACCGAGTTGCGTACAAACCTCTCCTTCGCTCAAAAACAGGGCGCCTTTTTTCAATTCTGTCCGGATTAAGATAGAGGCCAGTTTCTGGGCGGCTTCCTCACTGAGTAGAATCGATTGCGCCGCAATCCTGCGAGCTATAAATATCGCTGTATCCATATTCATGGTTGTTTTTGTTTGTTTCCGCAAACTTACGAAATAAATACCACTTGATTTACATCAAGCCCCCATTTATTTATATTCCTGCCAACTCTTGATGCAGATATCATCTACGCTCAAGGTACAGAAGGCTTGAATGAAAGCGCTCGCCAGACGGGCATTCGTAATCAACGGGATATTCAGGTCGATGGCGGCACGGCGGATCTTATAGCCGTTGTCAAGCTCGCCGGCGGAAAGGTCACGAGGGATATTCACGACCATATCGATCTGCTTCTCATGAAGCATCTTAAGCGCCTGCGGTTCTCCCTTCTCGCTCGGCCAGTACACCTTCGTACTCGGAATGCCATTCTCCGCCAAGAAACGGTGCGTACCTCCCGTAGCGAATAGGTTGTAGCCTTTCGTCGCCAACATCTTAGCGGCATCCAGCATGGCTACCTTCTGCTTCGGCGTACCGGTGGACAGGAGGATATTCTTCTCCGGAACCCGTTGCCCGACAGCGAGCATACTCGTCAACACCGCCTCGGATACATCGTCGCCCAGACAACCCACCTCGCCCGTGGAAGCCATATCGACCCCTAATACCGGATCGGCTTTCTGCAAGCGATTGAACGAGAATTGAGAGGCCTTGATACCCACGTAATCCAAATCGAACTCATTCTTATTCGGTTTCTCTACCGGCAAGCCCAGCATGACACGGGTAGCCAACTCGATGAAGTTTATCTTCAGCACCTTGCTCACGAACGGGAAAGAACGGCTGGCACGAAGGTTACACTCGATCACCTTGATCTCATTGCCCTTCGCCAGATATTGGATATTGAACGGGCCGGAGATATTCAGCTCCTTAGCGATCTGCTTACTGATACGCTTGATACGACGAACCGTCTCCACATATAATTTCTGGGCCGGGAACTGAATCGTAGCGTCGCCGGAATGTACCCCGGCAAACTCGATATGCTCGCTGATGGCATACATCACGATCTCGCCATGATCGGCCACCGCATCCATCTCTACTTCTTTCGCATGTTCGATGAACTGGCTCACTACGACCGGATGCTTCTTGCTGACGTTGGCCGCCAGTTGAAGGAAGCGTTCCAGCTCTTCCTGGTTGGAACATACGTTCATGGCAGCTCCAGACA
>ERZ827150.4430-NODE-4430-length-12339-cov-26.579372_pt1 | contig 12339 bp, 8 predicted proteins | sample MGYA00519779_ERZ827150 | MGnify/ENA primary metagenome ERZ827150 (study PRJEB31778, sample SAMEA3449267) | human gut metagenome | biome: human gut; feature: human-associated habitat; material: faeces | place: United Kingdom | collected 2010/2012 ...
ATTTTCCCTTGAAATACAGCAAGTATTCCTGCGGAAAAATGGCTTGCCCAGGACAGAAATTCCTCGCTGCTGGGCATTTCGCCAGTTTTCAGATACACCCTGATTTTGTTTTTATATTATATTACAAAATTCTGAAATTTGCAAGCAGTAATCGGAGTACATGAGCACTCCGATTATCTGTCAGAAGAAGCTGACCTGACTGGTATCGGGCAGGTCGCCGAAAGCACCGGCCTCTCTGAGCATCTGAATGTGGGTCTTGGACACCTTGGGGCAGGCGGCGGCGACTTCCTCCACGGACAGGAAGGTTTTGCCCTCACGACCCCGCATCAAGTCCCATGCCGCGTTTTCACCGAGGCCGGAGATCGCAACGAAGGGGGGCAGCAGCTTGCCGTCCTTGATGATGAATTTCGTGGCGTGGCTGTCGTAAATGCTGATGGGCAGGAATTCAAAGCCCCGGATGTAGTATTCGTAGGCCACTTCCAGCGTGGTCAGCAGGTCTTCGTCTTTGTCCGTGGCGTTTTCGTTGTTCTCGATGGCGTCGATGTTGGCGACCACCGCATCCTTGCCGTGGGTCATCAGCACCGCGTCGAAGCCGCCCTTCTGACTGCGGCGGTAGAAATAGGCGGAGTAGAAGGCCAGCGGATGATGTACCTTGAACCATGCGATACGGAAAGCCATCATAACATAGGCCACGGCGTGGGCCTTGGGGAACAGATACTTGATCTTTTTGCAGGAACCGATGTACCATTCCGGCACGCCTGCGGCCTTCATTTCCTCCTCTGCGCCTTCGGGCAGACCTCTGCCTTTTCGCACGGCCTCCATGATCTTGAAGGAGCGCTTTTCCGGCATTCCGCAGGAGATCAGGTAGAGCATGATGTCGTCACGGCAGCCGATGGCCTGATCAACGGTGGCGGTTTTGGAGGTGATCAGGTCTTTGGCGTTGCCCAGCCACACGTCGGTGCCGTGGGAGAAGCCGGACAGACGCAGAAGCGTATCAAACCGGGTGGGCATGGTATCCATCAGCATCCCGCGGGTAAAGCGGGTGTTGAACTCCGGAATGGCGACGGCGCCGGTGGGGCCGAGTATCTTGTCGTCCTCGTAGCCCAGCACCTTGGAGGAGATGAAAATGGACATGGTGTCCTTGTCGTCCAGCGGGATGGTCTTGGCGTCGATGCCGGTCATGTCCTCCATCATGCGGATCATGGTGGGGTCATCGTGGCCCAGCATGTCCAGCTTCAGAAGGTTTTCCTCCATGGAGTGGTATTCAAAATGGGTGGTGATCTGGTCGGCCTGGGGGTCGTCCGCCGGGTGCTGCACCGGGCAGAAGTCCCAAATCTCGTTTTCCTGTGGGATGACCACCAGACCGCCGGGGTGCTGGCCGGTGGTACGCCGGACGCCTACGCATCCCGCCGCGAGGCGGGCTTCCTCCGCCCGGGAGGCAGTCTTGCCACGTTCGGACAGGTATTTCTTTACGTAGCCGAAGGCAGTTTTTTCCGCCACGGTGCCGATGGTCCCTGCACGGAAAACGTGGGATTTTCCGAACATTTCGATACAGTAAGCGTGGGCTTTTGACTGGTATTCGCCGGAAAAGTTCAGGTCGATATCGGGAACCTTGTCGCCGCCGAAGCCAAGGAAGGTTTCAAAAGGAATATTGAAGCCGTCTTTCTCGAATTTCGTGCCGCACTTGGGACAGACGGCGTCCGGCAAATCCGCGCCGCAGCCGTAGCCCTTGGGAACATCGAAGGTGGTGTACTTGCACTCCGGGTTGGGGCAGCGGTAGTGGGGCGGGAAGGAGTTGACCTCGGTGATGCCGGACATGTAGGCCACGATGGACGAGCCGACGGAGCCACGGGAGCCGACCAGATAGCCATGCTCCAGCGAATTCTGCACCAGCTTCTGGGCAGACATGTAGATCACGTCGTAGTGGCAGTTGATGATGTCGTGCAGCTCCGTCTCCACGCGCTTTACCATCAGTTCCGGGGGATTGTCCCCGTAAAGACGGTGGAATTTGGTGTAGACCAGATTTTTCAGGTCTTCCACGGAGTTTTCAATTTTGGGAGCGAACAGATTGTGGGGGACGGGACGCAGAGATTCGCACATGTCGGCGATGCGGTTGGGGTTGGTGATGACTACCTCATAGGCTTTTTCCTCGCCTAAATAGGAGAATTCCCGCAGCATATCATCCGTAGTGCGGAAATACAGGGGCATATCCTTGTCCGCGTCGTCGAAGCCCTTGGTCGCCAGCAGAATGTGACGGAAAATCTCGTCCTCTGGGTTCAGGAAGTGAACGTCTCCGGTGGCGACCACCGGCTTGCCCAGTTCCTCGCCCAGCCGGACGATCTTCCGGTTGTACTCCCGGAGGTCTTCGTCGGTTTTGGCCTCGTATTTTTCGTTTGCCAGCATGAAACGGTTGTTCGCCAGAGGCTGGATCTCCAGAAAGTCGTAAAAGGACGCAATGCGCTTCAGCTCGTCGTCGCTTTTCCGGTCGAGAATGGCCTGAAACAGCTCGCCCGCTTCGCAGGCAGAACCGATGATCAGCCCCTCCCGCAGATTAAGAATGTCGGACTTGGGCATCCGGGGCACCCGGCGGAAGTATTGCAGATTGGAATCGGAAATCAGGTGGTACAGGTTGCGCAGACCGATCTGGTTCTTGGCAAAAATAATGATGTGCCTTGCCTGCCGATCAGTGATGCGGCCACCGGAACGCAGATGGGTCATGGCAGGGTTGATGGCCTGCAAGTTGTGGATGTCATGCTCCTCTTCCAGCTTGACCATGAGCTTCGCCATGATGAGGCCGCAGGTCATGGCGTCGTCCGCCGCCCGGTGATGGTTGAAGTCGGGCAAGCTCAGGGCATTGGAGACGATGTTCAGCTTGAATTTGTTCAGCTGGGGCAGCAGATTCTGAGACAGAATCAGGGTATCCGTCGCGGTGTAATGATAATCGTAGCCAAGGCGCTGGCACTCGGCGCGGATAAAGCCGGTGTCGAAGTCGGAATTGTGAGCGACCAGAACCCGGTCGCCGATGAAGTCCAGAAATTTGGGCAGCACCTCTTCAATTTTCGGTGCGCCGACAAGCATTTCGTCGGTGATGCCGGTCAGCTCCACGATTTTCCGTTCCAGCGGACGCTCCGGGTCAACGAAGGTCTGGAAACGGTCCACTTCCTCACCGTTTTTCAGCACAACAGCGCCGATCTCGATGATGCGGTCGCTGCGGGAGGACAGGCCGGTAGTTTCCAGATCGAAGGCGACGAATTCCTGATCGAAGGTGATATCCTGCTCGCCGTGGACTACAATGCGGTCGTCTACGTCGTTTACATAATACCCCTCACAGCCGTAGAGAATCTTGATATTCTGGTCGGTTCCGGCCACCTTGGCCTTGGAGGCGGCCTTCATGGCGTCTGGGAAGGACTGGGCGACGCCGTGGTCGGTGATGGCGATGGCTTTGTGACCCCATGCGGCCGCCTGCTTCACGGCGGCGGCGGTATCCGTCAGAGCGTCCATGTTGGACATGGTGGTGTGCAGATGCAGCTCCACCCGCTTTTCCCCCGGGGCGGTGTCCTGCCGCTTGGGCATGGAGCCGGGCTGCATGGCGTAGGGCTTGAGAACCATTTCGCCCTCGTATCGATCTTCACCCAGCTTGCCCTGCACCCGCAGGACGGAACCGACCTGAACGTTTTCCAGAATGGGTTTGGCCTCTCCGGCCTCCATAAAGCGGCTGACGCGGACGGAGTTGGTGTTGTCCGTCATGTCGAATTTCACAACATAGGCGTTGCGCTTTTTCAGCTCCTTGTGGTCCACGGCGAAGACTTTGCCCTCCACGATGACGGTTCCCATGTCCAGACTCAGCTCCTTCATGGGAACGGGCGTGCCCTTGAAGGGCTTGCCATAGAAAGTTTCGCTGGGGGCGGCGGACTTGTCCTCCTTCTTCGGCTGAGCGGCGGAGACGGCGGGAAGCTTTTGAATCTCCGATTCCCGCATGGACTCTGTGGCGGCAAACAGCGCTTTTCCCTCCAGCGTGTTGCCAGCCTCCACGGTGATATGCACCGGGGCGGCGAACCGCTCCCGCAGTACCTTTTCCACAGACGGGATGTGCTCCAGAAGGGTTTCTTTTCCGTTGGCGGCGAGCTTTACCGTGAGATTCTGTTCGTTCCATTCCCACTTTGCCCCGGCGAGGGAACCCCGCGCCATGGAGTTGCGGCTGACAAACAGCCACATCAGCTCTTCCGGTTCGATTTTTTGCAGCTCCGATTCCGGGTGAGTCGCGGTCAGCTCCAGCTTTTGCAGGCCGTACAGGCCACAAATGTCCTTGCGAACCTGTTCCAGCAGCCGTTGGGGGATGTAGCGCTCGGAATGCAGCGCCACGTGGACGCTTCGGATTTCGGGGTCAATATCCGCAGCGGCGATAGCCGCCTGAGAAAGGGCTGCATACAGCTCCTCAGGCGGCTCATAGTCCGGAAACATATTCAGAAAGAAAATCTGTTCTTCCATATCGTGTCTCTACAGTGCTTCAATTCGTTTCAGCAGGGCAGGGAGCAGCTCGTCATAGGGGAGCTTTTCCACCTGCACGCCCTTTTCAAAAATCATGCCCCAGCCGTCGCCGCCGGCAATGCCGATGTCCGCTTCCCGGGCTTCGCCGGGGCCGTTGACCACGCAGCCCATGACCGCCACGGTGATGGGCTTTTCACAGTTTTTCAGTGCTTCGTCCACCCGGTTCACCAGACCGATCAGGTCGATGCGGGTCCGTCCGCAGGTGGGGCAGGAGATAATGTTCACGCCGTCCTTCCGAAGCCCCGCGGCCTTGAGAATGTCCCGGGCTGCGTAAACCTCCTGCACCGGGTCGTCGGTCAGGCTGACCCGGATGGTATCGCCGATGCCGTCCAGAAGCAGCGCGCCGATGCCCATGGCGGACTTGATCAGACCCTGCCGGACGGGGCCGGTCTCGGTCACGCCGATGTGGAGGGGATAGTCACATTTGGCGCGGAACAGCCGCGCGGCGGCAACCATGGTGGGGACGGTGGAGGACTTCATGGAGACGCAGGTGTCGTAAAAGCCCTGTTTTTCCAGCAGCTCCAGATGCTCAAAGGCGCTTTCCACCAGCGCTTCGGCGGTGGGGTGGCCGTATTTTTCCAGAAGACGCTTGTCAAGACTGCCGCCGTTGACGCCGATGCGGATGGGGATGTGCTTGTCCTTGCACACCTCCACCACGGCCTTGACCCGATCTTCGCCGCCGATGTTGCCAGGGTTGATGCGGATTTTGGACGCGCCGCCCTCTGCCGCGGCGATGGCAAGTCTGTAATCAAAATGGATATCCGCTACGAGGGGCAGGGGAGAGTCCTTGCAGATGTCCGCAAAGCTCCGGGCGGCTTCCATGTTGGGAACTGCCAGCCGGGCGATCTGGCACCCGGCGGAGGCAAGCTGACGGATCTGCTTCAGGCTGCCCTCCACATCCGTGGTTTTGGTATTGAGCATGGACTGGATGACCACCGGGGCGCCGCCGCCGATGGGAACGCCGCCCACCAGAATCTGTTTTGTCATCGTCTTCACCTCTTGAACAGGAAAATGACGTCCTTGAACATAATAATCGCCATCAGGGCAAGCAACAGGATCATGCCCGCGCCGTGGAGATAGCCTTCGTACTTGGAATTGATCTTCTTTTTCGTGATGGCCTCCACCACAACCGTGATCAGCAGACACACAATACGCCCGCCGTCCAGCGCAGGGATGGGCAGCAGATTCATCACCGCCAGATTGATGGCGATGAAGCCGCCGAAATACAGCATATTCAGCAGCGCGGTGACCTTGCTGTCGGAGGCTGCCGCCACCTTGGACATTTCACTGACAATGCCCACGGGGCCGGACATATCCTTAATGCCCACCTTGCCGCCAAGCAGCATTTGCAGGCTCAGGCGAACCATGCGCACCGTATCCAGCGACTGGTTCCATGCCATTCCCAGCTTCTCCCAGAAGTTCGGGGTGCTGAGGGTGAAATTCATGCCGTAGCGCAGGCCGGTCGAGCCGTTTTCCAGAGTCACTTCGTGCTTTTCCAGCAGAAAATCTTTCAGAACGACCTTTTCGCCGTTCCGGCGCACCGTGATGTCGTGAACGTCGCCGGGGTTCAGTGACAGGATCATGGAAAAATCGGAATAGGAGTAGAGCTTTTCGCCGTCCACCTCCACGATGCAGTCACCGGCTTGCAGGCCGTTTTCGCCGTTCACTGTGGCGTAGTCTTCAAAGCTGGCGATCACGGGGACGACGGTCTGCTTTATGGGTAGGCAGACAATGACCATCAGTACCACGCCGATGAGAAAGTTCATCGCCGCACCGGCGGCCAGAATGATCAGCCGCTTCCACCATGCCGCCTTGTCGAAGGAACGGGGATTGTCGCTTCCGCCGTCCTTGCCCTCCATGGCGCAGTAGCCGCCGATGGGGATGCAGCGGATGGCGTACAGAGTCTCGCCCACCTGTTTTTTCCAGATGGCGGGACCCATAAACATAGAAAATTCGTTGACCTGAACGCCGGAGAGCTTTGCGGCGGTAAAATGCCCCAGCTCATGGACGAAAATCAGAACGCTGAACAGTAAAATCGCAAAAATAACGCTCATAGAAAAAATGCCTCGCAATTATCAAGAGTTCGCCCGAACCGCCTCACGAGCCAGACGGTCGGCTTCCAGAATCTGCTCCAAAGTGGGGTCGGCGATGAACGGCACCTGCGGCACGGCGGCATTTACCAGCCGGTAGATGTCGTAAAAGCCGATTTTGTCATTCAGGAACATGGCGACCGCTTCCTCATTTGCGCCGTTCATGGCAGGGCAGGCCGTGCCGCCCGCTTTTGCGCAGTCCCGCGCCAGCGCCAGACAGGGGAAATTCTCCGTATCCGGCGGGGAAAACGTCAGCGGGCCGCAGGACAGTAAGTCCAGCCGCTCCACCGGGGAGGGGATACGCTCCGGGTAGGTCAGTGCCAGCTGAATGGGCAGACGCATATCCGGTGTGCCCATCTGCGCCATCACCGCGCCGTCGGTGAATTCCACCATGCTGTGGACGATGCTCTGCCGGTGGATGACCACATCTACCTGTTCCAGGGGCAGACGGTACAGCCGCATGGCTTCGATGACTTCCAGCCCCTTGTTCATCAGGGTGGCGCAGTCAACGGTGATCTTCGCGCCCATCTTCCAGTTGGGGTGCTTCAGGGCGTCGGCCTTGGTCACCGTTTCCAGCCGGTCACGGGTCATGCCGAAAAATGGGCCGCCGGAGCAGGTGAGGATCAGCCGCCGGATCCCTTTTCTGCTGCCGCAGCCCATAAGGCATTGAAAGATTGCGGAATGCTCGGAATCCACGGGGACGATCTCCGCACCGTACTTCTCCGCCTCGGCCATCACCAGTTCCCCGGCGCAGACAAGAGTTTCCTTGTTGGCAAGGCCGATGCGCTTTTTCGCCCGGATGGCGGCGAGAGTGGGCTTCAAACCGACCATGCCAACCACGGCGGTGATAACGCAGTCGGCTTCCTCCAAAGACGCCGCTTCCATCAGACCCGCCTCACCGAAGTTTACCCGGATAGACAGACCTTTTATTCGTTCCGCCAGTGCCTGAGCGGCTTCCTGCGTTGCCATGACGGCGAGCTTCGGGGAAAACTCCCGGCACTGCTGCGCCATCCGCTCCACGTTGGTTCCGGCGGTGAGCGCCGCTACCCGGATGCCGGGCAGACGGCGGATAATGTCCAGGCTCTGCCGGCCGATGGAGCCGGTGGAGCCGAGAATACTGACACACTGCACCATAGGCCGCTCCTTACACCGCCATGGGAAGCAGCACCAACAATACTTCCATAGCCGGGGCGACCAGAGTCAGAGAATCGAACCGATCCAGTACGCCGCCGTGGCCGGGGATCAGATTGCCGTAATCCTTGATGCCGGTCTGCCGCTTGATGATGGAGAAGCACAGGTCGCCGAAAATGCCCAGCAGGGAACCGGCGAAGCCGTACAGCAGCGCAAGACCGTAGTTGACCCGGAGATTGCCGGGCAGCAGGTCGATGATCAGGGCGTAAACAAGCATACTGACCACGGCAAAGGCAATGCCGCCCAGCGCGCCCTCGATGGTTTTGTTGGGGCTGACCACAGGCGCCAGCTTGTGCCGCCCGAATTTCAGGCCGATAAAGTAAGCGCCTGCGTCGGACATGAACGCCACCACGAAGGGAATCAGGATGACATACCGTCCGAGATCCATATTCAGAATGCGGATGAGGGAGCTGAGCATGTAGGGGATGAGAAGACCCGCCACAAAGCACATGGACAGATCCTCAAAGTGAACCTTTATGTGGTCAAGCATCATCTCCGAGAACATCAGGATAAAGAACACAATCATGAGGATGACAAAGTAGGAATGAATCGCGCCGAAATAGCTCCACATGCACACGGAGGCCGCCATGATGCAGGAGTAGATCACCAGCCGCGCCCGCTTCACCAGTCCCGTCCGGTAAAGAAGCTCGTAGGCCGCGATGGCCATGAGCGCACTCATGACCAGTGACGCGGCAATCACCGGTGCGGCCAGTGTCAGAAGAAAGAGGATCGGCACCAGAATCGCTGCGGAAATAATGCGTTTTTTCATTTCTCTATGTCCCTCCGAACCGGCGGCTGCGCCGGTGAAATTCTTCAATGGCGCTGTCCAGATGCTCCGGAGTGAAATCAGGCCAAAGTACGTTCATAATTACATATTCCGAGTACGCGGACTGCCACAGCAGGAAGTTGCTGACCCGCATCTCTCCGGATGGCCGGATGATCAGCTCCGGGTCGGGCACGCCCGCCGAGTACAGATACCGGGAGAAAACGTCCTCGGTGAGTGTTTCCGGGTCGGCCCTTCCGGCGGCGACATCCGCCGTGTAAGCCTTCACAGCATGGATAATTTCATCCCGCCCGCCGTAGTTCAGGCAGAAATTCACCTGCACGTCGTAGTCCTCCGAGCGGCTTTCCGCGTCGTGGCAGAGCGTTTGCAGCTCCGGGCTGAGACGGGTCAGGTCGCCAAAAAAGCGGAATTTTACCCGGTTCTTTTCCATGTCCCGCAGCGCCTCTTCCAGATACCGGCGCAGCAGCTTCATGATTCCCGCCACTTCTTCCGCCGAGCGTTTCCAGTTCTCCGTGGAAAAGGCGTACACCGTCAGGTATTCCACGCCCAGCGTGCGGCAGTAGTTGGCGATCCGCCGGAAGGCTTCCGCGCCTGCGGCGTGACCGGCGGTGCGGGGCAGACCCCGCTGCTTTGCCCAGCGGCCGTTGCCGTCCATGATGATGGCAATATGCCGGGGCGGGGGAGAGTTTTGCGAAAGTGCCATAAAGCACCTCTTTCTAAATGGTTAGTGAACAGATCTGCGAAGATAAAAAAGCAATTTCTGCTGGCGGCTGCTTCCAGCCGCCAGCAGGGGTGCTTTGTTTTGGCTGACGGCGTTAAATCGCCATCAGTTCCTTTTCCTTGGCGGCCAGAGCGGCGTCGGCGCGCTTGATGTTCTTGTCCAGCAGATCCTGCAAATCCTTCTCGGCCTTCTTCTGGTCGTCCTCGGTGATCTCGCTGTTCTTCTTCAGCTTCTTGACATAGTCCATGCCGTCCCGACGGATGTTGCGCATGGCGACCTTGGCTTCCTCGGAATACTTCTTGACCTGCTTGGCCAGATCCTTACGGCGCTCCTCGGTGAGCTGGGGGAACACCAGACGGATGACGCGGCCATCGTTCTGGGGGTTGATGCCCAGATCGGAGGTCTGGATGGCCTTCTGGATGTCCTTGAGCAGCTTGGTGTCCCAGGGCTGAATGATCAGGGTGCGGGCGTCGGGGGTGGAAATGGTGGCGACGCCGTTCAGGGGCGTTTCACTGCCATAGTATTCCACGGTGATCCGATCGAGAACCTTTGCGTTGGCGCGGCCGGCGCGGACGGAGGCGAATTCCTCGTCCAGATGCTCGAGAGCCTTGTCCATTCTCCGGGAATATTCTTTGAAATCGACGGTCATTGTGTGTTCCTCCTTAGAAATGATTTTTTACGGTAGTACCGATCTCTTCGCCGCGAACCACGCGGACGATGCTGTTTTCTTCATTCAGGCCGAAGCAGACCATGGTCATGTCGTTGTCCATAGCCAGCGCCATAGCGGTGATGTCCGTGGCCTTCAGGTTCTTTGCCAGAACCTCGCCGTAGGTCAGGCGGGAGTAGCGCACGGCAGTGGGGTCTTTGGCGGGGTCGGCGGAATAGATGGCGTCCACGTTCTTTGCCATCAGCACGGCGTCGGCCTCGATCTCCACGCCCCGGAGCACCGCGCCGGTGTCGGTGGAGAAGTAGGGATTGCCGGTACCGGCGGCAAAGAGGACGACCTTCCCCTCATTTAAGTACCGCTCGGCAAGGTCGCGGGTAAAATACTCGGCGAACTTGTTCATCTCCACGGCGCTGAGGACCCGGGCGTCCATGCCGTGGCGGTTCAGGGCATCGGCCACGGCGATGGCGTTCATCACCGTACCCAGCATTCCCATGGAGTCGGCGTGGGAACGCTGCATCTTATCCGCACCGTCCTTGACGCCCCGCCAGAAGTTTCCGGCACCGATGACCAGACCGATCTGGACACCCATGTCCACGCAGGTTTTGATGGATTTGCAAAGCTCGTTCACAATGGTAAAATCAAGCCCCCGATGTGCGTCCCCGGCGAGAGCCTCGCCGCTGACCTTCAGCAGGATGCGCTTATATTTAAGCTCAGGCAAAATGAAATCACTCCTTATCTTCATATCCTTTCCTATTCTAGCGTATCCAGCCCGAATTGACAACTACTAATTTAAGATTTCTTAAAATGTTTTCCGATTTTTCACAATGCGGGGCCTTCTGTGTAATTTCCACACAGCGCGCCCCTTGGAAAAGATGGATTCTGGCTGGATTTTTGGTTGCAAAACTGGAAACAGTAGGGTATAATGTCTGGTAATTGGAAAAACCCAAGGAAATGAGAGGGATTATCATGGCTGAAATGACTGAAAGCAAAAACTTTATCCACGCATTCATCGACGAGGACATCGCCCCCGGCGGGCAGTTTGCCGGGCAGACTGTCCACACCCGGTTTCCGCCGGAACCCAACGGCTATCTGCATATCGGCCACTGCAAGGCGCTGATCATCGACTTCGGCACCGCCGAGAAGTACAACGGACTGTGCAACCTCCGCATGGACGACACCAACCCCACCAAAGAGGATGTGGAGTTCGTGGAGGCTATCAAGGAGGACATCCACTGGCTGGGCTTCGACTGGGGCGACCGCTTCTACTACGGCTCCGACTATTTTGAGAAGGACTACGAATATGCGGTGGAGCTGATCAAGAAGGGGCTGGCCTACGTCTGTGAGCTGACGCCGGAGCAGTTCAAGGAGTACCGGGGCGACCTGAATACCCCCGCCGTTTCCCCTTACCGCGACCGCCCCATTGAGGAAAGTCTGGACCTGTTCGCCAGAATGCGCGCCGGAGAATTTGAGGACAACCGTTATACCCTCCGCGCCAAGATCGATCTGGCTTCCGGCAACTTCAATATGCGCGACCCGGTCATCTATCGCATCCGTCATATGCACCACCACCGTCAGGGAGACAAGTGGTGCATCTACCCCATGTACGACTTTGCACACCCCATTCAGGACGCGCTGGAGGGCATTACCCATTCTCTGTGCTCTCTGGAATTTGAGAACCACCGTCCTCTTTATAACTGGGTGGTGGAGCATGTCTCCGTGCCTCATCATCCCCGGCAGATTGAGTTCGCGAGACTGGGCATCGACCACACCGTGCTCAGCAAGCGGAAGCTGAGAGCGCTGGTGGAGAACGGCTATGTTTCCGGCTGGGATGACCCCCGGATGCCCACCCTCTGCGGCCTGCGCCGCCGGGGCTATACCCCTAAGTCCATCCGCAACTTCTGCGAGCGCGTTGGCGTGGCCAAGTCTCCCAACACCATTCCCTACGCATTTCTGGAATTCTGCCTGCGGGAAGACCTGAACGAGACTGCCCAGCGGGTCATGGCGGTGCTGAAGCCTGTGAAGCTCACCATCACCAACTATCCCGAGGGCAAATCCGAGATGGTAACCGTGGAAAATAACCCCAACCGTCCCGAGGACGGCACACGGGAGGTCAGCTTCTCCCGGCACCTGTGGATTGAGCAGGACGATTTCCTGGCCGAGCCGATCCCCAAGTACAAGCGCCTGTACCCCAACGGGCCGGAGTGCCGCCTGAAGGGCGCGTACCTCATCACCTGCACCGGCTGCGTCAAGGATGAAAACGGCAACGTGGTGGAAATTCTGGCAACCTACGACCCCGAAAGCCGGGGCGGCGACCCCGCCGACGGCCGGAAGGTCAAGG
>ERZ827150.4432-NODE-4432-length-12334-cov-7.926623_pt1 | contig 12334 bp, 12 predicted proteins | sample MGYA00519779_ERZ827150 | MGnify/ENA primary metagenome ERZ827150 (study PRJEB31778, sample SAMEA3449267) | human gut metagenome | biome: human gut; feature: human-associated habitat; material: faeces | place: United Kingdom | collected 2010/2012 ...
CGGTCTACCGACAGCAGCGGCAGCAGCAGCGAGGTCGCGGTCACGGCATGGTCGATCGTCGAGAGGCCGATGACCGCGAAGATCAGTCCGAGAAACGTGCTGCCGGTGTCGCCGAGAAAAATCCGGGCCGGATAGAAGTTGTAACGCAGGAATCCGAGGCAGGCGCCGGCCAGAACCAGCATGGTGACCGCCTCCGCGTCGTGTCCGCCGATCAGCAGGAACCAGATCGTCATGCAGCCACCCGAGACGATCGCGAGTCCCGAAGCGAGTCCGTCGAGCCCGTCGATCAGGTTGAATGAGTTCAGAATAATGATGATCCAGACCGCCGTGAAGGTGAGCGACAGATACCAGGGGACCGGCCAGCCGAACACACTGTAGGTCTGCGCCCCCATGCTCCAGACGATCAGCGCCACGAGAAGCTGGACGAAAAGCTTGATCCAGGAACTCAGCTCGAAACGGTCGTCGACCATGCCGAGGCCGCCGAGCAGGAGCGAAGGCGGCAGCAGCCGCTTCCAGAGTTCCGCCACCGGCCCGGACTGCTCCAGCGCCAGGATGCCGAGCACGAGGAAAAAGGAGAGGATGATCGCGATCCCGCCGCCGCGGGGCACGATCCGCTGATGGATATGGCGGCCGCCGGGCTTGTCCACATAGCCGAGGCGCGGCAGCAGGCGGATCGCAAAAAACGTGAAGAACGCGGAGAACACCGCCGCCGCTCCCGGATACACGATCCAATTCGCATAGTATTGAAGAAATTCCAGCATCGTCAGACACTCGCTTTCCGCTGAGGCCTCCGGCCTTTCAGCAGCCGGAGAAGCCAGTTGCCGTTCTCCTCGGGCCGGAGGCTCACCGGCGGGAGGTTTTTCAACAGCCGTTCGGGATTCGTATCCATGATCGTTCCGGCGTACGCCTTCCCGCAGCGCTGCTCGAGATGGGCGCGACAGCGGCTCAGGCGGAAGGTCCGGTGCCTGCCGTGGGCGTCCGACGCGACGTAGTGGCAGCAGCCGCTGCGGATCAGGCGCGCGGCCATGCGGCGGCAGCGCGGGCCGTTGCCGCCGAGGATGCTGTCGGCGTTGAGCTGGAAAAAGGCGCCGAGCCGCGACAGCTCCAGGGCGGACTCCACTTCCGTCAGGTACCGCTCCGGGTGGGCGATGATGATCTGCATATTGTTCCGGCCCAGAAGAAAAAACAGCTCCTCGATGGACATTTCATCGGGCTGAAACTGGGTGATAAGGGTCTCCATGTCCTGGGCGATCTGCACCAGCCGGGCGGCCAGCGGCTGACCGGCCGGGGTGGTGATGGCCCCGTATTGTATCATTTGCTGGCGGCCTGCCTGGGCCTCGATCACGCCGAAGCCCACGGTGGCCACGCCGGGGTCGATCCCTAAAATGCGCATGGCTGCTCCTCCACCAAGATATCATCTTATTATAACAAATGTTCGGGTGAAATGCAACACAGCGCAGCAGTTTTTTGCTGCGCTGTGGTTCAATCCTATCAGGCCAGGGGGTGCGCCTTGCGGTACACGTCCTGCAGGCGCTGCTTGATGATGTGGGCGTAGATCTGTGTGGAGGAGATGTCCGCGTGGCCCAGCATCTCCTGAATGGAGCGCAGGTCCGCCCCGTTTTCCAGCAGATGCACCGCAAAGGAGTGGCGCAGGGTATGGGGCGTGATGTCCTTGGTGATCTCGGCCTTGGCCTGATAGTGCTTCACCAGCTTCCAGAAGCCCTGGCGGGTCATGCGCTGGCCGTTCATGTTGACAAACAGCGCCGTCTCCTCCTGGCCCGTCAGGCGGGGACGGATGACCTGGATATAGTCCCGCAGGGCCTTCACCGCCCGGGGGTACAGAGGAATGATGCGCTCCCGCTTTTCGTCGCCGCAGCGCAGGAACGCCGCCGGAAGATTCACGTCCTCCACGTTCAGGGCGATGAGCTCCGACACCCGGACGCCGGTGGCATACATCAGCTCCAGCATGGCGTGGTCCCGATAGCCCTTCTCGTCCACGCACTTGGGCTGCTCCAGAAACAGCTCCACCTCCCGGCCCGTCAGGATCTCCGGGCATTTGCGCTCCACCTTGGCGGCGGCCACGCCCTTGGCGGGGCTGGCCTTCATGGCTCCGGAGAGCACCAGGTAATGGTAAAAGGACTTGATGGAGGCGGCGCTGCGGGTGACGGTGGCCACAGAGCGGCCCTGGTCCGTCAGGTGGGCCAGATACTCCTCCACGGCGGCGGGCTTGACCCGGCGCAGGTCGCTGCCCTGGGGCAGCCAGGCCCGGAACTGGGTCAGGTCCCGGACGTAGGAGCTGACGGTGTTGGGGGAGGCGTGCTTCTCCTGCTCCAGATAAGCGCGGTACAGGGCGATATAGTCGGGCATACACGTCTCCTCCTCTCTTTCTACAGTGTGCGGGCGATGACCCATTGCAGCAGCCGGGGGCCGAAGGTCAGCTCCAGAGCGGCCCCTATCAGCAGAATCAGGCCGCACAGCCCCACCCGGCGCCAGTAGGCCCCCTCCGTCAGGCGGACCTTCTGGCCGTCCCGGCGGCGGGCGGCGGCGGATAAACCCTGCACCGTCAGAAGCAGGGTGCAGGGCAGAACAAACAGACATCGGGGCCCGAAGGCCGCCAGGGCCAGGTATACGCCGCCCCGGCCCAGAGCCCGGGCAAAGCAGCCGACGGAAAACGACAGAAAAAAGCCCTGGGCCACCGACAGAACCGGCAGCAGCACCAGTCCCGCCGCCGTCAGCCCCAGCAGCGCCGCTGCCAGCGGATAGCGGAAATAGGCGGCGGCCACGCTGAGGGCCGAGGCCGAAGGCCCCCGGCCGTCCGCCGTGGCCTGGGCATATTGATGCAGATAGTCGCTGAGCTCCTGCCGGTCCTGCTGGGGCACGGCCCGGCAGACGGCAAAGCCCAGCACTGCCCCCAGCACCAACAGCAGGCACACCAGTACCAGCGCCGGAAGCCGCAGGGCTTGGGTCCTTACGGGAAACAGCTTCATTTGCACACTCACCTCATCTGATCCTATGAGACAAGCGGAACAAATAGAAGCCATAAGCCAAACAAAAGGGACGTCCTTTAATATAGGCCAAAACGGCCGCCGGTGCAAGGATTATTTCGGCGGTGGCGGCAAATTTGTGAGTTATGTTAAATTGTTATGTAAACTGTGTTATGTTAACCTTGTAAACCGTGGGATCAGGTCGTCTCTTTTCGGGTCGAAAAAAGCAAGATATGGGGCCGGACGGTCCGGCTTTGGCCCCACATCTTGCCTGCACGCGTGATTACGATTCGTATAGTCCCCTGTCAAGGAAATTTTTGCTGCGGCGGCATTTTCGTGATTTTCACCACGCCGCTCCGGCGGGCCTATTTCCGCCGGACAGGCTTTCGGATCAGCGGTCTGGCGTCCCGGCGCTTTTTTCGGGGTCTGCTCCCCAGCAGGCCCGCCGCTCCGGCGCCGCCAAAGATGGCGGCTGTCAGGTACAGCCCTCCGGTGCGGAAGGTCGGGCCGCCTATGGCCGCACCCACCAGCCACGCCAGCAGGTACGCCGCCGCACCGGCAGCCAGAGCCGCCGTCAGCGTCCCCTCTCCCCTGCCCCGGACGGCCACCCGCCCTCCGGCAAAGGCAGCTAACGCCCAGCAGCCGCAGCCCCAGGCCAAAGCGCCGCCCTCCGGCAGGACGCCCTTCACCACCAGCAGCGCCCCCAGGGCGCAGCCCCCGGCCGCCGCCAGCAGGATAGCGCCCGCCCCCAGCCAGGTCCGCTTTCCCAGAACAGCCCCCAGTGCAGACATAAAAAGACCTCCCCTTGCCGCTTTTTTCTAAGCGTATGCAGGGGAGGTTTTTTTATGAAGGAAAATTACTCCTGGTCCTCGGTCTTCTCGGTCTCGGCGGGGGTCTCCTCGGCGGGAGCTTCCACGGGAGCCTCGACAGGCTTCTCGGCCTCGGCGCTCTTCTTGGCCTTGCGGCTGCCCCGCTGCGCGGCGGCGGCCTGCTCATCCAGGGTACCCACGGAGCCGATGGCGGACTTCAGGAACTCGATGCGGACCCGGTCCTCGCTGGTCTCAATGACCACGGTGCGGTCGGTGATGGCCACGATGCGGCCATACACGCCGCCGATGGTGGTCAGCCAGTCGCCCTTCTGCAGAGAGCTGCGCATTTCCTCGGCCTGCTTTTTCCGCTTGCTCTCCGGACGGATGAGCATGAAGTAGAAGATGGCGACCATCAGGACGATCATCAGGATAGACATACCGCCGCCGGAGGGGTTGGCAGCGCCGGACGTGGCGGCATAGGCAAATTCAATCATGGGACAAAAACTCCTTCTTTACGAATATAGCGTTATTATACAATAACTCTCTCCCCTTTTGCAAGGGGGACAGGCGAGTTTTTTCGGAAATCTTGCTCAGAGAGAACCGTCAGATCCTTCCGCTGAGCTTTTCGCTGTACTCCCGGCGGAAGTCCGCGAAGCACCCGGCGTCCAGGCTGTCGCGGATGCGCTGGGCCAGCTTGTTGTAAAAGTACAGATTATGCATCACCGCCAGGCGCATGGCCAGCATCTCCTCCGCCGCGAACAGGTGGCGGATGTAGGCCCGGCTGAACCGGCGGCACACCGGACAGTCGCATTCGGGATCGATGGGCCGGTCATCCAGCTTGTACTTGGCGTTCTTGATGTTCATGGCTCCCTGCCAGGTAAAGAGCTTCCCGTGCCGGGCATTCCGGGCAGGCATGACGCAGTCGAAAAAGTCCACGCCCCGGGCCACGCCCTCGATGATGTTGCTGGGAGTGCCCACGCCCATGAGATACCGGGGCTTGTGGGCGGGCATATAGGGCTCCACCGCCTCGATGATGCGGTACATGACCTCGGTGGGCTCCCCCACCGCCAGGCCGCCGATGGCGAAGCCGTCGCAGTCGATTTTGGCGATCTGCTGCATGTGCCAGATCCGCAGGTCCTCATAGGTGGCCCCCTGGTTGATGCCGAACAGCATCTGATGGGGGTTCACGGCGTCCGGCAGGGCGTTGAGCCGGTCATGCTCCGCCTTGCACCGCTGCAGCCACCGCAGGGTGCGCTCACAGCTGGCCTTGGCATAGTCGTACTGCGCCGGGTTTTCCACGCACTCGTCAAAGGCCATGGCGATATCGGAGCCAAGGTTGGACTGGATGCGCATACTCTCCTCCGGCCCCATGAAGATGCGGTGGCCGTCCAGATGGCTGGCAAAGGTGACGCCCTCCTCGGTGATCTTCCGCAGGCTGGCCAGGGAGAACACCTGGAAGCCGCCGGAGTCCGTGAGGATGGGACCGTCCCAGTTCATGAACCGGTGCAGGCCGCCCATCTGCCGCACCACGTCGTCGCCGGGGCGCAGATGTAGGTGATAGGTGTTGGACAGCTCGATCTGGCAGCCCAGGTCGTGGAGGTCGAAGGCGTCCACGCCGCCCTTGATGGCGGCCTGGGTGCCCACGTTCATGAATACCGGCGTCTGCACCGTGCCGCCGTGGGCGCAGCGGAACTCGCCCCGCCGGGCCCGGCCCTCTTTTTTAATTACTTTGAACATAGCTTCTCCTTAAACAGACAGACATCCGTTTTGCCGGATGCTTCTTATTTCACGGGGCCTATTATAGCAAATCCGGCAGAGTATTTCAACTCCCCCGGTTTTTGGGAGAGAATCGGCAAAAAAGTGCGCGGCCCTCTTGACAAGACGCAGCCAGCGGATTATAGTAAAGCTAATGAATATTAGTTAGGCATCCGGAACGATGCACAAAATCAATATAACAGGAGAAGTGATCATGTAGAATCCGGTTTTGGGAGTGCGAAGGTATCAGGCCTCCCAGTGAAAGAATACGAAAACACACACTATTTAAGGAGATATACAATGAATAAGAAGCTTTTGCTGCTCGCCGCGGGGCTGGCATTGATCGCCGCCGTGGTGCTTTTTGTGAAAAAACGGGGTGCCGCCGGGAAATGAAGGGGCGCCGGAAAGGCACCGAATGGCCTCCGGAAAATGGACGCCTATGACGGCATGAGTCTGTGCGGCGGGCTGGTATTCTTTGCGCCGGTGGCCCTGCTGGTGCGGACCCAGGCCGGGATCAGCGAAACGCAGTTCTTCCTGCTGCAGGCCCTGCTGTCCGGCATCATCGCCCTGGGGGAGCTGCCCACCGGGCACCTGACGGACCGCATGGGCTATCGCCGCTCCCTGATCCTGGCGCAGCTGCTGCTGTTGGCGGCCAGAGGGCTGCTGCTGGCGGCGTTTCTGCTGCGGTCTCTGCCGCTTTTCGTGGCAGAGGCCGTGGTGGAGGGGATCTCCGCCTGTCTGTCCTCCGGAACGGCCAGCGCCTATCTGTACGCTCTGTACGGCGAATCGGACTATCTGCCCAAGGCTGCCCATGCCGCCAATTTCGGCACGGCAGGCTTCCTGCTGAGCACGGCGGCCTATGCCCTGCTGTACCGGTACTTCGGACTGACCGGACTGCTGGCTGCCACGGTACTGGCGGGAGCTACCGGAGATCGCGTCCCTCTTTGCCTCCTCCCTGCTGGCCGCCCTGGGGATCGGCTGGTGCTTTGCCCTGTGCGGCGGGCTGCTGCTCCTGGGTGCGCTGGGGTACATGCTGAGCAGCCGGAAAATCACCGGATAAGCCTTCATAACGATCAACGGCCCGTACCGGCCAATACCCGCCGGTACGGGCCTTCAGCATTCAAGCCGCACATTTCAAACAGGAAAATGTTGCATTTTTTCGGAACGGATGGTATAAAAGAAGGAGAACTTTGGCAAAGGAGGCGGCGGTATGTCACGCGATTCGGGACCCAATGTATTCCAGCGCGGCGTCATGGCGCTGATCCTGCTGTCGCTGCTGCGAAGGGAAGATATGTACGGCTACCAGCTGGTGCAGGAGACGGAACGGCGCAGCGGCGGACGGCTGAAAACCCAGGAGGGCTCCCTGTACCCGGTGCTGTACCGGCTGCAGGAGCAGGGACTGATCTCCGACCACCGGGTGCTGGTGGGCAAGCGAATGACCCGCGTATACTACCACCTGGAGCCCGCCGGAGAAGCCCGGCTGGAGGAAATGATCCGGGAATATGAATCCATGATGACCGGCGTGACGGCCATCATTCGAGAGGAGGCGCCGCCATGCGGGAAAGACAGCGGCAAGTCAACCGATACGTCCGGGCCGTCGGCAGCTATCTGCCCTGTGCCGGAAAACACAAAAAACAGCTGCTGACGGCGCTGCGCAGCGAGGCGGAGGCCTACTGCGCCGAAACCCGGAACGCAGACCTGGAAGCCCGGTTCGGGACGCCCCAGCAGGTGGCTGCGGCGTATGTGGACGCCATGAGCACCCAGGAGCTGCTGGCCGCCCTGCGGCGGCGGCGTCAGGTGCTGACGATCCTGATCGCGGCGGTGCTGGCGGCGCTGCTGCTGTGGGTGGCGGCCCTCTGCGTCAGCCTGTATGACTATCACCAGGCCTACAACGGCTGGAGCGAAACCAGCATCATCGAGGAACCCTCGCCATACGATCAATAGGCGGAAATCCCCCCGGAAAGCCCTGCTTTCCGGGGGCTTTGTCTATCGCGGCCGCAGCGTCTGCCCGCAATACCTTTTTTTAGAAAATATTTTCAAGAATATTGACATATTTTGCACAATATGCTACAATCCGGCTTGTAGCTATCCTGTTGATTTGTAACAAAAGCCGCCCGCCTACTGCATATATAGTGTGATAGGCGGGCAAAATTTACGATTCTATCGGGGAGGGACTATCCAATGAAACGCTTCGTACCATGCCTTCTTGCGCTGCTCCTGCTGCTGACCGCCTGCTCCGGGCCTGAAGGCCCCGCCGGGAATCCCTCCGGGGACCCGGAGCCGACCCCCGTCGCCCAAGGGCACGCCCTGCCCAAGGACAACCGGGACGCCGCCGGAACGGGCGCGGTGTTCACCGACGACAACGGCTGGTATATTTGCGCCGCCGGGGCGGTGAGCTACTACGACTATGCCTCCGGCCAGACCATGACCCTGTGCGCCCAGCCGGGCTGCTCCCACGGGGACGCCAGCTGCCAGGCGTGGGTGGGGAACGTCAACAGCTTCGCCGTTTTGGACGGGGTGCTCTACGCCACCCTCGATAACGCGGGCAGCGGCGCGCAGCTGGTGCGCAAGGAGCTGTCCGGCGGGAAAGTCACCGTCCTGGAGCAGTGGGACAACACCGACGACCATTTCTACACCGCCACCCTGGGGCGTTTCTCCTGCGGCAAGGCCACCCTGCATCTGGAATGCCGCATCACGGAGCAGCAGGCGGACGGGCGGGTCGAGAGCCGAACCGAGGGCAGCTCCCTGCTATACGACCTTGCCGCCGGCAGCTATCGGGAGCTGTCTGTCCCCGGGACACTGATGGGCTTTTCCGCCCGCTGGGGCGCCGTGGTGGAAACGCCGGAGGAGCAGTCCCTGCTGAGTGCGGAGGATTTCACGGCCCAGTACGGGGAGGACGCCTCCTACGGGCGGTATCTCCACCAAAACATCCAGCGGCGGCTTCTGCTGTGGGATATGGAGAGCGGGGACTATACCGTTGTGGCCGATCATAACAAGGACGGCTATATCATGACCGCCGACCCCGCGCAGGTCTACGGCATGGAGCATATCTACCAGTGCGGGGACCAGCTGCGCCTTCTGAACCTGGAGAGCGGCGAGAGCCGCACCCTGCTGACCATGGAGGACATCATCCACTACTGGGTCATGGACAGCAAGGCATTTATCATCACCGAGACAGAAGCGGGCTATCGGTTCTGGGTGGCCGATCTGCAGGACGGTAAGCCCGTGGAGCTGGTGGGCGCCACCGACGAGCACGGCATAGCCATGAGCCCCTTCCAGGAGGGTGGCTCCTTCTTCCGGGCGTTGGGCGACAATGGCCGATGCGTCATCTCCAAAGAAGATTTCTACGCCGTACGCTTTGAAAACGCCGTGGATGTGGGGTGACGGATATGGAGCTGCAATTTCACGATGTCGCCAAGCGATACGGTGCAAAGGAGGCCCTGCGGGGCATTGACCTGACCCTGACGCCGGGGATATACGGCCTGTTAGGCCCCAACGGCGCAGGCAAAAGCACCCTCATGAACATCCTCACCGGGAATCTCCGGCCCACCCGGGGCCGCGTCACCCTGGACGGGCAGGACACCGTCTCCATGGGCGAGGCTTTTCGCCGCCGGCTGGGCTACTGCCCCCAGCAGCAGGCGTTATATCCCGGCTTCACCGGGGAGCAATTTCTCTATTACATGGCGTCCCTTCAGGGCATGAGCCGGGAGGACGCCAAAGGGCGCATGGACTGGGCCCTGGCGCGGCTGGACCTCACGGAGGCGGCAGGCCGCCCCATCCGTGGCTGGTCCGGGGGCATGAAGCAGCGGCTGCTTTTGGCCCAGGCCCTGCTCCACGACCCAGATATTCTGGTGCTGGACGAGCCCACGGCGGGACTGGATCCCCGCCAGCGGGTGGCGGTGCGGAATCTCATCGGCGAAATCGCCGGGGAGAAGATCGTGCTGCTGTGTACCCATGTGGTGCAGGACGTGGAGTTCATCGCCCGGGAGCTGATTCTGATGAACCAGGGCCTTATTATCCGCCGGGGCTCCCCCCACGCCCTGGAGCAGGAGCTGGAGGGCCGGGTATGGGAGCTGACCGCAGCGGAGGCGCAGCTCCCCGACATGGCGCAGTACGGCACGGTGTGCGGCGTGTCCCGGCAGCAGGAGGGCATTTTAGTGCGGCTGCTCAGCGAGGCAAGGCCGCCCCTTCCCTGCGCCCCGGCCCGGCCCGACCTGGAGGATGTGTATCTGTTCCACTTCGGGGAGGGGGCGGCGCTATGACCTGGGAGCTGCGGAAGATCGGCGGCAGCGGGCGGCTGTGCCTGCTGCTGCTTCTGGCGGTGCTCTGCAATGGGGTGCTGTTCGCCCTCCACGCCGCCGGAGACGCAGACGGCTATACCGTGTCCGCTCTGCGTCAGGCCATGGCCCAGAAGGACCTGCCGGGATATGAGGAGCGCCTGTGGCAGGAGCTGGAGCAGGCCGCATACACCGGCACGCGCAGCGAATACGACGCCCTGCGCCGCGAGCTGTACGCCGCGGACGCGGCCCTGGCGCGGGTGCGGCAGGCGGAGGAATATCCCTCCTTCCGGGCGGGCTTAGCGGCGGAATCCCGGCTGAAGCTGCGGATGGGCCTGTTTGACGGCTTTACCGCCCGCTCCCTGGAGCGGGGCGCGGCGGTCTATGAGTCCCTGGCGGACGTGACCCCCCGGGCGGCGTTTCTGGGCGGTGCGGAGGTGCTGCTGTCCTTTCATCTGACGGACGCCCTGGCGCTGCTGTTTCCCCTGGCGGCGGGGCTGACCCTGCTGACCCATGAGTGGGCGGCGGGGCTTGTGAACCTGACCCGCCCCACCCGATTCGGGCGGTCACGGGTCTACGGGCGAAAGCTGGCCGCCGCCGCGACTCTCTCCACGGTTGGCTTCGTGCTGCTCTATGGCATCAACGCCCTTATAGCGGGGCTTCTGTACGGCTTTGCGGAACTGGACGCCCCGGTGCAGAGCCTGTACGGCTTTGCCGCCTGCCCCTACCGAATGACGGTGGGCGGGCTGCTGGCTCTGGCGGCGGGGCTGAAATACCTGTGGCTGCTGTGCTGCACGGCGCTGATCTTCCTGCTGTGCGACCGGGCGGCCAATGCCGCTGCGGCGGTTGGCTGCGCGGCGGTCTGCGGGGGCATAGCCGCCCTCATGGCGGGCAGCACGCAGCTGTGGCTGCGGAATCTCAGCCTGTGGCAGTTGGCGGACGGGCAAGCCCTGTGCCGGGAGGCGGTGTATCTGAACCTGCTGGGCAGTCCCTCGGATCGGGTGCTGCTTGGCGCGATATTCCTGGCGGCTCTCGCCGTGATCGCCGGAATAGGCGGCGCGGCGCTGTACGCCCAAACCCCCGGCGGCGCGGCCATCCGGCTCCCCGCCGCCCGGCCCCTCCCCCGGCCCCGGCACACCTGCCTGGCGGGACACGAACTGTACAAGGCGCTGATCTCCCGGTGCGGGCTGTGGATCCTTTTAGCATTTTTTGCCGTCATCGCCCTGCTGTACGGTCGATTCACCCCGGAGCGCAGTGAATTTGAGGTGTATTATCGGAACTATTCCGAGTTTTTGTCAGGCACGCCCAGCCAGAAAAAGGACGCCTACCTGGCGTCGGAGCAGGCACGGTTTGACGAGCTGAACGAGCAGCTTCTGGAGCTGGGGCGGCGGTATCCCGACTCTGTGACCTTTGACCGGGAGGCGGAGCCCATACGGAATCAGCTCCACGCGGAGGACGCCTTCCACATGGCGCAGAACCAGTACCGCGCCCTGCGGCCGGGGCAGGTGTACCTGTATCAGACCGGCTATCAGCGGCTGTTGGGTGCGGATGCCCTGCGTCAGGATGTTTTGGAGCTGGGCAGCGCGTTTTTGGCCGTTGCCCTGCTGCTGTTCGGCAGCTTCGCCGGGGAGCGGGAGAGCGGCGTGGACGCCCTGCTGACGGCCAGCCCCCGCCGAAGGAGCGTGGTGCGGTGGAAATGCGCCATCGCGGGGGGCTATGTCCTGCTGCTGACCCTCGTCCTGTGGCTGCCGGGACTTTTGACGGTGCAGGGAGCCTACGGCCAGCTGAACATGGCCGCTCAGGCCAACAGCGTGCAGTGCCTGTCCATCCTGTCGGACGGCTGGACGGTGGGCGGCGTGGTGCTGCTTCTGCTGGCGTCCCGGCTTCTCCTGCTGGCGGCGTCTGCCACCGCGGTGATGCTCCTCTCCCGCCGGTGCGCCATGGTTCCGGCCCTGCTGCTGTCGCTGCTGCTTCTCCTGCTGCCCGTAGGGGCGGCATACGCCTGGATGTGAAAGATACAAAAAGGGTGCGGACATCGCCGTCCGCACCCTTTTTGGCTTATAACATGCAGGGATGATCCCATATATCGTTCGTATTGGACGCACCTGGCGATAGCTTGTTTCTGATGACTATCCTCAGATCAGCACGGCCCGGTGGAACACCTTTTTACCCTTGCGGATGATCAGGCCGTCGCCGGTGAACTCCTGGCAGCCGAAGGATGCGTCGATGGAATCCACCTTCTTGTCCCCCACGGTAACGCCGCCCTGCTGCACCAGCCGCCGGGCCTCGCCCTTGCTGGCGCACAGGCCGCACCGGACCAGCAGGTTCAGCACGTTGATCTCGCCGCTGCCCAGGTCGTCGCCGGTAAGCTCAGTGGTGGGCATATCCTGGGCATTGGCGCCGCCGCCGAACAGAGCCCGGGCCGCCTGGCGGGCCTTCTCGGCCTCGTCCTGGCCGTGGACCAGCTTGGTCAGCTCATAGGCCAGGATGTCCTTGGCCTCGTTGAGCT
>ERZ827150.4434-NODE-4434-length-12333-cov-5.219743_pt1 | contig 12333 bp, 9 predicted proteins | sample MGYA00519779_ERZ827150 | MGnify/ENA primary metagenome ERZ827150 (study PRJEB31778, sample SAMEA3449267) | human gut metagenome | biome: human gut; feature: human-associated habitat; material: faeces | place: United Kingdom | collected 2010/2012 ...
CCCCGCCGCCAAAATGGGCAATAAAAGCCTTTTTCCCGGAGTGCCGTGCCGCAGGCTTTCTTTGGTACTTTCTTTCGCTTCGAAAGAAAGTACTCCCCTCTTCGGGTCGGCAGCCCCACCGTCCGCGCCGTAGTCGGCGCGTCAAGCCCCCACAGCCAAGTTGGCGCATAGCGCTGCTTGCAGGGAGGCTTTCCGCTCCCCCTACCAGGTGCGCTTATCGAAAAAAGTAAACGCCACCCGCAGAGCAGAAAATCCGACAGCCGCGCCATAGTCGCTCGCCATGCGTCCGCAAGTAGCCTCTTGGGTAGAGTTCACTCCCTTGCAGCACTCTCCCCCTTTCCGACAAACAGGAACATTCCTCCCCACCCTAAAAACTTTTTAGTTCTCCGCATTCAAAATAATATGTCTTTCTCCCCTTTTTGTCTCATTTCATAAAAACACGGACATTTTTCCTCTAGTCAAGTTGGAATGTTTGTGGTACAATGAACGAGTTCCGGATGAACAACTTCTAACGAATGATTTTGGGAGGAGTTTTATGCGGCCTTTGATCCTTCAAAGCGACTTTGGTTACGCGGACGGCGCTGTTTCCGCCATGTACGGCGTGGCGGAATGCGTCAGCGATCAGCTGCGCGTCTACGACCTGACCCATGATATTCCCCAGTATGACATCTGGGAAGCCAGCTATCGCCTGATCCAGACGGTGACGTACTGGCCCGAGGGCAGCGTATTTGTCAGCGTGGTGGATCCCGGCGTGGGCAGTACCCGCCGCAGCATCGTGGTGCGCACGGTGGGCGGACAGTACGTGGTCACGCCAGATAATGGCACGTTGACCCATATCAAGCGGATGATCGGGATTTCCGAGGCCCGGGTGATCGACGAAACCGTCAACCGTCTGCCTGGTTCCGGCGAAAGCTACACCTTCCACGGCCGGGATATTTACGCCTATACCGGCGCACGTCTGGCCTCCGGCGTCATCACCTTTGAGCAGGTAGGCCCGCAGGTAGACGTGGACAGCGTGGTAGAGCTTCCCGTGGTACCCGCCGAGCTGCATGACGGCATCATCACCGGCACCATCGACGTGCTGGACGTTCGCTTCGGTAGCCTGTGGACGAACATTTCCCGGGAAATGTTCCGGGAGCTGGGCATCGAGCACGGCCAGCGGGCGGAGATCACCATCTCCAACGGCACCCGCACCCTGTACAAGAACATCGTGGTTTACGCCAAGAGCTTCGCGGACGTATACGTAGGCGACGCGCTCCTGTACGTGAACAGTCTGGACAACATGGCGTTGGCCATCAATCAGGGCAGCTTCGCCAAGGCCTATTCCATCGGCACCGGCATTACGTGGAAGCTGTCCATCCGCAAAGCCCCCAAGATCGTTTATGATTGACGCATCCGCGTCCCGATCATAAAGCACTCATTCGAAAGAGGAGGAATTTCACCATGAAAAAGATGTCCATTAAGACCGTTGTCGCGGTTGGCATCGGCGCCGCCCTGTTCTTCGTACTGGCCCGTTTCGTTGCCATTCCCAGCGGCATCCCGAACACCAGCATTTGCCTGCAGTACGCTGTTCTGGCCCTGTTCGCCATCCTGTACGGACCCGTTGCCGGCGGCCTGATCGGCTTCATCGGCCACACCCTCGGCGATCTGAGCTGGGGCGGCAGCCCCTGGTGGAGCTGGGTTCTGGCTTCCGCCATGGTGGGCGTGATCATCGGTCTGGTCTCCAAGAAGATCGACCTGTCCAACGGCCGCTTCGGTAAAAAAGAACTGCTCACCTTCGTCCTGACCACTCTGGTCGCCATGGCGATCAGCTGGATCGTGGTGGCTCCCGTGCTGGATATCGTGATCTACGCCGAACCCGCCAAGAAGGTGTTCGCGCAGGGTCTGGTCGCGGGCGCTTCCAACTTCGTGACCACCGCCGTCATCGGCAGCCTGCTGATGCTGGCCTACACCAAGACCATCGCCAAGAGCGGCTCCCTGAAGCAGGAGTAATTCCGTCTCTTTCCGGGGCTGTTCGCCTGCGCTCTCCCAAACGGCAGGGCGGCAGGCGGACGGCCCCTTTGCTTTTTGTCTTTCATTTTGTTCATCGGAGGTACGTCCATGGAACCCATCATCTCTTTTCGGGATTTCGGTTTTCAGTACCGCGCTCAGGCGGAGCCGACCCTTCGCCACATTAACCTGGACATTTATCCGGGGGAAAAGGTGCTGATCGCCGGAGCCAGCGGCAGCGGCAAAAGCACGCTGATGAGCTGCATCAACGGCCTGATTCCCTTCAGCTATACCGGCACATCCACCGGCAGTCTGACGGTGGACGGCATGGAGCCCCAGAAGGAAAGCATTTTCGCCCTGAGCAAGAGCGTGGGCACGGTGCTGCAGGATCCGGACGGGCAGTTTATCGGCCTGACCGTAGGCGAAGATATCGCTTTCTCGCTGGAAAACGACTGTGTGCCGCAAGAAGAGATGCGGGAGATCGTTCAGAAAACGGCGGAGCTGGTCAGCGTGGAGGGCCACTTGGGCTACGCGCCCCATGAGCTTTCCGGCGGCCAGAAGCAGCGGGTCAGTCTGGCGGGCGTGATGGTGGACAAAGTGAAAATTCTGCTGTTCGACGAGCCGCTGGCCAATCTGGACCCGGCCACGGGCAAACAGACCATCGACCTCATCGACCGCATTCAAAAAAAGACACAGACCACGGTACTGATCGTAGAGCATCGTCTGGAGGACGTGCTGTACCGGGACGTGGATCGGATCGTGCTGATGGATCAGGGACAGATCGTGGCTGACCTGAAGCCTGACGAGCTGCTCAGCAGCAGCCTTCTGCGGGAGCATGGCATTCGCGAACCCCTGTACCTGACGGCGCTGCGCTATGCCGGTGTGGAGATCACGCCGGAAAAGCGTCCCCAGCACTTGGAGAGCATGGTGCTTTCCGAAGCGGATCAGGCGAAGGTTCGTCAGTGGTATGAGGCCGTTCCCCCCTCCCCTGCCGCCCCCGAAACGGAAGAACTGCTGAAGGTGGACGATCTGGCGTTTGGCTACACGGACGATTGGATGACGTTGGAAAACGTTTCCTTCACCATCACCAAGGGTGAGATGACGGCCATCGTGGGCCGCAACGGCGCGGGCAAAAGCACGCTGAGCAAACTGATCTGCGGCTTTGAAACGCCGGATGGCGGCACGATCTCCATGAACGGGCGCGACCTCCGCAACGACACCATTCGCGAACGGGCGACCCGCATCGGCTACGTGATGCAGAATCCCAATCAGATGATCTCCAAGAATATGATCTTCGACGAGGTGGCGCTGGGGCTGCAGAACGCCGGACTGGAAGAAGCGGAAGTCCGCAGCCGTGTCGAGGCCACGCTGAAGGTCTGCGGCCTGTACCCCTTCCGCAACTGGCCGGTCAATGCCCTGAGCTTCGGCCAGAAAAAGCGCGTGACCATCGCCAGCGTGCTGGTGATGAACCCGGAGATCATCATTCTGGACGAGCCTACCGCCGGGCAGGATTTCAAGCATTACACGGAGATCATGGAATTCCTGCGGCAGCTGAATAACGAGGGCATCACCGTTTTGATGATCACCCACGATATGCACCTGATGCTGGAGTACACGTCCCGGGCGCTGGTTTTTGACACCGGGCGGATGATCGCCGATACCAGCTCCGTCCGCGTCCTGTGCGACCGGGAGCTGATCGAGCAGGCGGCGCTGAAGGAGACCAGTCTGTTCTATCTGGCGGAGCTTTGCGGCATTCAGCCTGCGGAAAGCTTCGTGCAGCGGTTTATTGATTTTGACAGGGAGGTGCGGGCAGATGGCCAAGCGCAGTAATCCGGTCATGAGCTACATCCCCGGCAAGAGCGTGATCCACGCCCTGACGGGCACCACCAAGCTGGTGTTTTTCCTGCTGTTCACCTTCTCCAGTATGCTGACCTACGATACGCGGGTGCTGCTGGGGCTGATGGTCATCAGCTTCAGCTGCTTCGCGGTCAGTCATATCAAATTCAAAGACGTCAGCTTCGTTTTCTGGTTCATGGTGGTTTTTCTGGCCTTGAACAACTTCTTTATTTTCCTTTTCTCCCCCGATCAGGGCACGGAGCTCTACGGCACTCGGGTTGTGCTCTGCCACCTGTTCGGGCCCTATGACCTGACCCGGGAGCAGCTGTTCTACCACTTCAACATTTCCCTGAAATACTTCGTGGCCCTGCCCATTGCGCTGCTCTTTATCACCGCCACCAACCCCAGCGAGTTCGCGTCCAGCCTGAACGCCGTGGGCGTGAGCTACCGCATCGGCTATTCCGTGGCGCTGGCGCTGCGCTATATCCCCGACATTCAGCGGGACTACCGCAACATTTCCACCGCCCAGCAGGCCCGAGGCGTGGAGCTGGGCAAGAAGGTCAAGCTGCACAAGCGCGTGAAGAACTCCATCAGCGTTTTGATGCCGCTGATCATGTCCAGCCTGTCCCGTATCGAGGCTATCTCCAATGCCATGGAGCTACGGGGCTTCGGCAAGGAAAAGAAGCGCACGTGGTACGTCCAGCGGAAGTTTTCCTCCAGCGACTACATCGCCATTGCCTTCGGCGCGGTCATTCTGACCGCCAGTCTGATCATCACCTTCCACGATGGCAACCGCTTCTGGAATCCCTTCGTGTAAAGGTTCCATCAAAAACGCCCTTCGGAGTCAGCATCCGAAGGGCGTTTTTTTCGTTATGCCTTTTCCGTTCCCCGGAAAAACCGACTGAGGCCGTTCAGCAGCTCACCGGGCAGTGGCGGTCTCTCCTCCGTCTCGAAGGGCTTGGAAAACAGTTTCACCAGCTCGCCGTCGGAAGGGCGGTGCGTTGGCTCTGCGTCCAGCATCCGGCGGACGGCCTGTTCATAGGCGGGCGGCAGTTGAGCCGACACGCGAATCGGCCTTCCCTCCAATGCCGTCTCGTACAGATAAGGCGCGTCCGTCTCCGGCAAAGCGCCTGTCCACATGCGGTGCAGGATCGCCCCAAAGGCAAAGGTGTCGATGGCCGGACCCACGTCTGCCTGCTCTCCTGCCATGCGCAGAAAGGTCTCCGGGGCCAGATACACCGGGTCGCCCTCTGTGTCGCCGCCGGGTGCGGGCGGATCGTCCGCCAGAAAGCCGCTGTCCAGATCGATCAGCCGGGCTTCGTAGCCCAGTTCCCCCTTACGGAGAAGCACATGCTCAGGCTTCAGATCCGCGTGAACGATCCCCTGCAGATGGAGCCGCTGCAGACACAGCGCCAGACTGAGCAAAATTTCCCGCTTGTCCTCCATGGGCAGCGTCTCAACAGCGCTTTCCCCCGTCAGACGGGGTTCGGGAATCTCCTCCGAAACCGCGTAATAGTGCAGCCCGAAGCGGAAGAAGTCCGTTACCGGCACCAAGGTGTCGCCGATCACGCAGGACATGGCGCTGTACAGGCGGCGCTTCTTCTCCTCGAAACGGCGGCAACGGGCGAGCTGCTTTTCCTGCAGGACGGGGTTGGCGTTCTCTGCCGGGTAGACCGGGGAAAGAAATTCCTTCAGAAAAAAGCGCTGCTGTCCCCTCCGGGCGATGCACCAGCGGGCACTGCCGCTCCCCGCCGTCTGCAGCGGGGTCAGCGGCTCATAGGCTCCAATCTTTTTCATGCTGAACTTCCTCGGTTCGGTCATAGCCGCGCTGATAGCGTTTCCAGCTTTCCCGCAGCGCGTCCGCGTCTCTGGGATGCTGCCGCAAGCTGTTCAGATGCTCCTGCCGCAGCGCCGTCAGGCGGGGTTCAAAATACCGCTTCATTTCGTCAAAATGTTCAAAGCCGAAGGGCAGACAACAGAGAGTCGCGTCGTCCCCGGCCAGACGTCGGATGGCCGCCGCTAGACGGCGCTGCCAGGTAGCCGCATCCTGCGCGCCGGTCAGCGAAGCCAGAAAGATCTCCTCCAGCTCCATGGGGCTGAAAACGCAGCCATACACGCCGTCGGTAGCGCAAATCAGTAGGCCCTGCTTCGGCAGCGCCACGGAACGCAGATGGAGCCGAACCGGCCGGTCGGCGCTGACGCACAAGCTCAGCGGCGCATCGCAGCGCAGGCGTTCCAGCTCGTCCATGCGGAATTTCACATCGTCCCGGGTATACAGGTGCAGCCCGTCCTCATCCAGCACATAGCCCCGGCTGTCCCCCGCCCACAGAAAGCAGGCCCGTTCTCCCATATCGTACAGCGCCATGCACAGCGTGGTAGGCAAAAGCCGCTGCATACTGCCCACGATGCGGCTGCTGCCCTCTGTGAGCCGGTGCTCCTGCACAAAGGCGTCCAGGTCGGTTTCCAGCGTTTCCTGCAGGGAATGCTGCCATTCCTTCCCTTCTGCCGGTGTTTTCGGGAGACGACGGCAGGCAGCGGCCCAACGCTTCACGCTCTGCGTCGCCACGCGGGAGGCCGCGTATGCGCCGGTCTGACCGTCCAGCTCCGCATAGCGTCGGCTGCCCAGCCCGCCGCAGCCATCCGCCACGCACAGAAGAGACACCGGCGGCTTGGATAGAATCGAAAAGCTGTCTTCCCCCTGACGGGGCAGAACGCCGTGATTCAGCGTTAAAATACGGGAAGAAATACAAAGCCCCCCTTAAATCGTGTTGCAGACGGAGTCCAGTACCTGCGAATACTCCACGTCCTCCAAGCCCTCGCTGACCGTCTGCACATGGATCACCTGTCCCCACTCGGAGGAAATGCGGTTCCATTCCGGCGCGTCCGGCGCGAAGATCAGCAGGCGTTTGGCATTTTCATCCATGCAGCCGCCCAGCTGCTCGTCCTCCCACCAGAGGGTCAGCTCGTCGAAGTCCTGCGCCATGCCCTCCGGGTACCACGGGGCGATCTTGCCATGGCCCAGTTCATGGGTGGGCGCGTCCGACCAGACGACGATAATATGCCGCTTCTTGACCCCCTCCCGGGTCCAGTCGCTGCGAATGGCGTAGGCCAGCGCTTCCAGCCCGTCCTCCGGGATATCGCCGCCGCCCTTGGCGTGGATGCCTTCCACGCAGTCCCGCAGCATTTCCGCCTGCTCCGGCAGGGTGAAAAAATCGCTGGACAGCATAGCTTCCTCGCCGTCGGCAATATAGTCCCGGAAGGCGATCACCTTCACCCGCAGCTGGTGGATGGTCTTGTGCTTTTTCTCCATTTCCCGGGTGATATCCTGATACAGATTCAGCGCGTTCTGTTTCACAAAATCCAGCACATGGCGCATACTGCCGGTGGAATCAATACAAAATACCATATCGACGTTGTAAGTAAGCTGATACCCCGCCACGGTTCGTCCTCCTTTGGGGTCGTGATGAAGAATGTTGTCATATCATGGTAACATTCTGCGCAAAGCGGCGGATTTCCTGCCGTTTTTCAGAAGGAAAACCGTGCCGGGCAGCGAAATGAAGTAGGTGGATTGATTTTGGAAAGGACTGGAGCTTTCATGAAATTCCGGAAGACGCTGGGCGTTCTTTTAACCCTTTTGGGCTGTATCGCTGCTTTTCTGGGGCTGGCGGCGGCGGTCGTGCCGCTGGTCTCCAACGCGCAGCTGCAGCTGGTGCTGGACTCCTTTGCCACGCCCTCCCGGAGTCTGTTGGTCAACGCGATCAACCAACTGATGACTTTTGTTCTCTCTCATTCCCTGCCGGTTCTGCTGGGGGGACTGCTGGCGGCTTCGGCGGGGATCGCGGTGCTCGCCTGCATGGGGCCGAAAAGCGTCCGTGACGATGAGTCGGACGATCGCCGTCCCGCCCGTTTTTCGGAGGACGTGGAAAAACAGGCCGGCCTTTGGCGGTCGGAACGGGCAAAGGACGTGCTGCCGGACAATCCCTTTGCGGCTCCTTCCGCGGAGGACGGGCTGGCCGCCAGTCAGGGCGGCTGGCGCGGCGGTTCTTTTCAGGCGATTCGGGAGGAACGGGCCAATGACTTCGCCCCGGCGGCGCAAAGTCATGCCGCTTCATTCGCCAGTGTGAAATCCACGGAGCGCAGCCCCTATCAACGGCCCGAAGCGCAGGAGCGCAGTCCCTACCAGCGCCCGGAGGAGCCGGTTGTTCACCCCTTCGATCGTTCGGACGATTCCTTTCCCGCGCCCTCTGTCGAGGAAGAAGCCGACGCCAGTCCCAGCCTTTCCTCCATCTTTGAAGAAGACCTGCTGTTCACCCGCAGCCAGGCTTCACAGACAGCCGCGCATTCTGAAAAGCCTGCCGAAAAGGCGGAAGAACCGGCTCCCGATTTTGACCTGACCTTCGAAAGTGACGAAGCGGAGGACAGTCTTTTCTTTCCCACCGTTTCCCCCGAAGCCAAATCCAACAGCGAATCGTTGACGACCCCGGTCATTGACGAGCCGCTCCAAAATTCAAAGGCTGGTGAAAGCAAAGAAGCGGCTCCCATGATTCCCGCTGCCGCAAAGCAAAAGGTGAAGATTCGGAGCACCATGGGCAAGCACACCTGCTGAACGTTCCTGTCGTAGCATTTGCTGCATAAAAAAGCGGACGCCATACGTCCTCTTTTTATGTAAACGCGGTTAGGAATGGGAGTCATTTTTGCGGCAAAATAGGTTCTTTTCCTCTCCTTTTGATTTTGACCAAGGCTGCAAGTCCTGTTTGGGGCTATTTTCTCTTTGACAACGATCACAGCCTTACAGGTATAAAAAAGGACGCCCCCCATACAGGAGAGCGTCCTCATTTTTGTTTATTCGTTCGTTGCGGACTGGACTTCCGCTTCCTGCGCGGCCAGCAGGTCGTTCAGAAGCTTTTCCGTCACTTCGAACACCACATGTTCCCCTTCGCTGCCGTCGGCGGCAACCGCCCAGATTTCATACCGGACGCCCGCCTTGGGTTCCTTGGAGAAATCGTACTGAGGCTTTTCCAGCTCGGAAGGCTTGTTATCCGTGTTGGCCTTCACCAGCCGGTAGCCTGCCGCATTCTCCACAGCATCCCACTTCAGCATCCAGGAGCCGTCCTTTTTCAGCACCAGCTTCACGTGCTCGGGCTTAGCCAAGGCAACCGTCACGTTTTCTGCAACCGGCTCCTCAGCGGGTTTTTCTACCACCACAGGCTCCACGAAGGCGTTATCTTCCAGCGTCACAGGCTCCTGTGCGGGAGTCTCCTGTGCAGGGGTTTTCTGCACAGGGTCTTCCGTTTTTCCATCTTTCGTGGTAGTGCTGCTGGACGAAGCGGGTTTCACCGTCAGGTTCAGGTTGCCGGTAACGGAATTGTTGGCGGCATCCGTGACCTTGACTGTCAGCAAATAAGTGGTTTCGCTGTCCACGGTGATCCCATTGCTGGAGAACTCGCCGGTGGAAGCGTTAATGTTCAGATCAAGCTTGCCAGCATCCGCCGTATATTCGAAGAAGTACGGTGCCTCGCCGCCGCTCACGGTCAGCACGCTCTTGGTGAAGGCCTCGCCGGAGGTCACTTCGAAGCTGCTGCTGTTCAGGGCCAGGGGTTCGGTGGGAACGGTGCTGTCCTTGATCTTGAAGCTGTAGATCGTGCCAGCGGACCAGCCGTTCTTGTTCTGCGCGTACACCTGAATGGTGTAGGTGCCTACCGCGGAAGTAGAGCCGCTGAGAACGCCAGTGTTGGGATCGAACTTCAGGCCTTCGGGAATGGTGCCGTCGAACTTCCAACCGGTCAGCGGGCCATTGGTCGCTTCGAACTGCACATTCACCGCAGCGTCCTTCTCAAAGGAGCCGTCTTCCTTGGGCTGAACTGCGGGAACCTCGGAGGGCTGCGCCGCAATGTTCAGCACAAAGCTGTTGTAGCTGCTGCCCGCCGCATTGGTCGCGGTCGCTTCCACGGTATAGGTGCCGGAAGCGTTGGGCTTGCCGCTGATGGTGTTGCCGCTAATGGTCAGGCCGGGGTTGCTGGGCGTGATGGTCACATTCCAGTTCACCGCAGAGCCGGACTTGATCGCCAGCGTCATGGACGCATCCACGTCCTGCATCAGGTTCTCGTTGCCGGTGATGGCGATGGAGCCGGGCTCCACGATGACCTTCTGAGTCTCGGCACTGGTGGCCTCACCGCGATAAGCGGTATTGCTGGCCTGCGCCTTCACCACCACGGAGATGGCCTTATCCTGATCGTCCGCCGTGACGGTGTAGGTCGCACCGGTCGCGCCGGGGATCTCCGCCTTATCGCGAAGCCACTGATAAGTCAGGGCCGTCGTTTCGGCTTCCTTGGGCTGTACCTTGGCCTGCAGGGTCGTAGCGTTGGCATTGACCACAGGCTGCGCAGCGCCCTCGATGGTCACGCCGGTCAGGTTGGCAATGTTGGTCACCTTGCCGGTGTTCACGGTCTGCTGGCTGCCGGTGTAGCTGCCGGTGCCTTCCACCACCAGACGGATGGTCTTGCCGATGCAGCCGGAACCAACGTCCACCGTCTGCGCGTTGGAGATGACCGTGGTGTTGCCCGCATCGTCCACCGCGTACCAAGTCAGCTTCACGCTGGCGGAAGCGGGCTCATAGACCGCCTGCAGACGGTCACCCACGTTGGGAGCCGCATCCTTGGTGGTCAGGTTGGTGATGCTGGCGCTGGTCACAGCACCGGTGGTAACGACCTTCTGCGTTTCGATCGCCGCCAGAGAGCTGCCGTTGTACGCGCCCGTGCCGGTAATGGTCAGCTTGATGGTCTTGCCCACCGCGCTCACGGGCACTTCATAGTAGTTGTTGGTGCTGACGTTTACGCCGTCCAGCTGCCACAGGCAGGTGTAGGTAGCGCCGCTGGGCTCCACGATAGGCTCCAGGCGATCGCCTACCACAGGCGCGTCATGATTGAACTTCACGCCCACCAGCTGCTGACGGTTGGTGACAGCGGCGGTGTAAGCGCTGACCGCGTAGCCGGTCCAACGGCCGGAGCCGTCTACCCGCAGCCGGAAGGTGCAGCCCACATCCTGCTCGGTCACAGCGTAGGAGGCGTTGTTGCCCACCACGGATTCCTTGCCGTTGGTGTCGGTGCGCAGCCACTGATAGGTGATGGCGGCGTTGGAAGGATCCACGCTCTGGATCGCCAGAATGTTGCCCACCACGGGGTTCATGTTGTTGATGGTAACGCCGTTGACCTTGTAGGAGGCGTTCTCGATCAGGAACTGGCTCATCATGTAGCCCACGCGGCTGCCGATCTGAATGCGGTACCAGCCGTTCAGGCGTTCCAAAATCTTCACCTGCGTACCGACGCTGTAAACGCCGATAATGGCATAATTGGTGCTGGGGCCGGTGCGCAGGCGCACGCCCTTGCCGTTGGCGGCCCACACGGTCGCGTCGCCGTCATAGCTGGGAGCGGGGCTGCCGTCCTTGCGCAGGAACTGGTTCATCATGTAACCCACGTTGCCGCCCACGCTGATACGGCACCAGTTCTGGCCTTCCGCCAGAATGATGGCCCGGGTGCCTACCGGCCACTTGCGCAGCACCGCGTAAGTGGTGCTGGGGCCGGAACGCATCCGCACGCCGTAGCCGTTGCCGCTGACCACGGTGGCGTTGGTGTTGGCCACGGGGGTCATACTGCTGCTGGTGGGCTGCAGATACTGGCCGTACATATAGCCGGTGCGCCCGTCGGGCGTTTCCACCCGGTACCATCCGTTGCTGACACTGAGAACCTTCACGGTCGTGCCGGTTTTGTAACTGCTGATGGTGGTGGCGCTAAAGGAGGCCTTCGCCCGCAGACGAAGCCACCCGCCGACCACGGTCGCGTATTCCGTTGCCGCCAGTGCGCCGGTCATGGGCATCAGCCCGATCAGCAGAACTGCGACAAGCAAGATCGCAAGACTACGTTTCATCTTAAAATCCCTCCGTTTCCCCTGCGGATCATCCGCAAGGCGTTTCACAATTATTAGACGAACAGGGGCAGGTTTTTCTTCCCTGTTCAGAGAAAGATTATCAAATTTTTTTGGAAAAAACGCTTATTCTTTCTCCCGGGCGATGTAAATAGGGCGACGTTTGGTTTCCAGATAGGTCTTGCTTAAATATTGCCCCAGAATGCCCACGCAGAAAAGCTGAATGCCGCCCAGAAACAGGATGATGCAGATCATGGCCGGGAAGCCCGCCACCGGGTCGCCCCAGATCAGTGTCTTAATGAAGAAGTACAACAGCAGCAGAATGGACACCCCGCAGAAGACCACACCGGTAATGGACGCGATCGCCAGCGGCGCGGTGGAAAAGGCGGTGATGCCGTCGATGGAATACAGGAACAGCTTCCAGAAATTCCACTTGGTCTCTCCCTTGGCACGTTCCACGTTTTCATATTCCAGCCATTTGGTACGGAAACCGACCCAGCCGAAGATTCCCTTGGTAAAGCGGTTATACTCCCGCATGGAAAGGATCGCGTCCACCATCTGTCTGGTCATCAGGCGGTAATCTCTGGC
>ERZ827150.4440-NODE-4440-length-12324-cov-2.830304_pt1 | contig 12324 bp, 7 predicted proteins | sample MGYA00519779_ERZ827150 | MGnify/ENA primary metagenome ERZ827150 (study PRJEB31778, sample SAMEA3449267) | human gut metagenome | biome: human gut; feature: human-associated habitat; material: faeces | place: United Kingdom | collected 2010/2012 ...
TGCAGGTGTTCAACCTTATCGAGGGCGACGAGGTAATTATCGAGAGTCCGACAGGCACTTTCGAGCCGTTTGTGGCGCATTATGCGGAGACTTTCATCATCCCGGCTGCCGTGGGCGAATATACGATCCGTCCTTATGGTCTTTCGGAAGGAAAGGAATGTGGTACGATCCGGGCTTCCGTCCGGTTCAGGCAATAACCCTTGGAAACTATTGTTATGGGAACAGAAAATAGAATTGTGATGACTTTGGATGCGGGAGGGACCAACTTGGTCTTTTCCGCTATCCAGAATGGTCGGGAGGTGGCGACGCCTGTCCGTTTTCCTTCGGTGGTCGATGACCTGGAGGGCTGTTTGCGTACCTTGCGGACAGGTTTCGAGACCGTGCGGCGTCAGCTGGCGGACGAGCCTGTGGCGATCAGCTTCGCTTTTCCCGGTCCGGCCGATTATCGGGCGGGCGTGATGGGCGACCTTCCCAATTTCCCCGCTTTTCGTGGTGGTGTCGCACTCGGGCCTTTCCTGGAGAACCATTTTGGGATGCCCGTCTTTATCAATAATGATGGAAACCTGTTCGCTTATGGTGAGGCGAAAGTGGGTCTGTTGCCCGAGATCAACGCTCGTCTGGAGGCATCTGGCAGCTCCAGGCGTTATCGGAACCTGATCGGTGTTACCCTGGGTACGGGCTTTGGTTGTGGCGTGGTCGTAAATGGGGAGTTGCTGTTGGGCGACAACCAGGTCGGGGGCGACTTGTGGTGTTTGCGCAACAGGCGTTATCCAGAATATATTGTTGAGGAGAGCGTCAGTGTCCGGAGTATCAAACGGGTCTATGCACGCTTGTCGGGCGATGCCTCGATCTTGACGCCCAAGACGATCTTTGATATCGCTGAAGGGTTGGAACCGGGCAATCGGGAAGCGGCACGCTCAGCCTTCGCCGAGATGGGCGAGATGGCAGGCGAGGCGATCGCGGCGGCATTGACGTTGGTCGATGGTCTTGTCGTGATTGGTGGAGGCTTGTCGGGTGCCGCCAAATATATCTTGCCAGCCTTGATGGCAATCTTGAGGGAACAGGTCGGTATGATGGACGGTTCCCGTTTTGATCGTCTGCAGATGACACCATTCAACCTGGAGGAACCGGCGGAGATGGCCGCTTTCCTGGAGCCGACAGGTGGACGGGTACAAGTGCCCGGAACGGATCGTTGGGTGAATTACGATATTGGTCGCCGAACCGGAATAGCCCTCTCGAAGCTGGGTGCCAGCCGGTCGATTGCTATGGGCGCTTATTTGTTTGCCTTAAATGAGTTGGATAAATAAAATTAAAGAATAAGTTTAAGAGATAAACGCCATGAGAACAAGTTGGATTTTGTTGTGTGTGTTGGGCCTGACGCTCGCCTCGTGCGGCCGGTCCGAAGATAAGGAGGAGAAGCGGGAATCCTTGGTTTCCTATGTGGAGCCCCGCATTGGGACGGCGCATTGTCGCTGGTTCCATTTCACGCCGGGTGCCGTGCCTTTCGGAATGGCGAAGCCCGCTCCGTCCACCAATGGCCATTTGGGCAACAAATGGGGTTGGGAAGCGACGGGCTATGATTATCGGGAGCTTTCAATCGAGGGTTTTCCCTGTTTGCATGAGTTTCAGGTTGGAGGCATTGTCTTGATGCCAACCGTTGGCGAGTTGCTGACAGTGCCGGGTTTGCCGACGGATAGCGTCAAGCGAGGTTATCGTTCCCCATTCCGTCGGGAAACAGAGGTAGCGACGGCCGGCTATTATTCGGTTCGGCTGGATGATTATGATGTTTTAGCCGAGCTGACAGCGACACCTCGGGTCGCTTTCCAGCGTTATTCTTTCCCTGCGGGCGAGATGAATCATATCCTGTTCGATATTGGTAACCGGCAAGGAGAGAGCGGGGCCGTGAAAGATGCGCTTGTCACTTATACGGACGACGGAAGAGTTGAGGGCTGGGTGATTACCGAGCCGGAATATGTGAAGAAATACCAACCGGGGACAACCGTTCCGCTCTATTTCTCGGCTGTATTGGATAAGCGGCCGGATGCGGTTGGCGCTTTTAACGGAACGAAACGGACTGATGGCGCCCGGCAGGCGAAAGGTGTGGGTGCCGGGCTTTATTTGACCTATCGTTTCGGACAGCCGGAGCAGGTGACCGCTAAGGTCGGGCTCTCATACACTTCGGTCGAGAACGCCCGCCTTAATCTGGAGCGGGAAGCGTCCGCTCTTACTTTCGACGAGGCAAAGGCGACCGCTATCGCCACTTGGGAGGATTATTTGGGACGAATCCGGGTGGAGACGGATCGTCGTGACGATATGGTGAAATTCTATACCGGTCTTTATCATGCCCTGCTGGGGCGTGGCTTGGCGAGCGACGTAAATGGAGCCTATCCTCGTCACGACGGTACGGTCGGACAATTGCCGCTTGACGCGGACGGTAAGCCGGTCCATAATCTCTATAATACCGATGCGGCCTGGGGGACACAATGGAATCTGGCGCAGCTTTGGACATTGGCCTATCCGGAATACATGAACGACTACATCAGCAGTCACCTGAGAGTTTACCAGGATGCGGGTTGGCTGGCCGACGGACTGGCTAACAGCCGTTATGTCTCGGGCGTCGGGACCAACCTGTTACCTGTCATCATCGCTGGTGCCTATCAGTGTGGCCTTCGGGGATTTGATACCAAAGTGGCATATGAGGCCTGCCTGAAGAATGAATTGGATGGTGAGAACCGGCCTTTCGGGGCGGGCAAGGTCAACACCCGTGAGTTCGTGAAGTACGGTTATGTGCCGCATATGGACGAGGGCGAGGGCTATCACGAGACCTTCATGTTCTCCGCTTCTCATACGCTAGAATATTCCTATAGCGCCTGGGCTGTCGCCCAATGGGCCAAGGCCGTGGGCGACGAGGCGAACTACGAGTGGCTGACGGCGTTGTCGAAAGGCTGGGAACGGCTCTATGATCCCTCGTGCGACTTCATTCGCCCGAAGAGGGCCGATGGCCGTTTTGTCGATAACTTCGATCCGATGCAGGTGTGGCGTGGTTTCCAGGAGGGAAATGCCTGGCAATACACCTTCTATGTCCCGCACGACGTAAAGGGGCTTGTTTCGAAAGTAGGAGCCGACGTGTTCAATGCCCGGCTTGACAGTATCTTTACCGTCTCGCGTGACTTGATCTTCAGCGGAGGCAAGGAGGTGAACGCCTTCGCCGGCTTGCGGACACTCTATAATCACGGCAATCAGCCCTGTCTGCACATCTCGTGGCTATTCAATGAGGCTGGCCGCCCGTCGCTTACCCAAAAATGGGTACGGGCGATTCTCGACGAGTTTTATGGAACCGATGGTCTTCACGGTTATGGTTATGGGCAGGACGAGGATCAAGGGCAGTTGGGTGCCTGGTATGTCATCTCTTCGATCGGTTTGTTTGATGTAAAGGGTTTGACAGATCCAGAGCCTTCGTTCAGTTTGGGCGCGCCTTTGTTCGATAAGGTGACGATCCATCTTGATGAGCGTTATTATCCGGGTAAGACTTTTGTTATTGAGACTAAGAACAACCGGGGCGAGGCATCCTATGTACAGGATTTCGTGTTGAATGGTCAGCCTTTGCATGACGTACGCCTGCCTTTCTCGGAAGTGGTGAAAGGTGGTCGTCTGGAGATTGGGATGGGCGAGGAACCAAAAGATAATTATTAAGGCTATGGGACAGGACAAGAACAGATTCAATCCGGCCATCCTGCCGATCCTGTTTGGCTTCTTCGTGATGGGTTTTGTCGACGTGGTTGGCATTGCGACCAACTATGTGAAAGGTGATTTCGGCCTGTCGGACACGATGGCCAACCTGATCCCGATGATGGTGTTCCTCTGGTTCGCTCTCTTCTCTATTCCTTCCGGAATCCTGATGAGGCGTGTTGGGCGGCGTCGTACGGTGGCGCTGGCCCTGCTGGTTACGGCGGTCGCAATGGCGCTTCCGCTGCTCCGTTATGATTTTGTCTCGATCCTGTTGGCGTTCGCCCTGCTGGGAATTGGTAATACGGTACTTCAGGTGTCGCTCAATCCGATGGTGGCGGCGGTAGTCTCGCCAGAGCGGACGACTAGCGTCCTGACGTTGGGACAGTTCCTGAAGGCGGTCGCCTCTTTTCTGGGACCGTTGATTGCTGTCGGCGCGGCCTCTCGCTTGGGCGACTGGCGATGGATTTTCGCCATCTATGCCGTGGTGACGCTTCTCTCGTTTGTCTGGCTGTTGGCGGCCACGCATGAGACGCCGGTCGATGGAGCGGAACAGCGTGCGTCGCTGGCCTCGATCCGCAGCCTGCTGGCCGATCCCTATATCCGGATGCTTTTTGGCGGTATCCTTTTTATCGTCGGAATCGATGTCGGCCTGAATACGACTATCCCGAAGCTGTTGATGGAAAAACTCGGGTTGTCGCTCGACGAGGCGGGATTGGGTACGAGCCTTTACTTTTCCGCCCGAACGATCGGCACTTTCCTGGGGGCGTTCCTGCTGGCCCGCCTTTCGGGGCGTCGTTTCCTTTTTGTCGGGATGTGGGTGGCGATCGCTGGTTTGGTTCTCCTGTTGTTCTCTGGCCCATTGTGGGTGATGCTCGCGATGATCGTGGTGGTTGGCCTCGCTTGCGCCAATGTCTTCTCGATTATCTTCGCCTATGCCTTGCGTCATCGGCCGGAACTGGATAACGAGATCTCCGCCCTGATGATCATGGGTGTCTCGGGCGGCGCGCTGGTGATGCCCTTGATGGGATTGGTGGCGGACGCTTTCGGGCAGGTTGCCGGCTTGTCGCTTCTGCTGATTGGTATGGCCTATCTCCTTTGGTGTGCCAAGCGGCTGAGGAATTAGGTTTAGGATAACCATTATAAGAAATCATTATTAACTAAAAACAATTATATCATGAGACTAAGAAACTTAATGCTTGTGGGCGCGATGCTGTTGGGAACGGCATGGGGCGCTCAGGCTCTTTCCGATGAGCCGATGGTGCGGACGAAGGTCTGGCCGGCGGTCTATAAGTCGGATAAAGGCCTTATGCAGCGAGTCTGGGTGACGGTCGACCATGAGGGAAAAGCGGCTTCGGCAACACTTCGCCTGGGCGACCAAAGTCAACGGGTGAAGCTGGAGGCGGGCGAGAATCGTTTCTTCTTCGAGGTGCCCGAGGTAAGTTCTGCCCAGAGCCTGCCGCTGACGGTCACACGAGGCAAGGAGGAACTGGCGGCGGAGACCGTTACGATCGAGCCTGTCCGCCATTGGCGAATGAATCTGGTACAACACACCCATACGGATATCGGTTACACTCGCTCGCAGATGGAGATTTTGGCGGAGCATCTTCGTTATATCGATTATGCGCTCGATTATTGTGACGCGACCGACGATTATCCGGACGCGGCGAAGTTCCGTTGGACCTGCGAGATTTCGTGGGCTGTCAGTGAATACCTGAAGTGCCGGCCGGCAGAACAGATCGCCCGACTGAAACAACGGGTCAAGGAGGGTCGTATCGAGCTGGCCACGATGTATCTTAACTTCGATGAGCTGCCCGACGAGCAGACTCTGGCCGCTTCGTTGGCTCCGCTTAAGCAGTTTCGTGAGGCAGGTATGCGGGCTGAGCTGGCGATGCAAGACGACGTGAACGGTATCGGTTGGTGTTTCAGCGAGTATTTTGCCGACGCTGGCGTGAAATATCTGAATATGGGAACACATGGCCATCGTGCCTTGATCTGTTTTGACAAGCCGACCGTCTTCTGGTGGCAGTCGCCCTCGGGTAAGAAGGTGCTGGCTTATCGTGCGGAGCATTATAATCAGGGCAATTTCTTCGGCGTGCATACCGACGACTTCGGGCAGTTCGAGACCCGTGTTCTTGAGTATCTTGGCCAATTGGAGGCGAAAGATTATCCTTATGATATTTGCGCCGCGCAGCATTCGGGCTATTTTACCGATAATGCGCCACCATCAACCAAGAGTTGCGAGATGGTAAGACGTTGGAACGAGAAGTATGAGTGGCCGAAGCTGCGTACGGCGGTTGCCACGGAGTTCATCAAGACGGTCGAGAGTGATTACGCCGATCGTATCCAGACCATTCGTGGCGCTTGGCCCGACTGGTGGACTGACGGATTCGCTTCGGGTGCCCGCGAGGCTGCCGTGTCGAGAATCACGCACTCGAACATCATCGCCAACCAGGCCGGACTCTCGTTCGCCAAGATGTTGGGTGCGGAATTGCCGGAGGGAATGAATGAGCGCATCGATGGGATCAACAACGCCCTCCTGTTTTACGACGAGCATACTTTCGGCTACAGTGAGAGCGTGCGCGATCCTTATGGGTTGGAGACTTGGGAACAACGTTCGCTGAAGCAGTCGTACGCCTGGGAAGCCTATCGTTATGCCGGTTTGCTGGGCGAGAACACGATGGGACTCTTGCAATCTTTTGTTCCGAAGGCTAATGTTCCCTCGATCGCGGTCTTCAATACCTTAAACTGGAGTTATAGCGGTATCGCCAAGGTCTATATCGATCATCAGATCCTGCCGAAGGAGAAGGCTTTCCGGATTGTCGATGAGGCGGGTCATAAGATCCCGGCTCAGGCGGGCGAGAGCCGTTCGGACGGAACCTATTGGTGCCTTTATGTGAAAGACGTGCCGGCCTTGGGTTATGCGAGATATCGGGTAGAGGTGCTCGACGAGCCCCGTCCCGCTGTCGTTGCTGCCGATAAGTTGGCCGACAAGCGTGTGGAGAACGAATGGTACACGATCGATTTCGATCCGTCTCGGGGAACGATCCATCAGCTGTATGACAAGGCTTTGGGTAAGCCACTCCTTTCGGCCGACGCTGAGTGGGAGATGGGTGAGTTCATTTACGAGATCATCGACAGCCGTCATCCGATGGAGAAATATACGGCGCCACAGTTCTTGCGTCGCCGTCCGGAACGGATCCGCTTCGAGCGTTACGAGAAGGGGCCGATCTGGGATATTTATCGTTTCCGGGGCGAGACGGTCGCCGGTCGTGAGCCGAACAACCTGATGGTGGAGTATCGTGTCTATAACGTAGAGAAGAAGATCGAGGTGGTCTATCGTCTGCGCAAGAAGGCGGTGACCGATCCTGAGGCCATCTATATCGCTTTCCCTTATGAGGTGGAGGCGGGCAAGATCCATCTGGACGTGCCGGGAGGTAACATCGAGGCGGGTGTGGACCAGATTCCGGGCTCGTCTAACGACTGGTACACGGTGCAGAATTTCGCCACTGCCCGGAGCGAGCGCTCGCAAGTAGTTATGGGCAGCCCAGAGATTCCGTTGATGCAGTTCGGAGCCATCAATACGGGCCGTTATGAGGCGGGAGCCGTGCCACAGAGCACGAATATGTACTCGTGGCCGATGAACAACTATTGGGTGACCAATTTCAACGCCGATCAGATGGGTGAGTTGCAGTGGAGTTATTTCATTACCTCGTCGACCGACAACTCGATCGGCTACGCTACCCGTTTTGCCTGGGAGAACCGGATTCCTTTCCTGACCCGTGTCCTTCAGGCCGACGAGCGGTCGACTGCCGGATTCCCTGCCGCGTCACTCTTGAAGATTGTTCCGCAAAACCTGCTTCTGGTGAATATGCGGCCAGTCGAGGGTGAGCGTGCCGTGATGTTGCAACTGCGTGAGATCGACGGCAAGCCGGCCCGGTTCGAGGCGACCTCCGGTAAGATCGCCATCCAATCGATCGAGGAGCGTGATGTGGTTGGCGCGCCCATCAGCGACGCCTCACTTGATTTCGCCCCTTGGGAGAACAAGTTCATAAAGATCAGTTGGTAAATTCTCGTTGATCATAATGCTCGCGAGGTCCATAGGCGTTTGCTTGTGGGCCTCGTTTTGTTTGTGCCGTTTGATATGCGTAATAGCCCATTTTTTGTTTCACTGCGGTGAAAATCCAAATACACTGCAGTGTGATGGAATTTTTACTGCGATGCGTCCTGAATTCCTGTTCGGGAAAGGTGTCAGTTTTGTCCGAAAAGGACTGGAGTTTTGTTCGGAAAGGATTGGAGTTTCCTTCGAAGGGGATTGAGATCTCTTTCGGAGGAAATTTTAGCCATGCTCAGGAGAAATTTTCTCCTTAAACGATAGGGAAAATCTTCAGGTCGTGTCCATATGGGACAGTTTTGAGACGGAATGGATAACACCTTCCAACAAGACTATCGTGATCTTTGTGACCGATATATTAAAGAGGGAAATATTATGAAACAGGAGGTACAGAACCAACCGACGCGACGGGGTAACCCCTATATGGGCGCCTTGGTCGCGATTTTAGTTATCTTATTCTTGAATGGCTTGATCGTTCCTGGACTGACGGACCGGAAGATCGTGCCGATCGATTACGGCTCTTTCTTGTCGAAAGTGGAGGAGGGACAGGTCAGGAACGTCGTGATCAAGAATGACCAGATTTATTTTACGGCGGATGAAGAGGGAAAGCAGGTCAATTATCAAACCGGCCTGATCGAGGATCCGCAACTGGTGGACCGTTTGTTGGAGGCCAAGAGCCCGAACGAGGGTGGTAAGATCGCCTTCAACAGGATCGTTCCCCAAGAGAACTCGCCCTTGTTGAATTTCTTTTTGTTGTGGGTCTTGCCGGGCCTTATTTTTTATCTGATCTGGCGACATACGAATCGGTTGATCCAATCCCGAATGGGAAGCGGGGGCAATTTCATGTCGTTTGGGAACAGTGGCGCCAAAATTTATGCGGACGCCGAGGTGACGACAACCTTTCAGGATGTCGCCGGCCAGGAGGAGGCCAAGGAGGCGTTGCGTGAGATTGTGGATTTTCTGCATAACCCGACGAGATATACCGAGATCGGCGCCTCATTGCCTAAGGGAGCGTTGCTGGTTGGACCTCCGGGAACAGGAAAGACGTTGATTGCCCGTGCTGTCGCTGGAGAGGCGAAGGTACCTTTCTTTGCCATCTCAGGATCTGAGTTTGTCCAGATGTTTGTGGGTATGGGTGCCGCCAAGGTACGTGATCTGTTCCGGCAGGCCAATGAGAAGGCGCCTTGCATCATTTTCATCGACGAGATCGACGCTATTGGCAAGCGCCGTGAGAGTGGCATGGGCGCGAACGACGAGCGTGAGCAGACGTTGAACCAGCTCCTGACCGAGATGGATGGTTTCGATGGCCGTAAGGGCGTGGTGATTCTGGCGGCTACCAACCGCCCGGAAAGCCTGGATAAGGCCTTGTTGCGCCCGGGACGCTTCGACCGTCGTATCCAGATGGAATTGCCCGATCTGGAGGGAAGAAAAGCGATTTTGGAGGTTCATCTGAAAAAGGTACGGCATCGTGCTATTGATTTGGATCTTGTGGCACGGGCGACGGCAGGCTCGTCGGGAGCGGAATTGGCCAATATTGTCAATGAGGCGGCCTTGCTGGCGGTTCGTCAGGGCAGGCACGAGGTTGTAACTTCTGATTTGGAGGAGAGCGTGGAAACGGTGATCGCCGGTGCCCAAAAGAAGGGAAAGGTCCTTTCCGCCGGGGAAAAGAGGATTGTCTCCTACCATGAGATTGGTCATGCCCTGGTAGCGGCGGCACAAAGCCATTCCGCTCCGGTCCATAAGATTACGATCGTTCCGCGGACATCCGGGGCTTTGGGATACACGATGCAGGTCGACAGCGGTGAGCAGGTCTTGTTGAGTCGGGAGGATCTGTTTAACCGGATCGTGACCTTGACAGGCGGTCGTGCCGCCGAGGAGGTGATCATCGGGACGGTCAGTACGGGCGCTTCCAACGATATCGAGCAGGCCACTCGCCTGGCGCGCGCGATGGTGACCCGATACGGCATGAGCGACAAATACGACATGATGATGTTGGAGACGGTAAACAATGCCTATCTGGGAGGCGACACCTCGTTGGCGTGCTCGTCAGAGACAGCGGCCGAGGTCGATCGTGAGGTATTATCCGTAATCCGTGAGGCGCACCAGAAGGCCAAGGAGATTATTTCCGGGAATTTGGAGATCATGCATGACGCTGCCTCTTACTTGTTGGAGAAGGAAACGATAACAGGCGATGAGTTTATGGCTATCGTTCATAAGCATCAATAACTTGTTCTCCAGCTGGAGGAATTGGCGATTGTTTTTGGCCCTTTTTTCTCGGGAGTCGGGCGAAGAAAAGCGGATTGTCGCGTATATTTGTAGGTCTAAAAACAAATTGTTAATTTTTAAAGAGAAGTATCATGAGAAAAATTGTGTTGAGCCTGTTGGCCGCTTGCGCTTTGGTCGCTTATGGCCAGGAGGGATGGAGCCCGAAGGGCGACAAGATCAAGACCCAGTGGGCGGAGAGCCTCGACCCGGCGAACGTGTTGCCTGAATATCCGCGGCCGGGATTGACGCGGGGCGAGTGGATGAATCTGAATGGCGAGTGGGATTACGCGATCCGTACGAAAGGAGAGGCGGAACCGTCGGCTTACGACGGTAAGATCCTGGTGCCTTTCGCGGTTGAGTCGTCCCTGTCGGGCGTGCAGAAAGAGGTGGGCGCCGAGAAGGAGTTGTGGTACAAGCGCTCGTTTACGGTGCCGTCCGGCTGGAAAGGGAAAGAGGTGTTGCTGCATTTTGGGGCAGTCGATTGGCGTGCGGAGGTGTTTGTCAACGATGTCCTGATTGGCTCGCACCAGGGCGGTTATACGCCGTTTACGTTCGACGTGACACCCTATTTGAACCGCTCGGGTAAGCAGGAGTTGACGGTTCGTGTATGGGACCCGAGCGATAAGGGCTTCCAGCCCCGCGGAAAGCAGGTGGCCAATCCGGAAGGAATCTGGTACACGCCTGTGACAGGTATCTGGCAGACGGTCTGGTTGGAGCCGGTTGCCACTACTCACATCACGGCGGTCAAGTCGATTTCAGATATCGATAATGAGGTGATGAACGTGACGGTCTCCACGTCATGCGTAGAGCCGGGGACGGTCGTGACTGTCGAGCTGCTCGACCAGGGCAAGGCGTACCGGGCTCAACCTTGCGGTTAGGCCTGGAGAATCCTGTTCTTTGGGAGCCTTCGAATCCTCATTTGTATGACATGCGGGTGACCTTGCTCAAGGATGGCAAGCGGGTCGACGAGGCGATGTCGTATGCCGCTTTCCGCAAGATCTCAACCCAGCGCGACGCGAATGGCATCGTCCGTATGTGCCTGAACAATAAACCGCTTTTCCAGTATGGCCCGCTCGATCAGGGTTGGTGGCCTGATGGTCTTTATACGGCGCCGACCGACGAGGCGTTGCGTTTCGATATCGTGAAGACGAAAGCGTGGGGATTCAACATGATCCGTAAGCACGTGAAGGTGGAGCCCGCTCGTTGGTATTATCATTGCGACAAGGAGGGAATGTTGGTTTGGCAGGATATGCCAAGCGGCGATATGGGTAACCAGTGGGCGGCCCGTACCTACAATGAGGGAACGGACAAGGCCCGTACGGCGGAGTCGGTCCGGAACTATTACCAGGAGTGGAAAGAGATCATGGATCTCTGCGTATCGAACCCGTCAGTTGTGGTTTGGGTACCGTTCAACGAGGCTTGGGGACAATTCGATACGGAAAAGGTTGTCGAGTGGACCAAGACTTACGATCCCTCTCGTCTGGTGAACCCGGCCAGTGGCGGTAACCATCGTGCGTGTGGCGATATGCTTGACCTGCACAACTATCCGGCGCCCGAGATGTATCTCTTTGATCCGGCCCGTGTGAACGTGCTGGGCGAGTATGGTGGCATTGGCTTGCCGGTAGAGGATCACCTCTGGTGGAACAAACGGAATTGGGGTTATATCCAGTTCAAGAATGGCGAGGAGGTGACCGCCGAGTATATAAAATATGCTAAACAATTGAAACAATTGGTACAAAGAGGATTCTCGGCTGCCGTCTATACGCAGACTACCGATGTCGAGGGTGAGGTAAATGGCCTGATGACTTACGACCGGAAAGTGATTAAAATCAATGAGGCTGAGATCCGGGCGATCAATCAGGAGGTGATTAACTCGTTGAGTGAATAATTCTTGTCCTCCCGCACCCGGGAAAATGACTTATGGAAGCGACGCTAATGAACGGGAGTTATTTGCGTAACTTCCATAAGTTCCTTAAATTCGCGGGAAACAATAAGAATTGGAATGAAGTATAATACGGAAGAAGAGAGATTGGTGTTGCCCGAATATGGTCGCAACATCCAAAATATGGTGGATTATTGCGTGACGATTGAGGACCGTGAGGAGCGGAAACGTTGCGCGAACACGATTATAAATATCATGGGAAATATCAGTACGATCCATTCCTATAACAGGCGAAAAGTAAAGGAAGAAGATATACCAAAGTATGGAAAAACAGTCG
>ERZ827150.4445-NODE-4445-length-12308-cov-3.544928_pt1 | contig 12308 bp, 7 predicted proteins | sample MGYA00519779_ERZ827150 | MGnify/ENA primary metagenome ERZ827150 (study PRJEB31778, sample SAMEA3449267) | human gut metagenome | biome: human gut; feature: human-associated habitat; material: faeces | place: United Kingdom | collected 2010/2012 ...
GGATAGCCGGGACAGGCGAGGAATTTGCCGAACCGGCTCGTCTTCACGACCAGATTGCGGCCGCAGATCTCGCACTTCTCCTCGGAGACCTCATCGGGCACCTTGAGCCGGGTATCCTTGAGCGCCTCCTCGGCGTCGAGCATCTCCTGATGGAAGCCCTTATAAAACTCCTCCAGCACGCGCTTCCAGTTGATCTGGCCGGCTTCGACCTGATCGAGCTGCTTTTCCATGCCGGCGGTAAATTCGGCGGTGGAGGGTACAAGGTATCCGGAGGATTGCACGGAGTAGGTGCATCTGTTGTTAATGCTCTTTCTGAGTGGCTGGAAGTAGAGATTGCCAACGAAGGAAAGATTTATAAACAGCGTTATGAGCGTGGTAAAGTATGCTATAAACTCAGAGTTGACAGAGATTGTGAGCCGGAGATGAGAGGAACAAAGGTTACTTTCCTTCCGGATAAGGAAATCTTTGAGGAAACAGTATTTGATTATAATACACTGAAACAGCGTTTCCGTGAGATGGCATTCCTGACAAAGGGATTGAAGATTCACTTAAGAGATCTTCGTGAGGAAGAGATCCATGAGCATATATTCCACTATGAAGGTGGTATTAAAGAATTTGTAACATATCTGAACAAGAGTAAAACTGCGCTCTATGAGCAGATTATTTACTGTGAAGGTATGAAAGATAATGTTGCAGTTGAGGTTGCTATGCAGCATAATGACTCCTACAATGAGACTACTTACGGTTTTGTAAACAATATTACAACGCCGGAGGGTGGTACTCATATTGCGGGATTCAGAAGTGCATTGACCAAGGTATTCAACGATTATGGCAAGAAAAATAAGCTGCTGAAAGAGAATGAGCAGCTTTCAGGAGAGGATATCCGTGAGGGACTGACTGCGATTATCAGTGTCAAGATTGAGGATCCTCAGTTTGAAGGACAGACAAAGCAGAAACTTGGAAACAGTGAAGCACGTGGAGCTGTTGATAATATCGTCAGAACACAGCTGGAGATCTTCCTGGAGCAGAATCCAAGTGTTGCAAAGATGATCATCGAAAAGTCTGTTATGGCACAGCGTGCCCGTGAAGCAGCCAGAAAAGCAAGAGATCTTACAAGAAGAAAGTCAGCTCTTGAGGGAATGTCCCTTCCGGGAAAACTGGCAGACTGTTCAGATAAAGATCCGTCCAAGTGTGAGATCTATATCGTCGAGGGAGATTCCGCCGGCGGTTCTGCAAAGACAGCCAGAGACCGTGCAACTCAGGCAATCCTGCCACTTCGTGGTAAGATTCTGAACGTAGAGAAGGCACGTCTTGATAAGATTTACGGAAATGCTGAGATTAAGGCAATGATCACAGCATTCGGAACGGGAATCCACGAAGATTTTGATATCAGTAAGCTGAGATATCACAAGATCATTATCATGACCGATGCCGATGTCGATGGAGCGCACATCAGTACACTTCTTTTGACATTCCTGTATCGTTTCATGCCGGATCTGATCAAAGAGGGATATGTATATCTTGCGCAGCCGCCGCTGTATAAGCTGGAGAAGAACAAGAAGGTATGGTATGCATACAGCGATGACGAACTGAACCAGATTCTTACAGAAGTTGGTCGTGACAGCAACAATAAGATCCAGCGTTACAAAGGTCTTGGAGAGATGGATGCAGAGCAGCTTTGGGAGACAACTATGGATCCGGAGCACAGAATCCTTCTGCGCGTAACAATGGATGATGAGACCTCTTCCGAGCTCGATCTTACTTTCACAACCCTTATGGGAGACAAAGTAGAACCAAGAAGAGAATTCATCGAAGAAAACGCAAAATTCGCAAATCGCGAACTCGATACCTGACGGGGAGGATTTTAGGAAATGGCTAAAAAAGAATTTGATCAGGCGCTTACGGACGAGTTTAAACGTACGCTGGATATGACCAAGATAATCGATATCGAGGTCGATAAAGAGTTAAAACAAAGTTTCATCGATTACGCTATGTGCGTAAACCGTTCGAGGGCTATTCCGGACGTAAGGGACGGTCTGAAGCCCGTTCACAGAAGGATTCTTTATTCTATGAACGAACTCGGTTTAACGCCCGATAAACCTTATAAAAAGTGCGCCACCATCGTCGGCGACGTTCTCGGTAAATATCACCCGCACGGCGACAGTTCAGTTTACGACGCTCTCGTTCGTCTTGCGCAGGACTTTTCGATAAACGTTCCGCTCGTGGACGGACACGGAAACTTCGGTTCTGTCGACGGCGATCCCGCCGCGGCTTACAGGTACACCGAAGCGAGAATGAGTAAACCCGCTCTCGAAATGCTCCGCGAAATCGATAAGGAAACGGTAGACTTCTATCCGAACTTCGACGATACGAGGATGCAGCCCGTCGTTTTGCCGGCGAGATACCCCAACCTTCTCGTCAACGGCGCGGACGGCATAGCCGTAGGTATGGCTACGAACATTCCGCCTCACAACCTCGGCGAAGCGATCGACGGCGCGATTGCGGTCATCGATAATCCCGAAATAACGGTTGACGAACTGTTGAAATACATTCCCGCGCCCGATTTCCCCACCGGCGGCATAATCATGGGCAGAAGCGGAATAAGAAACGCTTACAGAACGGGCAGAGGAAGCATTATTCTCCGCGCGAAGTGCGAAATAGAGGAGTTCAACAACGGCACGCGCCAGAGAATCATCGTAACCGAACTTCCTTATCAGGTAAACAAACAGAAACTTATCGAAACCATTGCCGATTACGTTAAAAACAAACGTCTCGAAGGCATTTCCAACATAAACGACGAGTCGGACAGACACGGCATGCGTATCGTTATCGAAATCAAAAAGGATGCGAACGCTCAGGTTGTTCTCAATTCGCTTTATAAGCAGACGAACCTTCAGATTTCAGACGGTATCATTCTTCTCGCGCTTGTCGGAACCGACCCGAAGATTCTCAATCTTAAAGAAATTCTTTCTTACTTTGTGGATCACCAGATCGACGTTATCGAAAGACGTACGAAATACGATCTTGCGAGAACGAGAGAAAGGGAGCATATCGTCAAAGGTCTTGTCATCGCGCTCGCCAACATCGACGAGGTTATCGCGATAATCAAACGCAGTAAGGACAAAGACGAAGCGACTTCGCAGTTAAAATCGGCGTTCCTTCTCGACGACAAACAATGTACCGCCATTCTCGAAATGAGGCTTCAGAGGCTCACTTCTATGGAAGTGGACAAGTTGAACGAAGAACTTCGCCAACTCGACGCCACCATAGCCGACCTCGAAGATATCCTGCAGAAACCGGAAAGAGTGAGAGCGATCGTAAGAAACGACCTTGAAGATATAAAGAACAGATACCCCACTCCGAGAAAAACCGAGATTTCCACCGATTATGCGGATATCGGCGAAGCGGACCTTATCGAAAGAGAGGACGTCGTTATTTCGATGACGCATATGGGTTACGTCAAGAGAATCGCAACGAAGGAGTGTAAGGCTCAGCGTCGCGGAGGAAAGGGCGTAACGGCTCATAAGCCAAAGGAAGAAGATTTTGTGGAGAATATGTTCGTATGCTCCACGCACGACGATCTGTCGTTCTTCAGTTCGCTCGGCAAGGTTTACAGAATCAAGGCTTACGAAGTCCCCGAAGCGTCCAAGGGCGCGACGAGGGGCAGGGCGATCGTCAACCTTATTCAGGTGAGCAACGGCGAAAGAATCACCGCGGTTATTCCGAGAAAGGAACTTCCGGGCGAAGATCTCGAAACGAAAATCGACGAGAACGGCAACGAAGTCGTTACGGACGAATCCGTCACGGCGACGGCGGAAGTGGTTGAAACAACCGAAACGACCGCAGAAACCGAAAACACTACCGAAAATGCTACCGAAAACGCAACCGAAAATTGCGCGGGCGGTTACATTATGATGGCGACCAAGTTCGGTCTTATCAAGAAAACGGCTATGTCCGAGTTCGATTCGATAAGAAAGAGCGGAAAGATCGCGATAAGCCTTCTCCCCGGCGACGAACTTATTTCCGTCCAACTCACGAGCGGCGAGGACGAAGTTCTTATCGGTTCGCACGAAGGTAAGTGTATCAGATTCAGCGAAAAAGACGTCAGAAAGATGGGAAGAGATACGCAGGGCGTAAGATCTATCGACCTTTCGGACGGCGATTACGTCATCGATATGTCCGTCGTCAAGCCGGACGATACGGTTATCACTATTTCGTCCAACGGTTACGGCAAGAGAAGCAGCGTTGACGAATACAGACTCCAGTCCAGAGCGGGTAAGGGCATAAAAGCCGGTCAGTTCAACGAAAAGACGGGTTATCTCGTCGGAATCAAACCCGTTCGCGAGGGCGAGGATATAATGATGATTTCCGACACGGGTATCGCCATAAGAACGAGAGTTGACGAGATTTCGCTCATCAGCCGCGACACGCAGGGCGTAAAGGTTATGCGTCTTGACGGCGCGTCCATCTCCACGATAGCGATAACTCCGCACGAGGACGAAGAGGAAGTTGCCGAAGGCGAAGAACTTGCCGAAGGCGAAACCGCGGAAACGGAAGAAAGCGGCGCAGAACCGACGGAAACCGTTGAAGAATAATATCCGAACTATTGAAGGGCGAGCCTCCGAGGAGGCTCGCCCTTAATTTATGCCACAACTTATCCTGAAATCTCAGACCTTTATATGTGAAATCTCTGCGGTTTTATGTCTTTTGTATGAAAATTTTATACTTTGTTGCTTTTGCCCCCAAAACAGTTTCCTTTTTCAATAAAAAGGTGTATACTGAAGATAATGGGGGAGGTTGTGGAGATTTTGCGTTTTGCAGAACGAAACAAGTCAAATCGGTAAGGTTTTGGCAAGGTTCGTTTTAATCTTGCCCCGCATAGGTCGCGCGGATTTACGCGACTGAGCCGCAAAATAATATAAAATAAAAAAACGATATAAAACGTATTCCGGACGTTTCCGGGTTCAACGCCCGCGTTTGTCCGTAAATGCGAAAACAATAAAGAAAAACGAAAAAGCGAGGTAAAAACATGAAAAAGATTGATTTAGCCAAATACGGTATAACCGGCGTTAAAGAAATCGTACACAATCCTTCTTACGAAGAACTTTTCAAAGAAGAAACCGATCCTGCTTTGGAGGGTTATGAAAAAGGACAAGTCAGCGAACTCGGCGCTGTAAACGTCATGACGGGTATTTACACAGGTCGTTCGCCAAAAGACAAATTCATCGTTGTGGACGATAATTCCAAAGACACCGTATGGTGGACTTCGGCCGAGTACAAAAACGACAACCATCCCGCAACAGTCGAAGCGTGGAACGCCGTCAAGAAAATCGCCGTGGACGAACTTTCCGGCAAAAAACTTTACGTCGTGGACGCATTCTGCGGCGCGAATAAAGACACGCGTATGGCAATCCGCTTCATAGTGGAAGTTGCATGGCAGGCTCACTTCGTCACAAACATGTTTATCAAACCCACCAAGGAAGAGCTCGAAAACTTTGAACCCGATTTCGTCGTTTACAACGCTTCCAAGGCTAAAGTTGAAAACTATAAAGAACTCGGACTCAACTCCGAAACCGCCGTTATGTTCAACATAACGAGCAGAGAACAGATCATCGTCAACACCTGGTACGGCGGCGAAATGAAAAAAGGTATGTTCTCGATGATGAACTATTACCTTCCTTTGAAGGGCATCGCTTCGATGCACTGTTCCGCGAACACCGATCTTAACGGCAAAAACACCGCGATTTTCTTCGGACTTTCCGGAACTGGTAAAACCACCCTTTCCACCGATCCGAAAAGACTTCTTATCGGCGATGACGAACACGGCTGGGACGATAACGGCGTGTTTAACTTCGAAGGCGGTTGCTACGCGAAGGTTATCAATCTCGACAAGGATTCCGAACCGGACATTTACAACGCAATCAGAAGAGACGCGCTTCTCGAGAACGTAACTCTCGACAAGGACGGTAAAATCGACTTTGCCGATAAGAGCGTTACGGAAAACACCCGCGTTTCCTATCCTATCGATCATATCACGAACATCGTTCGTCCCGTTTCCGCCGCGCCGGATGCAAAGAGCGTAATTTTCCTTTCGGCAGACGCATTCGGGGTTCTTCCTCCCGTATCTGTCCTTACGCCGGAGCAGACTCAGTATTACTTCCTTTCCGGTTTCACCGCTAAACTTGCGGGAACGGAACGCGGAATAACCGAACCCACGCCCACGTTCTCGGCTTGTTTCGGTCAGGCTTTCCTCGAACTTCATCCCACCAAATACGCGGAAGAACTCGTTAAGAAGATGGAGAAGAGCGGCGCTAAGGCATACCTTGTAAACACCGGCTGGAACGGAACGGGTAAACGTATTTCCATCAAGGATACCCGCGGAATCATCGACGCTATTTTAAGCGGCGCGATCGATAAGGCTCCCACGAAGAAGATACCTTATTTCGATTTTGAAGTTCCCACCGAACTTCCCGGCGTAGATCCCGCGATTCTCGATCCGAGAGATACTTACGCGGACGCGAAAGCCTGGAACGAAAAAGCCGTCGACCTTGCCGGCAGATTTATCAAAAACTTCGCGAAGTACGAAGGTAACGCGGCAGGCAAAGCGCTTGTTTCCGCAGGTCCGAAGATCTGATAGCGAAGAATCAATCGATTTAAAAACCGAAACGCCGCGTTTTTCGTCAGCGAAAAACGCGGCGCTATTTTATAAGCGTGATTTTACGGTTAAAATACGTTTTCGAATCTGATGAGATAGCCTTTGGGAATACTTTTGCATAAGTCCGCAATCACCACGTATTTGGTGTACGCCTCGTCGTATTTGCCGTTTTTGGTGAACGCAACACCCTCCGAAAGCCACATATCGAGTTCTTTTATGTCGTTATGCGAAAGGAAAGCGTGAATTTTCTCTTTTTCCTTAATCCAGCGGTTTCTCACGTTTTCCGCGTCCGAAACCGTCGCCGTTCCGGAAAATTCCTTTTCTTGCATAATCACCGCTTGTTCGCGAAGTCGCTCGAATGCCGAACGAACGTAAATTTGTTCGTAAACCGCCGCGCCGGAAAGCAAAAGAAGCGCGACGAGTACCGATATAAGCGATTTTACCAATTCAAACCCTCCTTAAATTTTATATTGAAAGTTTCATATTTCTGATTTTCGTTCTGATAGTAGACTTTTCCGTTGCCGTCCACCGTCATAACGCCCACCTGTTTCAGGGTTTTCGCGCCGTGTTTTCTAATCGTTTCGTTAAGTGTTTTCAGATCCCAGCCGATCAGTTCAAGGTTGTTATGAATTGCTTTTCCTTCGCACACGAGCAGTACGGGCAAGGATGTTTTGCCGCATTGTTCGCCCGCTTTTTCCATTGCGGAAAGTTTGCCGTTCGATTCAAAAATAGCGTAATCGAGGTCGTCGAGCGAAAAATATCCCGCCGAACGCATCGATTCGATAAGATCTTCCACGTCCATATTGTTTTTTCTTAGTTCCACGAAATCCACTCCGTCTTTATTGAGAACAATCGACGGTTTTCCGCTTATCACCCTTTTGAGGATTCTCCCCGAGCGGTCGAGCAGCGAAAGCGCCTGATGAATGATGAACACAGCGAGAATGGCGGCTATCCCGTAAATCAGCGGAACGGATATGTCGGACATAGGTATGCAGGCGAGTTCCGCTATGAGCAAAGTGATAACGAGTTCGAACGGTTGCATTTCGCCGATTTGTCTTTTTCCCATAAGGCGCATAACGACGAGAAGAATGATAAAAGTCAACGTCGAACGAATAAAAATTATTATCATAAAAAAAGTATATCAAAACGTTTGCAAATTATGTGAATTCCTATTGACTTAACTTTCTCGTTATGATAGAATAGCCGCGTCTTTGAAAATAATGTATGAGGACGTCTGTTATGAAACGAAAGCGAGAAGCAAAACAGCCCGTAGACGAAGTAAGCGCCTACGAGCATATTTTTACCGATAAACCCAAAAGCGGGAAAAAGAAAGTCGATTTTTTCGGAAAACTGATTAAAAAAGACTTCAAATACTATTTATTGACGACTTTGTTATATGTAATCAAAGCGTCGCCGGTATGGATTATTCCCGTTATAACTTCCGAAATAATTAATCTCACAACGGATTATCTCGGCGGGGGAGTCACTTATTCCGCCGCAATCGAGTCCGCCATAATTTACGCCGTTATTTTCACCGTTTCGCTTCTGCAGAACATACCGATGCACACTCTTTGGGCAACGGTTGCCTCAAAGATGTTCCGCAACACCGAAGCGAACATAAAAAGCGCGGTCGTAAGAAAACTGCAAAGGCTTTCGATTACGTATCATAAAGAAATGGAAGCGGGGAAAGTGCAGTCCAAGTTCCTGCACGACATAACTTGCGTAACGGGGCTTGTTTCGTCGTTGAACGACGTGTTCATTCCGGCGGTCGTCGGCGCGCTTATATCGATAGCCATTGCCGTTTATAAAAGCGGCGTCGTTTCGCTGTTCTTTCTTCTCGTTATACCGATAAACGTAATTATCGCGATGTTGTTCAGGAAAAAATTGCAAACGAACGCGCATATTTACAGACGTAATAACGAAATCGTTTCCAACAGACTTTCCGAAATCCTCGAAATGCTCACCGTCACGAAGGCTCACGGGTTAGAGGATAAAGAATACGAGGGATTTAAAAACGAAATCGAAGCCGTAAAAAAATCCGGGCGGGCGGTGGATATCGCAAACGCATCTTTCGGCTCGGCGTCCTGGGTTGCGGCAAACCTGCTGAACGGCGTGTGCCTTGCTTTTTGCGCGTTCCTCGCTTTTAAAAAGGTTATAACGGTCGGCGACGTGGTGCTGTATCAGTCGCTGTTCGCATCGATTAACAACAACATTCTCAGCATAATCAACGTTATGCCGTCGATAATAACGGGCAAAGAGAGCGTTAATTCTATTTCCGAACTGATGAACGCGGGCGATATGGAGATATCGGACAGAGGAACGCGGCTGCCGCAGATTCGCGGGCAAGTGGACTTCGAGAACGTTTTTTACGCGTATCCGGGCGCGGAAACGCCCACGGTTAAAAATTTCACTCTCCACGTAAAACCCGGCGAATGTATCGCTGTTGTCGGCGGTTCGGGCGCGGGCAAAAGTACGCTTATGAATATGATAATAGGATTTTTGCTTCCTACCTCGGGCGATATTTTAATCGACGGCAACTCGATGAAGGATATAAATCTCGACGTATATCGCCATTCGATATCCGTCGTTCCGCAAAACAGCATACTTTTCTCCGGATCGATAAAAGAGAACATAACTTACGGAATGGATAATTATTCCGACGAAGAACTCGCAGAAGTCGTGAAAGAAGCCGACCTCGAAGAATTGATAAAGTCCTTCCCCGAAGGGATAGACACAAACGTCGGTGAGCATGGCGGCAGGCTTTCGGGCGGACAGAAACAACGCGTTACGATAGCGAGAGCATTGATTCGTAACCCGAAAATACTTATCCTTGACGAAGCGACTTCCGCGCTCGATAATATTTCCGAATATCACGTGCAGAAAGCGATTTCGGGTCTTATCAAAGGCAGAACGACGTTCATCGTGGCTCACAGACTTTCTACCATAAGGGACGCGGACAGAATTGTGGTTATGGATAACGGCGCGCCCGTAGAAATCGGTTCTTACGACGAACTTATGGCGAAGAAGGGCGAATTTTATAAGTTGAAAGAGTTAAACGATATAAACTATAAGGAAGCGGAAGAGGGACTTAACTCTTAATTTACGATATATTTTCGCTCGAACTACGGCTAAAAAATAATAAAACCCCGCAGTAAAAAGTTTTACGCGCGCAAAGTTTTTTGCGCATAAGGCTTTTCCCGGCGGGGTTTACAATTTGTTTTTTGCCCGAAATATGGCTGAGTACAAAAAATCTCCGCGTAAATTACTTCTTACGCGGATAATTTCGGATTATTTGATTTCGATTCGGATTCCGACTTGGAAAAATTACGCTTTAAGAGCGTTGATTCTCTTGATAAGTCCCGATTTCTTGTTGGCGGCAGTATTCTTATGGTATACGCCTTTGGAAACGGAAGAATCGATAATCGAAGCGGTTTCGGGATAAAGTTTGATTGCTTCGTCGTAGTTGCCGGCTTCGATAAGAGCGTTGAGTTTCTTAATAGCGGTTTTAACTTCGGATTTGTTATCCTTATTAACGGCATTCTTCTTCGCGTTTACAAGAACACGCTTTTTAGCGGATTTGATGTTAGGCACTTTATTTTCTCCTTTGATGAGTTCGTTTTATACAGTACTCCTATTTTATCACAAAAAAAACGGTTTGACAAGAATATTTAGCGGTTTTTTGTAAATAATATTATATATTTTTCAAAATTCGGGGTGCGGTATGTTGGATAAAAGAACGATCAGATGCGATCTTGCAATCGATATGGCGGAAGCCGAAGGGCTCGGCTCGAAAATCGAATCGGATATCGTCAGCGGGAAGTACGGCGTAAAAAGAGAAGTGATAACGATAAAAAATCAGGCGGATGAAGAAAGGACGGGGGTTAAAAGAGGAAGATACGTCACGCTTACGCGGCGGGGCGTTTACGCGGAAAGTGACGACGAAAAGATTTATTTTCAGCGTTGCCTTGCAAAGGCAATCAGAGAAACCGTCGATTTTCTCGATCTCGATTCCGATATAACGACGCTCGTTCTGGGGCTCGGCAACGGTTATATGACGTCCGACGCGCTCGGAAAAAACGTTTGCGAGGGAATTATAACGACGAGGCGACCGGGCGAGCCGATTAAAAACGACGTCGATAAAATAAAAGAAGTCTGCGCGTTTCATGCCAACGTCTGCGGTGTGACGGGAGTAGAAAGTTCGGAAGTCGCTCGAGGACTTGTGAACGAAATAAAGCCCGATCTCGTTATATGCGCCGATTCGCTTTGCGCTTTCCGCGCGGACAGAATAGGCAGAAGTTATCAGATTACCACCCGCGGAATAAAAGCGGGCAGCGGGGCGGGAAATACAACGGGGAAAACGGCGGGGAAATCGGTCGGCAAGGAAATCAGCGAAGAAACGCTCGGTGTTCCCGTTGTGGCGATCGGCGTTCCGTTCGTCATTTCCGCAAGGCGGCTTATCCGCGACGCGTCGGGCGGCGACGGCGGGTTCGATCCTGTTTCGCCGGAAGAAGATATGTTCGTAACGTATCGCGACGTCGACGCGATTTTAAAAGAATGTTCGTCGGTTATTTCTGCATCCATAAATCTTGCTTTGCAACCGGGCTTGTCCGTGGCGGACGTTTTGTCGTTTTCCTGAAAAACTTTGCCCGGAATCACTGCCGAAAACATATCGAACGACTTATTTGAAAACTTAGCGAAAAACGATTGACATCGCAGGCGGATAGTGGTAGAATAACAACAAATTAAAAAGCAGAGTAGTACGGAAAGCGTCAAGTAGCATATAACGGGATGTTGAATATGCGCGAAAAGGCGATTAAAAAACCTTGCGATTTTCCGACGCATCCAATGCAAAATCACGGCCGCTTGCCGCAAATCCTTTTTTCGGGCAAGCCTGACGGCGAGTTTTATTCTTGTCCGGTATGTTTCGGCGGCGCGCCCCTTTTTCTTGGAACTCCACTTTAAAAAAGGAGTTTTTTTATGCAAAAAAAGTCGTTCAACTTCGGCAATTTGTTCTTTTCGGAAATTTTCCGCAACTCTTCGCGGGCAAAAAAAATTGCCTCGATAGCCGTTTTCGCCGCTCTCTCGGTGATGACGAATATGTTTCTCGAGGTTAAAATTTTCGATCTTCAGTTTTCTCTCACCATTTTCGTTTCGACGACAATCGGCGTAATCTTAGGTCCGATTGCAGGCTTCATAACTTGCGTATTCGGCGATTTCATCGGTTATGTTTCCAATTCCTGGGGGCTGATTTATATGCCGTGGGTAGGCATATCCACGGGGTTGTTCGCTTTTCTGGCCGGGATTATCCTCGGCGGAGTTTTTAATGCGAAAGAAGAAATTACGTACGGAAAAATGTTCGCGCGGCTTGCCGTTTTCGCGGCGGTTTCGTTCGTCGTCTGCACGATAGCGGTGAATTCCACGGGTTTTTACGTATATAATTATCATCTCGGCTTCGGCAAAAATTTCGTCGCGTTCGCCGAGAAGAATTTCGGCGGAAACTGCGCGTTTTTCGTCTATGTGTTATACAGATTGTTCTTTTTGGGACAGATATGGAACAGCGTTGCCAATTACGCGCTTCTTTTCGCCTTCTTCCCCGTGCTGAAACGCGTTCTTTCGCGTCGGACGGCGGGCTGATTCTTTCCGTCGAAATCGA
>ERZ827150.4447-NODE-4447-length-12305-cov-4.149633_pt1 | contig 12305 bp, 9 predicted proteins | sample MGYA00519779_ERZ827150 | MGnify/ENA primary metagenome ERZ827150 (study PRJEB31778, sample SAMEA3449267) | human gut metagenome | biome: human gut; feature: human-associated habitat; material: faeces | place: United Kingdom | collected 2010/2012 ...
TGGTCAACACCGGCTGGAACGGCACCGGCAAGCGCATCTCCATCAAGGACACCCGCGGCATCATCGACGCCATTCTGAGCGGCGCGATCCTGAACGCCCCCACGAAGAAGATCCCGTACTTCAATTTCGAGGTCCCCACGGAGCTGCCCGGCGTCGATCCGAAGATCCTCGATCCGCGCGACACCTATGCTGACGCTTCCCAGTGGGAAGAGAAGGCAAAGGATCTGGCCTCCCGCTTCGTCAAGAACTTCGTCAAGTACGAAGGCAACGAGGCCGGCAAGGCTCTGGTCGCCGCAGGCCCGAAGGCTGAGTAATTCTATATTTTCCGAACAGGCCGCAGCAATGCGGCCTGTTTTTTACTGCCGGAAAATCCCTTCCGACTTTTCCGGCAATCGGACCGCAGTCCGCTGCGCGCACGGATCGTCCGCCTGCGGGCGGCGAACTCTGCGAGGCTTTTTTGCACACCGAAATGGACTTGCGATACGCCTGCGCATCCCCTGTCACGCAAAATTCTCTGCGCCGGAGGCTACCATTTTCCCGTCAAAGCTGGTATAATGGAAAAAAATCTGCTTGCAGCAGGGAAGGGAGCATATTATGGGTCTGATCAAAGCCGGTGTCGGCTCGCTCGGCGGCACGCTCGCCGATCAATGGAAGGAATTTTTCTACTGCGACGCGTTGTCGCCGGAGGTGCTGGCCGTCAAGGGCCAAAAGCGCGTCTCCGGGCGCAGCTCCAACACGAGGGGCAGCGACAACATCATCTCCAACGGCTCCGTCATTGCCGTGGCGGACGGACAGTGCATGATGATCGTGGAGCAGGGCAAGGTCGTGGAATTCTGCGCCGAGCCGGGCCAGTTCGTCTTTGACGCCTCGACGGAGCCGAGCATCTTTACCGGCTCATTCGGCAAGAGCCTGCTCGATACGTTCAAGACCGTCGGCCGCCGCTTCACCTTCGGCGGAGACACGGGCAAGGACCAGCGCGTTTACTACTTCAATACCAAGGAGATCGTGGACAACAAGTTCGGCACGGCCACCCCGATCCCCTTCCGCGTCGTCGACCGTAACATCGGGCTGGATATCGATGTGTCCGTCCGCTGCAACGGCGTGTATTCCTACAAAATCTCCGACCCCATGCTGTTCTACACGCATGTGTGCGGCAATGTCGAGGGCGACTACAAGCGCTCCGAGATCGACAGCATGCTCAAGACGGAGTTCATCAGCGCGCTGCAGCCCTCCTTTGCCCGCATCTCCGAGCTGGAGGTCCGCCCGAGCGCCCTGCCCGCCCACGCCGAAGAGCTTTCGACGTTCATGAACGAGACGCTCTCTCGCAAGTGGGGCGAGCTGCGCGGCCTGCAGGTCGTCTCCATTGCCATGAACCCCATCAGCCTCCCCGAGGAGGACGCAGAGCTCATCAAGCAGGCACAGCGCACGGCCATGCTGCGCGATCCGTCCATGGCGGCTGCCACGCTCACGGGTGCACAGGCCGAGGCCATGAAGACCGCCGCCGGGAACAAGAACGGCGCGATGATGGGCTTCATGGGCTTGGGCATGGCCCAGCAGGCAGGCGGCCTCAATGCGCAGGAGCTTTATGCCATGGGCCAGCAGCAGAAGGCTGCACCGGCTGCACCGGCTGCAGACGGCTGGAAATGCAGCTGCGGCGCAACGGCGACGGGCAACTTCTGCCCGAGCTGCGGGGCAAAGAAGCCGCAGCCTGCCGCAAACGGCTGGACGTGCACCTGCGGCCAGAGGAACACCGGAAAATTCTGCTCTGCCTGCGGCAAGCCGCGCCCTGCCGAGGGCTGGACCTGCGCCTGCGGCACGGTGAATCAGGGCAAGTTCTGCCAGAACTGCGGCGCGAAGAAGCCCGCGAACGAGCCGCAGTACCGCTGCGACAAGTGCGGCTGGCAGCCGGAGGATCCGCGCCATCCGCCGAAATTCTGCCCCGAGTGCGGCGATCCCTTTGACTTCAACGATCAGGTCTGACGAAAGGGTGGGAACCTCGCATGGCTGAAACGATCCAGTACAAATGCCCCTGCTGCGGCGGCCGCCTGGAATTCGACAGCGGCCTGCAGAAGATGAAGTGCCCGTACTGCGACACGACCTTCGACGTGGAGACGCTCGAGGGCTATGACGACGCGCTGAAGCAGGACGCCAAGGACGACATGCACTGGGACGCGGCGCAGCAGCCGTGGGACGACGTGCAGATGGGCGTTTACACCTGCAAGAGCTGCGGCGGCGAGCTGGTGTGCGACGAGAACACCGCCGCGACGGCCTGCCCGTTCTGCGGCAATCCCATCGTGCTGACCGGCCGCCTGTCCGGCGACCTGAAGCCCGACTACGTCATTCCCTTCAAGCTCGACAAAAAGGCGGCCGAGGCCGCCCTGCGCAACCATATGAAGGGCAAGCGCCTGCTGCCGAACCTGTTCCGCAGCGAAAACCGCATCTCCGAGGTCAAGGGCGTGTATGTGCCGTTCTGGCTGTTCGATGCCGACGCCGACGCCCACATCCGCTATCACGCGACGCGCATCCGCACCTGGAGCGACCGCGACTATGACTACACCGAGACGCAGCACTATGCCGTCCTGCGCAGCGGCGACCTCAGCTTCACCCACGTCCCCGTGGACGGCTCATCCCGCATGCCGGACGACCTGATGGAATCCATCGAGCCGTTTGACTTCTCCAGCGCGGTCGATTTTCAGACGGCCTACCTGTCCGGCTATCTCGCCGACCGCTATGATGTGAACGCAGACGACAGCATCGGCCGCGCGAACGAGCGTGTGAAAAAGAGCACGGAGTCCGTGTTCGCCTCGACCGTCGTGGGCTATCACACCGTCGTGCCCGAGAGCACATCCGTCCGCCTGGCAAACGGCAGGGTGCGCTATGCGCTCTACCCCGTGTGGCTGCTGAACACCGTGTGGAACGGCAAAACGTTCTCGTTCGCCATGAACGGCCAGACCGGAAAATTCGTCGGCGACCTCCCCGTGGACAAGGGGAAAAAGTGGCGCTGGTTCGGTCTGGTCAGCGGCATCGCGGCAGCGGCAGCCTATGGCCTTGTGTGCCTGTGGCAGCTGCTGCAGTGAGGGAGGGCACGGATATGAAACGAACGCTTACCCTGCTCACGCTGCTGCTTGCCCTGCTGGCGCTGCTGGTCCTGCCCGCTGCAGCGGCGGATCTGCCCCGGCTGGTGGACAACGCAGACCTGCTGATGGCGGATGACGCGGAAGCGCTGCTGGCCGACCTCGACAGCCGCAGCGAGGCGCTGCAGTTCGACATCGTCATCGTGACCGTCGACTCGCTCGACGGCGAAACGCCGCGGAATTACGCGGAGGACTTCTTCTGGTACAACAACTACGGCCTCGGCGAGGACCGCGACGGCGCGCTCCTGCTCGTGGCCATGGACACGCGCGACTGGTACATCGCCACGCATGGCTTCGGCATCACCGCCATCACGCCCGCCGGGCGAGAGGCCATGGTGGACCGCTTCCTGCCCCAGCTCTCGAACGCTGAATATGCCGCGGCATTTTCCACATTCGCGGAGGAATGTGAGGATTATGTCAACCATGCGAGAAACGGCTCGGCCTACGACACGGGGAACCTGCCCGACGAGCCGTTTGAAGCGCCGGGCTTCCTGTGGGTCGTGGCCTGCCTGCTGTTCGGCGCGCTCATCGGCGGCATCACGGTCGGCGTGATGGCAGCGAAGCACAAGACGGTGCGCCGCCAGCCCGCTGCGAACAGCTATGTTGTGCAGGACAGCCTGCACCTGACGCAGCAGTCCGATCTGTTCCTCTATGCCAACACGACGCGCACGGCGCGCCCGAAGGACAACGACCGCAGCGGAAGCGACGCACATTCCGGCTCCGGCGGCTCGTCGTTCGGCGGCGGCGGGGGAAAGTTCTGAGGCAGCACCCGAGAAACCCAAATATACACCAAGCCGGAGGCACTGCCTCCGGCTTGCGGTGGTTTTATGGGAAAATGAGGGTATCGATGGAGCGTTGTAGGGGAGCGGCATGCCGCTCCCGGCGCAGCACCGGCACAATCAACAGGCTGTCGTTAAAATGGTAAAAGCCTCCGATTTGTCATTGCGAGGAGGCCGCAGGCCGACGTGGCAATCTCGCAGTACAATGGTAGATAGCAGGAAGGCCTCGGCGAATTCGCAAGCTGTTGCAGGAGATTGCCACGGGCGCAAAGCGCCCTCGCAATGACAAATCTGAAAGCTTTTCTCTCTTCACATTCTACTCTCAACCCTCCACACTCCACCGGCCTTGTCACATCATCCTCTGCAGCTTCTTCAGCGCATGCTCAAACTCCTCCGGGAGGGGGCAGGAGAGCGTCATCTCCTCGCCGGTGCGGGGGTGCAGGAACGTCAGCTCCTTCGCGTGGAGGCACTGCGAATGCAGGCCGAGCTCCGGCTTGCCGATGCCGTAGACCGGGTCTCCCGCGATGGGGTGGCGGATCCACGCCATATGCACGCGGATCTGGTGCGTGCGGCCGGTCTCGAGGCGGCAGCGCAGGTGCGTATACTGCCCGTAGCGCGCGATGACCTCCCAGTGCGTCACGGCCTCGCGGCTGTTCTTCTCCGTGACGGCCATGCGCTTGCGGTCGCGCGGGTCGCGGCCGATGGGCGCATTGACCGTGCCGCTGTCCTCGCGGAAGCCGCCGCGGACGATGCACTCATAGGTGCGGCGCAGCGTGTGGTCGCTGAGCTGGGCGGCAAGACGCCGGTGGGCAAAATCGTTCTTCGCCACGATGAGCAGGCCGGTCGTGTCGCGGTCGATGCGGTGGACGATGCCGGGGCGGCGCTCGCCGCCCACGCCGGACAGGCTGTCGCCGCAGTGATAGAGCAGGGCGTTGACGAGCGTGCCGTCCTCGTGCCCGGCGGCCGGGTGGACGACAAGCCCCTTCGGCTTATTGATGACGAGCACGTCCCCGTCCTCATAGACAATGTCGAGCGGGATATCCTGCGCGGCGGTCTCGACGGGCCGCGCCTCCGGCAGGGTGACGGCGTAGACGGCCCCGGCCTCCGTGCGCGCGTTTTTCCGCACGGGCGCGCCGCCGCAGGTCACGCTGCCCTCAGCGAGCAGGCGCTGCACGGCGCTGCGGGTCAGCTCCGGCAGGCAGCCCGCCAGAAAGACATCCACGCGCAGGCCATCCTGCGCTGCTGTGAATTCCATAATAAGCCCCCTCAGAGCCGCAGCGTGTCGCGCACGTCGCCGGAGAGCGTCTTCCAGGTGAACACGCCGTCCTCCAGCGTCATATAGCCATGCCAGCTCCCGGCCTTCGGGATGGAGACGGAGCCGGGATTCAGGACATAGACGCCGTCGCGCAGGGTGCGGCGGGGGATGTGCGTGTGGCCGTGGAGCAGGACGTCGCCCGGATGCAGGGGCGGCAGATGGTCCTCATTAACATGGTGGCCGTGCGTGGCATAGATAAGATGGCCCGCCGACTCGAGCAGGCAGTAGTCCGCAAGAACGGGGAAGGGCAGCACCATCTGATCGACCTCGGCCTCGCAGTTGCCGCGCACGCAGAAAATGTCGGCCTGCCGCTCCTGCAGCAGGGCGATGACCTCCTTCGGCGCATAGCCCTCGGGCAGGTCGTTGCGCGGGCCGTGATACAGCAGATCGCCGAGGAAGAGCATGCGCGGCGCTTCCTCGCGCTTCCAGGCCTCGAGGAGCTGGCGGCAGTAGTGGGCAGAGCCGTGCAGGTCCGAGGCAATGATCCATTTCATGGTTTCTTCGTTCCTTTCCGTTGCAATTCTCCCCCGATCATACCACAAATGCGGCAAAACGGCAAGGAAAAACCTCTGGGGCAACAGCGCACAATTGCATCTTCGGCCTTCGCCGGATCTTTTTTCGCCGATCTATCGGCTCGAAAGGCCTGATGTATTGCACAGCCGTTGGCGGCTTTGCCCCCTGCGGATACACAAAGCACTCTGCACGTTTCAAGCCTTGTCTTGACAAAAAGCCCTCGCCGAACGCTCTTGAGAAATAATGCGGTGCTTCCCGAATTATTTCGGACATCAGGGTTGACAAAGTCGCAGTTTTCCCCTATACTGGATATCAGATTTTACGAAAGGAGGCGCGCAGAATGTCCTATCCGTACTTTGCAGCGGGTTCTATTTTGGTTCAGGGGACCGGTCTGTCGGTTTTGCGCGCCCGGAAGCAGGGATAAAAGGCCCTGTTTTGTTCCTTGTTGTGCGCTTCTCCGGCAGGAGAGGCGTTTTTTATTTATTGCGGCAGTGCCGCATGATAGCAGCTTCGGCCTTCGTCGGACCTTTTTCGCCGAATACTCTCGCTGAATCATGCGGTCCTGCCTTTGAGAGAGAAGGCCGTTACAGTCAGCATATCAACATCCCCCGGCAATCAGAAAAAAGGAGAGATCTTCTATGGAAACGCAATCGATCCCGTGGCGGGAGAAGGTGCAGCTCATCGTGCGCTTTCTGCGCGGCAGCATCCACTATTTTGTCGTGGCCCTGCTGTGCGCCTGCCTCGGGATGGTATTCAATGCCCTCACGCCGCAGGTCATCCGCCTGACGGTGGACTCCATCCTCGGCGCAGAGGAGCCGTCGCTCCCGGCGTTTCTGCAGCCGCTTCTGCCGCTGCTGCAGGCGCAGAAGCTCCACGCGCTGTGGCTCGCGGCCGCGGCCGTGCTGCTGCTGGCCCTGCTGCGCGGCTTCTGCAACTATGGCCAGCGCACGCAGCTTTCGCGCGGATCGGAGTCGTTCGTCAAGCGCATCCGCGACGGGCTGTATGACCACATCCAGCACCTGAGCTTTTCGTGGCACACGGCCCACTCCACGGGCGAGATCATCCAGCGCTGCACCTCGGACGTCGACGTCATCCGCACGTTCGTGTGCAACCAGCTCGTGGAGGTCGTGCGCACGGTCTTCCTCATCATTTTATATCTCGTCATCATGTTCCGGATGAACGTGCGGCTGTCGTTCGTGGCGCTGGCGTTCATCCCGATCGTCGGCCTGTCGTCCGGTGTGTTCTACCGGCGCATCTCCGGCCGCTTTCAGGCGGCGGACGAGGCCGAGGGCGACCTGACGACCTGTGCGCAGGAGAACCTGACCGGCGTGCGCGTTGTGCGTGCCTTCGGCCGCGAGCGCTTCGAAACGGACCGCTTCTGCGAAAAGAACGAGAAATTTGCCAGCCTGTGGATCCGCCTCGGCCGCCTGCTGTCGGTCTACTGGGCCTCCGGCACGCTGCTGACGTGCCTGCAGGTCATGGTCATCATCGTCTGCGGCATCGTCGAGAGCGTGCACGGCAATATGACGCTCGGCGAATTTCTCGCCTTCATCAGCTATAACGAGGCCCTGTCGTGGCCGGTCCGTTCGCTCGGCCGCGTGCTTTCGGACATGAGCAAGGCGGGCGTGTCGCTCGACCGCGTGGGCTATATCCTGCGCGCGCCGGAGGAGAAGGACGCGCCCGAGGCCGCGCCGCACAGCGCGGAGGGTGACATCGTCTTCGACCATGTGACGTTCGGCTACGGCGAGACGCCCGTGCTGCAGGACGTCTCGTTCACGATCCCGCAGGGGAGCACGTTTGCCATCCTCGGCGGCACCGGCTCGGGCAAGAGCACGCTCGTGCATCTGCTCGACCGGCTGTACGACCTGCAGGAGGGCCGCATCACCATCGGCGGCGTGGACATCCGCAGCTTTACGCGCGAGAGCCTGCGCAGCCAGATCGGCCTTGTGCTGCAGGAGCCGTTCCTGTTCTCGCAGACCATCCGCGAGAACATCGCCGCCACGCGCCCCGGCGCGCCGCAGGAGGAGCTGCGCAGCGCCGCGGCCATTGCCTGCGTGGACGAGGCCATCTGCGAATTCCCGGAGGGCTATGAGACGCTCGTGGGCGAGCGCGGCGTGACGCTGTCCGGCGGGCAGAAGCAGCGCGTGGCCATTGCGCGCATGCTGATGCAGAGGGCGCCCATCATGGTGTTTGACGACTCGCTCTCAGCCGTGGACGCCGAGACGGACGCAAAGATCCGCGCCGCCCTGCACGAATCGCTCGGCAAGGCGACGGTGCTGCTCATCTCCCACCGCGTAACGACACTCATGCAGGCCGACTGCATCCTCGTGCTCGACGGCGGCCGCGTCTCGGAGCTGGGTACGCACGCCGAGCTCATCGCCAAGCCCGGCATTTACCGCGATATCTATGACATCCAGATGAGCAGCGACGACCGCCGCCTGCTCGGAAAGGAGGGAGTCTGATGCCTGCCTTTGATGAACAGGACTATACCAAATCGTTCCAATGGGGCATCTGGAAGCGCCTGATGCCCGTCATGCGGCCATACCGCCGCGATTTTGCGGGCATGTTCGCCTTCAACCTGATCACGGCCGCCATCGACGTCGTGCTGCCGCTGTTCCAGCGCTATGCCATCTCAAATTATATCGAGGCCGGGACGCTGTCGGGCCTGCTGCCCTACACACTGTGCTATTTCGGCGTCATCCTGCTGCAGGCCCTGTCCGTTGTGGCCTTTGCGCGCAACTCCATGAAGATCGAGATGTGCGCCGGGCGCGACATGCGTGCGAACCTCTTCACGCACCTGCAGACGCTGTCGTTCTCGTTCTATAACGTCACGCCGGTGGGCTATCTGCTCAGCCGCGTCATGAGCGACACCTCGCGCATTGCCTCCATGGTCGCGTGGAACCTGACGGATATCCTCTGGGCCATGTTCTATGTGCTCGGCACGTTCGCCGCGATGCTGCTGCTCAACTGGAAGCTCGCCCTTGTCGTCATCGTCATCGTGCCGGTCATCGCCGTGCTCACGGGCTATTTTCAGAATCGCATCCTGCACTGGAACCGCCGCGTCCGCAAGCTGAACTCCCGCATCACCGGCGCGTTCAACGAGGGCATCACCGGCGCGAAGACGTCGAAGACCCTCGGCATCGAGGAGCAGAACACGGCCTCGTTCCGCGCGCTGACAAAGGAGATGCACGACTGCGGCATCCGTGCTGCGCGGCTGAACGCCGTGTATATCCCCCTCGTGCTGTTCTGCTCCACGGCGGCCGTGGCCATCGTGCTGCTGCGCGGCGGCTATATGGTGCAGGAGCAGGTACTGCAGATCGCCACGCTCTCAGCCTTCACGACCTACGCCGTCGGCATTTTCGAGCCGATCCAGATGACGGCCGCGAATATCGCGGAATTCATCTCCCTGCAGGCCTCCATCGAGCGCGTGACGGGCCTGCTGGACGAAAAGCCGCAGATCGCCGACACGCCGGAGGTCATCGCCCGCTACGGCGACGCCTTCCACCCCAAGCGCGAAAACTGGGAGCCGCTGCGCGGCGACATCGAGTTCCGCGACGTCACGTTCCGCTATCCGGACGGCGGTGAGGACGTGCTGTCGCACTTCTCGCTGAAAATCCCCGCCGGAACGACCGTCGCCATCGTCGGGGAGACCGGTGCGGGCAAGAGCACGCTCGTGAACCTCGCCTGCCGCTTTTTTGAGCCGACCTCCGGCCAGATCCTCATCGACGGCCGGGACTACCGTGAGCGCAGCCAGCTGTGGCTGCACTCGAACATCGGCTATGTGCTGCAGAATCCGCACCTGTTCTCCGGCACGATCCGCGAGAACATCCGCTACGGCCGTCTGGACGCCACGGACGCCGAGGTCGAGGCAGCGGCGCGGACCGTTTCGGCCGATCAGGTCGCAGCCAAGCTCGAAAAGGGCTGGGACAGCGACGTCGGCGAGGGCGGCGACCGCCTGTCCACGGGCGAAAAGCAGCTGATCTCCTTTGCGCGCGCCGTGCTGGCCGATCCGCGCATCTTCGTGCTCGACGAGGCGACGTCCTCCATCGACACGCAGACGGAGCAGCTTATCCAGAACGCCATCGACCACCTGCTGCGCGACCGCACGTCGTTCCTGATCGCCCACCGCCTGTCCACCATCCGCAAGGCGGACCTCATCCTCGTCGTGCGCGACGGCCGCATCGTCGAGCAGGGCAGGCACCTGGAGCTGCTGCAGAAGGGCGGCTATTACCACGACCTCTATACCCGCCAGTTTGCCGAAGAAAGCGCCGCAAGAATTTTGAAGTAAGGCAGTGAAATTGTAGGGGCCGGGCTGTCCCCTCCCGGTGCCGCACCAGCGTAATAAACAGGCTGCCGTTAAAATGGTAACGGCCCCCGACTTGTCATTGCGAGGCCCCAACGGGGCCGTGGCAATCTCGGGGAGGCAGTTGCGATTTCGCCGGGAGTACCCTGTTATCCGGCTGGGTACTGCGAGATTCCCACGTCGCTTCGCTCCTCGGAATGACACATCAGGCGGGTGCCGTGGTGCACCAGTGCCCTTCTGCGGTTGAATTGTCCCCTACAAGGCGCTCAATGAGCGCCGCTACAGACGCAACCGGTTGGTACGTTTTATCGTTACCCTGTACGGGCTGCAAGTGCCTCCCCGAGATTGCCACGTCGCTTCGCTCCTCGCAATGACAAACCTGAGGCCGGTTCCATTTTAACGGCGGCCGATGCGGACTGCAGGTGCACCGCCGGGAGGGGCATGCCCCTCCGATGCGGACTGCAGGTGCACCGCCGGGAGGGGCATGCCCCTCCCCTACAATGGCGTGTGCAATTGGCCGGGCGCCGCTGCAACGCGCCAACGAACCCCCTACAAAAAACCGGGGCGGGATGAGCTTTATCCCGCCCCGGTCGTTTTTTCATCTTCTGGGACGCGCGCCTGCTTCAGGGAACGGCCCGCGCTGCGGAAAAACACCCCTGCGGCATGGACGAGCAGCTTGCGCGTATCCTCGTCCAGCCCCTTGGCCGAGCGCAGCAGCGCCAGCGCGCGGGAAAAGCGATTCTCCTTCAATTCATGCAGCGTCTCGGCGTTCGTTTCGCACAGCATGTGGTAGACCGTGTCGATCGTCCGCTCGCGCTGCTCCGGCTCCAGCCCGGCCAGCCACTGCTTGAGCGTCCGGTCGAGGAAGCGGCTGCCGTTCGTGACGGTCTCGAGCGTAACGAAGCGGTCGCGCAGCACCTCCCAGGTATAGAGATTGTGCTGGCCGAAGCCGTCACCCGTGCTGTGGATGATGGTATAGGCCTCCTCGTGCTCGAGCAGCATGCCGACGATGGACGACTGCGGCACGAATGTCTGCACCCGCGCGCAGATCCGCTGGTAGCCCGGCAGGGCGATCACCTCGGCGTCGAAGCCGGGGCCGTCGTTGTTATACACCGCCGCGATGCGCTCCTGCAGGGCTGCGGGGCAGAACGCTGCGGCATAGACCGCGAGGTTGCCGCCCTTGGAGTGGCCGCCGAGCAGGAACTTCCCCGGAAAGCGCAGCATGGCCGAGGCGGCATAATGCGCCGCGAGGCGCTGGGCCGGAACGGGGCAGGTGAAGGCCATGTTGAAATCTTCCTTCCAGCCGACGAGCGTGCCGTCCGTCCCGCGGAAGGCGACAAAATGCCGCCCGTCGCCGAGGGCGACGGTGATGGCCGCAAACTGCGTCTGGCTCTCGAGGTCGATTTGGTTTACATAATCCATGATCCGCATCTCGCAGAAGCGCTGGCTTGCCGCAAGGGCAGGGATGAACCGCCCGTCCTCCGGCAGGAGCAGCGGCGGCTGCGCGGCGAATGCCTACAATTTCAGCGGCGACATCTGCGGAGCATATGACATCGGATGTGAGCTTCAGAAAAAGCGCATCGAATGTGCGATTATGATAAAAGCTGCAGAGGAGGAACAAAAGAATGAAGAAGAGTAAAGCGATTGTTATTTTGATCGTGATCCTTGGTGCACTGGCGGGACTTGCTTATTATGCATCCATCATTCTTTCTTCGACGGGAATCGGGGAAGAGATGAGCATTCCGCTTGGTCTGGATTTATCCGGCGGTGTTTCCATTACCTATCAGGTTGTGGATGACAATCCGAGTGCGGAGGATATGAGTGATACGATCTACAAGCTGCAGAAGCGTGTAGAGGGCTACAGCACGGAGGCGTCTGTCTACCAGGTGGGAGATGACCGTATTACGGTTGAGATCCCGGGCGTATCGGATGCCAATGCGATTCTGGAGGATCTCGGTAATCCGGGTTCCCTGGAGTTCCAGCTTCCGGACGGAACGGTTTACATGACGGGTGACCAGGTTGCGGATGCGCAGGCGGGAACCACGACAGACAGCTACGGCAACAAGCAGTATGTGGTACAGTTAAAGCTCACAGACGACGGAGCAAAGCTGTTTGCGGACGCCACCACAGACAATGTCGGCAATTATCTGCCGATCGTGTATGATGGCGAGACGATCAGCTATCCGCAGGTAAAGGAAGCCATCACCGGCGGTACTGCACAGATTTCCGGCATGAAGACATATGAGGATGCCGAGACACTG
>ERZ827150.4450-NODE-4450-length-12293-cov-15.893283_pt1 | contig 12293 bp, 9 predicted proteins | sample MGYA00519779_ERZ827150 | MGnify/ENA primary metagenome ERZ827150 (study PRJEB31778, sample SAMEA3449267) | human gut metagenome | biome: human gut; feature: human-associated habitat; material: faeces | place: United Kingdom | collected 2010/2012 ...
GGCGAGGATCAGGGTGATGACCACGCTCATTTTATCGATGGGCACCACCTTGGACGCCTCGCCCATTTGCAAAGCCTTGTAGTAGCACAGCCAGGAGGCGCCGGTAGCCAGGCCCGAGAGGATAAGGAAAAGCCAGCTCTTCCGGCTGATCCCCGAGATGCCGCCCTGGCCGCCGGTGAGAAACACCATACCCCAGGCCATAAGCACCACCACCACAGTGCGGATGGCCGTGGCCAGGTTGGAATTTACACCGTCAATGCCGATCTTGGCCAAAATAGAGGTGAGTGCCGCGAACACGGCGGACAGCAATGCGAACATAAACCACATCATAATCATCCCCTCTTGTATTTTGCGTATTATGAAATAGGAAATAGGAGCGGCCCCTGCTGCCTCTCGGGCAGTATAGCACAGCCATTTGACATTTTCCACCCCCGGGGGAAAGTTTCTTCGCAAATTAAAGGGCGGTGTACGGCCCCGTTTTGCAGGAAAAACGCCAAACGCCAAAATAGAGCCACCCGAAATGGGTAGCTCTATTTTGGTGCCCCGTCGGGGATTCGAACCCCGGACACCCTGCTTAAAAGGCAGGTGCTCTACCGACTGAGCTAACGGAGCGTGGCACATATGAAAAAGGATGGGGCCATCCGGAAAGGCGTGGCAGGGATGGCTGGACTCGAACCAGCGGATGAGGGAGTCAAAGTCCCTTGCCTTACCACTTGGCGACACCCCTGTGTGGAAAGGGATGAGGGACCGGGACACTCCCGATCCCTCATTTCTTTTTGTGGGGTGGGTAAAGGGACTCGAACCCTCGACACCCGGAACCACAATCCGGTGCTCTAACCAACTGAGCTACACCCACCATATACATCCGCACGGGAAGCGCTGACGCCCGTAAGGGGAAATGGCACGCCAGAAGGGACTCGAACCCCTGGCCTACTGCTTAGAAGGCAGTTGCTCTATCCAACTGAGCTACTGGCGCGTATCTGTCAAGTTGGAGCGGGTGACGGGAATCGAACCCGCATCCCCAGCTTGGAAGGCTGGTGCCCTGGCCATTGTGCTACACCCGCGTGCGCCCTCCACTCAAATCGTCAGCTTGTACATATTACCATAGGCCACCGTCCGTGTCAAGAAAAAAATCGGAGAACGGGGCACTTTTCCGTGGAAACAGCCTTGTCTACGCTCCGTAGACAAAGTCAGCGGGCGGGGGATGGACAAAAATCCGCCGTATGCTATACTGGGTACAACAAGAAAAAAGGAGGCCGCGACAATGGATATGGAAAAGACAGGCACCTATCTGGCATCACTCCGCAGGGGGCGGGACATGACACAGCAGCAGGTGGCGGATATATTAGGGGTGTCCAACAAAACTGTCAGCAAATGGGAGTCCGGCGCGGGGCTGCCGGACATTGCCGCGCTGCCAGCGCTGGCGGCGCTGTACGGCGTGACGGCGGACGACATCCTGGCCGGTGAGACGCGCCCCCGGGCCTGTGCCGATACACCGGCGGAGGTGGAGGCCTATCTGGAGCGCCGGGGAAGCCTGCGCTTCCGCATCGGGTACAGTCTGGCAGTAATGGCGTTGGCAGTGTGGGTGGCATTCCCTTATAACAACTGGTCGTGGCTGTGCCTGCTGGCGTCGCCCCTGTGCCTGTGGCTGGGCTGGGGCGTGTGCCGCAGCCGAGAGACGCTGCGCCGCCGCATCCTGCTGCTGATACCGCTGTGCGCCCTGTGGCTGTTCGCGGCCATACAGCTGCTGGGGGTGTGGCGCCTACTGGTGTCCGCCTATGCGCTGCACGGCGGTGTGGTGCGGCAGTTTTCCTGGGCAGCGCTGACTGTGCGGCAGGAGGCGGTATGGCTGCTGCTGCCGCTGCTGCTGGCGGCGGCGCTGGTAGTCGGCGGCGCGGTGCTGAAAGAGCCGCTGGTGCGGGATAGGGGATTCCGTTTTGCACTGTATGGCGGCTGCGGACTGCTCTTTGCCGTGGAGATCGTGCGGATCCTGGTGTGTTGGGCGCCGGCCGCTGCCTATGCGGCCACGGTCAGTACGGCGGAAAGCGTTATGATCAGCCGCTATGCAGACCTGTCCGCGGTGGCCTGGCCCTTGGAGACGGTGCGTTGGATCGTCCTGGCGGCGGTGGTAGCGGCCTGGCTGGTGTGGGGCATGCAGGCATATCGGCACGCAAAGAAAAATTAAACTTGCCTAACCTACGGGATTGGTGGTATACTATACACGGGTCATCTTATGGCCCGTGTATTTTCTGACAGGAGGGCGGACTATGATCTCCACGAAAGGTCGCTATTCCATCCGCGTTCTGCTGGATCTGGCGGAGCACCGCAGCGGGGACTTTATACCCATGAAGGAGGTGGCCGCCCGGCAGGACATCTCCCTGAAATACATCGAGCGGCTCATGCCCGCCCTGAAAGCCGCCGGCCTTGTGGAGAGCGTCCACGGCATCGGCGGCGGCTACCGCCTGACGCGGGAGCCGGAGGACTACACCCTCTGGGAGATACTGGAGCTGGCGGAGGGCGACCTTGCGCCCGTCACCTGTCTCCAGCCGGACGCCCCGGTGTGCCAGCGGGCGGGGGAGTGCCGCACGCTGGGTGTGTGGCAGGGGTTTTACAAGCTGACGCGGGACTACTTCACCCACATCACGCTGGCGGATCTGATGAACGCCCCGGCGGGGGACAACTACGTGATATGAGCAAAAAAAGAGACCGCAGGGCGGTCTCTTTTTTTTGCGTTTCGCGGTCAGGGCTGATAGGTGAGGGTGAAAGTGTCGTCAGCGGCGCCATCGGTGTGCTGGTGCCCTTCTAACGTGACGGAGCTCACGGCGTCCACATCCACCAGACGGTCAAACACGTAGGTGTTGTCGGCGAAAGGGACGTCGTCGCTGCCGCGCATACAGCCCACCACCCAGTTCATCAGGCTGCGGCTGCTGCTCTCCACGGTGAACTCGCTGCCGTCCTGATAGCGGAGGGTCAGCTCGTCCACAAGGGGCTCACGGTCGGGATGGGCATTGCGGATGCTCATGCCCAGCGGGGAGAGGGTCAGGGTCTCGCTGCCGGAGGTCAGGGTGGCGACGGGCACGTAGGTGCGGGGCTGCACGGCGATGGAGTAGGGCTGCCCCAGTTCGTCCTGCATGGTGACGTACAGCAGGTCGCCCTGCCGGAAGGACGTGCCGGCGGCGAAGTACAGCACCACATTCAGGCAGGTGTCGGTGCTGGTCTCCTTGTCCACGTAGCACTTGGCGAACAGGGCATTGCCCTCGTCGGGGCTGCGGAAGTGCAGGGTGGGCTGGAGGGGCAGGTCGATGCCCTCGCCGTAGCCCACGTCTGTGTAGCCGACGCCGGAGGGATTCTCCACGGAGTAGGTCAGCAGGCCGAGGCCGTTCTCATCGATCAGGAAGGTACCCAGTTTGATGGTATTGCTGTCCACGGTCATCTCTGCGTCCAGCTTGCTGAGGTACTGGCCCACCAGACGCTGGGTGGTCTGGACGTCACCGGGGATGCGCTCCATATCCGGGACAGGGACAAGGCCGCCCTTGCCGTCGTCCACCACAGGGGCGGCAGCGTCGATGTCATCGGTGAAGGCGCGGTGGGTGGCGTCGTCCACCTTGTCGGCGGGGGATACATCTGCCTTGATAAGGGTCACAATACCGCTGGCCACGGCGACGGTCAGCGTCAGCGCGGCGGCGATGGCGATCACGGCACCCTTGCCCAGCGCCCGGCGTGTTTTTTTCTCGTTTCGCATGGTCTTTCTAACCTCCGTCAGTGTGTCCGGGGAGGCGTGCAGCGGGGAAAAGGCTTTTTCAAATAATTCTCTGTCATGCATACTGCGGCACCTCCGATAAAATGTGTTTCAGCTTCTCTCTGGCGCGGGCGAGCCGGGTGCGCACCGTTTCCTCCGGTATGCCCAGCAGTCCGGCGATCTCCCTCTGGCGGTAGCCCTCGTAGTAGTACAGCAGCACCGGCAGGCGGTACCGCCTGTCCAGCGACATCACCGCGTCGAACAGCTCCCGGTACTGGGGCTGCTCGAACACCAGGGTGTTCTCATAGTCGGCGATGTCCTCCGCCTTGTGCCACGGGGCGCGGAGCACGTTCTTGCAGCGGTTGACCGTGACGCGAATGAGCCAATTCTTCACATGGGCGTCGCTTTCGAACGCCTTTTCCTGCTTGTACAGCTGTATCAGCACGTCCTGGGTCACATCGTCGGCATCGTCCCGGCAGCGCAGATAGCTGTACGCCACCCGGAACACCGTGTCCATATACCGCTCCGCCAGCGGGGTGAACTGTTCGTCCGTCATAGGGGTTCTCCTTTTGTTGAGGTGAAAGGCCTTTCATCTATCATACACCTGCGGAGCAAAAAACGTTTCAAAAAAGAAGAAAAAATGTAGAAAGAAAATAGAAGGAGAATAGAAAGAAAGTGGAAAGAAACAGAAGAAAAGACGAACGGACCTCGAAAGAGGTCCGTTCGTCATGTTTGTGAGGAGAAAATGGAAGGAAGAAAAACGCAGTATCAGTCCGCAAACAGCGGGGTGGAGAGATAGCGGTCGCCGGTGTCGGGCAGCAGGACCACGATGGTCTTGCCGGCGTTCTCCGGACGCTTGGCCAGCTCGATGGCGGCCCACAGTGCCGCGCCGGAGGAGATACCCACCAGCACGCCCTCGCGGTGACCCATTTCCTTGCCTGCGGCAAAGGCGTCGTCGTTATCCACAGGGATGATCTCGTCGTAGATCTTGGTGTCCAGCACGTCAGGGACGAAGCCCGCGCCGATGCCCTGGATCTTGTGGGAGCCGGCGATGCCGGTGGACAGCACGGCGGAGGTCTTGGGCTCCACGGCGACTACCTTGACGGCGGGGTTCTTTTCCTTCAGGAACTTACCGGTGCCGGTGATGGTACCGCCGGTGCCCACGCCGGCCACGAAGAAGTCCACCTTGCCGTCGGTGTCGGCCCAGATCTCGGGGCCGGTGGTCTCGTAGTGGGCCTTGGGGTTGGCGGGATTGACGAACTGGCCTGCCACGAAGCTGTTGGGGATCTCCTTGGCCAGCTCGTCGGCCTTGGCAATGGCACCCTTCATGCCCTTGGCACCCTCGGTGAGCACCAGCTCGGCGCCGTAAGCCTTCATCAGCTGGCGGCGCTCCACGGACATGGTCTCGGGCATAACGATGATGATGCGGTAGCCCCGGGCGGCGGCCACGGAGGCCAGGCCGATACCGGTGTTGCCGGAGGTGGGTTCAATGATGACGCTGCCAGGCTTCAGCAGCCCCTTGGCCTCGGCGTCGTCGATCATGGCCCTGGCGATACGGTCCTTGACGCTGCCGGCGGGGTTGAAGTACTCCAGCTTGGCGACGATCTTCGCCTTGAGGTCATGGGCCTTTTCGATATGGGTCAGCTCCAGCAGGGGAGTCTTGCCGATCAGCTGGTCAGCGGAAGTGTAGATGTTAGACATAGTGTTTATCTCCTTTATCGTTTATAGTCAGATGTTGTTGTGTGGAATGAAAGGAAAAGGAGTCAACATCGTCCGGTCAGGAGAACAAGAGTGCGGGTCATGTGATCGCCTCATTTCTGAAATACAACTACCAACTCGGTAGGTTGGTACAGTTATAACACGGCGGCGCGGATTTGTCAACCCTGTTTTTGGAAAAAATCCGGTAAGCGAATGTGACAATATTGAAAGAGTAAGAGGGCTTGCGGGACAGAGGCGAGGGAGGGTATAATGAAGAGCGTAAAGGATGTGAGCGTATGTACCGTATATTTATTGTGGAGGACGACAGGACCATCGCCCAGGCGGTGGCGCATCTGGCGGAGAACTGGGGATTGGAGGTCCGGTGCGTCCGGGACTTTCGGGCGGTGACGGCGGAGGCGGCGGAGTTTCAGCCGCACCTCATTATATTGGATATCGCCCTGCCGTGCTTTGACGGCTATCACTGGTGCCGGGAGCTGCGGAAGCAGACCAGTGTGCCCATCCTGTTTTTGTCCTCGGCCGGTGATAACATGAATGTCATCATGGCCATGAATTTCGGCGCGGACGATTTTATCGCCAAGCCCTTTGACGGCGGTGTTCTGATGGCTAAGGTACAGGCCATGCTGCGGCGCAGCTATGATATGGCGGCGCCGGCGGTGCTGCGGGAGAGACGGGGCGCACAGCTGTCCGCCGACGACCAGAAGCTGACCTATCAGGGGCAGACGGTGGAGCTGACCAAGAATGAGTACCGTATCCTGTCCTGCCTGATGGAGAGCGCCGGGAAGGTGGTCAGCCGGGAGAAGCTGATGCAGCGGCTGTGGGAGACGGACAGCTTTGTGGATGAGAACACGCTGACCGTCAATGTGAACCGCCTGCGGCGGAAGTTGGCGGGCGTGGGACTTGTGGACTTTATCGCCACCCGGCACGGGGTGGGGTACATCGTGGAGTGAGAGATATGGAGCTGCTCAAAGCATATCTGAAGGAGCGCCGGCTGACGCTGGCGGCATTTCTGCTGTTTGTCGGGGTGTTTGCTGTGTCCTTTGCCCTGTACGGCCTACCGCTGGCGGCGGTGGGCTATCCGGCAGGGCTGTGCGTTCTGCTGGGGGCGTGCCTTGCGGCGTGGGATTACGGCCGCGCGGCACGGCGGCACAAGGCGCTGAAGCGTCTGCGGGAGGCGGGCGAGGCGGTGCTGCTGGACCTGCCGGCCATGACCACCGTGGAGGGGGCGGACTGCGCCGCCGTGGTGGAAACGCTGCGGCGGGAGCTGTGCCGGCAGGAGACGGCGCGCGCCGCCCGGTGGGAGGATATGACAGCCTATTACACCGCATGGGTGCACCAGATCAAGACGCCCATCGCCGCTATGCGCCTGACCCTGCAGGGGGAGGACACGCCGGCCGCCCGGCGGCTGATGACGGAGCTGGGCCGGGTGGAGCAGTACGTGGACATGGCGCTGACATATCTGCGGCTGGAGGAGGGCGGCAGCGACTACGTGATACGAACGTGCGCCGTGGATGATGTGGTGTGCGCTGCTGTGCGGCGGTTTGCCGGGGAGTTCATTGACCGGCGCATCGCGCTGGACTACACGCCGGTGGAATGGGAGACGGTGACGGACGGCAAGTGGCTGACCTTTGTGGTGGAGCAGCTGCTGAGCAATGCCCTGAAGTACACCGGGCAGGACGGGACCGTCCGGATCTACCGGGAGGGAGACGATCTGTGCATCCGGGACAGCGGCATGGGCATCGCGCCGGAGGACCTGCCCCGGGTGTTTGACATGGGCTATACCGGGCAGAACGGGCGGCTGGACCGGCGGTCCAGTGGCATCGGGCTGTACCTGTGCCGGCGGATATGCCGCAATCTGCGGCATGAGATACGGATCGAGTCCGTGCCCGGCGTGGGCACCACGGTGAGGCTGACGCTGGGCCGCGGCGATTTCCTGCCGGAGTGAAAGGTGACAGAGTTGTTCGTTTTTGGTAAGGCAAACCGATGGATTGGCGGGGCGCGGCGCACTATAATGGCCTTGTTGATAAGGAGGTCGAGTGACTATGAGTATTCTGGAAGTAAGTGGGCTGCGGAAGGTATACACCTCGCGGCTGGGCGGCAGCCGTGTAGAGGCGCTGCGGAATGTCAGCTTCACCGTGGAGCAGGGCGAGTATGTCGCTATCATGGGTGAGTCCGGCAGCGGCAAGACCACGCTGTTGAACATTCTGGCGGCGCTGGACGAGCCCACGGCGGGTACGGTGCGGCTGGACGGCCATGAGCTGGGCAAGATACGGGAGAGGGACGCGGCGGCCTTCCGCCGGGACAACCTGGGGTTCGTGTTCCAGGAGTTCAATCTGCTGGACACATTTACGCTGGAGGACAATATCTATCTGCCGCTGGTGCTAATGGGAATGTCTTACGAGGATATGCGGGCGCGGCTGCTGCCTATTGCCCGGGAGCTGGGACTGACGGAGCTTTTGAAGAAGTACCCCTATGAGGTCTCCGGCGGGCAGAAGCAGCGGGCGGCGGTGGCCCGGGCCATCATCACCGAGCCAAAGCTGCTGCTGGCGGATGAGCCTACCGGCGCGCTGGACAGCGGCTCCACCGACGAGCTGCTGCGGCTGTTCGCCGCCATCAACCGGGCAGGACAGACCATACTGATGGTGACACACTCCGTGAAGGCCGCCAGCCGGGCGGGCCGGGTGTTGTTCATCAAGGACGGCCAGGTGTTCCACCAGCTGTACCGGGGCGAGGACGACGACACCCGGTTCTATCAGCGCATCTCCGACACGCTGACCATGCTGCAGTCGGGCGGTGAACCGGCATGAGGGAAAAGACATTATACGCCCGGCTGGCCTGGACGGGCATGAGAAAAAACAGGCGGCTGTACCTGCCGTATCTGCTGAGCTGCGCCGGGATGGTGCTGATGTTCTACATCCTGATGGGGCTGTCCGGCTCGGAGGTGCTGGGGCATATGTCCGGCGGGACCAGCAGCGCCATCATACTGCGGCTGGGCACGGTGGTCATCGCCGTGTTTGCGCTGATCTTTCTGTTCTATACCCACTCGTTCCTCATTCGCCGCCGGGAGAGGGAGTTTGGCCTGTACAATGTGCTGGGTATGGGCAAGGGCAACATCGCCCGCATTCTGCTGTGGGAGACGGTCATCACCTATGGCCTGACCACGGGGACGGGACTGCTTCTGGGCGTGGTACTGTATAAGCTGGCGGAGTTGGGTATGGTGCGGCTTTTGCAGGTGCCCGTGACCTATACCCTGACGGTGTCCGTATCGTCTCTGCTGGCTGCGGCGGCGTTGTTTGCGGTCATCCACACGCTGATATTGCTGAACGGGCTGCGGCAGCTGCACGGCGTCAGCGCCGTGGGGCTGCTGCGCAGCGAGAGCGTGGGCGAAAAGCCGCCCCGTGCCCAGTGGGTGCTGACGGCGGCGGGCATGGTTCTGCTGGGTGCCGCTTACGCGCTGTCGTTGTCCATCAAGGAGCCGCTGGCGGCGCTGCTGTGGTTCTTTGCGGCGGTCATCATGGTGATACTGGCCACCTATCTGCTGTTTATCAGCGGGTCGGTGACGCTGTGCCGCGGCTTGCAAAGGAACAAAAAATACTACTACCGGCCCCAGCACTTCGTGTCCGTGTCCTCCATGGCCTACCGCATGAAGCGCAACGGCGCGGGGCTGGCGTCGGTGTGCATCCTGGCCACCATGGTGCTGGTGATGATCTCGTCCACCACCTGCCTGTATGTGGGGCAGGAGGACGCGGTGAATGCCCGGTATCCCCGCGATATGGACGTGGCGGTATACGGCAGAAGCGATCATCCGCTGGACGAGGCGGAGGCGGAGCAGCTGCGTCAGGGTGTGGAGAGCACCGTTTTCAACTTCGGCGGGCAGACCAGTAATGTGGCGACATACCGTGAGATCAGCGTCAGCGGTCTGCCGGACGGCGGGGATCTGCGGTTGGGCAACGCCGGTACGTCCGCAGCGGACAGCACCCGTGTGACGCAGCTGCATTTCCTGCCGCTGGAGGATTACAACGCCGCCACGGGGCAGAGCCTGACGCTGAACGACGGGCAGGTGTATGTGGCCGCGCTGCGGACGGATTTCCCTTACGACACCCTGACCGTCGACGGGGAATGGACGTTCCGGGTCATGGATTGGGACATTCCGCCGCTGAGCGGCCCCTTCTCGGCGGATATCACCCCGACCCTGATGGTGGTCATGCCGCACTTCACGCAGTTCGTGCAGGAGCTGGAGGACGGACTGAGCGAGAAGTACGGGTGGTATCTCACGGCCACGTGGCACTACGCCTTCGACACCGATCTGCCGGAAAACCAGCAGGGGAACATCGACGGCACAACGCCCAATCTGGAGGACGCGCTGAACGGCTATCTGGCGGGCGTCAGCAGTGACTGGGGCGTGGGCGTCAGCGTGGAGTCCAAGGCCGCCAACCGGGCAGACTTCTACGGCACCTACGGCGGTCTGTTCTTCCTGGGCATCATGCTGAGTATCGTGTTCATCTTCGCGGCAGTGGCTATCCTGTACTACAAGCAGCTTTCGGAGGGCTATGAGGATCAGAGTCGCTTCGACATCATGCAGAAGGTGGGCATGACCAAGGTGGACATCCGCCGCAGCATCAACAGCCAGCTGCTGACGGTGTTCTATCTGCCGCTGGTGCTGGCGGGCGTGCACCTGTGCTTCGCCTTCCCGTTCATCCACAAGCTGCTGATCCTGTTCAATCTGGACAACAGGGGGCTGCTGATCGGCACAACGGCGGTGAGCTTTGCGGTGTTCGCGGTGCTGTATGCCATCGTGTACAAGCTGACGGGGAATACCTACTACCGCATCGTGGCGGAGGATACAGAAAAAGAGTAGAACGAAAGAGACGGCGGGAGCCGTCTCTTTTCTGTATTTTTGGGCAAAAAACGGGTTTTGTGTGGACAAATCATGGCGGCTTTCTGTATAATACATACTGATACACTATTGTTAACGACAGCTTTATATACAGCGCGGCGTGCCGCGCGTAAGGAGGCAGTATGCGTAATATCTGGACGGTGTTCAAAACCGATATACGGACGCTGAGCAAGTGCTTTTTCGCCTGTGTGGTGGTGGTCGCCATCGCCCTGCTGCCCAGCCTGTACGCCTGGCTGAATATCTACTCCAACTGGGACCCCTACGGCAACACCGGGGGGATATCCATCGCGGTGGCGTCGCTGGACGAGGGCTATACCGACGCGGACGGCACCTACGAGAACAAGGGCGACGACGTGGTGGCCGACCTGCGGGAGGCTACGTCTATCAACTGGGTCATCGTGGACACCGAGGAGGAGGCCAAGGGCGGCGTGGAGTCCGGGGACTACTACGCGGCGGTGGTCATCGACAAGCAGTTCAGTCGGAATATGTTTCGGATGCTGACGGACTGGACGGGAAAGCCGGCCATCACCTACTACGAAAACGCCAAGAAGAACGCCGTGGCCACCAAGATCACCGACACGGCGGTGGAGACGCTGAAGCGCTCCATCAGTGAAAACTATCTGGAGGTGGTCATCGACGGCATCATGGAGCAGAGCAATCTGCTGGCGGCGGACCTGACCGCCGACGATCCGGAGGCCGCTGTGAAGGGCGTGCTGTACCAGGCCCAGGACCTGCTGCACGCCTGCGGGCGGATGATGGATGCCTTTGAGGCGGCGGGCGGCAGCGGCGTGTCGGAGAGCAGCGCGGCGGCGCTGGAGGCGGCCGTGGCCAATATCAACAAGAACCTGCCGGACGGCGCACAGCTGCAGCAGACGGCAGCGGAGATACAGATGCGGCTGAACACGGCCCTGGCCCGGGTGGAACGGGCGCTGGACCGGCTGAGCAGCGCCATTGGGAACGCGCCGGAGTTGCCGTCGGCACAGCAGCAGATGCGAGATGCGGCGGCGCAGCTGGAAAAGGCGGCGGACACGCTGGATCGGTGGGCGGAGGATATCGAGATGGAGGCGCCGGCCGCGGCAGAGCAGGCGCGAGCCATTTCCGCCGAGTGTACGCGTCTGGCGGCGAAGCTGCAGGCGCTGGCTGACAAGCCCACCGCCAGCGACCTGCTGGCGGACTGCGACGCGCTGGTGAAGTCCATCCGGACGATGGTGGATAAGATCCCCGTGACTTCAAAGGCGCTGCAAAAGGAGCTGGACACCGTGGCCGGTCAGGTGGCGGACACCATGGAGGGCATGGCCGCGCTGGCTGGAGACGCCAAGGCCATGAAGACCGCGCTGGCGGAGACCGCTGACGCTGTGGGCGACACCATGGCGCTGCTGCGGCCGGCTACGGAGAAGCTGCTGACCTCGCTGGAGAGCACCATAGACGACCTGGAGGGGCTGACCACAGACGAATACATGGATACGCTGGTGAATATCCTGGGCGGCGACCCGGCGGTGTACGGCCAGTATTTTCCGGAAATGGTGCAGACCAGCGTGAATGCGGTGTATCCCATCGCCAACTACGGCTCGGCCATGACGCCGTTCTACACGGTGCTGGCCATCTGGGTGGGCGGCGTGATATTGTCGTCCCTCATCAAGATACACGCCCGGACGGAGGGCCTGATCGACCCGAAGCCGGCGGAGCTGTACTTCGGGCGGTACTTGTTCTTTTTCGTGCTGAGCCAGATACAGGCGGCGGTCATCGTTACCGGCGACCTGTACATACTGAAGGTCCAGTGCCTGCACCCGGGGATGCTGTATCTCACGGGCGCGCTGACGGCCTTTACCTTCAGCCTGCTGATCTATTCGCTGGCGCTGTCCTTCGGCGATGTGGGCAAGGCCATCGTGGTGGTCATCATGGTCATGCAGATCGCAGGCTCCTCCGGCACGTTCCCCATCG
>ERZ827150.4457-NODE-4457-length-12269-cov-3.066399_pt1 | contig 12269 bp, 12 predicted proteins | sample MGYA00519779_ERZ827150 | MGnify/ENA primary metagenome ERZ827150 (study PRJEB31778, sample SAMEA3449267) | human gut metagenome | biome: human gut; feature: human-associated habitat; material: faeces | place: United Kingdom | collected 2010/2012 ...
TCATTGTAAGTGAAGAGATTATAACATACTTTTGAATTTGACGACACTATCTAGCAAGGGCCTCCCGCAGCTCCTCGCGCAATTTCCAGGCATAATGCTTGTGCCCTTTAAGCCAGCGTCCACGAAAAGGAATGACATAATAGACGGTCCGGTCGCTTGTCCTATACTCCGGCACATGCCGCTTTGCACAAATCCGTCTACCGAGGTTCATACCCAACGCGTTATAATACCAAGGAGATTTCCCCCCCTGCCGGGATAGATCCATGCAGGTCGCCTCACCGCCCAACTGTAGCATAGTGAGGAGCATGGCCAGCGTTTCTGGTGTGGTCACTTCCGGGTCATGCAGGATCTCCCGCCATTGCGCCACAGAAATGTGCGGATCATACTCTGACGGTACGGGAAAGTAAGTGTCATTGAAGGATGTTTTCGTATCGGTGGCTTGTTCGTCCGACATACGTTCCTCCTATGGCATTGCGTGGTCGGGAAAAGCGGAGGTTTACGCGGTGGCGGGACTCCCGTCCATTTTTACCATGCTTGCCCCACTTGGCCCGCCTAGTCAACGAATCTCCCAGATTCGCCGCTCTGTCACAACGAAATGTCCGTTGGGGAGAAGGATGGCAAAGCTTGCCTCCATCTGCCGACTAGATGAAGTCTGGAGGGAGCGCTGCGTGGCCCCTTCCGGTGTGCCTGAACCGGTGCTGCCAGATTTGAAAGGCCTCGTTTTGTGCCTTTCCCTTTGGGGAAAGTACCGGGCAGGAGATTGCCTTGCCCTTGACGACGGGCGGCACTTACATCTAAAAAAATGGCCTACTGACCAAGTCAGGAATGTCTTGCGAGTGGCCAGGAGGCCGCTCCCGGTTTTTTGCCAAAGGAATGCATATGAAAAAGTTTACTCTCGCCGTCCACAGTCTCGGCAATATCGGTACCCGTGTGGTGGAAGCGGCCCTTGCCGCCCCTGATTGCCAGTGCCTCGGCGTGATCCGCCGTGCCGAATCCCTGGGCACGCAGAGCCATGCCCTGCGTGGCCTGCCCGAATTTGCCGATCTGGCCAGCCTGGAAGCTGCCCAGGGCCGCCCCGACGTCATCGCCCTGTGCGGGCCTTCGCGCAGCATCCCGGAAACGGCGGAAGCTTTTCTGAAGCAGGGTTACAATTGTGTGGACAGCTTCGACATCCACACCGAGATCCCCGCCACCGTGGCCCGTCTGGATGCCGCCGCCAAGGCCGGTAACAGCGTCAGCATCACGGCCGCCGGCTGGGACCCCGGCACGGACTCCGTGCTGCGCGCCCTGTTCGAAGCCATGGTGCCCCGCGGCACCACCTTCACCAACTTCGGCCGTGGCCGTTCCATGGGCCATTCCGTGGCTGCCCGCGCCATCAAGGGCGTGGCCGATGCCGTGTCCATCACCATCCCCGTGGGTGGCGGTCGCCATTCGCGCCTGGTCTATGTGGTGCTGGAAGAAGGTGAAAATCTGGCTGACGTGACGGCCCGCATCAAGGCCGACGATTACTTCGCCCACGATCCGCTGGACGTGCGCCAGTGCCGTGACCGCGAAGAACTGGCTTTCGTGGCCGACCAGTCCCACGGCGTGCTCATGGAGCGCACCGGTGCCTCCGGCATGACCGACAACCAGATCCTCAAGTTCGACATGCGCATCAACAACCCGGCCCTGACCGCTCAGGTGCTGGTCTCCTGCGCTCGCGCCACGACCCGCCTGCAGGCCGGCTGCCATACGCTCATCGAAGTGCCGCCCATCGCCATGCTGCGCGGTGAACGCATGGACATCATCTCCCGCATGGTCTAACGGGCCATAAGCGGTTCGACTCTTTGTCCCCTGTCGCTCTTGAGCGGCAGGGGATTTTTTTGTTTCAGGCAAGGCGGATGCCGCATGGCACCGGAGGCAGCGGAAGCTTTTTGGATGGCTGACGCGCCCTGTTGCAGGGGAGGGAGTGCTGAAAACAGAGCGGGGGAACAGCAGAGTCAGGAGGAAAGAGTCCCTAAGCTGGAGATATGAAAAAGGCCTCCGCGCAGGCAGAGGCCCTGGGAAAAGGCACAGGAGAGGACAATAGAGTTGCGGAAGGGACTCGGCGGGGCCGGGAGCGGATCGCATCCCGCAGAAGGTTCGCTGACAGCCCGGATCGGGCCGGGAGCGGACTTCCAAGGGCATGATTATGACGCAGGCTGTGCCGGTCTTGGGCAGGACAGACACGCATTTTTTCAGACCTCACGGCCCGGAGGCTGCCTATTCTCCGGCGATCTGTCCCAGCAGCAGGGCTTGTTTGCGAGTCTCTCCGGTCAAAAAGCTCATGGAATTCAGACGGGCCATGCTGCCGCCTTCGTTGGGCAGCTGCACCAGATCGGTGAAAGCTTCCTTGTACTGGACCCAGGCCCGCTGGCCTTTGAGCAGCTTGTCCGAGCAGGCCTTGGGATCACTGGAGCTTTTGCAGGCCTGCCGGGCCTTTTTGTAATTGGCATTGAGCCTGGCGTCCCAGTACTCGTAGGCCTGCTGCAGGCAATTCAGCATCTCTGTGGTGACGCCGCCGCTCTGTTCCATGCAGCGATCGAAGCCCGGGGCCAGCTCATCTTCTTCGGCCATGGCCGGGGCCGTCAGAAAGAGCAGGGCCAGACAGCAAAGCAGAAGACGCAGTTTCGGCATGGATGACCTCCCATGATGTTTGCCGCCAGCATAGACGGCTTTTCCGGCCGGAGCAATGCTCCTGCGGCTTTGGCTGTCCCTGCCCGGGATAATGGAAGCGAGGGGGATATGGTCACGGAGGAAAGGGGAGGTATGGCCAGCGGGCCAGGAGACGTGCGCGCTCCACAAGGCCGGGGAGCGGGAAAGGAAGTCCTTTTTTTGTGACTGACGGCTCCAGGCGTGGGACGGGGATCTGTCCGGGTGGGACGGAGAGAGGCAGGCCGGGCATGGGATCAGGTTGAAGACAGGAAGGGCATCCGCTCTTCGGCCCGGTATCTTGGCACGGTTGCAGCACAGGTCGCGCAGACCAGACATCGCCGGTACTGCGCGACCGTCATTTCCCGTGGTATGGCGTGACCGCCGAAAGGCTAGGCGCCGAGCCAGCCCCGGACTTCTTCCGCACTGGGGACGCGCCCCGTGCACATGATGCCGCCATCGATGACCACCGCAGGGGTGGCCAGCACGCCCAGGGCCATGATCTCCCGCAGGTCGGTGATTTTTTCCACCGTGGCGTCACTGCCGGAAGTGGCCACCGCCTTGCTGACGATCTCGTAGGCTTCGACACATTTGGAGCAACCGGGACCAAGGACTTTGATGATCATGATGCTGCCTCCTTTGGCAGAATATTGAGGGGAAGCGGCAGGGCGGGATGCGTGGGGCTGCCCTCCGCTACGATGCGGGGAGGAGATGCATGCCCTTTGCTTTGCCCCTGCCGTGACCGTTGTGATGCCGGAGCAACGGCCCGTACTGCATGAGGCACGGGCCAGTTGATTTTAGAACAGGGTGAGCTGCAGGCTGTTGAACAGCCAGCCCACCAGAGTGAAGATGACCAGCAGCAGGCCCAGGAAAAGGGCCAGCAGCTGCCAGCGCATGACCTGCTTGAGCATGAGCATCTCGGGCAGGCTGGCGGCCACCGTGCTCATGCAGAAGGCCAGGGTGGTACCTACGGGCAGGCCCTTGAGCAGCAGGCTCTCCATGATGGGCACCACGCCCGTGACATTGCTGTACAGGGGGATGCCCACCAGGACGGCCACCGGGACGGACCACCACTGCCCCTGGCCCAGATGGGCGGCAAACCAGTCCTGCGGCACGAAGCCGTGCAGGAGCGCCCCCAGCCCCACGCCGATGATGACCCAGCGCCAGACGCGGCGGAAGATGCCGGTCATCTCGTCCCAGGCGAAACGGTGCCGTTCTTCCAGCCCCAGGCGGGTGTTGCGTTCATCCCGCGCCGCCTGGCCGGAGACCCCCAGCATGCCGCGCAGGAAGGGCTGCAACCAGCGTTCGGCGCGGAGCAGATCCAGCAGCCAGCCGCCCAGCATACCGGCCGCCATGCCGACGACCACATAGACCACGGTGAACTTCCAGCCCAGCAGGCCCCAGAGCAGGACCACGGCGATCTCGTTGATGAGCGGCGAGGTGATGAGGAAGGCCATGGTGATGCCCAGCGGGATGCGGGCCATGGTGAAGCCCAGGAAGAGCGGGATGCTGGAACAGGAACAGAAGGGCGTGATGGCGCCGAACGTGGCCCCCAGCAGATAGCCGATGCCCCGGCCCTTGCCGGAAAGATAGTCGCGTACCCGCTCCACATGCAGCCCGGCCCGCAGCCAGCCGATGCAATAGACCATCAGCACCAGCAGAAGCAGGATCTTGGCGCTGTCATAGAGGAAGAATTCCAGAGCCAGGCCCGGGGCCCCGCCGGGCGTCAGGGAGAGCAGGTCGAAGGTCAGCCAGGTGGCCAGCGGCTGGATGGATACGTACAGGCCCGTCCAGGCCAGCAGCACGGCCAGCAGGGTCAGGGCGTAACGCGGGGCGGAAAAAGGACGCGGCGAGGAAGGGCTCTTGTCCATAAATATTCCTTATTGGCAAAATTGCCAAATTTGAGGGTAAAAAAATCCCGCCGCAGCGGGCCTGCCTATTTGTTCCGCAGCATGTCCATCTGGCTCAGGATGCGCTTTTCCAGCAGCTGGCCGGTACAGGCCAGGAACTGGTCCAGGCAGCAGAGGGCAAGGCTGTAATAGATGTTCACGCCCTGCTTGCGCCGGGTGACCACACCGGCATCACGCAGGACAGCCAGATGCTTGGAGATGGTGGACATGTCGTCCCCCACCAGGGCCTGCAGGTCACAGACGCATTTTTCACCGTCGCGCAGGGCATCGACCATCAGCAGACGGCTGGGATGGCCCAGGGCTTTGAAGATCCGGGCCTGTGCCTCGATGAATTCCTTGTTGTGCTGCATGTTGTCCCTTTATTTGGTCATTTGGCAAAATATTCCTGAAAGGCCTTCCTGTCAAGATGGTGCAGGAAAGCCGTGCCCAGGTCAACGCCGCCGGGGGGGCCGGCGCCGACAGACCGGCGGCAAGGCGCAAAAAAAGGCGGCCATGCGGGAAGGTCCGCATGCCGCCGTCCGTCATCACCGGGCGGAGAGGCATCCCCCTCCGCCCCGGCGGGATGAAAAAAAGCGTTACTTCCACTGGATGCGGTGCACCGTGGCCGGACCGTATTCCACCGTACGCGCATAGCGGATGGCAGGCTCGCCCAGCAGCATGGCGTACTGGAAGCTGTGGGTCTCGGGCAGGCCCAGTTCGGGCAGGAGTTCGGGCAGCATGAGCTGCAGACACCAGTAGAGCAGGCCGCACCAGGTGGTGCCCAGCCCCAGGCTCTGGGCGTAGAGCTCCATGTACGAAAGATAGATGAGCGGATCCTGCTCCTGGCAGGGAGCGTCCTTGGCATTGCCCACCAGAACGAAGTGGGGCGCGCCGCGGAAGATGCCGTCGATCCCCTGTTCCTTCCACAGGCGCGGTGCCGCGGCGAAGAAAGCCGTGCGGCGGCACTGGGGCAGGGCATTGTGAAGGGCCTTGTCCGCCAGGCGGGCATAGACGTCCTCACGGAAGGCCTGCATGCGGTCCATGTCGTCCATGACGCCCACCCAGAGCTTGCGGGCATTGACTCCGGTGGGGGCGTGGGCGCTCACGTCCAGCACCTGCTGCAGCAGGGCCGGGTCCACGTTTTCCGGCCGGTACTGGCGCACGGAGCGGCGGCCCTTGATGAGGTTCTCCAGCTGTTCGGGCTGGGGCCAGGCATTGAGGATGCGACGGGAGGCGTCAGGATTGTGCCCGTCCACGCTGATGGCGCCCGTGGGGCAGAGGGCCAGGCAGTGGTGGCAGTGCATGCACAGGCGTTCGTCCTTGATGTAGGGGTGGCCTTCCTCGTCCATGCCCAGCGCGCGGGGCAGACAGTCGGAAAGGCACAGGCCGCAGGAGACACAGCGGTCGGTATCCACGGAAAACTGCATGATGATGTCCTTTGAAAAAAAGAACCTGCCGCAGGGGCAGGCAGGGGAGGCAGCCGGTGCCGGGGCCCGCCGGGGCAAAAGAAAGAAGGGAGGGGCTGCCGCCCCTCCCCGCAGGTTCGCCGGAAAAACTAGCCGCGATAGATGATGTGCTCGCGCACGTCGGCCAGGGAAGCGCAGCCGGTGAGCAGCATGGCCTGCACCAGCTGGCCCTGCATCTGCTGCCAGTACTTGGTCACGCCTTCCACACCGCCGCCGATGGCCGCGATGCAGAGCGGGCGGCCCACCAGCACGGCGTCGGCGCCTAGGGCCAGCATCTTGAGCACGTCCACGCCGTCACGCACGGCGCCGTCGGCCAGGATGGTGATCTTGCCGCGCACGGCATCGGCGATGGCGGGCAGCACGGTGGCGGTGCCGGGGCAGTGGTCCAGCACGCGGCCGCCGTGGTTGGAGACCACGATGGCGTCGCAGCCGGCGTCGATGGCGCGATGGGCGTCGTCGGGGGTCATGATGCCCTTGACGATGAACTTGCGGCCCATGTCATGCACATAGCGCACCACGGTCTCCAGTTCCGTCACGGACATGGGCATGACCGGGCGGCCCATCTTGCGCAGGGTGATGAGACCGGCGGCGTCCACGTCCACGCCCAGGATGGGGCTGCCGTCGGCCAGCACGCGGTCGATCTTTTCGAACAGTTCCTTGCCTTCCCAGGGCTTGATGAAGGGGATGCCGTGGCCGTTGCAGGCCTTCAGGGCCTTGACGGCGGCGTCGATGATGAAGGGCGGTACGCCGTCACCGGTACAGCCGATGACACCGGCGGCGCGGCTGCCTTCCAGGATGGCGAAGATGTAGTCGTCTTCGCTCATGGCATCGCTCATGTTGAAAGAGACGCCGCCGATGGGGGCCGCCATGACGGGGAAGCTCAGGTCGATGCCCAGGATGGTGCAGTTGGTGCGGGGCTCGCGGGCGTCGTGCAGGGCCGTCATGTTGAGTTTGCAGGCATTGAGGGCTTCGCGGTTGTTGCGGAAGCTGGCACCGGTGCCCAGGCCGCCCATGCCGGGCACTTCACCGGAGCAGGCCTTGCCATCGCAAACGGGGCAGACGCGGCAGTGACCCTTCATGCGCTCGCGCGCGGCAGCTCTGATCTCTTTCATGGGATGACTCCTTTATGACAGGAATGGTTGTGTTCGGAGCAGGCGCTCCCGGATACGGAGCGCAGCATGGGCAGTATAGGTCAGGGCAGGGGACTTGTCATCCGTTGGAGGATGACATATGTTGTGAAAAAAATAACATGATGGCGGGGCCTGTCATATTTTCCTGTACAGCGGCCATTTTCCGTGCTAGTTGCGACAGCAACAAAAGTTTGGCGAAAAAATAAATTCGGGCCCCCTGCAGGAAATTCGGGGAATTTTGGCAAAAAAATATGCAAATCCAGCGTATTGCCTTGCCATTTTTGAATTTGTTTTTTCCTCAAAAAAAAGATGGATTTTTCATAAAAAATTTCATAAAAAATAACCAGCCCAACGGATGGCCCCATTCCAAGATCCATGGAGAAAAATCTTCGTGAATTTTGGAGCAAACACTTGACGGCAGAGCAGGCTCTGCGTAATCTCGTTTCGTGCGTGGCTGTTTGTTTGGTCAAACAGTATTTTCTCCAGTGCGGCACGGCCCGCCAGACTCCGTGCCGCATTTTTCACCTCTGGCGACGCATACTTCTAGAGCGCACCACGCAGCCGTGGCCCCTCCTCCTCATGGCCCGGCGCTCCCCCGCCCGGTTCCGGGCGGGTTTTTTTATGCCATCCGTCTGCCGTTCCCTTCTTCGGGGCCTGCTTGCGCCCCGTGCTGCCTCGCGCTATGCTGACCGGGCCTTTCGGCATAACCCAAGCCCGGCGGCGGCAAGCCGTTTCCTATGGATATTCATGATATTCGCGCCAAACTGGCAAAGGATGAACCCACCATCGGCACCTGGCTGCAACTGCTTTCCGCCGATGTGGCGGAGCTGATGGCCCGTGCCGGCTATGACTGGGTGGCGGTGGACATGGAGCATGGGTCCTTCGGCCGCACCGGCCTGCCCGACATCTTCCGTGCCATCCAGTGCGGCGGGGCTGCGCCCTTTGCCCGTGTGCCCATCGCTTCCAAGACCGCCATCAAGGCCGCGCTGGCCCTGCATCAGGCCCACGCCGGAGAGATGGACATCCGGACCTGCCGGGACGAGCGCTTCCCCCGCCGGGGATTCCGCCGGACGGCTACGGACGGCCCGGCGCCCTTTGCCCTGGTGGCCTTCCCGGCCTCGCTGCGTTCGCCCGCCCGTCTGGCGGCGGCCCTCATGCCCGCCATCCTGGCCGGTGTCCCGCTGACAGGGGCGTTCTGTCTTGGCGGTGAGCCCACGCCCGAAGTGCTGGTGACCCTGGAGCTGGCCGGTGTGGAAGATGCCTTTGCCCTTCCGGCTGCCGATTTCACGCGTCTGACGCGCGAACTGCCCCAGTGCCGCGTGGTCCTGCTGCACGGTCTGGACGAGGACGCCCTGCCGGAACGCGGCGACCTGCCGGGACGCATCTGGCGCGAAGATGCCCTGCCCCTGTTCCTGCTGCCGCAGGACACTGCCGCGGATGCAGAGCTGCTGGCCTTCGCCCACGGCCCGGACTGCACGGCACAGGCCCTGCATGGCGAGGCCGCCCGGGCCGTACTGGACGGCGGACCTTTGCCCGGCCCCTGCCTGCCCGCCGCCGTGCTGGAGGAAGACGAGGCCGCCCGCCTGGCCATGGAGGACGAAGGGGGGCCGGTGGAGCTGCTGCTCACGCCCGGCTGCGAAGCCTTCTGGCTGCACCCGGGCCTGACAGGGTGGCAATGGCCAGGTAGTCGCTCTTCAGGCGCAGCACCGGCGCCCCGATGAGGGCGGCAAAGACCGCCGCCACCAGCCCCGCCGCTTGCGCGCAACGGCGGGAAAGCGCATACTTTCGCCATCCTGCCGGGACTTCCCGGCCCATACGTTGACGAGACTGCCATGAAAAACATCCGCAATATCGGCATCATCGCCCACATCGACGCGGGCAAGACCACGCTCTCGGAGCGCATGCTCTACTACAGCCGCAAGATCCACCGCCTGGGGGAAGTCCATGACGGCACCGCCACCATGGACTACATGCCCGAGGAGCAGGAGCGCGGCATCACCATCATGTCGGCCTGCACCACCTGCCAGTGGAACGAGCACACCATCAACCTCATCGACACGCCCGGCCATGTGGACTTCACCATCGAGGTGGAGCGCTCCCTGCGCGTGCTGGACGGTGCGGTGGGCGTGTTCTGCGGCGTGGCCGGTGTGGAGCCGCAGTCCGAGACGGTCTGGCGGCAGTCGGAGAGCTTTGGCGTGCCCAAGATCGCCTTCATCAACAAGATGGACCGGATGGGCGCTGATTTCGCCAATGTGCTGGAAGGCATGAAAAAACGTCTGGGCGCCAATCCCCTGCCCCTGACCATCCCCAACGGAGAGGGCGAGGCTTTCGACGGCGTGCTGGACCTGCTGGCCCGCGAGCATCTGGACTTCGACCAGGCCGACCAGGGCCGCACCGTGACCCGCCGCCCCTGGAACGATGCGGAAGCCGCCGTGGCCGAGCCCTGGCGGGAAAGTCTGCTGGAGCATCTGGCCGAGGCCGACGAGCCCTTCCTCGACCTGTATCTGGGCGGGGAATACAGTCTGGACGACGTGCGCGCCGCCCTGCGTCGGGCCACCCTGAGCCGGGCCGTGACCCCGGTGTTCTGCGGCTCCGCCCTGCGCAACAGCGGCGTACAGCCCGTGCTGGATGCCGTCTGCGACCTGCTGCCTTCGCCGCTGGACGTGCCCGCGCCCGTGGGCCGCGACAGCGAGGGCAACGAGGTGCCCGTGCCTCCCGATGCCGCCGCGCCCGCCGTGGTGCTGATCTTCAAGGTGCTCATGGAGAACGGCCGCAAGCTGGCTTTTGCCCGCGTCTACGCAGGCAGCCTGCACGAGGGCGACGCCCTGACCAATACCGCCGCCAAGACCGAGGACCGCATCAGCCGCATCTACCGCATGCATGCCGACCGCCGCGAGCAGCTGGAAAGCGCCTCCACCGGCGAGATCGTGACCCTCGTGGGCCTGCGCGGCGCGCACACCGGCGAGACCTATTGCCACAAGAGCCGCCTGCTGGCCCTGGAAGCCATCGACTCCTACGCGCCGGTCATCACCCTGGCCCTGGAGCCGCGCAATGCCGACGAAGGCAAGGTGCTGGACGAGGCCCTGGAACGCTACGCCGCCGAAGACCCCACGCTGGAAGTGCGCATGGACGAGGAAACGGCCTGCCGCATGGTCTCCGGCATGGGCGAACTGCATCTGGACGTGCTGCTGGAACGCATGTCCCGCGAATACGGCATCTCGCCCCGGGCCGGACATCCGCAGGTCATCCTGCGCGAGACCGTACGCAAGGAGGCCGACGGCCAGGGCGAATTCGACCGCGAGCTGGGCAAGGAGCACCACTTCGGCCATGTGGAACTGCATGTGCGTCCCCTGCCGCGCGGCACGGGCAACCGCGTATTGGTGGGCGACTTTTTGCCCGCCGACGAGGCCGAAGCACGCAAGCTGCTGCCCAAGCCCCTGCTGGACGCCGCCCTGGAAGGCGTGCGCGATGCCTTGCAGAGCGGTGCCCTGACCGGCTATCCCGTGGAGGACGTGGAAGTGACCCTGACCGCCGTGGAACGGCGCGAGGGCCAGACCACCGTGCCCGGCTGCCACATGGCCGCGGGCATGGCCCTGCGCGAGGCCCTGGCCGCGGCATCGCCCGTGGCGCTGGAACCGCTCATGAAAGTGGAGATCAGCGTGCCCGACGAATTCCTGGGCGCGGCCATCAGCCTGTTCGGCACGGCCGGCGGACGTGTGGAAGACCTGGAGGACCGCTCCGGGCTCAAGCATGTGCGCGGGCTGGCGCCCCTGCGCAAACTTTTCGGTTTTTCGACCTCCCTGCGCTCGGCCACCCAGGGCCGGGCCGGGCTCGTACTCACCTTTGACCGCTTCGACCTGCCCTGATGAACGAAAGCACCCAACCCAAGGCCAAAAAAAGTCTGGGCCAGCACTTCTTGCGGCATGAGAGCATCTGCAACCGCATCGCCTCCCTGCTGCTGCCCAAGGACACGGACAACGTCATCGAGATCGGCCCCGGCCCCGGCGCCCTGACCCGCGCCATCGAGGCCCAGCCCCATGCCCGGCTGGTGCTGCTGGAAAAGGACAGCCACTGGGCCGCCGAGCGCCAGCGCCTGGGCGCGGCGCGTACCCAGGCCGTGCTGACGGACGCCCTGCGCTTCGACTGGAGCCGCATCACGCCCGACAATCCGTGGAAGATCATCGGCAACCTGCCCTACAACGTGGCCTCGCCCATGATGTGGGACCTGTTCTCCCGCGCTACGGGCCTGGTGCGGGCGGCCTTCATGGTCCAGAAGGAAGTGGGCCAGCGCCTGGCCGCCGGGCCGGGCAACGGCCATTACGGGGCCCTGTCGGTCTGGGTGCAGAGTTTTGCCCGGCCGCGCATGGAGTTCATCGTGGGCCCCGGCGCCTTCAGCCCGCCGCCCAAGGTGGATTCCGCCGTGCTCTCCTTCGAGCCCCTGCCCCTGGACCAGCGCCCGGAGCGCCCGGATCTGCTGGCCCTGGTCATCAAGGTCTGTTTCCAGCAGCGCCGCAAGCAGCTGGGCAGCATCGCCCGCCGCTGCCCGCTGGCCCCGTGGCTGTCCGCGGCCATCGAGCAGGCCGGCATCACGCCCACCCTGCGGCCGGAACAGCTTACTGTGGCGGACTTTCAGCATATCAGCCGTTTCGGGGCTTCCTTGCTTGACAACCCCTTGAAAAACTGATTGCCTGACAGGTAGTTTTACAAAAACAACACGCCAGAGGGGATCCGCCCCGCGGCGGACATGGCGTATCACTGACGAGATGAGGAGGATATCCCAATGACGAAGGCTGACCTGGTTGAAAAGATTGCCGCCAAGGCCAATCTGACCAAAGCCGCTGCTGAACGCGCGCTCAATGCCTTCCTGGCTTCTGTGGAAGAATCCCTGGCCAAGGACGACAAGCTGACCCTGACCGGTTTCGGCACCTTCGTGGTGGAGACCCGCAAGGAACGCCAGGGCCGCAACCCCCGTACCGGCGAGACCCTGACCATCCCCGCCTGCAAGATGGTGAAATTCCGTCCCGGCAAGATGCTCAAGGACGCCCTCGACTAGCCGACCCCCATTTTCCGGAAAAGATAAAACAGGCCCCGCCTGTTTTATCTTTTCTCCGCCG
>ERZ827150.4461-NODE-4461-length-12264-cov-4.314522_pt1 | contig 12264 bp, 6 predicted proteins | sample MGYA00519779_ERZ827150 | MGnify/ENA primary metagenome ERZ827150 (study PRJEB31778, sample SAMEA3449267) | human gut metagenome | biome: human gut; feature: human-associated habitat; material: faeces | place: United Kingdom | collected 2010/2012 ...
GTAAAGCAATATTTTTTGCTTGCGTTATAAAGGAATGTATTTCCGTCTGTTCTCTGTTCGTAGAAGTTATAGCTCGTACTTAACGGTTCGCTATCATTTCCGGCAACGAATTGAACAGAAGAGCAGGCACTTGTAGGAATTTCAAAACCCTGCTTTTTGTTTTTGGCAACATTACCGATCGTTACCGTTTTAGTTGCCGTTGTATTTCCGGAAGAATCTTGTTCCGTAAATACTGCGGTTACATTTGCCAGGTCAGAATCACTCAGGTTTTCAAAGACCATCTTCTGGCCGCCAAAAGCGGTGTGGACAGCAGGGTCAGGTAATGCTGATGCATTTGCCCAGTCGGCATCATTCCAAGCTACATCACCATTTTCGCTGTTTGCATCGCCATCATAATATTTGTCATTAAATCCGTCAACTTTTACAAAATGATTTGTCGTATTGTTCTCTTCAGGTGGAGCTGTTACTCTTACTTTATGGTTTTCATCTAAAGTAAACTGCATCCAGACATATCCGCCCCAGGGGCATATCGCGTTGTCGCCATTTGTCAAAATAATTTTATAAATGCGTTGGCCTTTGGAAGTAATTTTGTCGGGAACAAGGGACATTGGCTGTTCGCCAATCTCTCCGTCATGTTCACCGCCGCCATTTCCGCGCTGTGCATTAAAGGTAATTTTAGAATTTCTTGTTACTTCCCAACTGCTCGGGACTGCAAAGTAAACGGTAAACTGATTAGATTGTGTGCTAACCTTCAGCGCCCTATCCATATCTTCCGCTTTCTCGGCGTCCATCTCCGGCTGTTCGGTCGGTTCCGGGGTGGCGGTGGGGGTCACGGTCGGCACAGGGGTGGCCGTTGCGGTGGCTGCCGGTTCCGGGGTCAGGGCGGGTTCTGCCGTGGGCTCCGGCGTTTCGGTCGGGGCGGGCTGCTCCGGCTCGGCACTTTGTTCCGGTTCCGGGGTGGCGGCGTTCTGCTCCGGCGGAGTGGTATCCTCCCCGGAGGCCGTTCCCTGCTCATCCTCCAGCAGCTCTACTTCGTCAGGTGCGTCGGGCAGAAGATCCACCTCGGCGTATACAGGCAGGGCCATTGCCATAACCAGGCAAGCGGTGATAAGCAGCGCTGTCAGCCGGCGCGCCCAACCTGTTGTGTTGTTTCCTGTTCTATTCAATCTGCTCACCCGCCTTTCGCGCTGGCTTGATGGAAGCACATTGTTCCACAGGGGATCCCTGTGGAACAGTAAAGGAAGCCAGCTTCTTTTACTTGCGCAACCGTTGCCATGTTGTTTTCAAAAAAAACCGCATCGAGTTTTCTCATTGCGCATTTACTTTTTATTGTTAAAATATAGCACCTTTACACCAGAAAGGCAATACAATCCACGTAAATTCCTGTTTTTCAGCACTTTTACTGATTGCGTTTTCCTCCAATTATACAATGTATTCAAAGCCTTTGTATAAATTATTCCTGATTTTCTTTTTGGCAGCGGTCATTTTTATATACTTTGACCGCGCGTTTTATGATCCTCTGCGCACGCAGAGCGCAACTTTGCAGCAAAATTCACCTTTTTTGCTACATTTCCCTGTTTTTGCGCAATTATTTGTTTCGCATGCGCCTGTTTGTGGCGGGGCCTGGCGGCTGGGTGGGCGCCTTGTGGGAGGGATGGCAGGTTTGCGGCGCACGGTTCCCGTTTTTTTGCGGCGCGATGGGTACACCGCGCCCCTGCAAACGGTTTGCGGTGTTTGCGGCGGCGGGTGTGTGTTTGCTGGATTGCACGCCCGCCAACGGGACGCCGTTCTCCCTTTACAACGGGGTGCGGGTTTGCTGCAGATATGCCATTCGCTTTTTTGTCCCCCCTGCCCTGCCCCTGATTCCCGGTTTCCCATTGCCGATTTCTATTTGCGCCAGCTCCTGAGGTGCATCTGAGAGCAACGAAAATAGCGGATCTTTCGCAAGCACAAAATCCGGCTGCGTTTACTGAAACAGACGAGCTTTTTGACGTTTCAGATAGGACTAAGGTGTATCTGAAAAGTCGAAAATTTAGTCTATTTCTACAAACACAGCGGGATTTTGCGAAATATCCGTTATTTTCTTTGTTTTCAGATACACCTTAGTTTATGTGATTTATGCGATACCCATTAAAGTCTTTCGCCAAGGCCTTTTTCAAAAAGGCCAAAAAACTCCCGTAAGGAATCACTCCAGTTCGAAATCCCCCGGCAGCAGCAGGTCCAGCGCGGCATCAGCATCCGCGACCAGGCGCTTGGACTGGTTCAGGATGGCTTTTTCCAGCGTGTTACGGGCCATGCGTCCGTTGCCATTTTCGGCGGCGTTCTCTGACTGGCGGCGGTCGAAGAATGCCACCAACGGCATCGCACAGGCATCGTCCAGGCGGTACCCCTTGCTTTTGGCAATGCTCTGGGTGATCGCCAAAAGCTCAGCGCCTGTGTAATCCGGGAATTCAATCTGGTTCGGGAAGCGGCTGGCCAGGCCGGAGTTCGCCGTCAGGAACAGCGCCATCTCCTTGCTGTACCCGGCCAGGATCACCACCAGGTCATCGCGGTGGTCCTCAATACCCTTTACCAGGGTGTCAATGGCTTCCAGCCCAAAGCTGTCCTCGCCGCCGCGGTACAGGCTGTATGCTTCATCAATGAACAGCACGCCGCCCAAAGCGCTCTGGATCACCTGGTTGGTCAGCGGGGCCGTGTGGCCGACATAGCGGCCCACCAGGTCGGCACGGGTCACTTCCACCAGCTGGCCGCCGCGCAGTGCGCCGATGGCTTTCAGATACTTGGCCAGAATGCGGGCAATCGTGGTTTTGCCGGTGCCGGGGTTGCCGGTAAAAATCATGTGCATGTTCACATCGGCAACTTTCAGGCCCTGGGCCTTGCGCTTTTGCTGGGCCTGCACGTTCTGGGCAATGCCGCGCACAAAATCCTTTACTTCGTCAAGGCCCACAATGGCATCTAGCTCCGCTTCCACGGCATCCACATCGCCGCGGTACTGGCGGGGCAGCAGGGCCAGCAGGTCAAACGGTTCACCGCTGCCAATGGCGGCCATCAGGCGGCTGCCGTCCACCGTCAATTTGGCGGGCGTTCCGGCGGTAGGAATGTCGTCCGCATCCAGAACGTACTCTGCAAAGGCGCGGTAGATGCTGTCGACATAATCGCGCATGGCGGTCATGCCGCTGGTTTTGCCGTACTGCGCGGCAACCAGGTCCCGCACATCGCTGCCCATGGCAAGCACAAGGCCGCACTGCGCCTTGACCCGCTGGGCCAGGTGGTTCAGCTCCCGCGCGGCAATGGCGGCCAGGCTTTCGGGGGTGAACGCCTGGGTGCGGCAGATGTCCCCCTCCAGCGCGTCCACGAACCGCGCGCCGAACTTGTCCGCCAGGGCGGTTTCGTCCCGGTTGGAGAAAAATACAAAATACTTGCCGGCAGCCTGCAATTCGCCGATCGCGCCGGGGGCCAGGGCGGTGCCCACATCCACCAGAATGCCGCGCTGCAATACATAGCGGCTGGTCAGCGGCAGAGTGCCGTCAATGGCCAGCGTTGCCAGCATGTTCAGGTAATTGGATGCACAGCTTTCGTAATGGTCAAAGGCCAGAACCTCGGCGTCAGACTGCAAGGCGGCATACAGGTCCTGCAAAAACAGCTTTTCCTGTGCGGGGCCGGGGTACAGGGCCAGATCCATCGTTTCAATCAGGGCGCTGTGCAAAAGTCCGCGGCCTGCCATCTCGTCCACAATGCAGGTCAGGGCATAGTGCCGCCCGGTACCGGTGGGGCCGCACAGCAGCATGCTGCCGCGGGCATGGGCGGTATCGGCGGTGCCCATCACAAAGGGGCGGCGGAACGCCTTGACCACCTGCCCCACAAAGGCATCCTGCCCCAGCACCTGCTGGCGCACCCGGTCGGCCAGGCCATTAAAGTTTTCCGGGCCGGCTTTTACCGGTTCTGCTGCGGGGGCAGGCTGTGCGGTTTTGCCGCCCAGCAGGCCGTCCTGGCGCAGGCTTTGGGTCAGCTCGCTGCTCATGCGGCGCACACTGTCCGCGGTAGCGGCGCCGGCGCGCTGCACGGCGTTCAGGGCGTCCGCGGCAGATTTCTGGCGTTTTTGGCTTTCGGCCAAAGCGTCCAGCTGGGCCTGCATGGCGTTCAGGCTGTTTTGCGCGGCATCGCGGTCCTGTTTGGTAGCGCTGTGGCGGCCTGTACCGGTCACACTGCGCACCCAGGCATCGTATTGATCTTCCAGGCTCATGGCTTTGCCCTCCGTTATATCAGTCGGCTTTTTTCACGGTAATTTTATAAAAGTTTTTGGTACTGCACCCGGCGCGGCCGCCGCCCGCACACGCGCAGGCGCATGCACAGCTGGAAACACAGGCACACGCACACGCGCAGCTGGAATGGTTGGAGTGATCCGAACCGCCGCTGCGCCGCCCGGCACCACCGCCGCGGGTCTTTCCGCCCCCGGCCTTGAAGTTTGCGGGTGGGGGAACGCGATGGTAGCCTTCTGGCGGGGGCAGATTACGGGCAACATGGATATGGGTGTGCCCGTTGGAATACCAGTACCAGTCGTCGGGGTCATCCTCGCCAAAACCACCGTTCCAGATCCCGTTTGTGCGGGAAACGGAAACCGTGATCAGAGCAATCACGATAATGACCAGAAGGAGCACGAAGAAGAAAACCAGTACCTGGTCACTGTCGTCATAATACATTTCGCTGTCCGTTGCGGCAGCATCGGGGGAGTAGTTTTGTGCTGTATGGGCGGGAACGCTGACATGCACCGTGGCGCTTTCGCCATGGTCCAGCGGGCCAAAGTTCCACACAAGATAGTTGCCGTCCTGGCTGTCGTTATCGGCCTGGATACCGTCCAGCGCCACCCAGCGGATGGTCAGCTCATCCACACACAAATCATCGAACCAGCCGGGGGTAAAGCTGTAGTCGGCGTTGCCGTCCTCGTTCAGCAAAAACAGATGGGACTGGTGTACCTGGAACGCAAAGTGTACGCTGCTCTGTGCGCCGATGGTGGCGGCAATATCCGGCGGGAAGTAGGCGTTGATAAAATCAACCTTGGCAAAGGAACCGCCGTCATCCACGGAACTTACGTTAAGAACTGTATCCGGCGTCAGGTTGACCAGGCTGTCGTTGTGGCTGTTGGGCAGGCCGATGCGCACCCAGGTCAGCGGTTCATCCAGGCTGCCGCCGATCACGTTCCAGTCCAGCTCATAGGTGATATCGGCGGAGCCATCGGCGCGGGTGTCCACTGTTACGGTATAGTGGGTGATCTCATCCATATCGCCGTCATCCGCATGGGCGGGCAGGGCGGCGGCAACAAACAGCAGCAGAACGGCCAGCATAGCCCACAGCTGCGCGGCAAAGCGTAAAACGGATTGTTTCATCACAAACCTCCCTGTGCGGGAACGGTTGTGCCAAGCTGGCAGATGTGTTCCATTTTCGCACTTTCTTCCCGCACACGGCGGCAGGCGGGGGCATTCCAGATCTTGTGCCAGGGGTCATGCAGGATGTTGCCCAGGCCAGCGCCCTCCCGCAGCCAGCTCTGGCAGGGCAGAACGGTGCCGTCCGGCGCAACGGCCATGTTGGAAAGGCAGGCCCCGCAGCTGGGCACCTGGGTAAAGCCAAGGTCCAACAGTACCGCATCCGGCAGCCAGCCGGGGCTGGTAAAGTTGATCTCCATGTGGTTTTGTTCAGCATAGGCCATCGCGGGGCGCAGCACGGCGGTCAGTGCTTCCGGCGTTAAGCGGGTGGCCTTGCTGGGGTCGGTTTCAGCCCCGCCGGTGGGAATTAGCCCGCTGCAGGTGGCATAGCGCACGCCAAGAGAGTTGGCCAGCGCCAGCGTTGCGGTGTAATCCTGGTTCAGGCTGCACAGCGGGGTGTTGATGCTGACATTCAGCCCCGCCTCCACCGCATTGCGGATGCCGCTGATGGTGTCCGCATAGCCGGGGGCACCCACCAGCGTGTTATGGATCGCTTCATCCGCCGAATATAGGGTGACCTGCACGCTGTCCAGGCTGGCGTCCGCCAGTTCCCGGCAAAGGGCGCTGGTCAGCATGCGGCCGTTGGTGTTCAGCCGGGTAACAAACCACTGTGCGGCATGCACCAGGCTGACCAGGTCATTGCGCATGGTGGGTTCGCCGCCGGTAAAGGTCAGCTGCGGAATGCCCGCCGCGCGGCATTTTTGGATAACAGCCAGCCATTGGTCGGTATCCAGCTCTTTCACCGCGCCAAGGGGCTGGTTGGCGGCGTAACAGTGCAGGCATTTCTGGTTGCAGTGCCAGGCACCGTCCTTTTCCATGGAGCTTACCATCAGGTCCATACGGTGGGGGGCTGCCATATAGCGGGCGTAAGCGCCCAGGTCCATCGGCTGCACATGCACGGGCGGTTCCTGCCCGGCGGTCAGCGCGCGGAAGGAGGTCAGCATGGCATTCAAATCCGCGCGGATCTGGTCGGGAGCCGTTTTCGGGTAAACAGCAGCGGCGGTTTCCACAGCCTGGGCGGCAATGCCGGTCCACTGGTCCTCGGTGATCTCCTTGCCCTCAAAAGGCTGCAGGGCGTCCATCAGCCCTGCCAGCAGAATGGCCCAGGAAACGCTGAGCGGCAAAATATCCTGCCCGTTCAAAAGTGCAACAAACGGCACATTGCGCCGTGCTTTTTTGCAAGGGAGCAGGTGAATGCGCAGCACACCGGGACCCTCCGGGTCCAGGGTGACATGGCGCACAACGCTTAGGTGCTGGTGCAGATAAGAGGACTCTGCACGCGATAAAAACATCATCTAAAACACTCCAAAACAGATTTAGCGGCCAAACACATAAAAGCAGTGCCGCTGCAGTGGTTGACGATTAAATAATTCTCCCAAATGTGTTAAAAATAGTACAAAGAGATAATTCTGTCCCATTATACCATGTTAAGCAGGTGAATACAATCTACAACCCCAAAAACCTGACGATGCAAAAACAAAACCCCAGGCAAGCCAGCGGCGCTGCCTGGGGGAAATGTACTGTAATACCAGAGAGAAAGCAGGCTGCGGTTCAGCCGCGCTTCATGCGGCCCAGCAGCAAATAATACCCCGCCCAGTCCAGCTTGCCGAACAGGGGGCTCTGCGTGCGCGCAGCTTCGGACAACATCCATAGCAGACGTAAGCTGTTCCAGCGGCAGGGCAGGGAATAGGGGCTGTAACAGTGCTCATGGCGCATTGTATCCAGCAGGCTTTTCAGCCATGGACTTTGCAGCGCGGTGCGGGCTTTGGCGCGGCGTGCGGGCATGGCATCGGGGTCCCGCCGCAAAATGTCCGCGGCACCCTCCGCCAAAACCTGCAATTCCGCGCGGTGCAGCGGCAGCATATCCTGCGGCGGGCAGGCAGCAGCGGTGCAGGCGGCGTTCAGCTTGGCAAAATGCTTGGGCCAAATTTCGCAGTAATTGGCGTGGTACTTGGTGGAAAGGGTGCCGGTGCGGCTGCAATCGTAAAAGGTCAGGGCGCTTTCCAGCACAAGGTAGCTGAAATCCGGCTGGCAGCGCCCCAGCAGAGCCAGATAATCCAGCACAAACTGCAAATCTTCGCCAAGGGTATAAGCCTGGTCAAAGGCAAGCTGCCGGGCGTATGTGCGCCGGTAAAGCTTGTTCCACGGCATGGCGATCAGGCAGTCCAGGTGCAGGCGGGCCAGGTCGCTCTGTTGGGCCGGGTGGGCTACTGTGGTTACAGGGGTGGTATCGTCCGGCTGCATGGTGTAGTGCCAGAGCACAAAAGCGTTGGGGGCAGCGGCCTGTGCCGCAAGGGCGGCGGCCAAAGCGCCGGGGCGCAGGGCATCGTCACTGTCCAAAAATACAATATACTCGCCGGTGGCGGCCCGTAGCCCGGCATTGCGCGCGCCGGAAACCCCGCGTTCCCTGCGGTGCAGTACCATCACACGGGGATCCTTTGCTGCGTAAGCGTCACAAATTTCGCCGCTGCGGTCTGGACTTTGATCGTCCACCAAGATCAGCCGCAGCCCGCCCGGCAGCTGCTGGGTCAGCACACTTTCGATGCAGCGGGGCAGGGTGGCTTCCGCCTTGTATACCGGAACGATCACACAGATGACGGGCTGTTCCATAGGTGACCTCCAAAATCGTACACAATGCGTACAAAATCATCATAAAAGCGTGCAGAAGAATAGCGCTGTGCCGTCTTTGCACCGGCGGTGCTCATCTGGGCGCGCAGATCCGGGTGTTCGTACAGCATGCGGATGGCAAAGCTCAGCTGCCCGGCTACATTGCCGTCACGGTCCACCAGCACGGCCTGGCTGCCGTCCAGATATTCCGGCATACCGCCGCTGCGGGTGGCAAGCACCGGTCGGCCGCAGCCCATGGCTTCCACCGCCACAAGCCCGGCGGCTTCCTCCACCAAGGTGGGCACGCAGACAAGGTCCGCCAGGCGGTAATATTCCGGCATCGAATCATTGGGCACATAGCCAGTAAAGCGCACCCGGTCGCCAAGGGTCTCGGCCTGCTGTTCCAACTTGCGCAAAAACGGGCTTTGCTGGGTACGGCCAAAAAACGGGCTGCCCACAATCAGCAGCTTGATGCGCGGGTCATGGATATTCTCCATCGCTTCCAACAGCTTGTGGATGCCCTTATCCGGCTCCAGGCGGCCGCAGAACAGTACAACAAAATCTTCCGGCGCAAAGCCGAGGGAAGCCCGCAGCGCAGCATCCGCCGGGCCGGGCACAAAGCGGGCGGTATCAATGCAGTTGTGCAGGATGTAGGCATGCTTGCGGTCCAGCTCGCTGGTTTTGAGGTAATCATCGCGGATAAACTCGCTCAGGGCCAGAATACCGCCGTAAATGGCGTCCATCTCATGGCTGCAGCTGGTCTGGCCGTGCAGGTGGGCCAGGCAACGCCGCTTGCCGAACATTTTGCTGATGGCGCTGCACTGGGTCAGGGTGCCGCCCTCCGCCACAATCAGGTCCGGCGTGGGCAGCTCCAGTGCAAGGGAAAGCTGAACCTTTTGATACCACGGGTCATACGGGGCGGCAACGCCAAAGCAGCGCTCCAGAAACACCATGGGGTAATACCGGCGCACGCCGCGGGGCTTGGCAACGTACAGCATTTTGGTGTGCTGCAGCCCTTGTGCCTGGGCGGCGGCTTCCGGGTCCGGGATGCTGGCGCACAGCAGGTCCAGCTTGCCCGCCCGTTCATTTTCACGGATCAGGTGGGTGACAAGGGTTTCCACCGCGCCGCCCTGCACAGCAGGAACCGGCAGCTCCGGCGGCGGAACCAGCAAAATGCGCGGTTTGCGCGGTGTATTCGGCGAGCGCAGCGGCAAAATGGACAACCCCTTTTTTCGTTGGTTTGAAAGTTTGGTGTGGACGGAAAATTAGTTAGGAGTTAGGAGGGAGGAGTTAGGAGGGAGGAGTTTAATTAGGAATGGGGTAGGTAAAGAATAATTAAAAAAGAATAAAGAATAATGGTGGTGGACCGCGGCGCGCAGCGCCGCTCAGGAAATATTAGGCTTTGGAATGTTTGAAAGTGCGTGATGAGCGGCAAAATATTCTGTAGGGCGCGATGCCCTTATCGCGTTGGGGAGAAACGCAAAATGGTTATCGCAAACCTAAAAATTATTTGTAGGGGACGATGCTTGCATCGTCCCGTGGCCGTTTGTCCCATATACAATCCTTGGAAAAACGCTATGACATTAGGTCAGCGGGCGCACAATGTGCACCCCTACGGTCTCTATGGGGAAAACGCGTGCTTCAATATGTTTTGAGCGTATTTTGTTTACCCGTTCGCGATCCAATCCCTATTTTTATTCTTATATTCTATTATATTAAAGTTTTTTCGCCGAAGCCTTTTTTTCAAAAAAGGCTGGAAAGCTCCCGTAAACAATCACTTTGCCGGGCAAAGGCTTTCGGCGGGCATCATGGCCCAGCGGGCGGCGGAAAGCTTTTCGGTCATCTTCATGTGGCGGCAGTTGGGCAGGTAGCTGATCAGCCCCTGCATCAGAAACTGCTCCTTGCTGATGGCCTTGACCAGCTGCGGCTCCGGGTTCTGGCGTACCTTGGCGCACAGGAAAAGATACCGCCGCCAACAGGCAGCATAAGCCGAATCAATCACCGAACGGTCCGCGCCGTTCTCGACATAAAAGCGGTACCGGTCAGCCAGGCCGTCCACCGCGTCAAACGCGCCGGGTTTCAGGCTGGTGCGCATAATGCTGCCGGAACGCAGGCGGTAATTGTACAAAACATCCGGCAGGCACACCACTTTATCGCACCGCCAGAACAGCCGGTGCGCCACAAAATCATCCTCGTGCAGACGGCCCTCCGGGTAATGCAGCAGCTTCCACACCTCGGCGCGGTAAAGCTTGTTCCATGCAACGGTGTAATAAGTGCCGTTGGGGGCATAAAAATCATTCAGCAGATCCTTGCCGCGGAACACACCTTCCTGCGTGGGCGGGGTGAACACCGGCTCTGGCAGGGGCTTGCCGTTCTCCTGTACGTCCTCCACTGCGCAGATCGCCATGTAGGCGTCGTGCGCTTCGCAGGCTTCGTACATCTTTTTCAGGTACGCCGGGCGCACCACATCGTCGCTGTCAATAAAGGCATAATAGCGGCCGCGGGCCATATCAATGCCGGTGTTGCGCGCGCCGGAAAGCCCCTGGTTCTCCTGGTGCACCACTTTAATGCGGTTGTCCCGCTTGGCAAGGCGGTCACACAAAGCGCCGCTGCCATCCGTTGCGCCGTCATCGATCAGCAGCACTTCGATCGTGCCGTAGCTGGCCGGGAAATCCTGGTCCAGAATGCTCTGCACGCACTCTTCCAGCCAGGGCTCTGCGTTGTAAATGGGAACGATCACACTAACTGCAATATGTTCCATCTTGTTTTTCCCCCTCATTCCTCAGTCCGTTTTGCTGCCATGCAGCTTGCCGCGGGCGTGTGCCAGCGTGTAGGTCAGCCCCGGTGCGGCGCAGAACAGCACAGCGCGCGCTTTTTCGGCACCGGGCACATGCGGGCAGCGCAGGATGTCCGGCAAAATGCTGTCCAGATGCTTTTTGTGCTTCAAAAATTCCGGTTTCAGCTTTGCCATGGCTCCGGCCTCGCTGGCCTGGCACCAGAACAGGTAAAACACCTTCCAGTACCATGCCACGGCCCATTCATAATAACCTTTATATTCGGTTTTGTCCGGCTGCGCGGCAAACCAGCCCAGCCAGTTCCAGTACATTTTCAAATCATCCAGCCGCCGCGGCGGAAACAGCACCTCGGTCATCTGGCCGCCGCGCCGCCGGTAGTGGTACAGCACGCGCGGCACACAGTAAACATACTCGCCGTCATACACGCGGTGCAGCTCGCTGGCGTCATCGCCAAAGAACATGGTTTCGTCAAAATGCACGCCTTTATCGCGGAACAGGCGGATGTCAAACAGCTTGTTCCAGCACAGCAGCCCGTAAAAGCCGCCGGTTTTAAAGGTATCCAGCAGCAGCTCCATGGCCATGTGCCGCCCGGCAATGTTGATGTTGACCCCGGCCCCCGGCACGGGCTTTTCCTGTTCGTCCACCGCGTCGGCATTGCAGGAGGCAATGCGCACATCATTTTCGCGGATGGCATTCAAAAGTGTTTCGTAGAGATCCGGATCCACCAGGTCGTCCGAATCCACAAAGCCGATGTAATCCCCGCGGGCATTGTCCAGCCCAACGTTCAAAGCGGAGGCCGGGCCGCCGTTTTCCTTGTGGAACACCCGGATGCGCGGGTCGGTTTTGGCAAGCTCATCACACAGCTCGCCGCAGCCGTTGGGGCTGCCATCCTCCACCAGCAGCAGCTCAAAGTCCGTAAAGCTCTGGGCCAGAATGCTGCGCACCGTGCGGGGGATGTAATCCTTGGCGTCATATACAGTTGTCACAATGGAAATGGTCGGGTTCGGCATGCAAAACGTTCCTCTCATAAAAAGCGGTTTTTCAGCTGGGTATAAGCGGCCAATAGCCAGGCGCTGTGCAAAAATACCCCCAGCCGGTAGGGCAGCGCCAGCAGGCGGTTGGGGGCGCAGCAGGTGGCTCATGGTGCGGTGGCCGCGCACATGGGGATACAGGCCGGTAAAAAAGCTGCACCGGCTGGGCACGCAGACGGGATTCTGGCAATATGCCTGCCCAAAGGATACCGCCTCGTTGGCAGCAAAAGCGTCCAGATTTGGGGTGATAGATGCCGGGTTGCCCAGATGGGCCAGCGCATCGCCGCGCATTTCATCCGGGTTAAAAATAATGATGTGTGGTCGCTTTGCCATACAAACCTCCTTGTTTCG
>ERZ827150.4464-NODE-4464-length-12255-cov-6.756148_pt1 | contig 12255 bp, 10 predicted proteins | sample MGYA00519779_ERZ827150 | MGnify/ENA primary metagenome ERZ827150 (study PRJEB31778, sample SAMEA3449267) | human gut metagenome | biome: human gut; feature: human-associated habitat; material: faeces | place: United Kingdom | collected 2010/2012 ...
TGTACCATATCACGCACAAAAGTCAAGCCCTCCCGGCCGGGAGGGCTTGCTGCGTATTCAGCGTGGGATACGCAGGCAGCGGTAGGTGCTGCTGTGCGCGTTGAGCGCCGGCTCGTCCGCCGGACGGGGCCACGCTCTTCCGAGCTGCTTCAGGATGCAGCAGGTCTTGGCGTGCGCCATGTCCATCAAGTCCAGCACGCGCTCGTGGGGCGTGCGGTCATCCGACCGGTACGGCACAAACGGCACCTGCGGCTCAGCCTTTTTCATGTCCTCACCTCCTCCCCTTTTGCGCCGCCGGACCGGCGCGGGGCACACATCCGTGCAACCGAAACGAAAAAATTCAAAAATAGATAACAAACCCTTGCGGTTCTGTGCTATAATCAGCACAAATATATCACCAAAGGAGATGCCGCTTTATGGCAAAGAAACAATTCAAGGCAGAATCCAAGCGTCTGCTCGACCTGATGATCAACTCCATCTACACCCACAAGGAGATCTTCCTGCGCGAGATCATCTCCAACGCGAGCGACGCCATCGACAAGCTCTGCTACCTTTCGCTGACCGACGACAAGGTCGGTCTTGACCGCGGCGATTTCAAAATCGAGATCACCGTGGATAAGGACGCGCGCACGCTGACCGTGAGCGATAACGGCATCGGCATGGACAAGGACGAGCTGGAGAACAACCTCGGCGTCATCGCCTCGTCCGGCTCGTACAAATTCCGTCAGGAGGCCGAGCAGAAGGAGGACATCGACATCATCGGTCAGTTCGGCGTGGGCTTCTACTCCGCGTTCATGGTCGCGGACGAGATCACGGTCGTCACGAAGAAATACGGCGCGGAGACCGCCTACCGCTGGCAGTCCTCCGGTGCGGACGGCTACACCGTCGCCGAATGTGAGAAGGGCAGCGTCGGCACCGACGTCATCATGCACCTCAAGGCGGACACGGACGAGGAGAAATATTCCGAGTACCTCGACGGCTATCGGCTCTATGAGCTGGTGAAAAAATATTCCGACTACATCCGCTACCCCATCCGTATGCTGCGCCCGACGCGCAGGGTCAAGGAGGGCAGCGACCCCGAAAAGCCCGAGTACGAGTATGTGGACGAGATGACGACGGTCAACTCCATGGTGCCGCTCTGGCAGCGTCCGCGCGGCGAGGTGACGGACGAGGAGTACGAGAAGTTCTACCAGTCCATCGCCCATGCCTTCGACAAGCCGCAGCGCGTCATCACCGCAAGCGTCGAGGGCGCCGTGACCTATAAGGCGCTGCTGTTCATTCCCTCGCAGCGGCCGATGGACTTCTACAGCGAGGGCTATGAAAAGGGTCTGCAGCTCTACTCCGCGGGCGTGATGATCATGGATCACTGCGACGCGCTGCTGCCGGATTATCTGCGCTTCGTGCGCGGCGTGGTGGACTCCCCCGACCTGAGCCTGAACATCTCGCGCGAGCTGCTGCAGCACGACCGTCAGCTCAAGGTCATCGGGAACAGCCTGGAGAAGAAGCTCCGCGCCGACCTCGAAAAGCTGCTGCGCGACGACCGCGAGGGCTACGAAAAATTCTACGAGAACTTCGGCCGCGCCATCGGCTTCGGCATTGCCGGGCCGGACGGGCTGAGCCGCAAGGAGGCGCTGCAGGATCTGCTGCTCTTCTACTCCTCGACGGAGAAGAAGCTCGTCACCCTGCGCGAGTACGTCGACCGGATGCCGGAGAGCCAGAAGTACATCTACTACGCCGCGGGCGAGAGCGCGGCGGCCATCGACCACCTGCCGCAGACCGAGCTGCTGAAGGACAAGAACTACGAGATCCTCTACCTCACCGGTGAAACGGACGAATTCGTTCTGCAAATGCTGGGCAAGTATGCCGACAAGGAGTTCCGCTCCATCGTCGACGGCGAGCTGGATCTCGGCGGCGAGGAGCAGAAGGACATCGACGAAAAGCCGGAGCTGATGCAGTTCGTCAAAGAGACGCTCGGCGATAAGATCAAGGAGGCCCGCGCTTCCCGCCGTCTCAAGACGCATCCCGTGTGCATGACTGCGGGCGAGGGCCTGAGCTTCGAGATGGAGAAATACTTCAAAAACTTCCAGATGCCCACGCCCGTCAAGGCCGACCGCATTCTGGAGCTGAACACCGACCATCCCGCCGTGCAGGCGATGGAGGCCGCCATGACCTCCGACCGCGCCAAGGCGGAGCTGTACGCGAAGATCCTCTACGATCAGGCGCTGCTCATCGCGGGCCTGCCGCTTGAGGACCCGAGCGAATACACCGATCTGGTCGCAGAGCTGATGAAATAAGGATCGCCCCGAAAACGCATTTTGGAGGACGCCGCTATGAAAAAGCTGTCCGCGCTGCTCCTGTCCCTGCTGCTCCTGCTCACCGCCTGCGGCACGCCCGCTACGCCGGGCGACGCCGTGACACTGCCGACGCCGAACGACGAGATCCTGGTCGAGGAGGGGCTGCGCGCCGAGGATCTGCCCGAGGTCTGCCGCCTGTGGTTCGACCTCGCCGAGACCTCGGGCGCGGCGGACAAGAACAGCAAGCTTCCGCTTGCCTCCCGTGCCGACGAGGGCGCGTGCGATTACCTCGCCGTCCGCCTGCCGGACGGAACGTACACCGATCTCATTCAGGAGGGCAAGCTTGCCGATGAGGGCGTCACGCTTGCCGATTTCTCCGGTGGCAGGGCGAAGCAGGAGGGCTCCTACGGTCAGCTCGCGTGGAACGGCGAGCTGTACCACGCCTTCACCGTCTCCGCAGCAGACTGCACCCTCCCGAACCTCACCTCCCCGGACGGTGGCATCCTCCGTCTGAACATTTCCGGCGACTGCACCGTGGACGGCGGCGGCACGGAGTACGCCTGCTTCGAGGGTTTTGACTGCGTGCTTGTCACCGGCGGCGGTACGCTGACGGTCTTAAATGCCGCAGCCCTCGACTGCGGCGGCGGGGATCTCCCCATCCCCTCGCTGGTGCTTGACGGCGATGTGACCCTGCGCTGCGACGACATTCGTCTCGCCGCTCCGAACACGGTCGACGTGCCCGCGCTCGCCGTGCTCGGCGGCACACTCTGCACCGATATGCTTTGGCTCAGCAACGGTATGCTCGTCAACGCCGGCGGCACGCTCAGCGTGCAGGGCTCCGTGCAGGAGTTGAAGCGCGCGGTGTTCCGCGGCGGCACGACGCTCCTCGGCGCAGCCGAGCAGAAGGCGGAATTCATCCTCTCCGGCGGCACGGCGCACCTTGCGGGCGGTCTTGCCGAGGGCTCGACCGTCGAGGGCGGCGCGGGCGTTTTTTCCGCACAGAGCTTTTCCGGCGCGGCGGTCAACGACTATGGTGCCGTCCTGTGGGACGGCGCGGACGACTCCGCCTATCGCGGCGTCTATGGCGCGGACTATTACCCGACGGACTACAGCCCGGATTGGGCGGGCACGGTCCCCGGCACGGCGTGGGACGCGTTGAACGCCGAAAACCCCTATGAAAACGACTGGTTCGCCGGTACGCTGACGTTGGAGAACGCTCACGCGCCGGAGCTGCTGCCGTGGGGCGGAGCGCACCTGCGCGTCCTCGGAGAGAATGCGGTCGATGGGACTCTCGGCGGCACGGGTCTGCTCTTCACGGGCGGCGGCTCGCTCGCCGCAGGCGAGCTGAGCGTGTGGAGCTGGGGCAGCGTCCGCGCGCCCCTCCTCGCCGTGCAGGACGGCACGAACGTCCGCTGCGGCGCGCTGCACATGGGCAGCAATGCCGAGGAGAAGGGCACGCTGCTCGTGGAGAGCGGAAGCCTTACGGCGGACGGTGAATTCTGGCTGCAAAATGCCGCGCTCACCGTCAGCGGCGGCGAGCTGACGCTTGCGGGCGACGCGAGCATCGACCGCGGCGAGGTGCATATCTCCGGCGGCACCGTCTCGTTTGAGCACGGGCTGTGGCTCGGTGAGGGTGACATCGTCATCACCGGCGGCACCGTCATCGTTCCCGGCGGAGAAGCGGGTCTGACCGCCGAAAACGGCAAGGTCACCATCTCCGGCGGCACCGTTCGTGAGCCGTGACCGCATAAGAGAAAAGAGGCGCGAGCCGACGGCTCGCGTCTCTTTTTGTCGATTTTTGGCGACAAATCGTATAATTCATAGGCAATAATACATTTTGTATTCATATTTTCAGCCACGTCGCCGCCAGATGCACGGCAAAGCAGACCGTCATGCCCACCGCCGTTGGCAGCGCGACGCCGACGAGCGTCCATTTCAGGCTCTTCGATTCCCGCGCGAGCGTGAGCGTGGTCGTGCCGCAGGGGAAGTGGAACAGCGAGAAGAGCAGCATACACAGCGCGGTCGTTCCCGTCCAGCCGTTCGCCTGTAGCATGGTCTTGAGCTCCGCGAGCGACGCGCCGTCCACCAGCGTTCCCGCCGAGGAGTAGCCCATGAGCAGGATCGGCAGCACGATCTCGTTCGCGGGAAAGCCGAGCAGAAAGGCGAGCAGGATCATACCGTCCAGCCCCAGTGCGCGCCCCAGCGGATCGAGCGCTGCCGCGCCGTGCGCGAGCAGCGTCGTGCCGCCCACGGTGCAGTTCCCCAGCAGATAGATGAGCAGGCCCGCGGGCGCGGCGACCGTCACCGCGCGGCCGAGGACGAATACCGTCCGATCCAGAAGCGAGCGCACCAGCACCTGCCCCACGCGCGGACGGCGGTAGGGCGGCAGCTCGAGGGAGAAGGCGGAGCTTTCTCCCCGCAGCAGCGTGGCGGACAGCAGGCGTGAGACGAGCAGCGTCACGCACACGGAGAGCACCAGCGACGCGAGCAGTCCTGCGCTTGCACCGAGCATGGCTTCTCCGGAAAGGAACGCGGTCAAAAGCGTGATGAGCAGCGGAAAGCGCCCGTTGCACGGCACAAGGCTGTTCGTCAGCATCGCGATGAGCCGCTCGCGCGGCGAGTCGATGATGCGGCAGCCCGTCACGCCGCAGGCGTTGCAGCCGAGACCCATGCACATCGTCAGGCTCTGCCGCCCGTGCGCCCCGGCGCGGGCGAAGCAGCGGTCGAGCACGAACGCCACGCGCGGCAGATAGCCCACGTCCTCGAGCAGCGTAAAGAGCGGGAAGAAGATCGCCATCGGCGGCAGCATTACCGATACGACCCACGCAAGCGTGCGGTACATTCCGTCCACCAGCGCGCCGCGCCAGAACGGCGGCAGGAAGGCGAGAAGCTCCCGCAGCGGCTCCTGCGCCGAAAACAGCAGCCGCGAGAGCAGCTGTGACGGCACATTCGCGCCCTCGACCGTCAGCCATAAGATCGCCCCGAAGAGCGCGAGCATCACGGGGATGCCCGTCGCGCGGGAGGTAAGCAGGCGGTCGAGCCGCCGGTCACGCCGCTGCGCGGCGGTCTCGTCCCGCCGCTCGCACAGCCGCACCAGCGCCGTAGCGTGGGCGGAGAGCGCACCCACCAGCGCGTCGCGCAGGGCGTCGCCGGTCAGCTCCCCCAGCTCGGCGCGGGCGCGGACGCAGACCTCCCCGATACGCTCCGCCGCCAGGGCAGGCAGATCAGCGCCGAAGCGGGCGAAGAACAGAGCGTCGTCCTCCAGCAGCCGCAGCGCGTAGAAGCGGCTCTGCTCCCGCGCGAACGGCGCGAGCGCCGGCTCCAGCACGCGCACCGCGCGCTCGACCGCGCGGGGATATTCGACCGCCGTCTCTCTCTGCCGCGGCTTTTCGCGGACGGCGGCGGCCAGCGCCGCGCGCAGTTTATCCAGTCCCTCTCCGCAGCTCGCTGCTGTGCCGACGACCGGCGCGCCGAGCGCGTGGGAGAGCGCGGGCAGGTCGAGCGCGATGCCCTTCTTTGCCGCTTCGTCCAACAGATTCACGCACACGACCGCAGGAACATCCGCCGCCTCGAGGGTTTGCAGCACGAGGTTCAGGCTGCGCTCCAGACAGGTCGCATCCGCCAAAATGAGCACGGCCTCCGCCTCGCCGGAGCAGAGATAGTCCCGCGCGATCTCCTCCTCGGCGGAGTTGGGAAACAGCGAGTACGTCCCCGGCAGATCGACGAGCGTGAAACGCTCGCCGCCGTATGTAAGATCGCCGCGCGCCGCGGCGACGGTTTTCCCCGGCCAGTTGCCCGTGTGCTGCCGCAGCCCGGTGAGGGCGTTGAACACGGTGGATTTTCCCACGTTCGGGTTTCCCGCCAGAGCAATGATATGCGCCTCGTTCGGCATGGGGCGATCCCTCCTGAAAAATCAAAGCATTTCGATCTGCACGCCGCCCGCGTCCTCGCGCCGCAGCGCGATGACCGCGCCGCGCACACCGTAGGCGACCGGGTCGCTCCACGGGGAAACGTGCAGGGCGCGGACGCACGAGCCCGGCACGAAGCCGAGGTCGAGCATCCGGCGGCGCTGTGCACCGGTGGAGCGCAGCGCCGTCACTACGGCGCTCGCGCCGACCGGCAGCGCGTCAAGTGTCATCCGCATCGGGGCCACTTCCTCTCCCTTTGTCAGGGTATGCGCGAGGCCGTGCGGTGGTGCGGAGCCAAAAAACAGCTGCCCCGAAGGGCAGCCGTCCGGCATGGTCTGTTTGATTGTCTGTCGGGGCACTACACCTGAGGGTCCCAGGAGATGCTGTTTTCCCCGACGCGGATGTCTGTGGCAAGACAGATGCTGCGGCTCTCCGTCCCGTTCGTCACGGTGGCGGAAAGCGTAACGCCGTCGTACTGCGAAACATTCAAAAGCCGCACGGTGCAGATGCCGCCGTCCGTCGTCGTTTCAACGGAGATCAGACCGTTGTTGTCCGGCGCGCAGCTCGCCGACCACTCGTAGCCCTCGCCGCTGACGCTGGGGACGAAGCGGAATACCAACGCAATACCATCGATGTCGAGCGTCAGACCGCTGATGGTGATCGTGTCCGGCAGGGGTGCGGGCGTCGTTATTTCATTGCTCGGTGCCTTGCTGTTTTGGAGTGAACGGTATCCCGACAGCATGGTCAGCACGCCGCAAATCAGCACCAGTATGCCTACGACGTAGCGCAGAGATCTGTTCTGCTTTGCGATCCTCCGGATCTCCTCCGCAAAGGCTTCTCTCTCGGCAGCATCCCCCGCAAAAGCCGTTGCGGGTACCTCGCCGCACAAAGCAGCCGGCTCGCGGCCGCACAGCTCGTCCGTGCTCACGCCCAGCTCGTCGGCGAGCGCCGCGAGCTTATAGAGGTCGGGGAGCGATTCCCCCGTTTCCCACTTGCTCACCGCCTGCCGCGAGATGCTCAGCCTTGCCGCCAGCTCCTCCTGCGTCATACCGCGCGCCTTGCGCGCACGGATCAGATTTTCCTGAAAGCTCATCGCCTCTCTCCTTTCCGTTTTCTGTCCTCATCGTAGCGCATTCTGCGGTGGCAGGCAAGAAAAGCTCTCGGGATTTGCGCAACGGACGGTTGCATCAGCCGTTTTTCGCGGCCCTTTCGGCGCGTTTGAGCTTGTAGAGCTCCTCGGCGGCGAGCCGCGTCTTGGCGACCACATCGCCATTCCCCTGCGGGAAGCAGTAGTAGAGCACGTCGCGGTCGCCGATGCAGATCATGTCGCCCAGCTCATACCAGAAGTAGTCAGCGTAGAGACTGTAGCTGGTCTCAGGCTTCTGCGTGAAGTCCAATTTTCCGCCGCAGCCCGTGAGGCGGAAGCCGTTCGCATCGTGGCGCAGGCGGCCCTCGCCGACGCGGCAGATCTGCCGGAAGTTGACCATCACGCAGATGCTCACCGGAGCGTCGAGCAGATAGCTGCCCTGCTCCAGCTCCTCGCGCACGCACGCGCGTTCCCACGCATACCAGTCGGGAACATGGGTGAATTTCGTCTCAGCGTTCTCACATTCGAGCGCGCCCAGCTCCGTCAGGCGGTAGCGCACGCCGCAGTCGCGGCAGATAAGCTCCGTGCCGCGGCCCTCCGTTTCGCCCTCGGTGCCGCAGTGCGGGCATTTGTAGAGCACGCGGTTGAGACCGTCGGCGCGGAACGGCTCGTTCACGACGATGCCATTTTCCTGCTGCCAGCGGAAGTTATCAAAGGAAAATTCATCCGCGAGCAGCGCGTTGATCTCGTCCGCGCTCTTCTCCGCGGCCTCCTCGGGCGAGAGCAGATAGCGCAGTTCCGCGGAGACATTGACCCTGCGGTTCTGCAGTCCGTTGTAGAGCGGGTCGCGCGCGAACGCGCCGCAGGTACGCAGCAGCACGATCGGCACGCCGAGCGCCTTGACGCACTTGCCGAGGCTCTCCGGCAGCGGCGTGGCCGTGCCGTCGAAGCTGTAGCTCGCCTCGGGATAGAGGAGGATGGAGCTTTTGAGCTTCTTCACCGCGTAGAGCATATCGCGCACGAGCGCGGTGTCCGGCTGAAACTTCCGCGTGGGAATGCAGCCGAGCGCGCGCATCAGTCCCGCCTTGCCCACAAAGCCGTCCGACGTGCAGACGATGTTGAAGGGGCGCGGGTAGAGCACCGCCGCAGCGATCTTCAGGTCCAAAAAGCAGGAGTGATTCATCAGAACGAGACAGGGCTCGTCGGGGCCGAGCCGCTCCATGCCCACGCGGTCACAGCGAAAATGCGTCGCGCGCAGGTCAGGCGCGGACAGCGCGCGCAGGAGCGCGCGGAACAGCATGGACGGACGGCGCGGCGGCGTGTGCTTTTCTCTCGGCTGCGCAAGCGCCTGCTCGTAGGGCATATCCACGACCTTGATCTTCATGGCGGACCTCCTGCAAGGGGATTTATGTTTCCTCAACAGGATACCATGAACAAGGCCGCAATGCAATCCAAAATCAGGCGCGGGCGAGAACGTGGCTGCGGTCGAGCACCGCGTAGACCGCGATGCCGGCGGCAATGCCGAACACGCCCTGCACAAGGTTGCCGGGAATGGACGCCGCCGCGGCCAGACCCTTGCCGAGCCACAGGCTCGCATAGCCGAAGTAGCCGAGGACCATGATGATCTCCGCCGCCGCGCCGCCGATGAGCTGCGCCGCCAGCTTGCCGCTGCGCTCCCGCATGGCCTCAAAAATATACGCCGCGGCGACCGCCATCGTGAACTTGATGACGAGCGTGCCGGGGGCATAGTGCGGATAGCTCAGCAGGTCGGCGAGCATCGAGCCGAGGCCCGCCGCCGCGCCGCCGTACCACGGCCCCAGCACCCACGCCGAGAGCAGCACGGCGCAGTCGCCGAGGTTGACGTAGCCCTGCATGGGCGAGGGCACCTGGATGACCATCGTCATCACGGTGCAGAGGGCGGCGAACAGCGCCGCGAGGACCAGCTTACGCAATTTCATATCCGTCATGAAAATCATCTCCAAAAAAGTCTTGCATTTCTGCTTGGTCTGTATTTTAATCAGAATTGGACTTAATAAAAGCATCAAATCAATATATTTTCATAGAACCAGATTGGAGATGCCCATGCTCACCTACGATCTTGACCGGCGCGGCAAGCTCGCGCGCTACGATTATCTTTACCGCTGCATCCGTGAGGACATTCTCGCGGGCCGCCTGACGGCGGGCGAAAAGCTGCCGAGCAAGCGCTCACTTGCAAGCCATCTGCAAACGGCGGTCATCACGGTGCAGAACGCCTATGCCCAGCTCGAGGCGGAGGGCTATCTCTACACGCGCGAGAAGCGCGGCTACTACGTCGCCGACGTGGAGCGGCACCCCGCCGCGCCCGGGCGCGCCCCGGCCCGGAGCGCGCCGCAGCCGCAGCGTTCGTGGCTGCTCGATCTCAGCTCCGGCGGCAGCGGGACGGAGGACTTTCCCTTTTCCGTGTGGGCAAAGCTCATGCGCCGCGTGCTGAGCGAGGAGGGCGAGGCGCTGCTGCGCGCCACGCCGCCGAACGGCGCGGACGCGCTGCGCAGGGCCATCGCGCAGCATCTCTACCGCTTCCGCGGCATCTCCGCCGCGCCGGAGCAGATCGTCGTCGGCGCGGGCACGGAGTACCTCTATAACCTCATCGTCCAGCTGCTCGGGCGCGAGGCCGTCTACGGCGTGGAGGACCCCGGCTACTCCAAGGCCGCGCGCATCTACGCGCTCGGCGGCGCAAGGACTGCGCCCGTGCTTGTGGATGAGGGCGGCGTGAGCCTGAGATCTCTGGAAATGAGCGGCGCACAGATCCTGCACACCTCGCCGAACCACCAATTCCCCACCGGCGCGGTGACGCCCATCGGCCGCCGCCAGAGCCTGCTGCGCTGGGCGGAGGCGCGGGAGGGCCGCTATATCATCGAGGACGATTACGACAGCGAGTTCCGCTTCACGCTGCGCCCCATCCCCACGCTGCAGAGCATCGACCGCGCGGGGCGCGTGATCTATGTCAACACCTTCTCGCGCACGCTCGCGCCCTCGCTGCGCATCAGCTATATGGTGCTGCCCAAGAGCCTGACCGAGCGCTACCGCGCGCAGCTCGGCTTCTACTCCTCCACCGTGCCGGCGATGGAGCAGCACACGCTTGCGCGCTTTTTGGACGAGGGGTATTTTGAAGCGCACATCAACCGGATGCGCAAGTCCTACCGCGCGCAGCGCGACGCGGTCATCGACACCATTCTGCAAAGCCCGCTCGGCGAGCACTGCCGGGTGTCCGGTGAGGACGCGGGGCTGCACTTCCTTCTGACGATCGACACGAAATGCACCGACCATGTGCTGCGTGCCGACGCCGAGGGGCGCGGCGTGCGGCTCTCCTTCCTCTCGGATTTTGCCCTGCGTCCCGGCTCCGCGCCGCAGCACACGCTGGTCATCCATTACCCCGGCATCGACCTTGGACGGCTTCGCTCGGCGCTGTCCATTCTGGAGGCGCTGCTGTATTTCCGCGACTGGAAATACAAGGGCAGAAAATGAACTCCGTGTAAACATTTCTATAATTCGCTAAAATATTTATATAAATCTATTGACAAAAGTTTTTGCTGTGCTATGATACGGTACAGCAAGGAAAACCCCGGTAAGGAGGTGCATGATGAAAAAGAATCTATACAGCCTGACGCTCTCGGACGAGGTGGTGCGGGAGGTCGACGCGCTGGCGCACCGGCTGGGCACGAACCGCTCGGCGCTGGTGAACCGCATTCTGTCCGAGTACGTCTCTGTCCCTACGCCGGAGCGGCGCATCAACGATATTTTCGAGGCCATCGAGGCGCTCGTTTCCCCCTCGCGCGAGCTGGTGCCGTTTTTCGCACCGAACTCGCAGTCCATGTCGCTCAAATCGAGCCTCGCCTACAAGTACCGTCCGACGGTCAAGTATGAGGTCGATCTCGACGGCGGCGAAGATACGCTGGGCACGCTCAACGTCGTGTTCCGCACGCAGTCGGCGGAGCTGATCGCCGCGCTGACGGACTTCTTCCGTCTGTGGGCGCGTATCGAGAATGTCTGTCTCGCGCCGGCGCTCGGCGGCACGATCGCCTGTTCGCTCTACGACGGGCGCTTCGTCCGTCCGCTCGCCATGCCGCGCGGACACGCCCGCTCGGCGGAGGACATCGCCGGCGCCATCAGCGCCTATGTGCAGCTCTTCGACCGCCTGCTCAAGGGCTATCTGAGCGGCGATCTGAGCGCCAAGGACGTGGAGCTGGCCTACCGCGGCGACCTGCGGGGCCGCGGGCTTCTGATTTAAGCGATTCGCAGTTTTGTCAATAGAGGTGAATTTATATGAACGCTGAAAAATATACCCAGAAAACGCTGGACGCCGTCAAGACCGCGCAGAGCATGGCGCAGGAAAACGGCAACCAATATCTGACCCCCGAGCATCTGCTCTATGCCCTTGTCGATCAGGACGGCGGACTCATCGCGTCGCTCTTCGGCAAGATGGGCGTGGACTGCGACGGCCTGCTCTCCGAGCTGGACACGCTGATCCGGCGTCTGCCGAAGGTCTCCGGCGGCAGCGGTGAGGTGTACGCCTCACCGGAGACCGGCAAAATTCTGAACCTTGCCGAAAAGACCGCCGAGAAGCTGCACGACGATTATATCTCTGTCGAGCACCTGATGCTCGCTATCTTCTCCGAGGGAACGAGCGACGTCAAGCAGCTGCTCCAGAGCCACGGCATCACGCGCAGCCGTTTTACCGACGAGCTGAGCAAAGTCAAAACCGCTCCCGTGACCTCGGACAATCCCGAGGAGACCTACGACGCGCTCAAGAAATACGGCACCGACCTTGTCGAGCGCGCCCGCAGCAAGGAGCTTGACCCCGTCATCGGCCGCGACGCGGAGATCCGCAACGTCATCCGCATCCTGTCGCGTAAAACCAAGAACAACCCTGTGCTCATCGGCGAGCCGGGCGTCGGCAAGACCGCCATCGCCGAGGGCCTTGCCCAGC
>ERZ827150.4470-NODE-4470-length-12244-cov-3.587989_pt1 | contig 12244 bp, 5 predicted proteins | sample MGYA00519779_ERZ827150 | MGnify/ENA primary metagenome ERZ827150 (study PRJEB31778, sample SAMEA3449267) | human gut metagenome | biome: human gut; feature: human-associated habitat; material: faeces | place: United Kingdom | collected 2010/2012 ...
CGAAATCAGACCGGAGAGAAGACAAACTCTCGCGATCCGTTGGATAGTCGCGAGCGCGAGAAAGAGAAGCGACCGCGAAATGTGCAACAAACTTGCATCCGAACTGATGGACGCTTATAACAACGCCGGCGGAGCCGTAAAGAAGAAGGAAGATACTCACAGAATGGCGGAAGCAAACAAGGCGTTTGCTCATTACCGCTGGTAATTCTTTATCGGCGGAAAAGTCGCGGAGCGGTTGTCGTTTCCGCGGCGACGAAGCCGGAAAGAGTTTTTTATATGAAGGAGTAATTTTACAAATATGCCAAGACAATACGACTTACAACATACCAGAAACATCGGTATCATGGCGCACATCGACGCGGGTAAGACTACTACGACCGAGCGTATTCTTTTCTACACGGGAAAGACTCATAAACTCGGCGAAGTTCACGACGGAGCCGCAACGATGGACTTCATGGTACAGGAACAGGAAAGAGGTATAACGATTTGTTCTGCCGCTACCACTTGTTTCTGGAAAGGCAACAGAATTAACATCATCGATACTCCGGGTCACGTTGACTTCACCGTCGAAGTTGAAAGATCTCTGAGAGTTCTCGACGGAGCCGTGGCGACTTTCTGCGCCAAGGGCGGCGTTGAGCCTCAGTCCGAAACGGTATGGCGTCAGGCGGACAAATATCACGTTCCGCGTATCGCGTACGTAAACAAAATGGATATCAACGGCGCTAATTTCGACAACGCCGTACAGATGATGAAAGACAGATTGAAGGCCAACGCCGTTCCCATCTGCCTTCCCATCGGCAAAGAAGACACTTTCTGCGGAATTATCGACCTTGTCGCCAACGACTCGATAATTTATCACGACGACCTCGGTAAAGATTTCACGGTAGGACCTATCCCCGCGGAATACGCCGACAAAGCAGCCGAAGCCAGACAAGCCCTTATGGAGGTTTGCGCGGAGCAGGACGACGCTTTAATGGAAAAATTCTTCGAAACGGGCGAACTTTCTCCCGAAGAGATGAAGGCAGCCATCAGAAAGGGAACTCTTGCGATGAAGATTAACCCCGTCCTTTGCGGATCGAGTTATAAGAACAGAGGCGTTCAGCATCTTCTCGACGCAATCGTGGATTATCTTCCCAGCCCGATCGACGTCGATCACGTTAAAGGCGTCAACCCCGATACGGACGTAGAAGAAATCAGAAAGACCGACGACGAAGAACCGTTCGCAGGTCTTGCGTTCAAGATGGTAGCCGATCCGTTCGTAGGTAAACTTGCGTACTTCAGAGTTTATTCGGGTACTTTATCCGCAGGCTCTTACGTATACAACGCTACGAAAGGCAAAAAGGAAAGAGTCGGAAGACTTCTTCTTATGCACGCTAACCACAGAGAGGAAATCGACAAGATTTATTCCGGAGATATCTGCGCTATCGTAGGACTTAAAGAAACCACGACGGGCGACACGCTCTGCGATGAAAATCATCCGATAATCCTTGAAAAGATGGAATTCCCCGAACCGGTTATTCAGGTAGCCATCGAGCCTAAGACGAAAGCAGGTCAGGAAAAAATGACGCTCGCTCTTCTTAAACTCGCCGAGGAAGATCCCACTTTCAAATTCTATACCGATAAAGAAACGGGACAGACGATAATCGCCGGAATGGGCGAGCTTCACCTTGAAATAATCGTCGACAGACTTCTCAGAGAATTCAAGGTCGAAGCGACCGTCGGTAAGCCGCAAGTTTCTTATAAGGAAACGTTCAGGAAAGCCGTCGACGCCGAAGGAATGTACAAAAGACAGTCCGGCGGTAAAGGTCAGTACGGTCATTGTAAAGTCAGATTCGAGCCTTTGGAACCCGGTCAGGGCTTCCAGTTCGTCGACGAAACGGTCGGCGGCTCTATTCCGAAGGAATACATCGAACCCGTCAGAAAGGGTATCGAAGAAGCGTCGAAGAACGGTTATCTTGCCGGATACGAAATGGTCGACTTCAAAGCGACCGTTTACGACGGATCTTACCACGAAGTCGACTCCTCGGAAATGGCGTTCAAGATCGCAGGATCTCTTGCTTTCAAGGACGGTATGAAGAAGGCTAACCCCGTTCTCTTAGAGCCTATAATGAAGGTTGAAATAGTAACTCCCGAAGATTACTTCGGCGACCTTATGGGTAACGTATCGTCGAGAAGAGGTACTATTCTCGGAACGGAAGACAGAAACGGCTCGAAGGTCATTGATTCCTACATTCCGCTTTCGGAGATGTTCGGTTACGCAACGGAACTTCGTTCGAGAACTCAGGGAAGAGGTCAGTTCACAATGCAGTTCGACCACTTCAACGAATGTCCGAAGTCCATTGCCGAGAAGATTGTCGGCGAAAGATCGGTTAAGCACGACGACTAATCCGTATTCTTAACAGTTATCATTCTTACGCGGGGCAACTCCGCGAAGAAAACGTTATTCGTTCAGTTCTTCCGCGGAAATCCCGCGAAGAAAATATTATCAAGGTTATCATACCGAAAGGTATATAATACAAAAAATAAAAAATAAAAAACAACCAAATTTAATTAAATTGGAGGAAAACAACTATGGCAAAAGCAAAATTTGACAGAAGTTTACCGCACGTAAACATCGGTACCATCGGACACGTTGACCACGGCAAGACTACTTTGACCGCTGCAATCACGATGGTTATGGCTTGCAAAGGCGACGCAGAGAAGATGAGATACGATCAGATCGATAAAGCGCCCGAAGAAAAAGCAAGAGGTATTACGATTAACACCGCTCACGTTGAGTATAAGACCGATAAACGTCACTACGCTCACGTTGACTGCCCCGGACACGCAGACTACGTTAAGAACATGATTACCGGCGCTGCGCAGATGGACGGCGCAATCCTTGTTGTTGCCGCTACAGACGGTCCGATGCCGCAGACCAGAGAACACATCCTTCTTGCTCGTCAGGTTGGCGTTCCCTACATCATCGTATTCCTTAACAAGTGCGATCAGGTAGACGATCCCGAACTTCTCGAACTCGTTGAAATGGAAGTCAGAGGACTTCTTGACGAATACGGATTCCCCGGCGACGATACTCCTATCATTAAGGGTTCTGCTCTTAAGGCTTTGGAAAAGGCTTCGTCCGGCTGCCCCGATGCGGAAGTTCTTGCCGCTCCCGAATGTCAGTGCATTCTTGAACTTATGGATGCTATCGACAACTACATCCCCACTCCCGAAAGAGACGATGCTAAGCCGTTCCTTCTTCCTGTAGAAGACGTATTCACGATCTCCGGTCGTGGTACCGTTGCAACCGGAAGAGTTGAAAGAGGTGTTGCACACGTCGGCGATCCCGTTGAAATCGTCGGACTTCAGGAAAAGCCCACCACTTCGGTTATTACCGGTCTTGAAATGTTCAGAAAGACCCTTGACGAGGCTCAGGCAGGCGATAACGTCGGCGCTCTTCTTCGTGGTATCGACAGAACCGGTATCGAAAGAGGACAGGTTATTGCTAAACCCGGTTCCGTTCACGCTCACACCGAGTTCAGCGGTCAGGTTTACGTCCTTACTAAAGAAGAAGGCGGAAGACACACTCCGTTCTTCAACAACTACAGACCTCAGTTCTACTTCAGAACTACCGACGTTACCGGAACCATCAAACTTCCCGACGGCGTTGAAATGGTTATGCCCGGCGACCACATAACGATCGACGTTACCCTCATCACTCCTATCGCTTGTGAAGAAGGTCTTCGTTTCGCTATCCGTGAAGGCGGCAGAACCGTTGGTTCGGGCGTTGTTGCCAAGATCATTAAATAATCGATCTTAAGCGATTTCACTCGATAACCTATCGATAAAATGCTTGAAAATCCCGCTGCAAAGCGGCGGGATTTTTTTGCGTGTTCGGAATAATTCCATCGCGGCGCAATTATTGAGGGGATGTCGGCGGCGCATGCCAGCCAAGAATAAATATGGAAATTGCGGTGAATTTTGCGAACGTTTGAAAAAAATCGTCCGCGGCGCGCATATTCTCTTGTTAGAAAACGTTATTTGTGTTAATATATTCGCGTCAGAGGCTTAAAACGATGCCTCATTGATTTCGTCGGATTTAGCGTTCAACGTTGCCGGCGACCGACGGGGAGAAAAAATGGAAGATAAAATACCGATTGAAAAGAAAGACTTATCGCAATTTTTTGCCGGTTCTCACGACTATCTCGTGATGCTGAATTTATACGATTCCGCCGTAAGGCAACTCAAATTGAAGTTCGAGGTTTTAAACAACGAATTCAAGGTTTTATACGCCCGCAACCCGATTCATCATATCGACAGCAGGGTTAAATCTCCGCGCAGCATAATCGCGAAACTCGAGAAGAAAGGCTATGAAATATCGCTGGAATCGGCAAAAAAGAACGTGAACGACATCGCGGGGGTGAGAGTTGTCTGCAACTATATCGACGACGTATACAGCGTTGCGGAAATGCTCAAACGCCAGACCGACCTTGAAATAGTGAAGATTCAGGACTATATAAAAACGCCGAATTACAACGGTTACAGGTCGTTGCACCTTGATATCAGAGTCCCCGTGTTCTTGTCGGACAGAACGGAATACGTCATCGCGGAAGTGCAGATAAGGACGATAGCGATGGATTTCTGGGCGAGTCTGGAGCACGATATCCGTTACAAGGCGGACAAATCGCGTCTGCCGGAAGGAATAAACGAAGAAATGCTCGAGTGTTCCAACAAAATTGCCGAGATAGACGTTCAGATGCAGGATATGTACAAGCGAATCAAAGCGGCGGAAGAGCATAACAATAAAAGCGAACAATAAATTATCGATAAATATCAAGCCCCGCGGCATCCGAAAATCAGGATGCCGCGGGGCTTTGTCGTTTTATTCAGGCGAATTTCAGCCGTTTTTTATTCAGGCGAATTTCAGCCGATGACCGGTCAATACTTGCTTAGCCGATATTTGCCCGGTTGATATTTGCTCAGCCGTATATCTTGCTTTCCAATCTCGAGAGATAATTCCATTTCAATCCGTCGAAGCCGCAACTCGAAACGAGTTCCACGCCGTTGCCGGTTCCCACGCTCGGCACAACGAAGCAGTTATCGGTTTTACCGTTATTTACGGGAACAAATCCGTCGAAAGCGATGCAATCTCTGAGCGCGTCTATCTTTGCCGCTTCGGCGGGATGATCCTTGCGGAACTCGGAAATAGTGTATTCCTCATAACCCTTCGAATTATCCGTTTCGGCGTCGTCGTCGAGGTAAACAACGCACTTTGTGACGGGAGGAACCTCCGGGTTATCTTTATTGGGGACGGAAACAATGTAACGCGGCGGTTCCAAATATGGGATATAAGAAAGATACAGCCCTTTTTCGCCGAAGAGCGTTATATTATCAACGGAGTATTCAAGCGAGGCGTTAAGCGTGGTCGAGTCGGTTATCGTTCCGTCGTTTCTGCCGACGAAGCCGCCGAGGCGAACGGAGTCTTTAAGATAAACGTTATCGCCTTGCGAAAGCAGTATGGACACAGATCTTTCGGCGAAGCAGTTTTCGATTTCGCCGGAGTTGTAACCGACGAACGAGCCTATATAACAGTCAAGACTTCTCGCGAGAGAAACGCTCACCGCGCTGAAATCGCTTCTGCCGCTCTGATTGACGTTTTTCATTCTGCCGTTGTTCGTTCCAACGGTCACGCCCACGGCGAATTCGTTGTTTCCGTCTACGTTTATCTGTCCGCCGGCGGATGTGATAAGCCCGTCTATAAGTCCGTTATTCGTACCTATCGCGCCCGAAACGGACAGTTTGTTCGTCGGGCTTACGGCTACGGAAATTTCAGCCATGCTGTGGCAATCGATTATCTTTCCGCTTGCCGTCAGTTCTCCGACGAACGCGCCGAGCGTGGTCGCGTCGGTCGAGCCGCTTATCGAGAAAGATCCCATTAAGGAAAGGTTATAAATCGTTCCGCTCACTTTGGAGAAAAGTCCGAAGTTGCGTTTCGTTCCGCTTTTCGCGGCAATGCGTATTTTATATCCGTTTCCGTTGAACACGCCCGAGAATCCGCTTTGAGCGTCCGCTCCGAGCGCGGTCCAGTCCGCAAGACTGTCGTAGTCGAAGATCGTGCCGCCCTCGATTATGTCGTTCGTCAGAACGTAGTTCTCATAAGGCGCGAGGTTCACGTTCTGCAGTTCCTCGAAGGTGGAAATCGGTTTCGCGTATGCCGCGTAAAGAGTGGTCGCCTTTTCGATTGCCGTAACGGGATAGCCGTTTTCGTCTTTAAAATGACTGAAAACAATCCCCTGAGCGTTCGGAGTCGGTTTTTCGAGTTCGGCTGCGAGTCTTCCGAAAGGAACGTTTGCAATCGACTTTTCGGTGTTTCCATCGGCGAATTTTCCGTCGCCCGCGTCGAGTTTTATTTCAAAAACGTCGGCGTCGGATTCGTAAACGGCGTAGTAGGTCGTCTTTTCCGAGTAAACGGTTTCGGCAAGTTGTTCCTGCGTTATGAGGTCTTTGCCGTCCGTAGACCAGCCGACGAATTTCAAGCCGTCGCAGGACGGGAGTTTACCGAAAGCAATCTTTTCGCCCGCCGTACCGTAATCGGAGATTTCAACGCTGCCGTCGGCGAAGGTCTTTATGCCCGTAAGGTCGCCGCCGTCGTCCTCTCTGTATGAGTCCGCGCGGAACGTGAGATGAACTTTTATCGCGGTGTCGTGAACGTAAACGCCGTAGAAAACGGTGTCCTCGGCGAACGTAATCTGCTCGCCGGCTTTAACCGAAACGGGTGCGGAGCCGTCGTTCGGCTTGGTTTCCCAACGGTCGAAGCGGTAAGGCTTATCGCTGTAATAATCGACGTAAGGCGCGGTCATAGTCGTGCCGTAAGTTTCGTAATAGTTCGCAACGTGTCTGAAGCCGGTCATAAAGCCGTTGCAGATAACGCCGTCTATCTTCGTTCCGTCGAGTTTGAAGCATTCGCCGTCAGAAACGAAAGCGACGTTGACGATTCTGGCGGTCGCGGGCTTGAAGAAAATCTCTATCGTCGCGTCGTGATCGAAAGGAACGTAAGCCATATATCCGTCGTTATAGAACGCGCTGACGTATTCCTCGCCGTCATAAGTCCATTTGAGATATTCGGGAACGTAGGTCTTGGACGCGTCGTCAACCGTGAAAAGGTTTGCGGTGAGATAATAACCTCTGCCGTAAAGATCGCTTACCGAGAGTTCGGTTTTCGCCCTGTCGCCGAGGAAGTAAACGTTCACGGGGACGTCCGTTTTAATCTTTTTGCCGGGATTATCCGCGTCGTCTTCGTATTTCGCCTCGTAACCGCCCTTGAATGTAAGGGTTATCGTTGCGGGGTTGAGCGAATAATAAGCGTAATAAGTCGCGTCCTCGCCGCCGATTTTAAGATCTTCGGCGTCGACTTTATGTTCTAAGGAATAAGGCAGCGTCGTCCAGCAGACGAAAGCGAAATCGCCTTTTTCGTCCGAATAATCTTCCGGGCGGACGTGAGAGATATCCTTGCCGTAAACGTCCGTGAGTTTAAACGTTTTGTCGCCGTTTTCAAACTTTCCGCCCAACGCCTCGAACGTTATCGTGTGTTGTTTCGCCGTTTCGTCGAACTGCGCTCTGAAAACGATATAAGTTTTAACGTTGCCGCTAAGGTCTTTTTCCGAACCGACGATATAAGTTTCCGTGTCCACGCCCCAGCCTTTGAACGCGTATTCTCTCATGCCATTCACGTCGCCGCGTACGGGGTCGGCGATTTTCTCTGCCGAAATGACTTCCTTAAGCTTTTTCCCGAAGTAATCTCCCTCGACGATTCTGTGGTAATATTCGTATCCGTAATCGCCCACGCTTACGAAAGCAAGCGTCGGCATAACGGTTTTATCTGCGAAAACGGGAGTGTAGGTTTCGTTTTTCACGAACGCGATTCTCACGCCGTAAGGATATTCGTCGCCGACGGAGTTTTTCCAGCCGTAGAACGAGTAATACGTTTTGCTTTCGTTGTCGAAGTAATCGTTAAGCGCGGGCAGAGAATAGAACGCCGATTCGTCTTCCATTCCGAACGTCCAGGGTTTGCCGTTCGCTACGTGAACTTTTTTGCCGTTTTCGCGGGTTTCGTATTTAACGCCCTCCGCGAAGGATTGAAGTTGGTCGTCGACAATGAATTCTGCCGTGAGTTCGCCGAGAGTATACGTCGCCGTGAGATTGACGGTTATGTCTTTTGCGGGCATAAGAGCGGGATCGGGAATGGTTGACAAATCCCATTCTACGACGGGCGTTCCGGAGAGAACTTTGTCTATATCGAACAACGGATAGCCTGCAAGTCTGCTTACAACAGTTTCGTCGGAAAAATTGGGTTTCAACAACGCAATGTTTATCGGATCGCCTTGTTTTATGCCGAAATCGCCTATATAAACGCCGTTCGCCATTATTTTAACGTAATAAACGGGAATTTTGTCGCCGTCTTTGTGTTCGTAAAGGACGTACCAGATTCTGTTTTTAGTCACGTCCGGCATCGAGTTCACTTCATAAAAACGACTGTTTTCGTCGTTTTCGGCGTTGATGTCGCGGTAGCCTTTGATGACGTAAACGTTTCCGTTCTCGGTGAATTCGCTGCCTATCGCGAACTGTTCGGGCGGGAGCGGACGAATGGTTTTGCCGACGTAATCGAACGGTTTATATTCCGTTTTCACGCGGCTCACCGTTTCCGTTTCGAGTACGTAGGTTTCGGTGAACACGTTCTCGTCGGTGTAGGTCGCAACGAACTGCGCGCCGTTTTTAATCCCGTCGAAGTTTTCGAGATAGAGATTCGATTCGGTGTCGACACGGATTCTCGGGTAGGAGCCTGCTTCTATGTCGATGCCTTTGAAAGCGTCCGCGTTCGGATCTACTTCGTAATAGTCGGCGAAGAAAGTCAGTCCGCTTGCGCTTACGAATTCCGAGTATTTTTTACCGGCGATGTCCGGCGCGACTATTTTCTGGTCGGTGAGAACGACGAAGTATCTGAGCGACGGAACGTAAATCATATCCGCCGAGAGCAGACGTTCGGTTCTCGCGATCTCGGACGAGGTGAGATATACCGGCGAACTGAATTCGGCTTTGAAAACGCGCTGTTTCCATTTAAGTCTGTAATACGAAGTGTTTACTATCATATACCCTTTATAAATGGTACTTGCGTTTTCGTAGGTGACGACGGGATAAGTTCCGTCGAAACTCTCGTCGATTTGGTCGCCCAGGAACGGGAAGTATTTTTCCCAGAGGTCGTTAAGGTCGAGATAATACCCCTGACGAACGGGCAGTTCGTCTTCGGAGAAATCGGGCGGAACGACTTGTTCGCCCTCGAGATACGAAAGCCGCGCCAGAACTTCGGAATGAGTCGAGCCGCCGCCCGCGTAATATTCGTTTCTGAATTCGGTATTATGTACGGCGTAATCTCTTCCGTCCGGGTTGCGGTATTCCACGTAGAAAATTCTCTCTATCCCGCTCGCGTAAACGCCGTGCCGCGGCAGAAGTTTCACCTTGACTACGTATTTCAGCGATTTGAACGGGAAGTTTCTGCTTATGATCGGGCTTCCGTTGTTGATGGTTACGTATTTGTCATAATCTCTCGTCTGATAATCGGGATCGTCCACCAATTCGAATTCATAGTCGAGATGTTTTCCGTATCGGTTTCTCAGCGCGCTGTCGTAAACCTCGTCGTCGCCCGTCGCTATGTCGAGATATCTCATCTGAACGGTACTCATTTTCACCCCGCCGTAACGCGTAGTGGTAACGTATGGGTTTTCGGGCGAGTTCGACTGTCCGGCAAACCCCAGCGGAATCAGCCTGTCGCCCACGCCGTACAGGGGAATTTTTTTGTCGAAAATGTCTGTGTTCAGGTCGTAAACGAGGAATTTCGCGCCTAATTTCGCGTTCACGAACAGCCCCACTTCGAGATACATTCCGCCGTAAAGATGCGTTTCGGAAGTTTTGTTCACCGCGTCGTAAGAATAACGGAAACTAACGAGTCCGCTAAGTTCGATATAAGGTCCGAAGCGGAAGGAAACGTATACCGCCGCAACGTTATTGAGTTTCAGAACGGACAAAGACAACTTCGCTTCGAGTCCGCATCTGAAACCTACCTGACCTTTAAGCGTTACGGCTATGCCGATTTCGTTTTCGGCGGTGGCTCTCAAAAATTTGAACTCTTTGAACATAACGGGTTTTCCGTTGTCGCCCACGGCTTTTTCGCCGTTTGTGAGAGTTGTTGTTTCAACGTAGTGGTGGGAAAATTCCACGTATAACCCGGCGCGCGCGCCGAGCGAACCCACGACGTTGAATTCGAGCATAAGCGAAACCACGGGAACGGGCAGGGGAATCTGACCGAGCGGAATACTGAAAATGTCCACGTATTCGAGTTCGTCTTCATCCCAGAGGTCGCTGCCTGTAATTGCGTTGGCAAATTTGTTCTGACCGTCCTTGTTTATATCCATAATGTATTCCACTTCGTCGGTTATGTCGATAATGCCGTGGATATCGTCGTTCGAATCGGTAAATTCGACGGTCGCCGCGAGCGAAATCGAAAAGTCGTTGGAAAGGTCCACCTTTACGTCGGTGTAAAACCAGAGAAGAGGATTGATAGTTACAAGCCCCGATTTGCAGATCGTGTAACGGTAATTCACCTGCGTTTTGTTAGAGATGGTTATCGAAACGCCGATTTTCATTTTGGCGAACTGAATTTCGCCGCCGACTTCTATTTCAAACGCAAGGCTCGTGCCTTTTATGTCTAATTTGACTTTCGGGATAGTTAAATCCGAAATTTTCGATTGCGGCAGAGAAACGGCTTTTTTCGTCTGCGGAAAGTCCGTCGGCGTAATTCGTTATCGTGGGCGACTTAGCCACGGCGTTTTTCACCGCGTTTTTAAGGGTGACGATACCCTCGTTTTTCAGCACGTTTTCGGCTATCGTTTCCGCCGAAATGTTTGCAACGCCTTCGAGTTGCGCCTGCTTTTCCCCGTAAACGTCAACGTCGCCGTAAACGTCGTCCACGTTTGGCGTAACGACGTCCATTATGACGAATTTGTCCTCCTTGATTTCAGTACCGACGACGTATTGCATGCGTTCTTTTCTGACGGAAATTACTTTGCAGATATAATCGTCCGGCGTTTCGTCTTCCGTTTCGCCGACCACTACTATCGTTCCGACGGCAATCTCTTTCGTCGTTCTCGCAACGATTCGGCTGACGTCCTTTTCAAGCCCCGAATCCATATAGACGTAAACTTTTTCGTCCCATTTTGCAAGGTCCGCCGAAGTTATGCGGACGGTCGGTTTTTCTTCGATGACTTCTTTTTTTTCTTTACTCGTGGTGACGGTCACTTCGTCGGCGTTTTTCGCGTCCTTGCCGTCAACGGTAAGGAATTTAACCGCGGACGAGCGCGCTTTTAACGTATAAGTCATTCCTTCCGCGAGTTTTCTGCTCGGTTCGAGAACGTAAAAACCGTCCCCGTCCTGACGGCAGATAAGCCCGGTTTCCTCGCCGCTTGCCGAGGCGAAGGATACGTATTCGTCAATATTTCCGTTGTGCAGAATCACTCCGCTTGTCGTCGCTTCTATCACGGGCGAATCGGAAACGTCCCTGACGCTCGTAATTTTTCTGATCGTGTCCGTCGCGACGGAAAATCCGGCGTAAACAGTCAAAGAACGGCTGATAGAATCCTTTTTGCCGACGATTTTGTCGTGTTCGGCGTCGTAATACCAGCCGCCGAACGAGAATCCGTCTTTATAGGAAACGGGCAACGCCCCGAGTTCTTCGCCCTCGAAGTAAGTCCGTTGTTCTATTTCCGAACCGCCCGCGGTATCGAACGTGAGAACCGCGCCGTAACGCGCGTAAAGCGTTTCGTTCTTTTCTGCGGTTATTATTTTTGGACAAACGCTCGTAAAACTTTCGTCGTAATACCAGTCCGCAAAAACAAGCCCCTCTTTTTCCGCTTCGGGGAGAGTGAACTCTTCGCCCTTTTCAAGCGTTACGGGGGCAATGTCTTTTCCGCCGTTCGTGACAAACGTAACCGTAACTTTGTTATTATTGCCGCCGCAAGAACACGCCGACATAAAACAGACGGTACACGCGCTAAGCATGACAAATAAAAAGGCTACTAATGCTTTTACGATTTTACTCTTCATATAAATCTCCGTTTTTTTAATTCATTTAAATTGCCATTGTAATTGTTTCAATAAACAAAAAAGCGCAAGGGAAAAATCTCTCTGCGCTTGTTTTAACGTGATTCATAGG
>ERZ827150.4475-NODE-4475-length-12231-cov-2.889537_pt1 | contig 12231 bp, 9 predicted proteins | sample MGYA00519779_ERZ827150 | MGnify/ENA primary metagenome ERZ827150 (study PRJEB31778, sample SAMEA3449267) | human gut metagenome | biome: human gut; feature: human-associated habitat; material: faeces | place: United Kingdom | collected 2010/2012 ...
GTTGGAAAATGCCTGTCTGCCGGACAATGCCCGTTATTCCTGCCGGAACGGTTATTTCGGCATGGCATTCACCCAATTAGGATTCTGCTGCGTACCGAAACCGGCATTGATCTCACCGGCAGGTATCGGAAATACAAAACTCCGGACATTGAAATTCTTATATTTTCCGTCTGCCACTTCGATCTTCTCACCTGTGCGGCGGGCATCGTACCAACGATGTCCTTCCTCGAACAACTCCCGTTGGCGTTCCTCTGCGATAAAGGCAAGAAGCGCCTCCTTCGTACCGGGAAGGTCATCCTCTGTCCGGATTGCCGGATTGCGTTTCGCCGTATTCAAGAGTTCCTTTCGGGCACCGGATACATCACCCGACTGTGCTGCCGCTTCTGCCATGATAAGGTACATCTCCGATACGCGGAACACCGGAATATTGTTCACCGCATCAGCTCCGGCAATACCGGGAAACTTCATAGGACGTCTCGGATTTTTTCCATCACCGACCAATTGTGCACGGATATCCCCTTTCGCAAACAGACCGACAGCCCGTTTCGTCAATGCGCCACCGTAACTTCCATACAACGTGTTCAGACTGTTTGCTGAAAGATTGTCATCCGAACTCTTGGCTATGGTAAAAATATCCTCGCCCGATATAGCGGTCGACTTCCACATGCCCACGTATGCCTCGTCTTCCACCGGAGCAGCATTCCGCAACTTCAACGCCTCGGCTGCAGCCTCTTTCGCTTTTCCGTATTTGCCCATGTACAGGTTCACCCTTGCCTCTAATGCCTTGACTGCTGCGCCATTAAAATATTTCTGCACATCCCTGCCCACCACATTCGGCGTATTCACCGCTTTTTCAACATCACGCAAAATCCACTCGTACGTGGCTTTCACGGAACTGCGCGACACCTTGGCACGCAACTCTATCGGCTTCTCCTCCACGATAACCAGACCGCCATGTTCATCATTGTCCGTTCCGTAAGGAAGCCCAAAAATATTCACCAGTTGGAAAGCCGAAAATGCACGCAAGGCATAACACTGCGCCATCGCCTTATTGAGAGTCGCCACGTCCGCCTCTCCCAATCCGCCGGCAGCTAGCAACGCTTCTGTCCCGTTGATGCTACGGGTAGCCAGATCTATCACCTTGTAGCCGTATTGCCATACATCCCCCAAAACCCCTTCTGTTTCGGAAAACGTGTAAGTGTTGAGAGTCACGAAATGCCCTGATTTCGCATCTGCCACCGCCATATCGGCAGACATATCGCCAATCGCCACCGCATTGCGGCCCATGAAGCGGTAGCTGCCGAAAGCGTAATAAACTCCGTTGAGGGCATTCTCCACATCGGAAACGGTAGCATAGGCATTCTCTTGCGGGATATTCTGGTACAGGTCCTCGTTAAAATACGAATCACAACCTGCCGCCAACAGCCCCCCTGCCACAATCAAACTATATATTCTTTTCATAATACATTCGATTTAAATGTTTAACTTTAAAAACCAATATTCAGCCCAAACATCACATTGCGCGGCGTAGGGTAATTCCACCACTGAACGCCGTTGGGTGCTATACCGGACGGATCAAAACCGCGGAAATCCTTTGCCACGAACGTATGCAAGTTGTCGGAACTTACATAGATACGGACATTGTTCAGGTGGATACGTTGCACCAGATCCTTCGGCAAGGTATAGCCGAGGGTAATATTGCGGATTTTCAGATAATCGCCTTTCATCAGATAACGGGTAGAGGCGGAGTTTGCACCGGATTTGTCACCAAATACGAAACGTGGCACCAATGCCTCATCACCGGGCTTCTGCCAACGGTTTTCATACACATAGCGCGTCGTGTTCTGCACTCCGGCCGCACCGGTCTGCTCATCATAACGGAGGTTGTCACCGAATATCTTGCTGCCAAGCGAATAATTCAACTGGAAAGAAAAGTCAAAACCGTAAAGATTCAACGAAGAGGTTAAACCGCCCTGGAATTTTGGCGACGCCTTACCGACATATTCCTTGGTAGCCTTATTGTAATTGGTGGTCTTCTCGCGAGAGATCTCCTTTCCGTTTTTGTCCCGGTTCACAATCCACCACATCGGACTGCCCGTATCAGGATCGACCCCTGCCCATTCTTTCATCTTCCAGGTATAAATGTCACGTCCCGGTTCCACTATTGTAATACTCGACTCGATCGGCAAGTCGGTACTCAGTTTCTTAATTTCATTCTTATTCGCGCTTCCCACGAAAGTCAATGTCCAATCCACCTTATCGGTACGCACCGGCGTGACACCAACAGAAAATTCAAAACCCTTGTTCTCCAATTCGCCTACATTGGTGGGAATGGACGACATTCCGCTCGTAAACGACAGAGGAACATTGAACACCATATCTTTAGTCAGGTGACGGTAATAGTCAAACTCTACATTCACCCTACGCTCCCACAATGCGAGATCCACACCGACATTGAACTTGGCGGTCTGCTCCCATTTCAGGTCGGGATTGCCTGCTTGTTGACGGTAGCTTCCCGGCTGGCTGTTATAGTTATACCCGAATCCGTAAAGCCCGCGTGACGCATACCACGAACCGCCCACATCCTGGTTTCCGGAAGTACCGTAGCTTACCCGCAACGTCAGTTCGTCCAGCCAATTGCTTGCCAACTGCATAAAACTTTCTCCCGTCAGGCGATAGCGTGCACCCACGGAATAGAAAGTCGCCCAGCGGTTGTTGGAACCGAAACGGGAGGATCCGTCGGTACGGACGCTTGCCGACAAATAATATTTGTTGGCATAATCATACTGCCCGTTAAAGAAGAAGGACGCAAGAGCCACATTATCCAAAGAAGTGGACGCACTCGAAGGCTTTGCCGCCAACTCGATTTGGCTGAGATATTCCACCGGATAATTGCTTCCTGCCAGATAGGAGGAATTTTCGCGGGTATGCTGCGCTTCCTGCCCCACCATCATATTCACGTGGTGGTCATCGAACGCCTTGACCCAGCTAAGGGTATTTGTGATGCTAAGCAGCGTACGTGTAGTGGTTCCCTGTTCGCCCATACCCCGCATACCCTTGCCTTGTGGCTGCAGGAAAGACCAATAGCCGAATTCTTTTATCGAATATAAATCCAAGCCTCCCCGTGACGTAAACGACCAGGCAGGAGAAAAGCGGATAGTCACATAAGGCGAAAGAATGGCGCGGTAAGTCTTCGCTTCGCTACGGTCACCGTCCTTACTACGTTGGGCCACAGGATTATATTGAGTATTTTCAAAATTCCATTCCCCCAATTTGTTCCTGACAGCAATAAGCGGATTCATCTTACCGTAGGCCAACGTAATCGGATCGCTGAAATAACCTCCGCCCGAGCCCATGTTCATGATCGAATAAGAGAACGAACTGTTCAAACCGTACTTCACCACCTTGCCCGGCTCCTGTTCAAGATTGAAACGTCCGGAAAAACGTTCCAGGTCCTTGCCGATAATGATAGCCTCATTCTTAAAGTAGTTGAACGAAAGGAAGTACTTCGCAGCGTTTTCCGAAACGCCACCGGAAGAAATGTCTAGATTATAGTCCTGGATCTTGCCAACGCGGGTAACCTCGTCCATCCAGTCCGTATTGGCCCCCTCACCCGGCTTCAAACCGAACGTGTCATACAAATCAGCTAAAGCAGCATCTTTGTTCTCATAATCGTCCGGATAAGCAGCCAACAAGCCGTCTACCATCAGATTTTCATATTGCTCCTGGTTCAGCAGGCGGTAGCGGCTTGTATAATTGGGCATCATTTCCAAACCGAACTTAGCCGTCAGATTGACTTTCAATTTACCGCGCACACCTTGCTTCGTAGTGATGACAATCACACCGTTTGCCGCCCTGGCTCCATAAATGGAAGTCGCCGTGGCATCCTTCAGTACGGTTATACTCACGATGTCTGCGGAATTCAGTGTAGCCAACGGAGACACCGACGCACCTTCGCGCGAGCGTATACCCATAGTACTGCTCTCGATAGGTATACCATCAATCACATACAAAGGTTGCGTACCGGAATTATAGGAATTGCGCCCGCGGATAAAAATGGTCGATGGCGCACCCGGCTGTCCGGATGCCGTATTGAGCTGGACTCCGGAAACGGCACCCTCAAGTGCCTTTACAGGATTTGCATCGGTTTTTTTTGAAATATTGTCAGCTCCCAAAACCGCAGCCGAACCGGTAAACGACCCTTTGGTTGTCGTCCCGTAACCCGTCACAACCACTTCGTCAATACCGATCGATGCCAAACGCATGTTGACATTGACCACAGAACGGTTGTTTACCGGTATCTCCTGTGTCTGCATACCGATAAAGGTAAACACCAAAACAGCCTTTCCATCTATCCGAATGGAATATTTTCCCATCGCATCCGTAGCCGTTCCCAGGTGGGTACCCTTAATTACGACAGATACCCCGGGTAACGGCGAACCGTCGTCCGCATCGGTGACAACACCCGTAATGGTCTTCTCCTGTGCCATTCCCACCTGTACGATACCGACAAGCAAGACAAGCAGTAAATAAAGTTTGTTTCTCATAAATATAAGTTTTAATAAAATACTGCGATTCCCCTCCCCTGACAGAAGTAAAATCAATCTTTTCAAATAGAGACAATCGTCAAACTACTACTTATATCTGCTTGTTTTTCCTCCTAAAATCCAAGTCAACCAATTTAAACGTTCGTTTTTATTGGAAAAAAGAGTAAACTTTAATTCTATCTTTTTCAACTCTCCGTTCTCCGTTCTCCGTTTTCCGTTCTCCGCTTCTCCAAATTTATCGAACGTTTTTATTGGTCAGATATTTTTGCTCCGTTTTTTCAGGAATTGCTCCGGTACAATATTAAAGAATATTTTTTATAATACAATAGTTATTTAAGAAAATTTTTAGACTTCCCTTGAAGCAGAAATACCAAATACCAGATATTTTATACACAAGTCCCAAACATACAATACATTAAAAACAATGTATAAAATTTAATAAATATAACATTTTGCCAGATGCAACGATACAAATAGCGATATTTTTCCTTATTCATTTCCGTAAATTTGGAAAACGGAGAATTGTATTTAGAGCCTTATGAAGAACTTATAGTCCGACACTCCATGCAATTGTGCTCTAAAACGCTTGAGTTTGGAATTGAGTGATTCCGCCGCTGCATTAGTAGAGCGATTGTCGAAGTAATTCAAGATGTGCTCCTCTCTATACATAATCAAATCTCTTGCAGACTTAAGCTCTCTTAGAGTGCACTCTGCAACCTTCTTGTACCAACAGTGAAGTTTATCGCTGGCCACCTCCTTCGTCACTTTAGAGCGGAACACGGACCGCAGTGAGTCCGTCAGGTCATAGGCCTCCTTGATTTTAGGGCACAGTTCAAATAGCAACGCGGCACGTTCCTTCTGTTTGTCGCTCCACTTGTCCCTACTCATTGAGAGCAGATGCTTGCTGCTTGTTATGAGTTCTACCTTTGTCTCGCCGTTTGACTACTCATATATTTATATTATTTTTTTATAATATTTCTCTTGCTATCCAAGCACAGGCTTCTGCATCCGCCAATGCGTGGTGATGATTTTCCAACTGATAGCCGCAGGTAGCGGCTACGGTGTGCAGTTGATGGTTCTCCAACTCAGGGAAGGCTTGCCGAGAAGCACAAAGCGTATCATAGAACTCATAATCGGGATAGTCCATTTGATAGACACGAAAGACTGCTTTTAGGCAACTTTCATCAAAGGGCTTGTTATGCGCTACCAATGGCAGTCCCTTAATCAGAGGCTCTATTTGTTTCCAGACTTCGGGAAATATTGGGGCATCAGTTGTATCATTGCTGCACAAGCCATGTACCTGACTGCACCAATAATTATAGTATTCTGGTTCTGGCTTGATGAGAGAGTAAAATGTATCTACAATCTCTTCACCACGTACTATCACGATGCCTATCGAACAAACAGATGAACGCTCGTTGTTGGCAGTTTCAAAGTCTATTGCTGCAAAATTCTGCATAGCCGTTAATTTATTGATTATCTTTGTTTATCAAGTTTACAACCACTTTCACCATTACATCTTTTTCCTCGGTACGGCTCTCTGCTATCATCAAAGTTAATGCGACAAGTGTGTTGTCAGCAATGCGTTTTCCGCCATTAGGTGAATAGAGTATGCCGTTTCTGTCTAAAAACCAAAGGAAGAGCATTGCTGCAATTCGCTTGTTTCCATCACTGAAGGAGTGATTCTTCACCACAAGATATAACAGCATAGCAGCTTTTTCCTCTACGGAAGGATAGAGTTCCACACCATCGAAGGTCTGGTAAATCTGCCCAACACTGCTTTTGAAGGAATCGTCTTTTTCATTGGCAAACCATTTGCTGCCGCCAAACTTGTTCTTCAGTTCGTTAATGGCTTGCATGGCTCCTTCGTAAGTAGCATGGAATTTTTCTTCATTTGTGGTTCGCTCTATAGATAACTCTTGATAATCATATTTGTCCAATGTGTCAAGGGCGTATGTATAATCAGAAATCACTTCAACCAGATTGACAGCATCCTCTGACGATAATGTTTCTTGTGCCCTAATTGTTCTGCTTAATACGGCAACCAGTTGTTTTAATTCGGTATAGTGTCGCTCTGATATGGATTTGTTTACGGCATAACCTTTCACCAAATATTCTTTTAACACCTTATTTGCCCAACGGCGAAAATCGACTCCATTTTTGGACTTTACGCGATAGCCGACTGATATAATTACATCCAGGTTGTAGAAATTCACATCATGAGTCTGACTTTTAGCTTCCATTGCACCATGTTGAGTGGTTGTCGCAAATTTTGCGACAACCACTTCTCCTGCCAGTTCTTCACGAATTGCATTATTGATGTGTTTACGGATGGTTTTTGAATCCCTTCCAAACAATTCTGCCATTTGGTTGGCATTTAACCATACCGTGTCTTTGTCTATCTCAACGCTCAATTGTGTTTCTCCATCAGCAGAACGATAGATTGCGACTTTATTGTTGTGGCGATATTCCTTTTCCATGATAATTTGTAATTAAGCAGTAAAGTCTTTCATAAAATAACCGAATTTTCATGTAAAACAGAGATGATGGATTTCAATTCTTTTATGATGCCATCGGATATGTCTGCAACATTTGTTCCAAACGAACGTAACTAAAAGTTTACTCTTTTATTTATAGAAATTCCGCACGAACATGCCTTTCACCGGTCTTTTCAATATCAAAGCTGCAAAAACGGCATGAATGAAACCTATTCCATAGGCAAATAACTGAATAAAAGCAGCCACAATCGACAAAAACGCGACCTTTATCCTTTTATTCAACCGCCAAGAATCGATAAAAAAGACAAATATTAATAAGAGCAAAGGAAGCAGGCAATACCAAGAAAAAAATATCCCTCCCAACAAGCACAACAAACAACCGATAACAAAACAAGCCGGCAGGAAATGCACCAATTTCAAAGAATGGGGGTGTAAAAGGTACAGATTGATCCGGGCCATACCCGAATTATACACCTGCTTGAAAAACTTTCGGAAAGAGGTGCGGCGTTTATGAAAAACATAGGCCTCGGGCAACAGACAGGTTTTAAATCCGGCAGCCATGATGCGGATACTCATATCGATATCCTCCCCAAAACGCAGACCGGAGAATCCCCCGGTAGCTTTCAGCACCTCCTGGGAAAAACCCATGTTAAAACTCCGGGGATGAAATTTTTCCATCGACTGTTTTTGTCCCCGTATCCCTCCCGTAGTAAAAAAGGAGGTCATCGAATAATTAATGGCTTTTTGTATATTCGTAAAAGAATCGTGTGCCCGGTCGGGTCCTCCGAAAGCATCTACACCGGCCTCCTGGCAAGCTTGCCGTACCACCTGAGTATATTGCCGGGGAATAATACAATCCGAATCGAGAAAGACCACATATTTCCCTTCGGCTCTTTCGGCACCATAATTCCGGCTCAGGCCAGGTCCGCTATTTTCTTTAAAAAAATACTTGATATCGATAGCAGACTTATACTGCTCCACGATCCGGTCACAACGTACTGTCGAACCATCTTCGACAATAATGATTTCAAAATCACGGTTATCCTGAGCTGCCAGACTTTCCAACAATTCCTGAACCTCTTGCGGACGATTATATACGGGTACGATCAATGACAAATAAGGCATAAATCCAATTCCTAATTTTTCCAAAGGTAAAGAATATTTTTTCATTTGGAAAATCAGGATTGTAAAGACAAAGAAATATGATATGTATTATTATTATTTTAACTTTGCTACGTCAATATAGAATCGACCCAATGTCTGAATTGAAAAAAGTTTTAATTGTTACTTATTATTGGCCACCAGCTGGAGGACCGGCTATACAGAGGACTCTGAAATTCGTAAAATACATGAGGTTTTTCGGTTGGGAACCTGTTATATTAACTGTTGAAAACGGGGAATATCCGGCTATCGATCCTTCACTGATCCAAGAAATTCCGGATAACATACAGGTATATAAAACAAAAGCTTTCCAACCCTTCCAACTTTACCGGATGTTAACCGGTAAAAAAGGAAATACACATAATAATGCCAATGTTTTCGGCCAAAAGGATAAAACTTTCATTGAACGTTTAGCCAAATGGATACGCCTGAATTTATTCATTCCCGATGCCCGGATCGGATGGTATGCCTATGCAGTTAAAGCAGCAAAAAAAATCATCGAACAAGAGCACATCGATTTGATTTATTCTTCTTCTCCTCCACACAGTTTACAGCTTATAGCACAAAAAATAGCTAAACAGAATAAGATTAAATGGGTTGCAGATTTCAGGGATCCCTGGTCTGAATTGGTTCATTATCAATCTTACAAACGTACCTGGTTGACAAGAAAAATCGACAGTCATTTTGAAAAATCGGTTTTCCGTTCTGCCGACCGACTTATCGCTGCGGCCAACGACTACGCGACATGTATCAAAACACATGTCGACCGGAAAATCGAAGTCATCTATAACGGTTATGATCCGAGTGATTTCCCAAAGCCAAAGTCCAGGAACACAGAGGATTTCCTGATCACTTACACGGGGGAACTATCCGAGGACAGAATACCCCATGCTTTATTACGTGCTCTCAGCCGCTTAGAAGATTCCAATATAAAATTACAATTTATCGGGAATACATGCCCGGAATTGAAACAGGAAATACAGCAGCTGAACCTGGGCAACAAAGTGATACTCAAACCTTATATGCCTCATATTGCTTCTATTGCAGAATTGCAACAATCCGATCTTTTGTTATTAGTGATCAATCAGGTCGCTAATGGCAAAGGTATTGTCCCCGGTAAAATTTTTGAATATTTAGGAACCCGTAAACCGATTCTTTGCTTAGGGGATCCCACAGGAGAAGCCGGTGAAATTATCAAAACCACGAATTCCGGGTTTTGTATCGCTCACCACAATGAAGAAGAAATTTTCACTTTATTGTCACGTCTTTCCTCAGGTGTTTTACCTGGCTTGAGCTTTCAAACCGAGCAATTCGAACGAAAAAATGAAACCGGACAATTATGTGATATTTTCAATACGTTAGTAAATAAGCCATCCTGAACATATTTTTCATCAATAGAGTAATCGAACAAAAATAGAAATTATGCAGAAGTCAGTATTGTTTATGGGTCTAGGATATATCGGTCTCCCGACAGCAGCACTCGTCGCCGATGCAGGCCTACAAGTGACCGGAGTCGATATCAATGAAAATGTGGTCAATAATATCAATAACTGTGACATCAGCAATCAGGAGCCAGGTTTACAGGAAATTGTAGAGAAAAATATCCGGAACGGCCGTTTAAAAGCTTCTCTCACTCCCAGTCCGAGTGATGTGTTTCTGATCGTAGTTCCGACCCCGTTCAATGAACATCATCAGCCTGACATATCCTATGTCACTGCCGCAACACGTCAGATTATCCCCTACTTAAAGAAAGGAGACCTATATATTCTCGAATCGACCTCTCCCGTCGGTACCACTCAAAAAATGGCACAACTGATTTTCAGTGAACGTCCGGAGTTAGAAGATCAGATCTTTATCGCCTATTGTCCGGAACGCATTCTGCCCGGCAACGCTCTGTACGAACTCAAACACAATGACCGGGTCATCGGTGGTTATACGCCGGAATCGACCCGAGAGGCTATGGCGTTCTATTCCCATTTTGTCAGCGGCTCCTTACATTCCACTAATTCCCCTACAGCAGAAATGTGTAAGTTAGTGGAAAATTCCTCCCGGGATGTACAGATTGCTTTTGCAAACGAGCTCTCTATTATATGCGACAAAGCAGGGATTAATGTATGGGAATTGATCCAACTGGCCAACAAACATCCTCGTGTCAATATTCTTCAACCTGGCGCCGGAGTAGGTGGTCACTGTATTGCAGTCGATCCTTATTTCATCACCTCCGATTTTCCTTTAGAGTCGCAATTGATCGGAAAAGCCCGGGAAATTAATAATTACAAAGCATTCTGGTGCGCCGAAAAAATCGAAAACGCCATCCTCCGCTTCTTCCTTGAGCATCATCGTAAACCAGTAGTAGCTCTGATGGGACTTTCTTTTAAGCCTGATATCGACGACTTGCGCGAATCACCAGCCAAATACATCACCTCGAAAGTTCTCCAACGTTCAGCCGATACCGACATCCTAATCGTCGAACCCAACGTTCACGAACATCCAGTCTTCAAACTGACCGACTACAAATCCGCCTACACCCGCGCCGACATCGTCGCCTTCCTCGTCTCCCACAAAGAATTCAAAACATTACCTCACAACGAAGAAAAAGTGATATTGGATTTTTGCGGGGTGTTTAAGAAATTATAGAATAAAAAGTATGTCTCACAATACGAACAAACGGATAGCTCAAAATACATTATTCTTATATTTCAGGACACTAGTCATCCTATTAGTATCACTTTACACATCCAGAGTCGTTTTAAATGTTTTGGGAATTGATGATTATGGCATATACAACGTAGTAGGTGGCATTGTATTAATGTTCCAGTTTCTAAATGTGGGAATGATTGATGTTTCTCAACGGTTTCTCACCTACGAATTAGGGAAAAATGATGGACAACAACTGCAAAAAGTTTTTTCCACATCTCTTATCATTCACCTGATTATTATTTTTTTCCTACTTATATTAGCAGAAACAGTAGGTCTATGGTTTCTCAATCATAAAATGAATATACCAACTTCAAGAATAATTGCTGCAAATTGGGTGTTCCAATTCTCAATCCTGACATTCATTATTAAAATATTCAGCGTTCCCTATAATGCCAGTATAGTAGCCCATGAACATATGAAAGTATATGCCTATGTAAGTATACTTGAAGTTATATTACAATTAGCGATTGTTTTTTTGTTGAAGGGCTCAGCGTCAGATAAACTAATTTTATATGCAATCTTAATGTCTTTCGTCACTTTATTGATAAGCATCATGTATACTTTATATTGCAAAAAGTATTTTAAAGAATGTAAGTTTCGAAATGACATAGATAAACAATTACTACATAAAATGTTAAGCTTTGCCGGATGGAGCTTTTTAGGTAACATCGGATATTCACTCAAAATGCAAGGAATAAATATACTAATCAATCTATTTTTCGGACCTGCAGTAAACGCAGCACGTGGTGTAGCCTATCAAGTAAATGCCGGAATTTATAATTTTGTATCAAACTTCCAAATTGCAATGAAACCGCAAATAACTAAACGATATGCAATGGGAGATACAAATTCAATGATGGTATTAGTACATAATAGTTCCCGTTATTCATTTTTCCTCTTACTATATTTAACATTACCTGTACTTATCAAAACTCCTTATATATTACATCTTTGGCTAGGTATTGTACCTGAATATACTGTCATGTTTTTACGATTGGTATTGATTGTAACTTTAATAAACAGTATAACTGGACCTGTAGCCACTGCTATACAAGCAAAAGGAAAAATAAAACTATTTCAAACCATAATTTCTGGATATACCAATATCCTATATTGTATTAAAATCCGGATATCCACCTTATACAGTCATGTATATATCTATCCTAACAGAACTCATTGCTTTAATAGCACGAATATGGATACTTAATGCATTAATACCTATGCATATTTCCAACTTCATCATAGAAGTGATTGGTCGAAGTCTCTTAGTCTTCATACTTGCAGCTATTATTCCGACAGGGCTGTCCCAATATATTCCTGACACA
>ERZ827150.4477-NODE-4477-length-12228-cov-5.313399_pt1 | contig 12228 bp, 12 predicted proteins | sample MGYA00519779_ERZ827150 | MGnify/ENA primary metagenome ERZ827150 (study PRJEB31778, sample SAMEA3449267) | human gut metagenome | biome: human gut; feature: human-associated habitat; material: faeces | place: United Kingdom | collected 2010/2012 ...
ACCAGACCGGCGAGCCGTGGCACCCGTCGTGCCACGGCGGTAAAACCCCGGCCAAGCCGCATGTTCCCTATGCCCCTGCGCGCCTATGGCGCGCAGCCCGGGGTGCAGGGGCACTGCCCCTGCTCACCATTTGTTGCGGACTTTTTCGGCGAAGCCGAGGAGGTGGGAAAGGTGGAGGGGCGTATCGCCGAAGCGAACGTCGCCGTCAAAGTAGCCGAAGACCTGATGCTGGTCGCTTTCGATGACGAGGGCGCTGGTCAGGCTGGCCCGGTCCAGGGCAGGGGTGAAGGTCAGGTTCAGACGGCCTTCATTGTCCGCGACCGTCCATGGCTTCAGAAAATCGTCCCTGCCGTCCGGGGTCTGCGGAATGAAAAACTCCACCTTGTCCAGCTTGAAGGCCCTGCCGCCGTAGAAGAGCATGTTCTCGTTGGCGGCGCTGACGTCGCCGAAGCCGTAGCCCAGATTGAAGCCGAAGGGCACGCCGTCCAGACGGGCGCTCAGGCTGCTCCAGTACCAGGTGTTTTTGTACGTCCATACGCCCCGGCCCCAGTCCAGCACCGCCATGGAATCTTCCTTGCGGAAGGGATAGACCCGTCCGTCAAAGACGACCTCGCCCTCGGCGGAGAGGCAGTTGATCTTCTGATTGTAGTAGAAGTGCCGGGGCTTGCCCGCAAAGGGCGTGGCGATCACCATGGAATCCTCCGGCTCGTCCGTCAGCACCAGATGGGCCTTCAGGGACTTGCCGGGCTGAAAATTGCCCATCTGCGCGTCCAGCACCCGGACGCGGCCGTCGTTTTGAAAGCGGAGGAAGTAATCCCTGCCGCTGACGCAAACGTCCCCCCTGGCGCTGGTGGAGGGCAGGCCGGTCTTGCCCATGGGGAAGGCCCGCATGATGCTGCGGGTATGCTGCCAGCCTGCGTCTACGTCCAGCAGGGAAATGCTGTCCAGCCCCATGTAGCTGTTGTCTGCAATGGTCAGCGCCAGCACTTTGCTGCCGGAGGTCACGCAATAGTAGTCCCATTCCTTGATGCGCAGCGCTCCCGCCCGGATGGCGCTCCGGTCGTAGACGCGGCTCAGACGGGTCTGGTAGCCTTTTTCAATCAGTTGGCCCTGAGCGTCCAAAAGCGGGCCGTCGGTCATGCGAAACTGGTTGGACATAAGCGCCTCCTTCCGGGCGGAAAGCCCTCGACTGCTTATTCCGCGGTGAAGCGGAAGATGGTGAAGGTGTCGTACTTGTCCTGAGGACGCAGCACGTAGCTTTCGAAATGGGGCTGATGGATCGCGTCGGGATAGTGCTGGGTCTCCAGGCACACGCCTGCGTAGGGGCCGTAGTGAACGCCGCCCTTGCCGGTGTGGTCAAGCCCCTGGCCGGTGTAGCACTGCACACCGGGCTGGTCGGTGATCACGTCCATGCGCCGGCCGGTCTTGGGGGAGCGCAGGGTGGCGATCAGCTTGGTCTCCCGGTCCCGGCCCGCGCAGTAGTTGAAGTCCACTCCGCCCGCGTCCCGCATGACGGGATCCACGGGGGTCCTGGCCAGCACGTCGCCCAGCCGGATTTCCTCGGTGAAGTCGTAGGCCAGCCCCTTCTGGGGCAGCAGCCGCCCGGTGGGGATCAGCGCCGGGTCGGCCTCGGTGACGCAGTCGGCGTTGATCTGCAGGGTCAGGTTCTCCACCGTGCCCGCGTCGTGACCGTCCAGATTGAAATAGGCGTGGTTGGTCATGTTGCACAGGGTGGGCTTGTCGGTGACGGCCATGTAGTGGATGCCCAGCTCGCAGGCGTCGTTCCAGGTGTAGTCCACGGTCACGTCCAGCTTGCCGGGGAAGCCCTGATCGCCGTCGGGGCTGGTCAGGGTCAGCCGCAGGGTATCGCTGTCCTTGCCTTCGATGGGTTCGACCTTCCACATCCGCTGGCTGAAGCCCTCCGGGCCGCCGTGCAGGTTGTTTTCGCCGTCGTTCTTGCCCAGCACGTAGTGGCGGCCTTCCAGATCGAACGCCGCGCCGCCGATGCGGTTGCCCACCCGACCGATGAGCGCGCCCATGCAGCCGCCCTTGCCGTCGTAGGTATCCACCACGTCGAAGCCCAGATTCACATCGGCCAGCTTTCCGTCCCGGTCGGGCACCACGATGCTGGTCACAATGCCGCCAAAGTCAATGACGCTGACGCTGGCACCCTTGTGATTGGTAAGCGTATATTGGGTCACTTCCTCGCCGCGGGCGGTTTTGTCAAAATATTTCCGGGAGATACTCATGAGAAATGTCCTCCTTCCGAATGGAACCCTGTTGGGTTTCTGCCGTCCGCCACTTCCGTAGGAATGACGGACAGGCAGGTTCTTTCCTTATTGTAGTCCATGGAGCGGGATGGGTCAAGGGCGGGCTTTTTCTTCCGGCAAAAGCCGGCAGGCCAGCGCGGTGAGCCGGTCTCCGGCCCGCTGGCAGAGCCGGTCGACCCGGCAGAGGGCGAAAAGCCGAACGCGCAGCCATTCCAGCGCCGCCGATCCGGCGAAGACTACCAGCCATACGCTAAACAGCGCCGGGAGGATCAGCAGGGTGGGCAGACTGCTGAATCCGGTCAGCCGCAGGACGATGAACACCCGGCGGAAAACAGGCTGATCGTGGATCAGATACACGCCCAGCGTCAGCGGCGCGGCCCAGCGGACGAAGCGTTCCAGACGGCCCGACGGATGCAGACGCAGGAACCACCGAAACAGCGCCAGCGAAGCCAGAAGCATCAACGGGCTGTTGTAGTGCAGCAGTTGATCGCCGTCCATAAGCGGCGTAATGCCCCGGGCCTTGAGCAGCAGCGCGGCGATCTGCCATCCGCCCGCGATTCCCACGCAGAGGAAGAAGCACAGCAGCGGCTTCCAGTTGGAACGGGCGGGCGAACCATACCGCCGCAGCCAGGCGCCCAGCAGGTACAGGACGCACAGCCAGCCCACGTGATACCCGCCACTCAGACTCAGTGATTCCGCCGCGGAGGGCGTCAGGGTGAACAGGACGGCGCAGCCCAGCAGCGTCAACGTCAGCTGACGGCGGGAAAGCCGCTCCACGGCAGCGTGCATGGCGGGGGACAGCACATACAGGCCGAAATAGGCCGTCAGATACCAGTACTCCTGGGAGCCGATCGGCAAAAGAGCCGTGCGCCAGTCCGCCGCCGTGACCGGGGTCAGCGGCGACAAAAGCGCCGTCAGCACCACGCCGGTAAACCATGCCTGCACCCAAAGCCCTACCAGTCGCGCCGGACGAAACCGTCCGCTGCTGCCGTAGCCGGAGATCAGCCCGTACAGGTTGACCGCGCAGTAAGCGAAGGCGTTCAGCAGGCGCATGGCCGCATCCGTGGGCCCGGGGCTGGGAAAGACAGCCAGCAGCCCGCCGTGGGCCAGCAAATGGTGCAGCACGATCATGCCGGTGGCCACGATTCGCAGCAGCTCGATCCCCATATGGCGCGGGGCTTTTTCCATGGAAGGATTTGAAGCGTTCATAAGTGTACTCCATTTTCTTTGGTCGGGATGGTTTCATTATACGGCCTTTTGCCGCCGCGTCAACCGGGGGAAAAGCGACAGGCCCTCCCGCAGGGGAGGGCCTGTGCAATCAAGAAGCGTTGAGAGCGGAGACGACGGGCGGCGCTTAACGTTCCAGATAGGCCAGCAGCAGCTTTTTGCCGCCATCCACGTCCCGCAGATCGATGACCTCGCAGGCGCTGTGGACGTTGCGGCAGGGGATGGACAGGGTGCAGACACGAACGCCGCCGCGGGTCAGCTGCATGGCTCCCGCGTCAGTGCCGCCGAAGGGGAGCACTTCCCGCTGAGTGGGCACGCCCGCTTTTTCACCGGCAACCAGCAGCTCCCGAACCAGCTCCGGGTTGGAAATGCTGCCCCGATCCATGATTTTGACGCAGATGCCCTCGCCCAGCTTCACGGCGGGCAGCTTGTCCTCGGGCGTGTCGCCGTTGGCGGTCACGTCCAGCGCAATGCCCACGTCCGGCTCCACGCCGTAGGCGGCTGTCTTTGCGCCGCGGAGTCCCAGTTCCTCCTGGGTGGAGAACACGGCGATGACCGTGTCCTTCACAGAGGGCAGATCGCTGAGCAGGCTGACCAGCAGCGCGCAGGCCACCCGGTCGTCCATGGCGGGGGCGGAGACCCGATGCTGCCCCAGCCGGAAACAGTCGTTGGCGTAAACGGCCACGTCGCCCACCTGCACCATGGACAGGGCTTCCTCTGCGTCCTTCGCGCCGATGTCGATGTAGAAATGCTTCATGGCGACCGTCTCGCCCTCCTTCAGGGGCTGACGCACCAGCACACCCTGTACGCCGTTTTCAAAGCTGACGTGCCGGGTCTGGCTGACGGCGGGATTGATGCCGCCTACGGGAGCCACCCGCAGGAAGCCTTCTTTTTCCACAGCGGCCACGATAAAGCCGATGTGATCCATATGAGCGGAGAGCATGATGCGTTTCCCGTTGGGGTCGGTGCCGTTTTTGACGCAGATCAGATTGCCCATGTTGTCCCGGCGGACGCTGTCCACATGGCTGCGAACCAGTTCTTCGATGACGTCGGCGACGGGCGTTTCCCGGCCGGAAGCGCCGTAGGCGGAGGTCAGAGTTTTCAGAAGTTCATACATGGCTTGATTCCCCCGATCGATTTGTTTCAGTATAAGTCAGCGGGTCAGATAGGCTTTCGCCAGCAGGTATTGGGCTTCCACGTCCTCCAGACAAAGCACGGTGGACGGAGAGTGGATGTAGCGGCAGGGAACGCTGAGAACGCAGACCTTGGCGCCGCAGCCCGTCCGCTGAATGGGGCCGCTGTCGTTGCCGCCCGCCACGGCCATTTTCACCTGATGAGCAATGCCGCTGCCCTCGGCCAGACGCAGCAACTCCGCAAACAGTTCCGGCTGCGCTATGGAGGCTTTGTCCATAAAGCTGACGGCCACGCCCTTGCCCAGCCGGCAGACCTTCCGGGTCTCGTCCTGCTCGCCCGCGTCGTTGGCGGTGGTGCCCTCCAGAATCAGAGCCACGTCGGGCTGAATGCGGAAGGCCGCGCCGTAAGCGCCACGGCTGCCTACTTCTTCCTGACAGGTGAAGGCGAACCACGTATCGCAGGTCACGTCGGCATGAAGGAGCCGCAGCAGGTTGTAGCAGCCCACCCGGTCGTCGCCCGCCTTGCACAAAAGGCATCCGTCGCCGATGGGGGTGGAGGGGGTGGCAAAGGTGATGGGCGTTCCCTCCGGGGCCTTGGCCAGCGCTTCGTCTTTGTCTTTCGCGCCGATGTCCACATAAAGGTTTTCAATGGGCAGCACGTTTTTACGGTCGGCGGCGCTCTGCAGGTGGATCGCCATCGCGCCGATCACGCCGTTCAGAGCCTCCTGCGCGGGCTTTCCGTCCCGGACGGGCACGTCGTAGCCCACCTTGACCCGCTTGCTCACCAGCACCCGCGGGTCGACTCCGCCGATATTCCGCACCTGCAGAAGCCCGTCGTCCGCAGCGTTGATGACCATCAGGCCCACCTCGTCCATGTGGGCGGCCACCATCACCCGCGGCGCGTCCGCTTTTCTGCAGGCCTTGTGGGCGATCACGTTACCCGTTCGGTCGATCTTCACATTTTCCTCGCCCAGTACTTCCGCACATTCCCGAAAAATGGCCATGCGCACCAGCTCTTCCCGGCCGCTGATGCCCTGCATTTCACAAAGCCTGCTCAGTTCCATAAGCCATCCTCCCATTTCTCGTCAATGCCCGCCACAAACAGCGCCAGCAGACGGCCGCATTCGGACAGGGTGTTCATGTCCAACAGCTCCACGCTGGTGTGCATATACTTCACCGGCAGACTGAGCAGCACGCAGGGAACGCCCGCCCGGGCAATCTGCACGTCGTCCGCGTCGGTGCCGGTACTGCGCTCCGTATGCTCACAGTTGAGGGTGACGCCGTTTTCCTTGGCCGTCTGCTTCAGCCGTTCCAGCAGCCGGTGCTGCACATAGGGGCCGTAAGCGGTGGCAGGCGCGTCCAGCGGGCAGGTGGTATCCGGCGGACACTGGGGCGTGGGAGCGAAGGTCACGTCCAGCACCACGGCCAGATCGGGGTCTACGGTATAGGAAGCTACCGCCGCGCCCCGGCCGCCGACTTCCTCCTGACTGGAAGCCACAAAGTAAATATCGCACATATGCTGCATTTTCTGGAGCCGTTCCGCGGCCAGCAGAAGGCATCCCACGCAGGAGCGGTCGTCCATGGTCTTGGCGGCGGCACGGTGGTTCAGCAGCTTGACGGCGGGGCCCTGCAGGGTAATGAGGTCGCCGACATTGACCAACTTTTTCACTTTTTCCGGGGCCATGCACAGGTCGACGAACAGTTCCTCCCGGGTATAGGCCTTCGTTCGATCCTCGGCGCTCATCAGGTGGGGCGGCAGCGCGCCCACCACGCCGTTCAGCTTTCGCGTTTCCCCCTCGCCGGTGGCGTGAACCGTCACCGTGGAGGCGGGCAGGATGCGGGGATCCACGCCGCCGACGGAGCCCATGCGCAGGGTGCCGTCCGGCAGAATGTCGGACACCATCAGGGCAATCTCGTCCTGATGGGCGCAGAGCATCACCCGGGGAGCGGGGGAGCCGTCAGGCGTGGGCAAAGTGGCCTTTTTGACGGCGATAACGTTGTACAGCGCGTCGATGGTCACGCTGTCGCACAGGGGGCGGAAGCGCTCGCTCAGCCACTGGGCCACGGAAGCCTCGTGGCCGCTGGGCCCGTGCTGAGCCGCCATGCCTTCCAGATATGCAAAGATGTCCATAGATCGTTCAGCCTTTCTTTTGTTGTTGAGGAAAACAGCCCTATTGGCCGTTCCATTATACTGGTTTCTTCTCCCGGATGCAACCAGAGCGGCAACTGTGCTATAATACCTCCGTGGAACGAAAGAAGCGAAAGGAAGACCGAAGCCATGAACAAGATGCTGACCACGCTGTGCTATCTGGAAAAGGACGGGCGCTACCTGATGCTGCACCGCACCAAAAAGAAAAACGACATGAACCACGACAAGTACATCGGCGTGGGCGGCCATCTGGAACAGGGCGAATCCCCGGAGGAATGCATCCTGCGGGAAGTTCGGGAGGAGACGGGCTATACGCTGACCCGCTTTCGGCTGCGGGGCGTGATCACCTTCGTCATTGACGATCTGGACGAATATACCTTTTTGTATACCGCCGACGGCTTTGAAGGCCAGCCCATCCCCTGCACGGAGGGCGACCTCCAATGGATCGAAAAGGAGAAGATCGGCAGCCTTCCCCTGTGGGAGGGGGACAAGCTTTTCTTCCGGCTGCTGGAGGAGCGGCAGGACGTATTCTCGTTGAAATTGACCTACATCCACGACGCGCTGACAGCCGCCGCCGTGGACGGGCGGGAAATTTCATTGGAAAAATAAAAACACCGGCGCGGGAGAGAATATCTTTCGCGCCGGTGTTGCTTTTTACCACAGCAGCCGGTCGGGGTCGCCCTTGTGATCGACGGACTCCGCCAGATTGTTGGCGTGGTCGGCGATGCGTTCCAGATTGTTGAGCATATCCAGATAGAGCATTCCGTTTTTCGGCGTACATTTTTTGTTTTTCACCCGATCCACGTGGTGAGCGGCCAGCGTTTCGCACAGCTCGTCCACGTGGCTTTCCCGGTCGAAGACTTCGTTCAGATCCTCCGGGTCGTCCAGCTGCTTGTCCACGATGCGGACGCTCTTTTCCAGCATTTCCGTCACAATGCCGGACAGGTTCTCGATCTCATGCTCGGCCTTGGCGGAGAAGCGGCTCTTTTCCTTGCGTCGGGCCGCGCCGATCTCCATGATGTTGGTGGCGTGGTCGCCAATGCGTTCCAGATCGTTGACCACGTGGAACAGGGAACCGGTCAGGTGCACGTCGCCGGTGCTGAGCTGCAGGCCCTTGACCTCGATCAGCTCCCGGGTGATCTCCTCGTTGAGGAAGTCGATGACTTCCTCCCGGTTGTCAAACTCCGACGGATCCATGGATTTGGGGGAGAAGAAGTAGTCCATGGCAAAGTGATAGTTGGTCATGACGATGTCCGCCATGCGCATGACTTCCTTGAACAGCTGCTCCACCGCCACGGGCGGGGTGGACAGAAGACGGCTGTCGAAATATTTGAGCCGCATAGGTTCCTGAGGCTTGTCCTCGCCGCGTACCAGAAGGTACGCCAGCTTTTCCAGTACGCCGCTCAGGGGCAGAAGCAGCAGCGTCGTGACCAGATTGAAGCCCACATGGGCGATGGCAATCTGCAGACGGATATTGTCCCCGGCAAACAGGGCGATCCAGTCCGCCAGCGGCAGGAACGCCGCGAGGATCAGGAAGATCACCGTGCCGATGACGTTGAACAAAAGATGCACCACGGCGGCCCGCTTGGCGGTGCGGTTGGTGCCAACGGCGGCCAGCAGGCAGGTGACGCAGGTGCCGATATTCTGGCCGAACAGGATGAACAGCGAGGTATTCAGACCGACGGCGCCCGCCGCAGCCAGCGATTGCAGAATACCGATGCTGGCCGCGCTGCTTTGCAGAAGGGCCGTCACCAGCGCACCCACCAGCACGCCCACCACCGGGTTGGCGGCGTAGACCATCATATCCTGAAAGCCCTTCCAGTCCCGCAGAGGCTCCATGGCGGAGGACATCATGTCCATGCCGAGGAACAGCATTCCCAGACCCATGGCGATCTGCCCGCCCAGCTTGACGGAGGGACGGTTGCCCGCCAACTGCAGCACCGCGCCGATGGCGGTGAAGATAATGGCGAAGTCGATCTCCACCGACAGCATCAGCGAGGTAATGGTGGTGCCGATGTTCGCGCCCATGATGACGCCGATGGCCTGACTTAATTGCAAAAGACCCGCGTTCACAAAGCCGACCACCATGACGGTGGTTGCGCTGCTGGACTGAATGACGGCGGTGATGAAAGCGCCGATTAGGACAGCGGTCAGCTTGTTGCGGGTCAGAATTTCCAAAAGGTGCTTCATGCGGTTGCCTGCCGCGGTCTCCAGACCATCGCCCATGGTCTTGATGCCGAAGAGAAACAGGCCCAATCCTCCCATGAGGGACAATACCATCGTTGCGTTCATGCGCAATCCTCCTGTGCATGCGCCGCGTTCCGTCTTCCAACGCGGCCTTCCATTTTTGCTCCGATTTACAACGCCTAGCAGTTTACCATATGCCCTCCCCTGTTGTAAAGAGTCCTGTTTTTCCCTGTAACGTCCGCGAAAACGGTCGAAGTTTGGCGGCTTTTGGCCGAACAGGGCAAAATGCGAACTTTGTACAAAGAAGCACCTTGTTTTTTGGTAAATGAAATCATATAATAGAAGCGTTGCATCTGGGTCTGTGGTTGAAAGCCGATGCCAGACGCGGGCAAAGCGGTCCACGTAAGCCGGGCAAAGCCCCGGTGAGCATGGCGCGTTCTAGAAGTAAGTCCGGCCGCCGCAAGACGGCGAGAGAGGGCGCGTAGGGCGCCGAAGCGATGAGCAAACCCTCCGGCCGGCGAGTGTGGGGTCAAAGACCAGGTCAGCCAGATGCACCAATTTAAACGGAAGTGGAGGATCCCCAAAATGTACCAGGACAAAACGCTTGTGTGCCGTGACTGCGGCGCTGAGTTCGTGTTCACCGCCGGTGAACAGGAATTCTATGCGGAGAAAGGTTTCCAGAACGAGCCTACCCGCTGCAAGGAATGCCGCACTGCCCGGAAGGCCAGCCGTGCCAATGCGCCACGCGAATCCTACGAAACGGTGTGCGCCGCCTGCGGCAAGCCCACCACCGTCCCCTTCGTGCCCAAGAGCGACCGGCCCATCTATTGCAGCGAATGCTTCGCCGCTCACCGTCACGGCTGAGAAAGCCGAAGGTCAGGGAAAAAGCTTTTGCGGAAGAGTTTTTTCACCGTTGATTTTCAAAGCAAGGAAACTAAAACGGAATCATCACGCCCCGGGCTTCGGCCCGGGGTTTCTGTTTGCCAAAAAGGGTGCGAAGCACCGAGGGCGAGCACGCCGTGCAGCAGAAGCATCCTTCGCGGGTGCTGCCGTCCCATTCGTATCGATATTCGATCATTTGATCCAAAGGCGTTGGAAAGAGGCCTTCGCCTACGAAGTACAAGAAGGAGAGAGGACTGCCGTGAAAGGGAAGAAACGCGCGTTGGCGCTGCTGCTAGCGGCGCTGTTGCCGGGGCTGTGCGCCTGTCAGGCCGGGAGCAGTCTGCCCGCGTCCGAGGCGTCCCTGGAGATCACCTTGCCCCCGGCGGTTCAGAGCTACGTGGCCCCCATCGGCGACGCGGCGCTGGAATACACCGCCGACGCCACGCTGTACCTGCCCCGGCACAGCGGCAGCCGTCTGACCGCCGTGGTCAGCCCGGTGACGTTTTCCGCATCCCGGCCCCGGGCGGAAAGCCTGGTGCGGGCGCTGCTGAACCACTCGGGCACGTCCACTGCCGCCGCGCTGGGCGGAAACGTCAAGCTGGCGCTGTACGGGGCCAACCCGGTGGAGGTCAGCCGGAACGCGGCCACGGTGAATCTGGCGGCTTCGGCGCTGCAGCTGAACCGGGGCGACCTGTACATTGCTTTTCAGGCCATCGCCAACACGCTGACGGAGCTGAAGGAGATCGACTACGTGAACTTCCTGATCGTCGATCATCCCGTAGGGCTGGACGTGGCCAACACTCTGCCTATGGGATCGTTCAGCCGCAGCCTGAGCGAGGATCTGTCCTCGGTCTACGAACAGCGGCTCAGCCGCCGGGTGGGGCTGAACGAAAGCGCGGAGGACAAGTCCCTTTCCGCCAACGTGACGCTGTATTATCCGCTGGCGGGCACACCGGGGCTGCTTAGCGAGGTGCGCTCTCTGAGCTTTGCCAACCAGAAGCCATCCGATATGATCATCCAGATCATGCGGGAATTGAGTAAGGGCGCGTCGGTTTCGGAGATCGACTCGCCGCCGCTGAATCTGCTGGTGGAGATGCTCACCGGCGACCCGGAGGTCGCCTATTCCGACGAGCTGGGCGGCAGCGTCATTACGCTGAATTTCTCCTATTCTTTGAACGACATGCTGGAAAAGGCGAACGTGAGCCGGGCCAACTGCATGGCTTCGCTGTGCTACACGCTGTGCAGCTTTTTCCCCGCCGCGTCGGGCGTGACGGTGACCATCGGCGAGCAGCCGGTGGAGACACTGATGCTGACGGACAGCTTTACCAGCTCCATCGTCTTTACCGATCAGGTGATGAAGCGGGCGGATTTTGCCCCGCTGCTGTGCGACCTGTGCACCCTGTACTTTGCCGACGGCGAGGGCCGGGGCCTACAGGCCAGCAGGCGGCCGGTGGTCTATTATCAGAAGCAGAATCCCCGTGCGCTGCTGTTGGAGCTGAGCAAGGGCCCGCAGCCCTATGACGAGGTTCCCGGGCTGGCGGCGGTGATGCCGGTGGGCAGCCTGTCAGACGCGGACATTCTGGGGCTGGCGCTTTCCGGCCGGACGGTTTTGGTGAATTTCGCCCCGGCATTTCTGGAGGCGGGGCAGGGCATGGACGGCCAGCAGGAGCGGCTATTTGTCTACGCCATGACGAACACGCTCTGCGAGAACCAGACGATCGGCAGCGCGGCGTACTTTGTCTCCGGGGCGGTGCCGGAGGGGTTCTCCGGGGAGATCTACTGGGGCGGGGAGTTTTATCCTCTGAAATGAAATAGAGACAAGAAAAGCGGGAGAGGTGCGGAAAGCGCGGCTCCTGCTTTTTTGATTTCAAAAGGTGCGGCAGTGCGGGCTAAGCTGGGGTTTGCCCAGAGGGAAGCTAGGTGGGTTTCCTGATGGAAAAAAATTCCTATGGGGGTTCTCGCTGAGTGAGGGCCTCGCCGATTGTTTGCCCCGAGGAAAGCCCTTGTGAGTTTTCTCGCCGACTACAGTCCGAAGGGGTGCAGGGGGCGAGCGGAAAGCCCCCTGCATTGCTTCATTAAAAGACAACTTTGCCGTAAGAAATTCCCCTTTGGCGGGGCCTGACGCGCTGACTCCGGCGCGAGGGCAGGGCTTGCAGCCCTATGGGGCGCTCTATTGCTTCGAGTGGCGATCCGAAGGGGTGCAGGGGGGCGAGCGGAAAGCTCCCTGCTGGCATCAATAAGCGACAACTTTGCCGAAGAAATTCCCCTTTGATGGGGCTTGACGCGCCGACTCCGGCGCGGGAGAAGGGCTTGCAGCCATATGGGGCGCTTTATTGCTTCGGTTGGCGATCCGAAGGGGGTGCAGGGGGGCGAGCGGAAA
>ERZ827150.4478-NODE-4478-length-12227-cov-2.181564_pt1 | contig 12227 bp, 12 predicted proteins | sample MGYA00519779_ERZ827150 | MGnify/ENA primary metagenome ERZ827150 (study PRJEB31778, sample SAMEA3449267) | human gut metagenome | biome: human gut; feature: human-associated habitat; material: faeces | place: United Kingdom | collected 2010/2012 ...
TCTAAATATCACAAAAGCAAGCCTTTACGGTTCCAACGCGAAGAGCACAGCAATGCTTATCACCATGCATTGCTGTGCCCTGTTTTTTATTCGACACCCGATATACCGCCAAGCAAATCAGCGCTGAGTCAAAAGCTCCTCAACTGAGCGGCGACTCAAGCAGCAGCTCGCGGCTCCGTTCCCCGTATCTCGCGCAGAAAGCATCCCTGCATTCTTCAAAGCCGTAGCAGAGCGTATCCGTGCGGTGGCTGTCGCTCGAGAGAATAAAGCGCCCGCCGTGCGCGGCTATATATTCGACCATCTCCTCGGACGGATATGGAGAGCTGCGATATCCGCGAGATATCGCACCGGTATTTATCTCAAATATCAGCCCCTCCGAGATCAGACGGTCGGCTGCACTCTGCCATGCGCTGCGATATCTCGGCGATGAGGTATCAAGAGCTATGCCGCGCTCGATATACTTAGTTATCAGGTCAAAATGTCCGACTATCCCCGCGCCCGTGACCGTGCCGACCTCCGCGACAAGCGAAAAGTAGCACTCGGCTGCCGAGAGAATATCCCCCCCGTAGTACCGCTCCGTCAGCGCGGTGAGCTCGTCAGCGCCCTCGTCTATCGCGAGCGGAACATCCCCCGCAGGCAGATAATGCACCGAGCCTATAACATAATCGTGTCTGCTGTCGGCGCGACCTCCGAAATAATCCTGCTCGATGCCGCAGAGAATGTCAAGCCTGCCGCGGTATTCATCGTGCAGCGCGCGGCACTCCGCGATATAATCGTCAAGCCGCGATGCGGGCATACAGTAGCTCGTGTCATGCGGGGTATAGCAGTGATCGGAAAAGCCGATGCCGCTCATTCCGAGCGCAAGTGCCGATTCGGCAAGCTCGCGCAGCCCGTCGCGCCCGTCGCTGAAGGTCGAATGAACATGATAATCGCCTGCCGCACGTTTCATCAGGTCATCTTCTCCTGCTTTACCTTTTTGTCGATAACGTGACGGGAGGCAAGCTCGGAGCGGATATCATCGAGCGATATTCCCGCCTCAACCATTAGCACCATTACATGATACGCAAGGTCGGCTATCTCATAGATAGTCTCACGCTTGTCCTCCGCCTTTGCCGCGATAATTACCTCGGTGCTCTCCTCACCTATCTTCTTTAGTATCTTGTCAAGTCCTTTTTGGAAAAGGTAGGTAGTGTACGAGCCCTCCTTCTGCTCGGTCTTTCTGCCGCGGATGAGCTCCATCAGCCCTTCATACGAAAAGCCATCGCTCATCTCCTCGGCCCCGTACACCTCACCTGTGAAGCAGGAACGGCTTCCGGTGTGGCAAGCCGGACCGTCCGGATGAACAAACACCTCAAGCGCATCACGATCACAATCCGCGACTATACGAACGACATGCTGATAGTTACCGCTCGTCTCGCCCTTGAGCCAAAGCTCCTGACGCGAACGGCTCCAAAAGCAGGTCAGCCCGCGTTCGAGCGTTATGCCGAGACTCTCGCGGTTCATATACGCGAGTGTAAGCAGTTCTCGGCTCTCGCTGTCAATAACTATCGCCGGAATAAGTCCGCGCTCGTCGAATTTCAGTTCATCAATTCCTATCATTTTATATGCCCTCCCCGAATGGCAGGATAATCCTTTCAGATTTTTATTACCGTATGATCTGTGCATTCCCTCTTCACAGCCTGACGGGAATGCCGTTCTTCTTCATTTCGTTTTTAAGCTCCGCTATGCCGACATCACCGAAGTGAAATATCGATGCAGCGAGTCCGGCATCAACTCCCGGCAGCTCATGAAACAGGTCGATAAAATCATTTATACAGCCCGCTCCGCCCGATGCAATGACCGGGACTCCGACCGCATTGCACACCGCGCGCAGCATGGGAATATCAAAGCCGCCGCGAACGCCGTCGGTGTCGATAGAATTGACAACGACCTCTCCGGCGCCGTCTCCGACGCAGCGGCGTATCCACTCGATTGCCTCCAGTCCGGTATCGTCTCTGCCGCCGCGCGCAAAGACATGCAGCTCACCGCCGACACGCTTTACATCGACCGACAGAACAACACACTGGTCGCCGTAGCGCTTTGCCGCCTCACCGATCAGAGCGGGATTTCGGATAGCGCCGGAATTGACGCTTACCTTGTCCGCGCCGCAGCTGAGAACGCGCTCGAAATCGTCGAGAGTACCGATACCGCCGCCGACCGTCAGCGGGATAAATACCCCGCGGCAGGTCTCGGTCAGAATATCGGTAAACAGCCGCCTGCCCTCAGCAGAAGCGGTGATATCATAAAAAACAAGCTCGTCCGCGCCCGCCCTGCTGTAATATGCGGCAAGCTCGACCGGGGATGATACGTCCCGCAGCCCCTCGAAATTCACACCCTTGACTACCCGTCCGTCGCGAACATCGAGACACGGAATAATTCTCTTTGTTATCATTATAAGAACCTCAAGACCGTATTGCGAAGATCCCTTTCTCACATATTTTCATCCGGCGCACGGCAGCATTACGAAATACCGCAGTCACCTTGCCGCGCCGATAGCCTCTTCGAGGCTGATATCTCCGGTATAATACGCTCTGCCGACGATAGCGCCGTACAGACCGAGTGCACGCAGTGCATGAATATCGTCCATACCGCTAACGCCACCTGATGCGATAATGTTCATTCCGGTCTGCTCCGACAGCATGCGGTAAAGCTCGCGATTCGTTCCGCGCATAGCGCCGTCACGCGAAATATCGGTACATATGAGCGTACCCACGCCTATGCGCTCCGCCTCACGGCAGAAATCAAGCGCCGAGCGCTCTGTCGTCTCCGTCCAACCCTTGATGGCTACATAGCCGTCGCGAAGATCGACACCTACGGCTATTTGCTCGCCGTACAGCCGCGCCGCCTCGCGCAGAAAATCGGGATCGGTCACCGCAGCCGTTCCGAGAATAACGCGGTCTATGCCCGCATCGAGATATCGGCGCACAGCCGAAATATCACGTATTCCGCCGCCGACCTCACAGCGCAGTCCGGTCTCCGCCTTTATCCGACAGATAAGCTCGTATGCGGGAGCCGTTCCGTCTCTTGCGCCCTCAAGGTCGACGAGATGCACCCATTCCGCGCCTGCTGCGGCAAAATCACGCGCTACCGCAAGCGGGTTGGTGCTGTATACGGTTTTTTTATCGTAATCACCGCGGAGCAAACGCACAGCCTCGCCCCCGTACAGATCTATTGCAGGAAAAATCAGCATATATTCATTGTCAGCTCTCGACCCGCGAAAGCCCCTTTCAATATTATTATAGCGCCGCACCGATGCGGTGCAATTTTTTCGCGTACCCTGAAATTACCGACGCGAAGCAGCGCTATCCGCCGCACCGCCTCTTCATGGCACGGCATCATGCTGCCGGTTCGACGATATTAAGAGCAAAATGCACGGAGAATTTCGAGTCCGACCTCGCCGCTCTTCTCGGGATGAAACTGACATCCCATAACATTGCCTCTCGCCACGGCGGCGGTCACCTGTATTCCGTAGTCGGTCGACGCAATCGTATCCTCCGCGACACCGTGCGTGTCCTCGTCGGCAGCGTAATAGGAGTGCACAAAATAGACGTGTGCACCGTCGCTCACCTCGCGCAGAAGCGGATGATCTCCGCGCTTCTCGAGCGCATTCCATCCCATATGCGGGATCTTATATCCGCTCGGAACAGCCCCGGCGAGCGGGACGATGCTGCCGGGCAGAAGCCCGAGCCCGGCATGCTCTCCGTACTCATAGCTGCGCTCGAACAGCAGCTGCATTCCGAGGCAGATGCCGAGCAGCGGCTTTCCGTCTCCGGCGAGCCGACACAGCACACGGTCAAGCCCTCCCGAGCGCAGCTTGTCTGCTGCATCGCCGAACGCCCCGACCCCCGGCAGGATTATTCTGTCCGCCGCCTCGAGAACGCCGCTGTCTCCGCTGACCGTCACGCTCTGACCGATCGCCCGCAACGAACACTCGAGCGAAAACAGATTGCCAACACCGTAATCGACTATCGCGACCATCACAGCACCCCCTTGGTCGACGGGATATCGCCGGCATATGCGGGGTCGAGGCTGACCGCCTGACGCAGGCTGCGCGCCGCCGATTTGAACGCGCCCTCTATAATGTGATGCGAATTGTGTCCCGCGAGCGAGCGAAGATGCAGAGCGCACTCCGCGCGACGGACGAAGCCGAGCCAGAATTCCTCACAAAGCTCTGTGTCGAAATCGCCCACGCGCTCGGTCGGAATGTCGAGCATATATACGAGCTGTGAGCGTCCGGATAGGTCGACCGCGCTGAGAATGAGCGCCTCGTCCATCGGCAGAATGGTATCTCCGTAGCGGTGTATTCCGCGTTTATCGCCGAGCGCCTCGGCAAATGCGCTGCCGAGAACTATCGCAATATCCTCAACGGTGTGATGATAATCGACATTTGTATCACCCTTGCAGCGCACGGAAAGATCAAAGCGTCCGTGCGAGGCAAACAGGGTCAGCATATGGTCGAGAAAGCCGCAGCCCGAATCAATATCGCTCTTTCCGCTGCCGTCGAGATTAAGGGTCAGCGAGATGTCGGTCTCAGCCGTTTTTCTGTCTATACATGCCACTCTCATAATTTTTCTTCCTTTATTATGTCGGCGATCGCGTCGAGCAGTGCGTCCATCTCCTGCTCGCTGCCGACCGTGATTCGGTTCCAGTTATCGAGCCTCGGCGCGCCGAAATGGCGAACGAGTATCCCTCGCTCCTTAAGCGCCGCATACAGCTCGGCGCCGCCGACGGCAGAGCTTGATGCGAACAGAAAGTTCGCGCTCGACGGCAGCACGTTAAAGCCAAGCCTGCCGAGCGCCTCCGACACGCGCTCGCGTGTCGCGATAACGCGGCTGCGGCATACGTCGAAATATTCGCGGTCGGCAAGTGCTCCGACTCCCGCTGCCATGGTCATGCGATTGATATTATACGGATTGACCGAGTAGCGCAGCGTTTCGAGGTCACGTATCAGCTCGGGCGAGCCGATACCGAAGCCGAGACGCGCACCGGCAAGGCTGCGCGACTTGGAGAAGGTCTGAACGACGAGCAGATTGTCATATCGCTTCGTCAGCGGCACGGCGCTCTGCGCGCCGAAATCCACATATGCCTCGTCTATCACTACGACGTTGTTCGGATTTTCCCGCACTATCGCCTCAATAGCATCGAGCCCGAGTGCGATACCGGTAGGCGCATTCGGATTTGCAATAAAGATCGTTCCGCCCGCTGCAAAATAGTCCTGCGGAGCTATCGAATAATCCTCGCGCAGCGGAACGATACGGAACGGAACTCCGCATTGCTCCGCAAAAACGGGATAAAAGCCGTAAGATATATCGGGAAATACCGCCGGGCAGCGATCATCGCAAAAGGCGGAAAATGCGAAATTCAGCACCTCGTCCGAGCCGTTGCCGAACACGACGGCATCCTCTCCTATGTCGAAATATTCCGCTGCAGCGGCTCTGAGCGAGCGGCACTGCGGATCGGAGTACAGCATGCAGCTGCCCGCCTCCTCGCGCGCGAGCCGAACAGCAACAGGCGACGGAGGATAGGGAGATTCGTTTGTATTCAGCTTGATATACCGTCTGTCCTGCGGCTGCTCCCCCGGAGTATACGGGGTAAGCGCGGAATATTTATCCGAAAAAAATCTGCTCATTTTATACTGCTCTCACGTGGAAAGCGTCCTTTCTGTTGGGTAATGTCGGTGCTATGCAGCGGTCGATATAGAATCGCAATATCAACGCAGCATTAATATCGGTCGCCTACGATTCCGGCAGCACGGAACGATATAAATGCAAAAGCAATATCGGCATGTCTGGAGGCCTCACGGCAAGAATCAATCTCAAAGCATCGGCGATAAGGTGACACCGACCGGCTTATTCTTTATCCTTTTCCGCCTTGCATTCGCCGCGAACGAGCGCACTGCGGGCGTGAGCCGTCAGCCCCTCCTTGCACGCAAAATACGCGACCTTGTCCGCGACCCTTGCAAGCGCCGACTCGGTATAATAGGTAAACTGCGTCTTTTTAACAAAGTCGTCGACCGAGAGCGGGCTCGAGAATCTTGCACTTCCGCCGGTGGGCAGGGTGTGATTCGGTCCCGCAAAATAGTCTCCGAGAGCCTCGGGGCAGTTTCTGCCCATAAATACAGATCCGGCATTCCGCAGCGCATCGAGCAGGTCGAAAGGATTATCAACACACAGCTCGAGGTGCTCGGGAGCTATCTCGTTCGCAATATCTATCGCCATATCTATCGACGGCGCGACGATTATCTTTCCGTTGTCGTCGATAGAGGCGCGCGCTATCTCGCAGCGCTCGAGCAGCGGAAGCTGACGCTCTATCTCGTCGCGCACCGACTCGGCAAGCTCGCGGGAGTCGGTAACAAGCACCGCGCTTGCCATACGGTCGTGCTCCGCCTGAGAGAGCAGGTCCGCCGCAACGCATACCGGGTTGCTTCCGCCGTCGGCGACGATGAGTATCTCGCTCGGTCCCGCTATCATATCTATCGAAACGGCACCGTAAACCTGCCGCTTTGCCTCAGCCACATATGCATTTCCCGGTCCGACTATCTTGTCTACACGCGGTATGGTTTGAGTTCCGTATGCCAGCGCGGCGATAGCCTGAGCGCCGCCGACCTTAAATATTCTGTCTACTCCGGCGACCGATGCTGCCGCGAGAATGACCGGTGGAATGCTGCCGTCACGACAGACGGGGGTAGTGATAACGACCTCGCGGCAGCCTGCGATCTTGGCAGGGATGGCATCCATAAGAACGGTGGACGGATATGCCGCCGTTCCGCCGGGAACATACAGTCCCGCACGCTCGATGGGCATGACCTTCTGCCCTATGACAACGCCCTCGCGCTCGCTTATAACAAAGCTGTTTCGCTTCTGACGCTCGTGAAACTCGCGGATATTGTCCGCCGCCTCACGCAGAATACGCAAAAACTCGGGCTCGACCGATTCGAGCGCCGCATCTATCTCCTCCGCGCTGGCGGTCAGGTTGTCAAGTCCGGGACTGTCAAAGCGTCTGCCGTACTCGAGCAGCGCCTCATCTCCGCGCGCACGAACATCGGCGATAATATCGCGTACCGTAGCCTCGGCATTCGCGCACGGCTCGGTGCGCGCAAATATCTCGCTGCGCTCGACCTCACAGTATTCGAGTATTTTTATCATTTTTCGTTCCTCTTTTCCCGTGTCATCTCGGACAGCTTTGCGATAATATCGTCTATCGCTTCTCTTCCGAACTTATATGCCGATTTATTTGCTATCAGCCTTGCGCTGATGTCGAATATCTCCTGCTTTACCTCGAGATCGTTCTCGCAAAGCGTCGCTCCGGTCTCGACGATATCCACGATAACGTCCGACAGTCCGAGCAGCGGCGCGATCTCTATCGAGCCGTTCAGGTGAATAATATCTATGTCGATGCCGCGCGAGAGATAGTAGCGCTTTGCAACCGAAGAAAATTTGGTTGCCACGCGCAGCGTTGTTCCGGGAGTATAGCTGAAATCACGGGGACCCGCGACAGCCATTCTGCATCTGCCCTCTCCGGTATCGAGCAGCTCGTAAACATCCGGCTCGTACTCGGCGAGGATGTCCTTACCGCAGACTCCGATATCAGCCGCGCCGCGCTCCACGTATATCGCAACGTCGGAGGGCTTGACCCAGAAATAGCGCACATGCTTTTCCGGATTCTCGAAGAACAGCTTGCGGTTCTGCTCGCAGATAGACGGGCACTCATAGCCCGCACGTGCAAACATCGCATATATCTTCTCGCCGAGTCTGCCCTTAGGCAGCGCAATATTCAGATAATCGCCAGGCAGTCTGCCCTGCTCCTCCCCGCCGTCGCCTATCCGCTCGAGCATATCCGCATAAACGGCAAAGCCGACCGCACGCGAGCGGCGCTGCATTCTGTGCATCAGTCGGTCATACTGACCGCCGGAGAGCACCGCATCCGGAATTCAGTGCACATAGCCCTTAAAAACTATTCCGCAATAATAGCCCGGGTCGCACACGACCGAAAAATCAACATCAACGGCAGCGGAAAACTCGCTCTCCGCTATCGAATCGAGTGTCAGGATAAACGCGCCGAGCGACGCGCAGGAGGAATCCGCAAACAGACTGCGAAGCGTCGGCAGGGTTTCCGAGACCGTACCGTGAACCTCCGCAAGAGCGCAGAGCAGCTCGGCGCTCTCGGAGGAAAAGCCGTACTCGGAGCACACGGAGCGCAGCGCGGAATAGTTGCGATCGCCGAGTGCGGAAAATACGCGCCCTCTCGCCTCCGCCGCATTCGTCTCGCCCGCCATCGCCTCCTCGATAACGTCGAGACTCGACAGCGCGAGCACCGAGCGGGCGGATATCTGCGCAAGGCTCTGCGCAGCAAGCCGAATGACCTCAAGCAGCTCTGCCCTGCCTACCTTTCCGATACACTCAAGCCCCGCCTGGAGCATCTCCTTATATGATCCGGTGCCTCTCGACACACGGTAGACATTTTCGCGGTAAAAGACCTTTTGCACCTCATCGGGACGGTCGCCGAGATTCTTGACTATCGAGAGGGTTACATCCGGCTTGAGCGCCATCAGCCGCCCGCTCGTATCTGTAAAGGTGATTACATTATCCGATATCAAAAAATCCTTGTTATCGGCATACAGATCGTACTCCTCAAACTTGCTCATCCGATAGGGAGCATATCCCGCATCGAGATACATCTGCTGCAAGCCGAGCACCGTTCGCTCGCTCTTCTGCATCAATTCGTCGTTAATCTGCATCTTTCCGTCTCCTATTCTTTCTTTGCTCTGTCATTTTATCACTTTAATTCGCTAAAGTCAATAGAAAAAGCACATTTTATTTTTTAAAAAAATATGTCATCGGCACACCGAAAATGCACCGCAGGCATCCTGCGGAACATAGCGTCCTCTGCCGACAAAGCGCGCGCCGCTTTTCTCTGTCAGCATAGCACGGCTTGAGCAAGGTCGTATATAGACATCTGCCGCTTCGGCATACACGCACGCGCAATAGCATATATAATATCGAATCGGGTCAGTGCGACAGCGGCACTGCGTACCGTACAACATACTATATAATAAAAGGAAGGAAATCTGTATGATAAGAATCGGTATCTACGGCTACGGCAATCTCGGACGCGGCGTTGAAGAGGCGGCGGCAAGAAGCGGCGATATACAGACCGCCGCGATATTCACCCGCCGCGATCCTGCGGGACTGTCCTCGCCGTTCGGCAGCATTATACTTCCCGCCGAGCAGTCGGTAGAGCTTGCGGAGCGCATCGACGTTATGATAGTGTGCACCGGCTCGGCGCAGGATACGCCCATCGTGTCGCCGATGCTCGCCCGCAAGCATTCGATAGTGGACAGCTACGACTGTCACGGCAGGATATCGCGGCATATCGCCGCAGTGGATGCGGCGGCAAAAGCAGGCGGCACGCTTGCGCTTGTCGCGGCAGGATGGGATCCCGGAATCTTTTCTGTAATGCGCGCATTCGGCGAGGCGTTTATACCGCACGGCAAGGGCTTTACCTTTTGGGGGCGCGGGGTCAGCGCGGGACATTCAGAGGCGGCACGTCATGTTGAGGGAGTTATCGACGCGCGCGAATACACTGTTCCTCTGCCGCTTGCAATCGACCGTGCCCGCAGTGGTGACGGCGGACTGAGCGAACGCGAAATGCATCGGCGCGAATGCTATGTTGTCGCCGAACCGAATGCCGACCGTGAACGAATAAGTGCCGAGATACGCGCAATTCCCGACTATTACGAACCGTATGACACAGAGGTAATTTTTATCACCGCCGAGCAGATGGAGCGAGCGCACTCGACAATGCCGCACGGCGGCAGAGTTATCCGACACGGTGATGGCAGCACTGCGGAATATTCGCTGCGGCTCGACTCAAATCCGCACTTCACCGCCACCGTTCTGCTGTGCTATGCACGCGCTGTCGCACGCCTGCATGAGCTCGGGGAATGCGGATGCCGAACCGTGCTCGACATCCCGCCTGCCTTCCTGCTGCCGCAGGATAAAGGCCGCATAAGCGATCTGCTCTGACGCTGTCGGTAAATGCAGCATTGCGGCGGCGCGCCGTATCACCCTCTCCGCAAACAACCGAGTTCACGGTTGTTGATCTGCGCCGCGGAGCTGCGGTGCGCCGCTCTGCATAGCCACTATTTCGCAGTTTGTATTATCTATATTAAACATAAATAGAGAACGAAATTGTACAAAGTCACGAATATAATGACGAATATTTAAAATTAGTTGACAAAAACGGTAAGCTGATGTATTCTATACATAGATATTAGCGTATTATTCCCATAATTGCAGTTCGTAAATCACAATCGTCTCGCCGTAATATTTCCGTCCCGCCGAAAAAAACACATATAAAACCCGCGATCATGCCACCGAGGCATCGCCGCGGAAAAGCACTCGAACGGAATGATTATGTTGAATATCTGAATTTACGCATTATAAAATCAGACGCCGAAACGAAAGGATACGTATAATGAAAAAGAAGTATACATTCACCTGCGCAGTACTCATCGCCGCTGCGCTCTCATGCCCTATCGCAGCTGACTGGAATAATGCACCTATCGCCGAGGAAATACACAACCGCGTAGCTTACGGCACTCCGACCATAGACGGTTATCTCGACAGCGCGTATATGCAGTCTGAGCGAATAGACTACAAGTTACAACCGAGTTATCTGTTTCCAGACAAGGATATCAGTCCGGAGGAAAACGTAAAAAAATACTTCAGCTGGGATACCGGTATCGAGGCGTACACATATATGCTGTGGGACGATGAAAACCTCTATGTATATACAGCTGTAAAAGATTCGTCCTCCGGAATAGTTGATTTTGACAAGGTTACTTTAGACCCTCTATGGCCTCATATATATACATATCAGGATGGCATCTACTTTAGATTCTACTTTAATGATATAATGTACCCAGTATTTGCCGAACGCGGCGGAAGATTCTTCGGACTGACAGACTGTAGATACGATGAAGAAGTTTCCGGATTAACAAACTTGGATGGATTTCCGGATAATAACGAAAAAATCATCGGTCTTAACCGCGACTGTTTCGTCACTATTAACAGCGACAATAGTTATGTGACCGAATTCAAAATCCCGCTAACATCAAGAGGCGCAGAATACGTTTACATGGGTGCACAAATGCAGCAATCCACCATTGTATTTAATTATATCGACACCGTGCCGTACGGCATGTGGCGCGGCTATGTTGGCACCGAGCCGGGATTTATATACGGTGCTTGGTACGGGGAAATCATCTACGGTAAAAAATACGATGAAAATACAATATCAAAAATCAACCGTTATATGAATTTTGTCGGATCAAGCAAAGGAGATGTAAACGGCGACAGCTATACCGACTCCCGCGACCTTGTACGTCTGATGAAGAACATTGCCGAGAATATCGTTACAGAGCCAACATCCGATGTTAATCTCGACGGTGAGGTTGATGTCCGCGACCTTGTAGCTCTTATGAGGATAATAGCCCACGGATAAAAAACGAAGGAGGTTTATCATTTATGAAAATCAAATATCCGCTTGCCTGTGCAGCACTACTCGTTTCTCTATTATCCTGCCCTATCGCAGCCAAAGATACAACTCCTATCGCCGAGGAAATACACAACCGCGTAGCCTACGGCACTCCGACAATAGACGGATATCTCGACAGCGAATATCTGCAATCCGAGAAAATAGACTATAAATATATTCCTGTTTATTTAGGAAAATATGCCGACAGCAAAGAAGAAATAAAAAAGCACTATGAGTGGGATACCGGTATTGAGGCATACTCATATTTGCTGTGGGATAATGAAAACATATATGTATACATATCTGTAAAGGACAGCAGTTCCGGCATAGTCGACTTTGACAAAGCAGAATCAGACCCGGAGGATCCCGAAACCTTTACATATCAGGACGGTATCTATTTTTCGCTATTCTTCAACGACGTAATATATCCGACCTTTGCCGAACGCGGAGGAAGATTCTTCGGGTTGACAAATAATATGTACGATGATAGTATTTCAGGATTAGCGAAGTTGAAAGGATTTCCTTATAATCGAGAAGAGATCACCGGACTTAACAACGACTGTTTTGCTATCGTCAACAGTAATAACGAATACACTGCAGAATTTAAAATTCCGCTCACCGCAAAAGGCTCCGAATATCTTAAAATCGGT
>ERZ827150.4480-NODE-4480-length-12223-cov-6.947732_pt1 | contig 12223 bp, 16 predicted proteins | sample MGYA00519779_ERZ827150 | MGnify/ENA primary metagenome ERZ827150 (study PRJEB31778, sample SAMEA3449267) | human gut metagenome | biome: human gut; feature: human-associated habitat; material: faeces | place: United Kingdom | collected 2010/2012 ...
GGAACAGGGAGAATTACGAACGGCAGTGAGTAAGGCGACCTTGTTCCAACCAGAGTGGCCCTGCGTAGCAGGGGAGGTGGATTTTGCGAAGCAAAAGACGGAGGGAGTTTGCCTGCCCTGAAAGGGGAGGTGGATGCGAGTGAAACGAGCAGACGGAGGGGTTGCATCGAGGTTGCTCTTGTTTACGCCAACCCCTCAGCCAAACCTTCGGTTTGCCAGCTCCCCAGCCGGGGAGCCTTTTGGGTACCGTCCCCCCGAATGCGCGCGCCCGATATCCCGCAAATTATCGCTTATATGCTTAAACTAACTTCAATATCATGTTTTTCAATAGTAATGCTGATTTATATTGACAATTTAATGATAATAGGCTATCTTATAACCATACGGAGGGGACTCTGTATGAAGGAAATAAATAGTTTCGGATGACGATTGCAGGAGATGCGCCCAAGGCCGTGTGGCAGAAGGGCGAGCCGAAGGAATAAGCGCAGTGTAAGGCCGAATCTGCGCGAATATCTCAGGCAAAGGGACTGTAATCTGACGAACTCTGGAAAGCGAACAGCACCGAAGGCGCAACCCGCCGCGAGACGGGGAATCTCTCAGGTTGGATACAGAGTCTGGCACGGGTATTAAGTATGTCGTATGCCGACTCTATTTTTATCGGTCTGATTGACAAGATATAATCAATCAGACGGGGAGCCGGAACGGGGAAAGGCGGGCAGTCAAGCATGAAGAACGGACGGGATTTTATGATAGTGACCAATAATCCCTTGGTCGAAAAGGTGCTCAGTAAGTACTATGAAGTCCGTTACCTGCCCGAGGAGAATTATCGCGCTATACTGATAACGGTGCGGGATCTGGTGTATGCGGGGCATAAGCTCTATACGCATCCGCTTTCCGGCAGCGTAAAGCCGAACGAAACTCCTTATAAGTCCGTTGTGGTCTCAAAGGTTCCGCATAAGATGAACGCGGACGAGGCCGCAATAATATCCAACTGCGTTGAGGCGTATGATAAATTCACCCCGCGCAACAGGATGCTGAGCGATAAGGTGCTCGGGGACTTTCAACTAATCGACTATACCCTGCTGTGCGGCGCCGTGGATTACGACGCGGCGGCGGGTCTTAGTAAACTGGATAACCAAATATAACCATGCAAAAAAAGAAGGAGGAGGTGTTCGATTTGAAATTGGAATTGGGCTTTATAGAGATCAAGGACATTCAATTTTCAAACGAATCCAAGGTTGAAAACGGAACGCTTTTCGTAAACGCCGATGACGTCAAGGCCTTTGTTTATGAGGATGACGACGTAAAGGCTTGCGTAAAATCCGTGTGCTTTGACATTGCAAAGCCCGGCGAGAGCGTTCGCATTACCCCTGTTAAGGACGTTATCGAGCCCCGCGTAAAGGTGGAGGGCCCCGGCGGCGAGTTCCCCGGCGTTATAGCCAAGGTGGACACCGTTGGTTCCGGTAAGACCCATGTCCTGCGCGGCATGGCGGTCGTCACCGCCGGCCCCATCGTTGGCTTCCAGGAGGGCATCATCGATATGACCGGCCCCGGTGCGGAGTACACTCCGTTCTCCAAGCTCCTTAACCTCGTAATGGTCTGCACCCAGGTTGAGGGTGTGCATCAGCACGAGTATGAGCATGCCGTGCGTATCGCCGGCCTGCGTGCCGCCACCTTTATCGGTGAGCTCGGCCGCAACGTGACCCCCGACGAGACCAAGGAGTTTGAAACCCTCGGTATCCGCGAAGGTCTTGAAAAGTACCCCAATCTGCCCCGCGTTGGCTATGTCCATATGCTGCAGAGCCAGGGCCTGCTGCACGACACCTATGTTTACGGCGTAGATGCCAAGCGCACCCTGACCACCATCATTTACCCCACTGAGACGATGGACGGCGCTATCATAAGCGGTAACTGCGTTTCCGCCTGCGATAAGAACACCACCTATCATCATCAGAATAACCCCGTCGTTGCCGATCTGTTCGAGCAGCACGGCAAGACCCTGAATTATGTTTGCAACATAATCACCAACGAAAACGTCTACCTGGCCGACAAGCAGCGTTCCTCCGACTGGAGCGCCAAGCTGTGCCGTCTGCTGGACCTTGACGGCGTTATCGTGAGCCAGGAAGGCTTCGGCAACCCCGATACCGACCTGATCATGAACACCAAGAAGATCGAGCAGGTTGGCGTAAAGACCACCATCATCACCGACGAATACGCCGGTCAGGATGGCAAGAGCCAGTCCCTGGCCGATGCCGATCCTCTGGCTGACGCGGTCGTCACCGGTGGTAACGCCAACATGGTTATCGAGCTGCCCAAGCTGGACAAGGTTATAGGCACCCTCGATTACGTTGACAAGATCGCTGGCGGTCACGCCGGTTCCCTCAGGCCCGATGGCAGCATCGAGGCGGAGCTGCAGGTAATCACCGGCGCCACCAACGAAATGGGCTTTAACTGCCTCAGCGCCAGGTAAGGCTCAGAAAGGAGAAACAGAACATGAGTTATCGTGTAGTACACTATATTAACCAGTTCTTCGCTCAGATCGGCGGCGAGGAAATGGCTCATATCGCTCCTGAGCTCAGGGAAGGCGCCGTTGGCCCCGGTACTGCGTTTGACGCAGCATGGAACGGTGAAGCCAAGATAGTCAACACTATCATCTGCGGCGACTCTCACTTTGCCGAGCATGAGAAGGAATCCAAGGCCCAGATTCTTGCTTGGGTCAAGGAAATCAATCCCGATCTGTTCATCGCTGGTCCCGCGTTCAACGCCGGCCGTTACGGCTATGCCTGCGCCAACATCGCGCTGGCCGTAAAGGAAGAGCTGGGCATCCCCGTGCTCACCGGTATGTACGAGGAGAACCCCGGTGCCGACCTGAAGGACAAGGTCCTCATCGTCGCTACCACCAACAACGCCGCCGGTATGCGTAAGGCTGCCCCCACCATGGCCAAGCTTGCTATGAAGCTGATGAAGGGCGAAAAGCTTGGCGCTTCCTGCGAAGACGGTTACATGAACAACGGCATCCGCGTCAACTTCTTCGAGAAGGAGCGTGGTTCCAGGCGCGCTGTGAAGATGCTGCTCAACAAGCTTGCTGACAAGCCCTTCACTACCGAGTATCCCATGCCTTCGTTCGACCGCGTTGCCCCCAATCCCGCTGTTAAGGATCTGAGCCATGCCGTTGTCGCGCTGTGCACCAGCGGCGGTATCGTCCCCAAGGGCAACCCCGATCATATAGAGTCCTCCTCCGCTTCCCACTATGGCGAATACTGCATAGCGGGTGTTGAGAACCTGACTCCCGATAAGTACGAGACCGCTCACGGCGGATACGATCCCGTATACGCCAACGAGGATCCCGACCGCGTACTGCCCGTCGACGTCATGCGCGAATTCGAGCGCGAAGGCAAGATCGGCAAGCTGCATGATTACTTCTACACCACCGTCGGTAACGGTACTGCCGTTGCCAACGCCAAGAAATTCGCTGCTGAGTATGCTCAGAAGCTGAAGCAGGCCGGTGTTAACGCTGTAATCATGACCTCGACCTGAGGCACCTGCACGCGTTGCGGTGCAACGATGGTTAAGGAAATCGAAAGGGCCGGTATCCCCGTGGTTCACGTGTGTACTGTTACCCCCATCTCCATGACGGTTGGCGCGAACAGGATAGTTCCCGCTATCGCCATACCTCACCCCCTGGGCAACCCCGCCCTCACTCCGGAGGAAGAATACAACCTCCGCAAGAAGATAGTCAACCGCGCCCTCGAAGCGCTGACTACCGAAGTTAAGGATCAGACCATTTTCGAGGTTTGATCGTAAACTGAAACGGGGCACTTAAACCGAACTCACGTCTCGCGGCCCGTAACAGGGCCGCGGGCGGAGAAATAAATGATTCGGAGCGAAGAATATGAGCAAGATCTATGACGTGATAGTCCTTGGCGCGGGTCCTGCGGGATTGACTGCCGGTCTGTATGCCGGCCGCGCACGCCTCAGCACACTTATTATCGAAAAAGGCCAGGATGGCGGCCAGATTGCCATCACCAATGAAATTGAAAATTACCCCGGCGCACAGCTTGAGGGCGAATCAGGCCCCAGCCTTATCGCCCGCATGACGAAGCAGGCCGAAAAGTTCGGCGCAGAGCGTGCGCGCGATTCTATAAAGAGCGTTGAGCTCACGGGCGATGTTAAAAAGCTCGTCGGCACCAAGGGCGAGTATTATGCTAAAACCGTTATACTGGCCACCGGTGCTTTCCCCCGCCCCATAGGCTGCAAGAACGAAGGCAAGTTCGTTGGCAAGGGCATTTCTTTCTGCGCCACTTGCGACGCCGCTTTCTTTGAAGGCATGGAAGTTTACGTTGTCGGCGGCGGCGATGCGGCCGTTGAAGAGGCAATGTACCTGACAAAGTTTGCCCGCAAGGTTACCATTATCCACAGGCGCAACGAGCTGCGCGCTGCTAAGTCCATACAGGAGAAGGCCTTCAAGAACGAGAAGCTGCACTTCATGTGGGACACCGTGGTTGACGAAGTAGATGGCGACGAGATACTGACCAAGATGGTAGTTAAGAACGTCAAGACCGGCGAACTGACCACCATAGAGGCTGACGAGGACGACGGAATGTTCGGCCTGTTCGGCTTCATAGGCCTGCTGCCCAACACCGCCCTGTACGAGGGTCAGGTGAATATGGAAAACGGTTACATTCCTACCGACGACAATATGCATACAAACCTTGACGGCGTATACGCTGCGGGCGACCTCCGCGTGAAGAGCCTGCGCCAGGTTGTGACTGCCGCTGCCGATGGCGCAATCGCTGCCATGCAGGCCGAAAAATACATTGCGGACCACAAGGAATAAGACTACTATATAAGCAAATAATCCAAGGAGGATATAACGATGCTGGAAGTTGATAAAAACACATTTGAAGCGGAAGTGCTTCAGGCCCCCGGTAAGGTGCTGGTAGATTTCTATGGCGACGGTTGCGTACCCTGCGCCGCCCTTATGCCCTATGTTCACGGTTATGCCGAAACCTATGGCGATAAGCTGAAGTTCTGCGCCCTTAACACCACCAAGGCCCGCCGCCTTGCTATCTCTCAGAAGGTTCTCGGCCTGCCCGTTATAGCTATCTACGAAAACGGCGAGATGATAGACTCCCTTGTTAAGGACGATGCAACCCCCGAAAACGTGGAGAACATGATAAAGAAGCATATCGGCTGATAAGTTATTTTAGCCTGTATGCCTTTTCCGCCGGTAAAACGGCACAAAATTTTTAGATAGAATGCCGAAAGGCTTCTATAAATAATGGAAAAGGAGGATGTGGCATGAGCATTTTAGCTGGCAAGAAGGTCATCATAATCGGTGACCGTGACGGCGTTCCCGGACAAGCTATCGAACTGTGCGCCAAGAGCGCAGGTGCAGATGTTGTCTTCTCCTCTACGGAGTGCTTTGTCTGAACGTCCGCCGGTGCAATGGACCTTGAGAATCAGAGGCGCGTAAAGTCCTTGGCCGAGCAGTATGGCCCCGAGAACATTGTTGTTCTTCTGGGTGCTGCTGAGGGCGAGGCTGCCGGTCTCGCTGCCGAGACCGTCACCAATGGTGACCCCACTTTCGCAGGTCCGTTGACAGGAGTCCAGTTGGGACTCAGGGTGTATCATGTGTGCGAGCCTGAAGTAAAGGCGGAATTCGATCCTGACGTATATAGCGAGCAGGTAGAGATGATGGAGATGGTTTTGGATGTTGACGATATAGTCAACGAAATGACCTCCGTCCGCGAACAGTACTGCAAGTATTAAGGCATTCACACGCGGGGCGCAGGCGTAAGCCCGCGCCCCGACCTTCCTATTCTGGAAAAAAGCAAATTGAGCGCGGTATGCGTTTTTTTGAAAAAAGAAATATTATGTTGAAAGGATAGATGCAACATGAAGAGCGTAATCAAGGGTGCGGGTTACATACTCGTACATACCCCCGATATGGTCATCCATAACGGCACCACACAGACAACCGAGCGCATAGTTAATCCTGAGAGCGAGTACCTCAAGGAGCTGCCCAGTCATCTCCGCAGCTTTGAACAGGTACTTTCTTATTATCCCAACCAGGTTTACATTGGCAACGCCACCCCCGATGAGCTTGCCGAGATTCCCCAGCCCTGGCACGACAAGGAATGCCCCTGCCACGAGCGTTACGGCCAGTTCGGCCAGATGATGCCCCAGGAGGAGTTCCTGCTGCTGCTGCAGGCCTGCGACGTATTCGAGCTTGTTCAGCTGGACAAGAACTTCGTTGCCAAGCATCGCGATCAGCTTGCCGCCAACCCCATAATCGACGAAAGCATCATGGCTCGCGTTAACGAGGGCGTTGACATTGCCGAGATAGAGCGCCTTGTTGCCGAGGAGCATTCCGAAGGCCTGTATGATAACAACGTGCTGGTCGGCTGTGTAAATCGCGCACACGACATAGACGTCAACCTTTCCGCGCACACCATGCTTGAAAACCTTGTCAGCAAGGCTTCCTGCGTAGTCGCCATTCTCAGCGGCATAAAGAATGCCGGCATCAACAAGGAAGACGTTGAATACGTTATAGATTGCTGCGAAGAAGCTTGCGGCGATATGAACCAGCGCGGCGGCGGCAACTTTGCCAAGTCCGTTGCGGAAATAGCCGGCCTTAACGCCGCCACCGGTTCCGATACCCGTGGTTTCTGCGCAGGCCCCGCCCATGCCATGGTAGAGGCCGCTTCCCTGGTCGCTTCCGGCGCATACAAGACCGTTGTCGTTACCGCCGGCGGCTGCACCGCAAAGCTGGGCATGAACGGCAAGGACCATGTTAAGAAGGGTCTGCCTATTCTTGAGGACATGCTGGGCGGTTTTGCCGTAGTGCTGACCCAGGACGACGGCGTAAGCCCCGTTGTGGATCTTAGCATACTTGGCCGCCACACCGTAGGCACTGGCTCCGCGCCGCAGGCCGTTATAGGCAGTCTGGTCACCGATCCTTTGGAGAGGGCCGGTCTGAAGGTTACCGATGTTGATAAGTTCTCCCCCGAAATGCAGAACCCCGACATCACCAAGCCCGCCGGCGCAGGCGACGTGCCGCTGGCTAACTACAAGATGATAGCTGCTCTGGCCGTAAAGCGCGGCGATATTCAGAAGAGCGAGCTTGCTTCCTTCACCAAGGAGCATGGCCTTACCGGTTGGGCGCCCACCCAGGGTCATATCCCCTCCGGCGTGCCTTACATCGGATTCGCCCGCAACGATATCATGGCGGGCAAGATCAACCGCGTTATGATAATCGGCAAGGGTTCGCTGTTCCTTGGCCGCATGACCAACCTGTTTGACGGCGTATCATTCGTTATTGAGGCGAACAAGGGCGAGAAAGCCGAAGCCGGCGTGAGCGAAGACGAAGTCAAGAAGATGATAGCCAAGGCCATGCGCGAATTTGCCACCTCCCTCATGGGGCAGGATGAATAAGGCAGGTGCGCAACATGGGCAGCATTGAAAAGATAATCGCGCAGTCATTCCTGAAGATGGCGGAAGGGCTTGAAACCGGCGCGTTCATGGACCGCCCGAAGATCGCCCTTACCGGCATGGGCAGCGAGCATGGCGAAGAGAACGCCATGGCTGCCGCCAAAATGGCCGCTAAGCGCGGCGTAGACGTGTACTATATCGGCACGCTCACCGCCGAAGGCGTAACCACCATCCCCGTGGCCAATGATGAAGAGGGCCACAAGAAGATGGAGGAGATGCTGAATAATCACGAGGTGGACGGCGCAGTTACCATGCACTATCCATTCCCCATCGGCGTTTCCACCGTAGGCCGCGCCATAACACCCGCCAAGGGCCGCGAAATGTTCATAGCCAACACCACCGGCACTTCCAGCTCGGACCGCATAGAGGGCATGATAAAGAACGCCGTTTCCGGCATTATCACCGCCAAGGCCTGCGGCGTGGGGAACCCCACGGTAGGCATACTGAACGTTGACGGCGCAAGGCAGACCGAGATGGCGCTCAACCAGCTCAAGGCCAACGGTTACGAGTTCACTTGGGCCGAGTCCGCCCGTGCGGACGGCGGCGCGGTGATGCGCGGTAACGACGTGCTGGAAGGCACGCCGGACGTGCTGGTGACCGACTCGCTTACCGGTAACGTGCTTGTTAAGATGCTTGCTGCGTTTACCACCGGCGGCAGCTTTGAATCCACCGGCTTTGGCTATGGCCCCGGCATCGGCAAGGGTTACGACAAGCTTATCCTTATAATCAGCCGCGCTTCCGGTGCGCCACTCATAGCGAACGCGCTGGAGTATGCAGCCGAGCTTGTTAAGGGCAAGGTATTCGAAAAGGCGAGCGCTGAATTCGCCAAGGCTGAAAAGGCCGGCCTGAACCAGATACTTGAAGCGCGCAAGGCAGCCGCCAAGCCCGCCGCTGCGGAAGAAAAGGTGGTAAAGCCCGCGGCAGAGCCCTGCACCGCTTCCATAGCCGGCATAGAGGTAATGGATCTTGAGGATGCCGCGCAGGCCCTGTGGAAAGAGGGCATCTATGCCGAAACCGGCATGGGCTGCACCGGTCCGCTGGTAATGATGAGCGAAGCTAACCACGCCCGCGCCCTTGAGATACTCAAGAAGGCCGGATACGTCGGTTAAGCTTTAAGGAGCAAAACAATGAAGGTAAACGATCTTATTCAGAAGTGCGAACGCGACCTGACCACCGCGGAAATAACCGACATGGTGGCTAAGGATAACCGTCAGGTGGATCTTATATTCGCCGAAAAGCGCACCGACGACGCGGGCTACCTCACATGGGACGCCGAAAACTGGACCAGCGTGGACGGCAAGCGTTTCATAGTGACTTACTCGCTGGATGGCCGCGTGCTCAACGAATACGGCACATACAATAAGTATGACATGCGCGGTGTATTCAATCCCGAGCAGGCGAAGGAAATAAGGCTGAACTAAAGGTCAATACGCAAGGGACATGGGGTAAAACCCGTGTCCCTTTTATCTTGCAAAAAAATATCAAGTTAAGGCAATTATACCGTTGTGCCGATAAAAATATATGATATAATAAATAAAAATCAAAGTGAAAGTGGGTATGAACATGGGTAAATTTGTTGTAAAGCAGACAAAAACCGGCTTTAAGTTCGATCTGAAGGCCAACAACGGCGAAGCCATAGCAACGTCAGAGGTGTATACTACCGAGGCCGCCTGCATGAACGGGCTTGAGAGTGTGCGCAAGAACGCGGAAATAGCCCAGCTTGAGGATCAGACCGTTGAAAATTACGAAACTAAGACCCATCCCAAGTTTGAAATGTATTCCGATAAGGCGGGCGAATATCGCTTCCGTCTCAAGGCGCGCAACGGCGAAATAATTGCCGTGTCGGAAGGCTACAAGGCCAAGGCAAGCTGCATAGCGGGCATAGAGAGCGTGCATAGGAACGCGCCTACGGCAACGGTAGTTAAAATGACAGAGGAATAAGCAAGCAGATAAACAAGCTGGCGGACGCCATAAAGGCCAAGCTCAATTTGGACAAGGCCGGCGATATAATAAGCGGCATAGGCAAGCTGTTCGGCTAAAAATATTGAAAACGCGGGCGGAGGGGCGAAGGCGGGTGGTCATAAGACGGTTTCATTCCCGGCAGTAATGTCTGCCCGGAATGTTATTGCATATATTAAAGCCATATGATAGCTTTAAACAAAGCAATAAGTCGAAATGATAAGATAGGTAGGGTCTAACGTGCCAACAATTCAGTTAAAGGCGATGACGCGAGAACTATGTCACGAACTGTACAAGCATTGGACGAATGATGCGTCTATCTATATGGATATGCACCTGTTTCAGCCCTATGTTTATGACGAAGCTGCGGTAAATCGATATTTTGATATGAAAGGGCAGGACGCTTCACGCAGACTGTTTGCGATCATGCTTGGTGATAAGGTGATTGGGGAATTGCAATTGAAGCAGATCGACCATGATAAAAAAGAATGTTCCCTGAGTATCCATATGCAAAACGACGCGGTGAAAGGAAAGGGATACGGAACGCAGGCAGAACGTTTGGCGGTAAAAACCGCCTTTGACGAGTTGGGAATGGCTGCGGTAAACGCAGATACCATCAGGAAAAATACTCGGAGTCAGCATGTGCTGGAAAAGGTAGGCTTTCGCTTTGTCGGAGAAGATGAAGCATTCAAATACTACCGTATCGAGCAGTAAACTCCAATTTGCCTAACTGATAAAGGGCGCACTTCTATACACCGTTCGGTGTACCGTGCGAGCATACCTTGCCTCTCCCTTTGGGAGAGGTGGTCGAGCGCAGCGAGTGCCTGAAGGGGAGAAGTACCCGGGAAAACATCTTGCCTCTCCCCTTGGGAGAGGTGGCCGAGCGCAGCGAGGACGGAGAGGGTAACCAATGACCATACCAAGTGGACTTTTATTGCGCTTCGGCCAGACTGGTCATTGAATTGGATGGCTCTCAACATTACGAACCTCAGGGGCTTGCTTATGATGCTGAACGTTCTCAATTCCTGATGTCTCTTGGGTTGGAGATTTTGCGATTCTCCAACGGTGACAGCTCTCCCAAAGGGAGAGCCAAGGGGCTGCACCCCTTTACATAGTATGTTGGCATGAGACTGTATCGATACGCTCCATTGACTGTTTTATAAACACCCATCTAAGGCTCCTCCGCTTTTTCGTACCGCGCAAAAATCCGTGCGGCGAAGCCGCGCTTCATGGAGCGAAGCTATGCTTCATTTTTCATGCACCGTAAGGTGCGCTTAATTTGAAAAAAGCACTTCGAATGAAGTGCTTTTTTCATGGCGCGCCCAGCAGGATTTGAACCTGCGACCTACCGGTTCGTAGCCGGGCACTCTATCCGCTGAGCTATGGGCGCATTGCCGTTCCTTGAACGTGCTTATATATTGTAGCGCAAAGTTCAATGCTTGTCAACAATTATAACCGATTTTGATGCCAAAAAATTTTTCGGCCTTGTGGACGAGAATGCGCTGTGCTATACTTTAGCCACAAAATCGGTTGCGGATTTTTCCGGCGCTTGCCGCTTTTCGCCGCACAGCCTGCTGAATATGCCCGGCATATCGGCGGTTGTGGGGCTTTTTTTATGGGCCGGAGGAAACGGGCGGAGGTATTTATGAAAAGACGAACGTTCTATACGGAATTGGCATATATATTGGGGCTTATTGTGCTCGCGTTCAGCGCGGCGCTTATGGAAGCGAGCGACCTTGGGGTATCGATGATAGTTGCGCCGGCGTATTTATTGCATCTCAAGCTGAGCCAAGCATTTGCGTTCTTCACGTTCGGCATGGCTGAATATACGCTTCAGGCGGCGCTGCTGATAGTGATGGTAATGGTGCTCGGGCGGTTCAGGCTATATTATCTTTTCTCGTTCATAACGGCGGTGCTGTACGGCCTTTTGCTCGATGGCTCTATGGCGATAGTGGCGCTGCTGGGCGTGAGCGGCATGGCGGGGCGCATAACGTGCTTCACAGCGGGGGTAATATGCTGCGCGGTGGGCGTATCGCTGCTGTTCCATACATATATCGCGCCGGAGGTATACGAGCTGTTTGTGAAGGAGATTGCTGCCAAATACGGGCGGAACATAAACCGCGTAAAGACCGCGTATGACTGCATAAGCTGCCTTATAGCCGTGGGCATGTCGTTCGCGTTCTTCGGCTTCGGCCATTTTGAAGGGGTAAAGATAGGCACGGTGCTTTGCGCATTGGTCAACGGCGCGCTGATAGGCTTCTTCTCCGGTGCGTTTGAGGGGAAGTTTGAATTTAAGGAGGCAACAAAGCTGAGAAAATATTTTGAGTAACTAAAAAGCGGGGGTATAGGCCCCGCTTTTGTATGCTTAAATCAGTATTCAACAGGCTCGCTCAGGGGAAGCTCCAGCAGCTCCGGATTTTCCAGCAGCTTTTTGAACCGCTCGCTCACCTTTTTCGGCTCGGTTGCGGTGGTGGTGTCGGTCATGAGTCGCTCCTTTCAGAAGCGCGAATGGAATCGACGGTTGCGCAGATGCTGCCGTCGGCAACGGTTACTTCAAAGGTATCGCCGGGTGAAAGCGCTGAGGCGTGCTTCACGATGCGCCCTTCCCCGTCGCGTGCTATTGCATAGCCGCGGGAAAGCGTTGCAAGTGGCGATAAATCGTGGAGACGCCCTGCCTTCAATGCTACTTCATGCTGCGCCGGAGTGAGGAGTTTCGAGGAAACTTCACGAAGCCTGTCGCATTGCGCAGAAAGGCGCATTGCATCGCGGT
>ERZ827150.4482-NODE-4482-length-12221-cov-11.588854_pt1 | contig 12221 bp, 15 predicted proteins | sample MGYA00519779_ERZ827150 | MGnify/ENA primary metagenome ERZ827150 (study PRJEB31778, sample SAMEA3449267) | human gut metagenome | biome: human gut; feature: human-associated habitat; material: faeces | place: United Kingdom | collected 2010/2012 ...
AAAGCCTTGCCCCCTCTCTCCGCGCAGGCGTTGCCCCAGGCAAAAGTTGGCCATACATAGTATTGAAAACTAGATGATCTAGTATCGGTAACTAGATGATCTAGTATATAATATTACACGTAATAACAAAAAAAACGTGTAAAATATTACACGTAGTTATTGACAAAAAGCTATAATTTATGTATAATAATAATGGGGTGAGTGTATATATGATGGAAGAGCATGATAACATGCTTATTGAATTGTCGAATTGTGTTTCACGTTTGACTACTTTGCAAGAGCAAATGGAGAAAACGATATTAACAATGAATGAACGAATTTCCGATATAGAACAAAAGCCATCGAACATTTTAACAGTGATTATTACCGCTGTTATAACTGCTGGAATCACTACGTTATTTTCTTTGTTGGTGAGGTGATAGTATGGATTGGAAACAAAAATTAACATCCCGTAAACTATGGGTAGCAGTTGCTGGATTAATAAGCGGTTTATGCGTAGCGTTTGGACTTAATGATAATGATGTTGCGCAAATATCTGGTATTGTTATGTCGCTCGCTTCGGTTATTGCTTACATTGTTGGAGAGGGTCTTGTTGATTATTCTCACAAGGAGTAAAAAAACATGGACTATAAGTTTTATAACAAAGTACTTGATTCTTTAGCATATAATTCATCTGTAAATGACAAACAATCCTCTCTCACTTATTATATTTCATTGATGCTTAATTCAACTTCATCTATTTTTGAGTATGAGGGATTACCTGAAACGATGCCCCAACGTGAAATAGAATTGATGTTGAAAGTTCAAGGGAAAACTTGCGTTACAAGATGCCCTGATGGCGAGCTTCGAATGCTTGGTGGAGAGCTGGGCGGAAAACCCAATCCTTATTATATTCCGGAAAGATTTATCGGGGCTAATCCGGCCTTGAATTGGTCTTATGATTTAAAAATTGATGAAGAATGTATTCTTATGTATAATGATTCTTCATTTATAGGATTAATTCCGTTATTTACTCGATACGCTTCACAGCTTGTTGAAAGCGATATAACAATGAACATGGCTGTTATTCAATCCCGTATTGTTTCTCTACTTACGGCTAATACGGATGCTTCACGCAAGCAATGTGAGATTTTTATCGAAGATGTTATAAATGGAAAATTGGGTGTTATTACAGACCAAGCTTTTATTGAAGCGATAAAAACAATTCCATATGCAAATACTGGGTCTCAGTCTCTCACGGATTTAATTGAACATCATCAATATTTACAAGCCGCATGGAAAAATCTTCTAGGGATTAATTCAAACTATAATATGAAGCGTGAAAGAATAATGAGTGGGGAGGCATCTATGAACGTAGACACACTTTATCCACTAGTTACAGATATGTTAAATTGTAGACGTACATGCTGGAATAAAGTGAATGCTATGTATGGTACAAATATATCTGTAAAATTATCTTCCATTTGGGAACAGCATGAGGAGATGTTAGATCAGATAACTGACTCACAAGTAGAAGAGATTGAGCAGAAAGGAAGTGACACTGTAAATGACGAATCGAACACAATTAATTGATGTAATAAAAATTACAGATGGTGTGTTTACACGTATAACAGATATGCACTCCAATGTTCTATGGAGTAAATTTATAACAGGTCAGCAACTAGATTACGAATATATAGGTAATCATTCTGGTGAAAAGATTATTTCCCCCTTTGTTGAAAAATTGCTTGTGGATGGAATTCTTTCTGATGTTAATCTTAACATGTTGTGCGCGATTATTTACGCGCATTATAGTCATATATGGGATAATTTATATAACATTTATATTAGTGAATATAGCCCTATTGATTTACTACATTATAAGGAAACAATAAATAGTAATGACAATCTTGTTACAACTTATAATACCATTAATACTAATGTACGAACTGGCTCTATTGCGAGTAATGCATCAGGAAACAACAACATCGATAATAATTATTACGGGTTTAATTCCAGTTCTAAGAATCCAGTAGCCAATAATGTTAATAATGCGACAACAGAAGAGACAGAGACATTTAATAATCTTACAGACAAAAACAATAAGACCGGAAACGACAGTAATGACAAAACAACAAGTTCCATCATAACTAAAGAAGGTGGAAGTAGTGGAATTACACCACAAGAGATAATGATGAAGGAAATCGAATTTCGCTTGTGGGATTATATAGAAGAAGTTTTTAAAACAGTTGATGACATTTTAACTGTAAAAATTTATTCGTAAAGGAGATAAATATGGCAGGCGGGTATCAAATAGTTGGGGATAATTCAATCACTACAGTACAAATGAGTATTACGCCAGATGATAAAGTTCAGTTTACTAGTAAAACTATTGGAGGTTAATTTATGCAAGTATCACAAATTTATGAAATTGTAAACAACGCCTTGAAAGAGACTGATGGAAGACTTGCTCTACTTCAAGAAGATTTATCTAATATTGTTGATGTGGGAAATTCCATTTTTAACGCAAATTCTTTTGATAATTATGTGAAAAAATTGGTAGACCGTATCGGTAAAATTGTTTTTGTTAATCGTCCATATAATGGACTTGCTCCGTCTGTATATATGGACGGTGTAATGTGGGGAAGTGTAACACAAAAAATCAGTTCGGCTATTCCTGAAGCAGTAGAAAATGAAAGCTATGAACTGGTTAATGGCGCTAGTTACGACCCTAATCAAGTTAATTTGCCGGATGTGTATGTCAAATTTTTCTCTAAATATGTAACTTTTGAAGTTGATAGAACCATAACAGAGAAGCAGTTGCGCAGTGCTTTTACGGGGGTTGCAGAACTTGACGGTTTCATCTCCATGATATTCAATGAAATTAGTAAAGCATTTACGATTGCCATTGACAATCTAATTATGCGTACAATTAACAGTGCCATTGCTGATACACTGTATAAGGATTATAACAGTGATTCAGTATTTAATGGAGCTTCGCACACGAGGGCGGTCAATTTACTTTATCTTTATAATCAGAGATATTCGGCAACTCTTACTGCGGCTGAGGCTGTTACAACTCCTGAATTTGTACGTTTTGCTTCTTACTATATGGGACTTTACTCTGATAGATTATCCCGTATGTCTACACTTTTTAATGTAGGTGAAACGCAAAAGTTTACACCGAAAGAGGATCAGCATTTTATCCTTTTGTCTGAGTTTGCCCGTTCTGCTGATGTATTTTTGCAGTCTGATGTTTATCATGACGAGTTTACTGCTATTACAAAGTATGAAGTTGTTCCTTACTGGCAAGGTAGCGGTGTTGATTATGCATTTAGTTCTACCAGTGCTATCAATGTTACTTCTGGTAGTGGTAATACTGTAACCGCAAGTGGTATTCTGGGCGTTATGTTTGATAGATATGCTCTGGGTGTTACTAATATTGAACAATGGGTGAATACGCAATATAATGCAAAAGCAGATTTCACAAATTATTTCTATAAATATAAAGCAGGTTACTTTAACGACCTCAATGAGAACTTCGTAGTTTTCTTTGTCGCTTAAGTATCACATAAACGGGGTGTAAGTTTGCGGGTTCTTACACCCCGCCTCCCTATATAGAAAGGATTAATTTTATGGCCTATTGGTATCGCATTTTGACAGGATATAGTAGTGGTACAGTAAATTATAGTACTATTAATAACGGTTTTCATACAAAAATGAAAGACGCAGACGGTTTTACAACATACAATTATGAAATTTATGCTAGTGTAAATACTTATGCGTCTGCAGTGACCACATATTACAAAGACGGAACATCGACATTGTATGGAACTTATATTAGGTATAACAAAGGTATATTATTAAATGGTTATCCGTTAGTACTTAAATCGACAGTACAACGTGTAGAAAGTTGGTTAAAGACTTTACCGGGGGGTAGTATTAAGGGAAAATACACGATTCCATCAGTAGTTACAGATCCTGCATTATCTTCTTCGTCATTGGACCGTGGAATAATTCCTTTGCATGTAACAATAAATGAAAAAACATATAATTACATGTTATTGGATTATAAAAATAATGGTGCTTGGGTACAGCAAGGATACACAAATGTCGAGGGCGATATATCGGATATATATTTGTGTAACATAGAAGGCAATACACCAGGGTCTGAATATCCTGAAGATAGTTTAAAGATATATTCTAATCATCAATTTATAACTGAATTGCAGAATAAAACAATAGATTTCGGAGAGGAACAAGAAATTCCGGAGGAACTTGCTAATTTTTTAAAAAATAATCTTAAGGAATATGATGATGGCTCTTTGGACATGATTTTATATCATAACAATGCGGAGCAAAACCGACTTGATAAAACTAATTTTCTTGAAAATGTTTCAACCTTGAACGGATATTTACGTGATAAGACATCTATTACAAATCCATCAATCATAATTGAAATGAATGATTTTCCTACGTTTAATTATGTTTATCTTCCAAAATTCAATCGCTATTATTATGTTACAAATATAATATCGATTGCTACAAACTTATGGCAAATAGACATGCATGTTGATGTGTTGATGTCGTATAGAGATGAAATATTAGATACTGAATGTATAATAGAAAGAAACCAGTATGATTATAACGCTTTTTTGGTTGATAAAGATCTGCCTTGTGAAAAGGCAAGAACTCTTTACATGGTGTTTGATACTATAAGAACGAAAATAAATCCATTTCTTAATATGGATGATTATTGCTTTGTGTTACAGGTGGTTAAATAGTTATGAATTTTGAATCATTACGTCCTTATACAGAAGCTTCGGCTAACTACATTATTAAATACACGGATCTAAATAATTTTGTAGATTTCTTATTGTCAACTAATTTACCGGATTCGTTTGCAAAATTATGGGCTGATCCTATACAGGGCATTCATTCGTTAAGAATGTATCCATTTTCACTAGAAACTATATCTTCAACCGGAATCGAAGAATTGTCTACTGTGCTAATTGGGGGATTTGCCACGGAGATTCAAGGTAAAAAAATTAATCGTTTTTTTAATCCTCACTTTTTAATGGCAGAATTCGCCCGATATGATTTACAAACTTTTAATAATTTTCTAGATTACGAGCCTTACACAACATACGAAATATATTTACCCTTTATCGGAATAAAACCGATTTCGGCCAACGAAATATTGGCATCGAGTAGTAAAAAATTTTATGTTTATTATGATATAGATTTGAATACTGGTGAAGTAGAAGCAACAATTACAGATTCACAAGATCTACCTATTTATATTTTCAATGGAACGATCGGAATTGATATACCTCTAGGGTCAGTAAACAATAATTACATAAAGCAAAATAATCTATTTAAATCTATAGGAGCCGCATTTTCGTCTCCAACGGGATTAATTAATCCTATGCAGTTTGTATCAAGCGCTATTAATTCAGCTGTTGACGCTATTAGTAATCCCTTTAGTACTATTAATAAAAGTAATAGTAATTCCTCTTTCATTTTTCTTGACAGACAACCATATATAATATTATATAAGAGAGTTATTAATTCAATTGAGCCCCAATCATATGCCAAGTTATATGGTAAACCATCTATGAAAACATCCAAGTTAAACGAACAATTTGGATTTACAGTAGTTAATTCTTGTCATTTAGAAAATTTCAGTACAATAACTAAAGATGAGAAAGAAGAACTTATGGATATTTTAAAAAATGGAATTATATTAGAGGATAGTAATTATTTACAATTAGATGCTCCTGTTATTAGTAAATTTGAGGATAAAGGTATTTCATTTACCAATAACCTCAATGCGTATGAATATAATGTGTATGCTAATGGAATTTTTATCAATAAAAATTTATACGAACAAACTATAGATAATAATATAGTATACATTATTTTTTATGATACCGCATTACCCTCAAATAGTAATTTAATTCAAGTTGAGGCAATTGCTAAACAAGGTACAATTTTTACAAATAGTAATTTATCTAATGTGATTGAAATAAAACAAGGTGCTCTTCTCGGTGTAGTTACTAATTCAGCCGTAGGTGAAAAATATCCTAAAATAAGTATAAATGCAATCGAATGGATTACTTTGAATGACGCTAATCGATTTACTAATGTAACAACATTTCAAATTTGGAACGATGTTAATGTTGATGATGGTTATGAGCCTGTCTCTCATATTTATTCTACAGATGGAAAAATTAATACAACAATATATGGAAAAGGAACAAGTGATTTAATTAATGTAACTGAGAATCCAACATTAATATATATTGATATTACTCAACAAGTCGCAACCCCTACCTATACACTAACATTTAACGGAAACGCTGGTATGTCATTACCTATGTATGAAGATTTGGAAAATTTTATGACTATATATACGTATGTAGGAGGAATGGAATCTAGTCAAACATTAGATGCTAACGGGTTTTTAAATTTTATGTCACAACAACACACAATTAATTATGTCACAAAATTTAAATTTAATGTTAAGGAAAATTATACTTATAGTTTTTCATATACAGGAAGTACAAATCCTATTTTACCAAGAACGGCAGAAGTAATTACAAGTGAAACATTATATGAGTTACAAAGTAACTTATCATTAAATAGTTATGATATAGCGACGATTAAACAAACAGCAACAGTAGCATTTCAATCGATTGTATTAGAAGAATCTGATATAACTCAAGCACAGATTACTATTTTAGGAGTGAACAGGCAACCAACCTATTTAGATTTTGACTATATATCTGTTCAAGAGGAAGTAGGAACATTTAATTTTGCCATGGATTCTTCGAATAATATCGTACAATCGATTGAATTGCCTATAGGAACTATTTTGTATCCGGCCACTTATTATCTTGATGCGAATAGAATAACATATAATTCATCTATTCAGATAACATCAAATCAAAACACTTCATTTACATTCTCTTATTTTAAATATATTGTGTAAAGAAAGAGGGTAATTACCCTCTTTCTTTACACCATAATAAATAATTTTTAACTATCTCTCCTATGTTATTATCTTGATAGAAAACTTTATCATTTATAAAATACCATTTTATTTGTTGGTCTATGTTATCTTTCGATTTAATCAAATTTCGCCTCCAATTACAACGAGAATCATAAGTTGTAGAATAAATCAAGTCGGAATCCTCATATTTTAAATCGGTTGTCTTTCTGTGAATATAGGTAAATGTAATATTATTACTAACAACTATTTCACATTGGAGTATATTATTATCAAATATAATAAAATAATTAAAAATTACTTCACTCGGTTTGTATTTATAAGGACAATGAGGATAAATATCCATTTCCCAAACACCCGTTGTTATCATTTCTAATTTAGGATTATCAAAAGCAAACAAAAAGTTGCTATTCTTTTTTCCTTTACTGGATAAGGATTCACAATATTCAACCGCAACCTTTAATTCACTACATCCATATTCATAAACATCAATATCCCCTTGTTTCATTTTACGAACACGATACAAACCCATTTCGTCAAAATAAGGACAATATTGATTAACAGTATTACCAAGCATAAATATTTTTATGTTAGTTCTTAATCGCACAATCGTACTAATAACATTCATAAACAAAACAAACTCATTTTGTAAATATCCACCACGTGTTAAAAACTCATCAAAAATAATTGTCGTTATGTCGGGATATGATGTAGATTTATCATGCTCCATAGCAGAAAGAGAAAAACCGTATGCCAAAGGTTTATCAGCTACTACACGTTTGTCATCTTCGTATCTACATAAAAACCAACGAGAAGAATAGTAATAAATATCACTCCATTCCCCTTTGGTCAGTTTTTTAATCTCTTCATTCGCCACTAATGAATTAAACATTGTTGCACCGCGTTTACCTTTAAAGTCGTCACCCCATCTTCTTATAATAGCAAATTGCTCTTCCTTTTCGATATATTGCTTTAAACCATATAACTCAACGCCATAAGTTTTACCGTTACTGCGTTCTCCTATAACCATATTATATGTACAACCTTTTGATAATATTTTTTTAGGAGACCAGAATATAGAATTTTTACTCATATCCTCAATTCCTTTTATGTTCTGTATATTGTTTAGGTATTTTCAAAGCGTTTTCAGATCTTGCTTCAGTATATATTTTAAGACTGTAAACTTTACCGCTATCACGTTCTCTTATAACCATATTATAATTACAATCTTTTGATAACATATTTTTATGAGACCAAAACATAGAATTTTTACTCATATTCGTTTATCCTCAATTCCTCTTAAAAAATCTGCATATTGCTTAGATATTTTCAAAGTGTAATCAGCTCCCGACAAATTTACAGAACTCATTTCATGAAAATGCGCCACTTTTCCTTGGTAGTCAGTTAACTGACCCTCTTGTTCATAATCAATATAAGTGTGTGTTAGTTTCCCTGTATATTCTGACGGAATTTCCAATTCATCATTAAAATTCTCGAACACTTCATCACCATATTTTTCTTCCATATATTTAATAGCACACTGTTTATTTAGTCCAGATACTGTAAGAACTTTTTTTCCTTCATATTCTACAATATATCTTTTAGCCCCTAATGTTTTAAATTTGTCATATATATGCTCAAAATCCCATACACCAAGAGGTTTTACTTCGCCTTTCATATTTTTAGGTGAAAGCAATGAAATATCAATTTCATAAACATTACACATATACTTTAACTTTTTAAGTATGTTTTCATTATATTTTTCAAAATATTTTAAATGATTCTTATAATTAAGAATCTTAACAGAATCTGTGTCCGAATAAACATAATCATTTCCACATTCATATATGGCAGTGTATAAATTACGCCTTGCATATGAAGTTATCCAAACTCCCCACGGATAAAATAAAAACCTTTTTTTACTTTTATTATATTTATTTATTTCCGCTTCATAATCAACACATACTTTTCCCCAATCTTCATTATATGTTATTTCATCTCTGCAAATATCAGTAACACACATTCCATAAAGTGAATTTATAAATTCCTTACTATTTAAATATTCCACTTCTTTCCCTTCTACCCCTTTTAATAATGTTTTATCATTATACAACTTTAATATTGCAAGTATAAATTCTTTCGGTAAAAAACCTTTCCGATATCTTCTAAAATTATGTATAACAAATTTGTCTACATGATAAAATTTCTGAATCATTTTAAAGTCGGTTTCCGTTAATGTTGTTACCAGATAATCAGCAACATATATACGACCATTATTTAATATTGGATTTTGAACTTTTCTACATTTTGAATAAGACAATATATTTTCGAACTCAGTTTTTGAATGTATATTATAAAATTCACAGTCAAATAAGCAACAATAATTTTTTAAATTATATTCTAGTTCTGCCTGTGTTTTTATATTAACTCTCTCACTGGACGACATAGGAAATAATTCTGAAAGCATTACAGTAGGATATGAAGATGTTAAATCATAGGAAGCAACATTAAATAATATTTTACCACTATAAAAACTATTAGCATGTGTAAATCCTCCCGTAAAAGCTTTTTTTAATTGGTCATATTCATCTACTGTTAATTTCATTGATTCGATAAATGTACGATATCTATTATAATTATCTGACCGTTTAACTCCTTTCAAATTTGAATAGAAACATTTTTTACGACAATAATCGCGTACAAATCCCGTCTTTGTTAATTGTATTCTTGTTATATCACCATATTGCTCAATTAGCTCTCTTATGTATGACATGACCACACGAACATCATGTTCACAATACTGTAATTCTTTTTCTGTTAAAACTGTTTCAGAATTCCTTAATAGTGAATAATCCAAATCTCCTACCATCTTCTGTACTTTGTATTTTGTTAAATGCTCACCCACCTTAGATAACGAATAACCACTCAATTTATAGGAGCATCTAAATTCTATACCAAGTTCTGAAAGACAACGCACAGGTTCCCGCTCTTTTACCGCAAATACTTTATTCCATTTTATTAAATTACGAATAAATTGAAATTCAAATGATAAATTATGAACATAACAAACAAGTATTTGTTTATCACATAAATTTAATTCTTCTGATAAAATAGTCAGCAATTCGATAAATTCCTGCCAATAACGTCCATATACTACATAATCATCTATGCCGAATGTCCATTCATACATCACACCATATTTTTCTTCATTTTGAATAAATGATGTTGTTTCTATATCAAACGCACATGGTATATTATAATACGATATTTTTTTATTATCTTTAACTTTTTCAAAGAAACAGCTTTTTAATAGTAAATGAAATGACTCCTTATTATATCTAAAAATCCCCTCCTTCGAAAAAATCGTCATCGGAAAAGATGTATGAAATGTCTTCGATACGCTCATCATATTCCTCCGCCAACCACGACTTAACTTTTTCTATAATATCTGAAGGATTTTTTTCAAAGTACATAAAACGTCCTATTGTTCTTTGCAATTCATCTGAACTTACATGTAATTTACCTATCAAGTCCGGATAATCCTTTAATATATTATTATATACATTCCAGAACAACAATGTCTCTTCGGGTGTTAAATATATACCTATTCTCTCTCCAAATTCGCTATAAGTAGTTTTCCATCCTTTAACAGTCGACGTTTTATTTCTTAAAAATTGCGAAACTCTGGTAAACTCGCCCCTCAATTCATTTAAATTCTTGCCTTTTGCAGAAAAATGTGTCCCCCCCTTACTTCTTTCAATGGCTGAATAAGCAGGAGATAACACGCCACCTTGAACAGATTCAAGTCGTTTTAATCTTTTATTGGCAGTTGAAGCTAATTGTGAGACATATTTCGATAATGTCTTTTTATCAAGTTTCAGAAAATCTTCTATACTTATATCTAGAATCTCAGAAGTTATCATTTCGATATCACCTTTTTTAATTTATGTTCAGAATTTTGAATATGGTCAGTTAAATACCTCATTGCATATATTTCTTCAAATAAATCTTCACCATAATAATTAAACAATCCATTAACAATATACCACAGAAAAACATTGATGTTATCGGATCCACCATGCTCAAAATGAGAAATAAGTCTTCTTGACTTTCCTGTTGCAATAGCAACTTCCTTTTGCGTACATCCCATATCCTTTCTAAATATTTTACAATAATAACCCACCGAACTTCTCACTTCTTTTTCTAAATTATTCATATAACTTCATCCTTTCGTTATCAAGGTGTTGGTTTATCCCAACACCTTGACCAATGTAATATTATTATTTTTATTAGTTCTGCTAAGCTCGAATTGAACCCTAATTCCCCCGCAGGACTTCAAATTGTCAGATGCTATTTCCACATCTCCATCGCATGCTTTTACCCACCCAGTGGCAATTTTTGTAAGCACATGACCTCCAAAAAAACACTCTTTGTCGTTCTCGGCAAATGCAAATACCGGAAAAGTACTATCGTCAATAGTTACTAAGTCAAACTCTGTAAGTGTAACGCCATTAGGATACTTTTTGATAATATCCTCAGTTTTAATTTTCTCCCGTCCTTCCATAAGACGAGACAATGAAGTCTCTCTCTGTGCTACCTTCAGCATTGATTCTTTCAAGAAATTGTTTGCCATTGATAATACCTCACTTTTTAATAATTTTATTTATATATTCTATCATATCCTTTAATGATAGAGATATATCCATCTTAATTTCCAATTCATACCATTTTATCGAAACTATATCATTACAAAGTATTGGACTTGGCAGAGCATAATAAATACAAAATGCTTTTAACTTAGCCATCTTCTCCCGTTCATCACACGCATGAAACCATCTTTCGTCTAACGATTCGATGGTAATTTCAATGGCTTTCGGTAAATCCTTCAACATATTATAATTCTCTAAATAATCTAATCTATGCATTGCCAAAACGCGATACTGTTTAATTATTATTACAGTTCGTGTGTAATAATCAATATTATACACCCAGTTCTTGTAACTGCATAATTCAGCCAATTCAGTTTCAAAAACATGATCTAGATATCCTGAAATCATACTATAAACCTTTCTACACTCTAAGTGGTGTTCCCTTGTTATATGTATTATAGCATAATGGCCGTATTTTGTCAATAGCTTTTATCATATTAAATATGATAACAATGTTATAATATTTAATTAAATACGATAACAATGTTATGTATTATTTAATGCAATCCTTGAAAAACATG
>ERZ827150.4495-NODE-4495-length-12193-cov-2.925770_pt1 | contig 12193 bp, 11 predicted proteins | sample MGYA00519779_ERZ827150 | MGnify/ENA primary metagenome ERZ827150 (study PRJEB31778, sample SAMEA3449267) | human gut metagenome | biome: human gut; feature: human-associated habitat; material: faeces | place: United Kingdom | collected 2010/2012 ...
AACCCCTCTTTCAAGAATGAAAATCTTGCGTCCTAGCCGATAGACGAATGGGCCAGATCTTGCCATCTCTTTGTGTTAGTGGCCGTTCTTCTGTTTGCGACTGCAAAGATAGACGTATTTTTTAAGCTGACAAAATATTTCTTGTGAAAATTTGATTTTCAGTGCTATTTAACTTCTATTTAGAACTTAAGTCCTCCAAATGAATCTCCAGGGCCTTTACGGAGATATTGATTTCCCAGATACAAACACAAAGAGAGGCGGCCAGCAGGAGTAGGGCGATGCCAAATACCCAGGCGGCGATGGTTTGCAGGGAGACGTAGACGAAAAACATGGCGATGACGCAGAGCAGGAGACTCAGGATTCCCAGGATCTGCATGGCCCTTGTCAGGTAAAGTCTTTTCCTCAGGTTCTGGATCTGGGCGATCTCTTTAGGCGCCGGCGATCCGCCCAGTTTCTCTTTCAGGCTCCGGACGAGGCTCGCATACGACAGGAAGCGGTTGGTGTAGGCCAGCAGGATGAGTGAGATCGCAGAGAAAAGCAATGAAGGTGTCGTTAGGTCGATCATAAGTTGGTCTGTTTATTTAGTTGGACAAATATTTTTATTATTTTCGATCTCGCAAATTTAGGAAAAATATGTTGACTAAAACGCGGGCGATCGTCTTAAGGGTAGCTCCTTATAACGATAAAAGCTCTATTATATATATGTATACGGAGGCGTTCGGGCGTTGTTCGTATGTGATGACTTGGCCACGGGGTAGGAGCGGTAAAATCCCGAGGTCGCTTTTCATGCCCTTGTCTCTGCTGGAGATCGAGGATACTCATTTCCCGAATCGGGACTTGCATCGGTTGACGGAGGCGCACGCCTGCTTTCCGATGAGCCGTATCGCTCTTGATCCGGTGCGTAACGTGCTTGCCCTTTTCTTGGCGGAGGTACTTTATCGGGTGGTTCGCGACCGGGAACCTGACCAGAGGTTGTTCGATTACCTTATGGAGTCTATCGGCCTTTTGGAAAGCCTGGATCAGGGAATCGCCAATTTCCATATCGTATTCCTGTTGGGACTGCCCCGTTATCTTGGTATCTTTCCGAACCTGAACGCTTATCAGCCGGGTGTTTTCTTCGATTTGCGTGAGGGTAATTTTACGGATCGCCTGCCGGCACATCGTGATTATCTGGGGCCTCACGAGAGTGAAATCTTCTATAGCTTGCTCCGGATCCGTTATGAGAATATGGCGCTTTATGCCTTTTCCCGCCAGGAGCGCGTCTTGATTCTCCAGAAGATTATAGATTATTACCGTTTGCATTTACCGGAATTTCCAGAGATCAAGTCGCTCGCTGTTTTTCAGGCTTTATTTGATTGAGCGGATTTCCGGTTGGCCTTTCGGATGGTGATTCTTGTCGTGCGACTTGAATTTGGGCAACTATTGTCAGTTTGAGGAAATATTGTATCTTTGCGCTCAAATTGTCATGGGGTTTCTGCCCCTATGGTTTTTGCCTTGGTAGTTCAACGGATAGAACAAGTGTTTCCTAAACATTAGATAGGGGTTCGATTCCCCTCCGAGGTACCATTCCTTCCTGTTGGAATTTTCCTTTTCTTTTCATCTGCATTCCTTTGTTAAGCGGGTGCTTTATGACGTGAGTTTTCTATTAATGGCAAATTGTCAAAACTTGGGCTAACTTTCATTTTGTCAAATTACCTGGCTTTTCCTTGCGATATTTCGGGTAGGGATTCGACAGCTTCAGAAATAGACGATTCTGACGAAGTTGGGATAAATCAAGTTGTTTGATTATTCCGCCTTGTGATATATTTATGATGGGCATGTTCTTGGTTTGGCTTCTTTATTTCTGGATATTTCCTGCAATTCTGTTAAATGTCTATTTGCAGCAAGTCCGGGATTAGTCTCCGGAAAATCCTTATTGAGTGTTAAATATTGGCTCGATAAGGCTTTTAGGTGAGCGCAAACGTTCGTGTAGGGTTACACAATAGGAGGTGTTGGTGGTTACAAACGTACTTATTCGCCTGAAGTAACGAATGTGTGCCCTTTTTCCTTCGGAAGAAAGTGGCATTTCCTTCGAAGGAATTGCCCGTTTTCTTCGGAGAAAATTAAATTTTGTCCGAAGAAAATGGTGAATAGGTTAGTTCCTGAGGGTGGATTCCTTATTTATTGAGGCTTTTTAAGTCAAGTATGAGTTATGGAAATGGTCAATATAAAAGAAAAGAGATGCCTGAACATCTCTTTTGCTGTCATTTTGTATTTCCGGTTTCTGGAGCTTATTCTTTTGCCTGCTTTAAGGTTTTCAGAGGATCAGTAATGATATCGACGGTTGATATCATACCAAAATTCTGGTTGTCGTTGATGGTCCAGACGACCTTGCCCTCTTTGTTAATCTCGATTAATTGCGGGATTTTCTTGGTGGCGACACTGGGATCATGCCCTTGCCAGTTACAGATGAACAGGCCTTCATCGGTTGAGGGAAGCAGTTGCGCTACAAAACAGAAAACGATTCCTTCGATTGTTTCCGACTCGACTGTGCGGATAATTTTGCCCTCCTCCAAATTGAATTCCGCATAGCAATGCGCGTCTCCGCAAGCCGTAAGATAGTTGCCGTTTTTCTGGGGGATCACACAGAATGAGTTGCCCGGCATCTTAACGGAGCGGATCAGTTTGCCCTCAGGATTAATCTCACGGACTTCCGCTGTTTGGAACAGGGGAATAAGGTAATTGCCTTGAGCGCTTTTATTGATTTGACGGAATTGGGCGTGCGGGTGCTCGATTCCGGTCTCATAAGTGGTTGTCCGCTCGATTTTTCCTTTCGGTGTGACCTCCAGGATTCGTGCCGGATGGCCGCATGCCGCCAGCAGGTAATTCCCGTTGTCGAGTACTTTGGCGGTCTGCATCTCCTCGCCTTCGAGAGCCGGTATATCCCAAAGCGTTTGTCCGTCGAGGGAGATTAATCGGGTCCCTTTCGAATAGGAGAATAAGACATTACCGTCGGGAGTCCAGGCCGCGGAGTTGCATTCCCATCCTTTCTCCAGTGGGTATTCCCACTCGATTTGCTTGGTCGTTTTGTCGATGATGACGATCTTCTCCCAGCCAGATCCGGCAAGCAGTAATTTCTCGCTTTTCTGATGGCATGAGGAAACGAAAAGAATCAAGGTGATTAGGCTAAGCCAATTGAATAGTGATTTCATCTGATATTTTAATTGAGAAAGCTGATAAAATCGGAGCCGTGGAAGAGGGCGTACCGTTTTTACCAGCTTTCGGATTATGCGCTTATTTGGATAGATCTTGATACATCTCAAAGCCTTGCTCTGCCGTCAGTCCGTCGTGAACAACCGCATGAACGGCCTGGATCATGGCCAGGGGATTCTCGCTCTGGAACACGTTGCGTCCCATATCCACGCCAGCGGCTCCATCGTTGATGGCGTTGTGGCAAAGTTGAAGAGCCTCCAGCTCCGGCACCTTTTTGCCTCCGGCGATAACGATGGGAACAGGACAGGTAGCCGCTACACGCTCAAAGCCCTCACAATAGTAGGTCTTGACGATGCTCGCGCCATTCTCCGCGCAAACACGTGAGGCCAGGGCGAAATAACGGGCGTCGCGGGCCATTTGTTTCCCGACAGCGGTGACACCCATGACGGGAATACCATAGCGATTGCCTAAATCTGCCGCTTTAGTCAGGTTGGCGGCGGTAATCGCCTCACGCTCCTCGTCGCCCGCGGCGAACATGATCGCCATGGCTGAGGCGTTCAGTCGGATAGCGTCTTCGACATCGATCAAGACGTTACGGTTCAACTCTGTCAGGATGGTTGAGCCGGCGTCCGAACGCAAGCAAACCGGCTTGTTGGTTGTCGCCGGGATAGAGGATTGCAGGATTCCTCGGGTACACATCAGGCAATCCGCATATTGAGTCAATGGGACAATACTCAGGTCTACCCTTTCCAGTCCCGATGTGGGACCCATGATAAATCCATGATCGAACGCGAGCAATACGGCTTTTCCTGTTTTGGGATTGAAGATGCGGCTCAGTCGATCTTTCATTCCCCATGAAAGGTTTTCCGCCCCTTTCACATGAAACGTTGAGGATGCGGCGCTTTGTCCGAATCCGAAGTTGTTGGCCTCCTTGAAGCCATCCATATCTGGCATATTGATATCTCCTTTTAATGATTATGGGAAGGGTGTGTTGATCCGTCAGGTACACCCTTCCTTCAGTTTGTAATAATATGATTTATAAAGCGTCCGCAAATGAGGCGAAAAGGCAGCTCCATGAGGCGGCGCCACTATCCATATAACCGATCGAGCGCTCTCCGTAATTGCGTGCCCGGCCGAAGTTCGCCTTAAGCTGGATGGTCGACTCGGCACCCGCTAGAGCGGCTGTCGCGCCCGCTTTTAGAATCTCCTTGATATCGGCAGAGTCGCAATTTTGGATAGCCTCTATCGCGGGGATCAAAGCGTCCATCATGGTCTTGTCGCCCACCTTGGCGCAGGTCTGTTGCTTGACATTCTCCAAACCTCCGGCAAACATCTTTTTGACGCCATTGGCATCAAGTTCTGTTCCTTCGGCATGGTCGCTCATGCCAAGGAAGAATGCGCCGAGAAGGGTACTTGTTGAGCCGCTGACCTCCAGCATGACATTCATGCCCATATCCATCAACATGGCCTTAAACTCCGTTCCGGCCTGGGCGGAGCGGACAACGCAGGAGAGGGCGGTAACGATCGCGGTCCCATGATCGCCGTCGCCGATGACGGCATCCAGTTGGGAAAACTCCTCTTCCCGTGCCTTTATGTTCTCCAGGGCCTTGTCCAGCATGGCCTTGAATTGGTCTATTGTTAGTTTTTCCATAGCGATTACTTACCGATGGTTGTCCAATAAGGTGTGTTGGCTGGTTTGTTGACCAGATAATCGATGTGATCATCATCCAACAGGGCCATAATCATTTGGAAGCCGGCCTGTTCCTGTACGGTCAAGATCTCCTGGATACGGCTGTAAGCGATCGTGACACCTCGTGCTTCCAGCTCTTTGTAAGCTTTCCGGAAGATGATGTTCAGCTCCATATGTGTCGTCGCGCCTACGCCATTGATGATGAGCATGGCTTTGCTACCCGCAGTCGGTTTAAGCTGTTGGCAAAGCAAATCCACCATTTCCGCTGCGGTGTCATCTGCGGAGACTAGCGGTTTTTGTCCACCACCACCTTCACCATGTTGCCCCATACCGATTTCCATGATACCTAAAGGCAGGTCTGTGATGGTCGCACCATTTTGAGGATGGCTGCATGAGCGCATGGCAACGGCTAAAGTAGCACAACGGGCATTATACCGTTCACCGATTTCGAGTAATTCATCGAGTGATTTGCCCTCTTCCGCCGCCGCACCAAGTATCTTGTAAAGAGGCACGCAACCGGCCAGTCCGCGACGGTCTTTCACGTCGGCATCGATACCGGCACTGATATCATCGTGAGTCAGGAGTTGTTTTACCTTAATGCCCATGCGTGCGGCCAGTTGGCAAGCCATATTGGCGCTCATGACGTCGCCCGAGTGGTTGAGGACAACAAGCAAGATACCAGCCTCACGTTTCATGAGTTGTAATGCCTGGAATACTCTTTGCGCTCCGGGAGCGGCGAAGATATCGCCAACCACCGAGCAGTCCAGCATGCCTTCGCCGACAAAACCACTGAGAGCCGGTTCGTGACCGGAGCCGCCTAACGTGACGATCGCTACTTTGTCCTGGCTTTTGGGATTCGCGCGGACGACGATGTTCTCACCGCCCAGTTTAACCTGGTTAGGATATGCCAATACGTAACCCTCTAATAATTCTTGTGTGATGTTTTGAGGATCATTGATGAATTTCGTCTTAATCTCTGACATAATAGTTCTTATTTTTAAGGTGATTATTTTATTTCCATTAATTCGATCGCGATGCCCTCTTCCTCAATGAAGGCGATGGTTAAATGCTCGTCGCAGACGGCCGGGCCAAAGATCACTTTTTGGCCTTCGATAGCGTTCGCCAAAGAGGGAACCTGATATGCGATGTGCGCCGTTGTCAGGACCTTTTCGGGCAGTGGGCTATCGCCAGACTCATGGTAGATAAACTCGATCTTGTTCTCGCTCTTACTGAAGTCTGTCAACCAAACATTCAACCCTTCATTATAAGTCGCTCCTTCCGGTTTATAGTTGACCGGAATACCAAAATGATTTAACGTTCTCATTGTATTAGTTTTTGTTTGTAAATGAATTGTTGGAATGATGAATGGTGTCCAAGAGAGATAAGCCTCTCATGGACACCGTTTAGGCTAATCTTCAATAATGACACGGAAACCGACGTTGAAGACCGGTTGCCATGGATAGTACGCTTTGCGGCTATGGGCCGTCGAATATTTAGGCCTTTCGATAAAAGAGCCACCTCTGACAACCTTATATTGTGAGGTCTCTTTTGTCTTCTCTTTATAAGGATAAGGCAGATAATCCGATCTTGTCCATTCGGCGACGTTACCATGCATGTTGTATAACCCGAACGGGTTAGCCTCATATTTCTTGCCCGCGATCTGGATCAGGCTGCTGTCATTGACGCTTACCTCTTTGGGCAAGAAGGTGTAGTATTTATACCAACTGGATGTCTTAGGCATCGGTTGAGGATCAATACCACTGACGGCAAACAGATTGGTCGTCTCGTCTGCCAGGTTCTCTTTCTTGCCGAAATCAGCGTTCATGTCTCCATACCAGAAGTCCTTTTCGCTACCCGCACGGCAAGCCCATTCCCATTGGGCCTCCGTAGGCAAGGTAATCTTTAAACCGGTCTTCTCGCTCAACTTCTGGCAGAAGGCCATAGCATTGTTGTAGCTGACCCGGATGACCGGTTGTTGTGGATCGTTGGCGACATAACCGGGAACAACATGGTCCTTCCATTGCTGATCCATATGGCGACTGTCGTGTTCGGGGAAGAAGACGTTATACTGTTGGTTCGTCACCTCCAGCTCTCCCATCCAGAACGACTTGTCAATCTTTACCTTGGCGGTTGGGTAGGCATCTGGTTCACCCCGATAACTTCCCATAACGAATTGGCCGGCCGGGATGCGTACGAATGCCATCTTAATGCCCGGAGCCAGCTCGATCTCCATGCGAGTCTGTTTCTCGTCGGCAAGCATTTCCTTGATCTGCTCCGTATTGAATGGCCAGCCTTTGGCCTTGAGATTTTTCTCCTTGACAGGCTCTTCCTTTTCTGGCATGACCGGCGTGATCGGGCCTTTGCCTTTCAGGTAGTCCGCATAATCAGCCAACTCTTTCTTCCAGTCAACGCCTGCGCCATTACCATATTTATTGGTCAATTCGATGCGTCGCTCAACCTGGTCGTAACCTTTATAAGGAATAGAGGTGATCTTGTTCGCGTTGAAATAACCTTTGTCTGGAGCATTGTAATCGATCCAGTTATATAAGGTATGCCATTCCTCTTCGGTCAGCTGTACGTTATGATGCCCTTTCTTCAGGAGGCGAACCAGTTCGCTGGTATTCTGATAGTACTCATATGGAAATAAAACCAGCATATCGCCTTCGCCACCCTGGCGATGGACATACGGATGCAGGTTCAAGTACGAGGGACCATAGCCTTTCTCATCTTTTTCACCAGCCCTGAGATCGAACGCACGACCTTGTCCGTTATGGCAGGCGATACAAGCCCGATCCAGGATCGGTTGGATCTCCAGGTCGAATGTGAAAGAGCGTGTGCCTCCTTCCGGTGCCTTCAGTTTCAAGGCCGGTTTTTGTGAGGCCATAACCCGTTTAGGCATAGCGATTTCATTTTGATCCTCATGACAGCCGATGCAGGAGACAACCTCTCCGGGTTGTCCGGTGAGCCAGCTTCGCATCCATTGGATCGCCGCTCCATGCTCATCAAGAGGTTGGATAGAGATAGGCGTATTAGCGGGGATCTTGAAGATCGCCGATCCATCTTCCTCAACCGGGACAGTTCCAAGTAATCGTTTGATATCCCAACCACTTTGGATTCCGTGCCAGTTGTGGTCTGAGAGCGTTTTCACATAGGCGTATTCATAAGCATGGATACGCAAGGACTTAACGGTACCTCTTGGTACGCCTTGTAAACCTTCACCCGTGTAAATATCCTGGATAAATACGGTCGCTTCTTTATCATTGAGCTTTACACGGTCAGGAATAGCGGGTGGTGTTTGTCTTTTTTTCACCAAGGCTGGACTGATAAATCCTTCACCTTCCGCTTCCATCAGGCAGGTGATATTATCGTAGATATCCACGAGATAGATACCCCATAATGCGTGTGGATCCAATTTGGCGGCAACGAGGAAATATTTATCGCTCAATGGTGTCGGCTTGATAAATTGAGGCCATACGCCATCCACCAATTGGTCTTTGATCTCTTCCACTACGGGACGATTCCGGTGCGGAATTTCTTGCATGACGCCATCCGTTCCTTTTCTGGCCTTATTGGGGTCAAAAAGTAACAGTCGGCCGGAGCGAGCGATTCCGTGATGACCGGAGATGATACCGACGAAAGCGGATGAATAGCCCGGTAAGGGCTGGATGTCAAACGTGCTGTTTGGAAACATTGATCCGCTGCCGTATAATGCCTTTTGTTCCGTGCCATCGGGATTCATGTGCATGACAATGCGGGAGTAATAGTGTGTCAGGTCGGTATATTCCCAACGGGTGTACATGACACGACCATTATTCATGACAACAGGATTCCAGTTGGCGTCCTGATCGAATGTCAGTCGTCTATATGATTTATCATTGGGATTATACAGGACCATGTTGCCGACAGGATCGTCGCCATTCACGCAAGGAACACCTTGATAACCGATATTCGCATTGACGATGATTCGGCCATCAGGCAAATAGGTACCGTCATAGAATTCTAGGTCGGGCTCAGGAATTGCCATTAGCGGATGGAATCCCGATCCGTCTAGCTTGACCTCATGTACGTTCCAGCGTTTATCATCAACGGTTTGGGTAAACATGACCCGGTCAGCGTCCCAGTGAAGACGCAGATCCGCGATAGGAGAACCGTTTTGTGGTTTATAGATCGTACGGGTCTGAATGTCGCCTCTCAGGTTTGATAGCTCGATAATCTCGGCGTTAAAACCCTCCCGGCGTGCGGATTCCTGGTTACTCCAGTTGTTAGACTGGGTTCCCAAATCAGGAGCCATTGCCTTACGGGCCGTTCCTCCGATCTTGAATCGGGCTGCCACGATCTTATCTGCGTCCAGCAACGGGTTACCAAGAAGAATCGCTTTCTTGTTCGCTAATGCTTTGTGGGCATTAGCTATAGCGCTCTTATCCCCTTTGTAGATGTCGTCGAACCCTTGTCCTGTCAGTTGGATCAGCTCCTTATAGAGAGGCTCATATTTAGCGACATCATATCCCTTTTGCTTTTTCATATCTTCAAAAGCGAGCGAGATCGCTTTCATGTCTAACCAGGTGAGCTCCGTTTGCAGCTGATAGATTTCTTGCAGTTCCTCGAATAGTTTCAAGTATTTGGCGATTCTCAGGTTTAAATCTTTTTCCTCTCCAATTTTTTGTGCTTGCTCATTATAATAACTGTTCTCATCCAATTTATCGACCATGGCATCGACCGCCTTTTTCTCGACTTCAGTATCTGGGGCGATTAACCAGTTGTCCAACCCATCGACTAATGTACTGAATAACCCGATTTGATCGGGATATTGAGCGGTTAATTTGTCGGCTGTTGTTTTGGGAAAGACATTCAATGCCTGGAAATAAACGCTTCCTCTTCCAGAGTCTTCTATGCCCACCTCAGCTTCAAAGCGAACATATTTGTTATTGACCGCATAGACCAGTGTCCCGTTGGCGTGACAAAATACGCCATGTTCGTATTTTTTGCCAGCGATGAGGATCTCTTTATCGGAGGCATTCTTATTCATTTTAGGTTGGGCCCAGCCGGCGACGCCATATTCAAAAGGGACTTCGTCTAGCCATACAGAACTGCCGTCGGCAGCGATTAAGCGAGCGTTGGCCCAGACCGCATGATCGGAATCAGAGCCATCAGGTCCTCCGGACGTGAGAAGCACCAGCTTCTCAACGCCCTTCAGATCTACGGAAAATGGCTCTGCCTTCATTTTGTATTTCATCCATGCCGAGGAGACCGGCATATTGGACGCTTTCATCTTTTCGCGCAATTCGGCCTTTGCCTTGATGGAGGCGTCAATCCAGTTGGTTGGCGCTTTCTCCTTCGAGGTGACACCCCACATGAAGGAACAGATGAGGAGACCGATTGCCATAAGTCTAATAGCTCTTTTCATAGACCTAGAATTTAAGATTAATAAGGGAAGATGTTACAAGGCGGCGGACTTGTTCGTGAATCGCAAGCCATCGTTGTCGTGGTAGCAAGCCCATTCATCGACAATAGCGCCTTCAGGACCAGCCATCATGAAATGGAATGTTTCCAGTTCTTTCAGGCGGAGAACGTCGCCGACTTTCTGTACGACAAAGTTCTTGCTCTTGATCGGGCCGTGAGTCGCCGGAATTTCAGGAGCATTTGGGGTTGCGTCGCCTACTTCAGAGAAATTATAGACCCAACCTTTTTCTACCATCCAAGACTCATGTTTTGCGGGATAGCTTGTCTTGACATGCGCATGTTCCGGGATCATTTGACCAGGCAACAGATAGATCGCATGAGCGAAGTAACCATATTTGGGATCGTTGATCCAAAAGATGCCGCCCATGCCGACATGCTCAAAATCACCTAACCCAAAGTCTGTAACCCACATATCTTTTGCCATCAGGTCGGTGAAAGGCACGTTATAGAACTTGAACATATCTTTCATGGCTTCCATTGCCACCTCTTGTTGAAACTTGCCGTCTTTGTAAAAATCGGCATTCGTGTACTTTTTTGAATAAGTCATAACGGTATTGTTTTTAGAGTTTGTATTGTTTTCAGTTGTGACTGAAGTGTTATTTTCCATATTCCCTTGTGCGGAAGGATTTGAGCAAGCGACGAGCGCTCCTAGGCATGTCGCGGCCAGAGTAGATTTAAATACAATGTCTTTTTTCATTTTTAATAGCTTATGATATTATATTGATTTGATAGCGATACCCTCGATCTCGATGAGTAATTCATCCCGGCAGACATCAGTACACATATATGAGATCGGAATATTTAATTGATAATTGTCTAATAGATGTTTTGCCTCCTCATAAAATGAAGCTTCCTTGAGATAAATCCGCAAGACTTTTATGGTTCCATCGGAGATAAGCTCCGCAATGTTTTCCATCGTAATGCGTAATTGTTGCTCCAGGCCGACATTTGACAGGGAAGCTTCTCCACGAATAGCAGCCGTACCAGATATATAGGTAACCTCGCCATCCGAAGTTATGAGTCTTTTCGCACGCTCGAATTTGGGGGTGGTTTTCCGTTTTCCCGCCTGCTCTAAAACCTTTTCGGAATAGGCGTGTGCGGCGACTTGTAATTTATTGTCGATAGGTAAGGCACGAGCGGTATTATTTTTGAATACGATCGCGTCAAGATCTATGACCAAGCCTCCTAAGTCAGCGCCAATACCGGTTGCTGCCGGATAACCATTATCCCAGCGTGTCGTGGAATAGAATTCGCTTCTGGCATTGTTGAACATCTGATACCTTTGGTCTGGGCCATCGAAGTCAGTGATACGTTCAATGTAATTCCATTGTCGGATGATACTATTGATAGGGAAACCCTCTTTCCGCATCAAACCTCCAATTTTGCGGAAAGCGCCTACTGCTTGCGAATGAATATTGAAAAGCAGGATCTCTTCCTGAAAGCCTCCCGCAAATAACATCCTGAAATCAGGCGTATCTAAAAGAGCGTAAGGAGTCCCTTCATGATGGTTGAATGTAACATGCTCATTTGGTCCAGGGCTATAACTCTGGATCTCCAAGATCAAGCCTGCGCCTAATGGCGGTTGTGCAACATAACTTAATGCGGGTTCCCTGTCTCCATAAAGACGACGGATCTTTTCTCTTAACAAGAGTCGACGTTCCAAATATTGTTCATTGGAAGCAGGCATACCGAAAAACACCAAGCGTAATATGACCTCATCCTTGGGCAGATGTGAGAGCAATTCATTGACCATCTCCGGAAAATCTGCTTTTGGGGCCTGATAGATTCGGTAATGTATATTTTTGCTGTATCCCATGGCTTTTCTTTTTATAATGAGTTCACATATTCAAC
>ERZ827150.4497-NODE-4497-length-12189-cov-3.291495_pt1 | contig 12189 bp, 9 predicted proteins | sample MGYA00519779_ERZ827150 | MGnify/ENA primary metagenome ERZ827150 (study PRJEB31778, sample SAMEA3449267) | human gut metagenome | biome: human gut; feature: human-associated habitat; material: faeces | place: United Kingdom | collected 2010/2012 ...
TCGTCAAGAAACTGCATTCCGTGGAAACGCTCGGTTCCGCGTCGGTGATCTGCTCCGACAAAACCGGCACGCTCACCCGCAACGAGATGACGGTGGAACGCGTGGTCACGCCGAGCGGTGAGGTGCAGCTGACCGGCACCGGCTATGCGCCAGAAGGCAGAATGATTGCGATTCCCGACGCTGCTCTGTCTGGTTCCGCCGCTTCCGCCGCACAGGTCGAAGCCGTCGCCACGCTCGCCGTGGGCTCGCTGGCCAACGACGGCGAATTGCGCGAAAACACAGGTGCCGGCGATGGTTCCGCTGCTTCCGACATAACGTGGGAAGCCGTCGGCGACCCGACCGAAGTGTCGCTTATCGTCGCCGCACGCAAGGTGAAGGCCGATCGCAAATACGCCAACTACACGCGCATCGGCGAGATTCCATTCACCTCCGACCGCAAACGCATGGCCGTCGTCGCGCAGGACAACGCCGATGCCGGGCGTCTCACCGTCTTCGCCAAGGGTGCCCCCGATGTACTGCTCGGCTACTGCAGCCGCATCGCGGTCAACGGTGCCGTACGACCGATGACGCAAGGCGATCGCCAGCAGATCCTCGCCGCCGTGGAACGCCTGTCCGCCGAAGCGTACCGCACGCTGGGCCAGGCCTACCGTCCGCTCGGCACCGCTTCGCTCGCCGCAGTGCCGGGCGTGCGCATCAACGCCGCCGGTCACGTCGCCGACATCGCCGACCAAAGCGATGTGCTGGAAAGCGACTTGATCTGGGTCGGCATGGTCGGCATCATCGATCCGCCGCGTACCGAAGTGCGCGATTCCGTCGCCGAAGCGCATCGCGCCGGCATCCGCACCGTCATGATTACCGGTGACCATCCGCTTACCGCGGCACGCATCGCCAGCGATCTGGGCATTATTGAAACGGACGGAGACGGCAGCTCGGTCGGCAGCGCCGACCTTAGTAGCAAAGTGCTCACCGGCGTTCAACTCGACGAGCTGCCGGACGAGCAAGCGTTCGACAAGGCCACCCGCGAAATCTCCGTGTACGCGCGCGTTGCGCCGGAACACAAGCTGAAAATCGTCGAATCGCTGCAACGGCAAGGCAATATCGTGGCCATGACCGGCGACGGCGTGAACGACGCGCCCGCCGTCAAAACCGCGGACATCGGCGTCGCGATGGGCATCACCGGTACCGAAGTTACCAAGCAGAGTGCCAAGATGATCCTCGCCGACGACAACTTCAGCACCATCGTCGAGGCGGTGCGCGAAGGCCGTGGCATTTTCGACAACATCCGTAAGTTCCTGCGCTATCTGCTGAGCTCCAACGTCGGCGAGGTGTTCACCGTCTTCGGCGGTGTGATGCTCGCCGGATTCCTCGGCATCACCCAGCCTGGCAGCCAAGGTGTCACCGTGCCGCTGCTCGCCACGCAGCTGCTGTGGATCAACCTGCTTACCGACGCAGCTCCGGCGCTCGCCATGGGTGTCGACCCGTCCACCGACGACGTGATGGCACGCAAACCGCGCAAACTCACCGATCGCGTGATCGACGGACAGATGTGGGGCGACATCATTTTCATCGGTTTGATTATGGCTGCCGTCACGCTGATTGGCATGGACATGCACCTCGCCGGAGGTTTGTTCACGGACCGTTCCGTGGATGCTGTCGGACATGATGCGCAAATGACTGAGGCGCGCACGATGGGCTTCACCATCCTTGTGTTTGCGCAGATGCTCAACGCGCTGTGCTCGCGCTCGCACGACCAGTCGGTGTTCGTCGGACTGTTTGCCAACAAGTGGCTGTGGGCTGCGATCGCGCTGTCCACGCTGCTGCAGCTTGCGGTGGTCTACGTGCCGTTCCTCAACACCGCGTTCGGTACCGTGCCGCTGTCCGCGGGTGCGTGGGTCGAATGCCTCGGCCTGGCGATGATTGTGCTCGTCGCCTCCGAGCTGCGCAAGTGCGTGCTGCGTGCGATGCATCGGCGGTGATGCTGGCTTATAGCGTCGACGGGCTAGACTGGACGACAGTTGGTGGGCGCGCGTTGGCTGCGCGCCCGCTCATATGACGATTGTTCCGGTGATGTTTGGAGGAATTTCGATGCTGCTGTCCGATCGCGACATTCTCCCCGCACAGGCTGACGGCCATATTTCGCTCGATCCGTGGACCCCGGAAATGGTGCAGCCGGCGTCGATCGACGTCCGTCTGGACCGCTTCTTCCGTCTGTTCAACAACCATGCGTATACGTATGTGGATCCGGCGGAGAACCAGGGCGAGCTGACCGAGCAGATCGATCACAAAAACGGCTGGGAGCTCGATGCGACGCTCGAACGGGCGATGGACGCACTGCGCTGTCCGGATCCCGACGAACCGGTAAAGCACCTTTCTGGCGGCGAACGGCGCCGGGTGGCACTGTGCCGTCTGCTGTTGCAGGAGCCCGACGTGCTGTTGCTCGACGAACCGACCAACCACCTCGACGCCGAAAGCATCGACTGGCTCGAACAACACCTGCAACAATACAAGGGAACGGTGATCGCCGTCACCCACGACCGCTATTTCCTCGACAACGTGGCGGGTTGGATTCTGGAACTGGACCGTGGCGAAGGGATTCCGTGGAAGGGTAATTACAGCGGCTGGCTCGAACAGAAATCGAACCGGCTGGCGCAGGAGGAGAAGCAGGAGAGCAAACGCCGCAAAACGCTCGAGCGCGAACTGGAATGGGTGCGCATGGCCCCGTCGGCCCGCCACGCGAAAAGCAAAGCGCGCCTGGCCGCTTACGACAAAATGCTCAACGAAGACACCAAACAGAAAGAAGAAAAACTCGAAATCTTCATCCCCAACGGTCCCCGTCTCGGCGACACGGTGATCGAGGCGCAGGACGTATCGATGGGCTACGGCGACCGATTGCTGTACGAGCACCTGAACTTTTCGCTGCCGCCCGCCGGTATCGTCGGCGTAATCGGCCCCAACGGCGTGGGTAAAACCACCCTGTTCCGACTCATCATGGGAATTGAAAAGCCGCTCAGCGGATCGTTCAAGGTGGGAGAAACGGTAAAACTGGCCTATGTGGACCAGCAACACTCGTCGATCGACCCCGAAAAGACGGTTTACCAAGTTATATCGCAGGACTGCGAGCTGATCCAGCTCGGCGGCCGGAGCATCAATGCGCGCGCTTACGTATCGCGGTTCAACTTCAGCGGTACGGACCAGGAGAAAAAGTGCGGCGTACTGTCGGGCGGGGAACGCAACCGCCTGCACCTGGCCCTCGCACTCAAGGAGGAGGGCAACGTACTGCTGCTCGACGAACCGACCAACGACATCGACGTGAACACGCTGCGTGCGCTGGAAGAAGGTTTGAACAATTTCGCAGGTTGTGCGGTAGTCATCTCGCACGACCGTTGGTTCCTCGACCGCATCGCGACGCACATCCTCGCTTTCGAAGGCGACTCGCAGGTCGTTTTCTTCGAGGGCAGTTACAGCGAATACGAAGAGAACAAGCGCAAACGCCTGGGCGACGACACGCCGCACAGGGTCAAATACCGCAAACTTTTAGCATAATTCCACCGACACATGGCACAGAAACCATCCATTCCCAAAGGGACACGCGACTTCGGTCCCGAAGAGATGATCAAACGCACTTACATTTTCGACACGATAAAAAGCGTATTCCGCACCTGCGGATTCCAGCCGCTCGAAACCCCTGCGATGGAAAATCTCTCCACGCTGCTGGGCAAGTACGGCGACGAAGGAGACAAGTTGCTGTTCAAAATTCTCAACTCTGGCGACTTCCTCAGTGGCATTCCGTCCGAAGAGACCGGCCAAGGGAATAGCAACGCGCTTTCGACCAAAATTTGCGAGAAAGGGTTGCGCTACGACCTGACCGTACCCTTCGCACGCTATGTGGTGCAGCATCAGAACGAAATTTCATTTCCGTTCAAACGTTATCAGATTCAGCCGGTTTGGCGCGCCGACCGGCCGCAGAAAGGCCGCTACCGGGAGTTTTACCAGTGCGACGTCGATGTGATCGGCAGCCGCAGCCTGATCAACGAGGTCGAATTGATCGAAATCGTCGAAAAAGTCTTTGCCAAACTGGGAATCGCGGTAACGCTGAAGATGAACAACCGCAAAATTCTTTACGGGATCGCCGAAACGATCGGCCATGCCGACAAGATGATGGATATCACCATAGCAATCGACAAACTCGAAAAGATCGGGATCGAAGCGGTCAATGCGCAGCTGCGCGAGAATGGTATCTCGGAAGCGGCCGTGCAGGCGCTGCAGCCGATCCTGTCGCTGAGCGGCAGCAACCGCGACAAGCTGAAACAGCTGCGCGGGGTGATCGGCGCGAGCGAGACCGGACTCAAAGGAATCGAAGAGATGGAAACGATCTTCGACTACAGCGAAGCGCTCGGCACTTCGCTGGAAATCGAACTCGACCTGTCGCTGGCACGGGGATTGAATTACTATACCGGGGCGATCTTCGAGGTGAAATCGAAAGATTTCGCGATCGGAAGTATCTGCGGCGGCGGACGGTACGACGACCTAACGGGCATCTTCGGCATGCCGAACATGTCCGGTGTAGGTATTTCGTTCGGAGCGGACCGCATTTACGACGTGATGACCGGGCTCGACCTTTTCCCACCCGAAGCGAGCGGCACGACCAAGGTGTTGCTGTTGAATTTCGGCGGCGAAGAGGAACGGGCCGCACTCAAACTGACGAAAAGCCTGCGTGAAGCGGATATCGCCTGCGATATCTACCCCGAAAATGCGAAGATGAAAAAGCAAATGGAGTATGCGAACCGCCGGGGCGTACCCTACGTGGCGATCCTCGGCAGCGACGAGTTGGCCGCCGGTACCGTCACGGTAAAAAACATGGGCTCCGGCGAGCAGCAATCCATCGCACAAGCCGAATTGATAAACCTGTTGAAATGACAAGAAAAATAAAAAGCGGGGCATTGGCCCTGGTGCTGGGCTTAACGGTCTGCTTCGGGGCACTGGCACAGATGCCGGTCCCGGCAGCGGAAACGGCATCGCCGGATGACCCGATGCTGCAATTGCAGAAGCTCAACCAGTTTTACCGCTACCTGAACGGCACATACGTAGATACGGTCCACAACGACGCATTGGTCGAAAAAGCGATCCGCGAAATGCTGTTGCAACTGGACCCCCACTCGACCTACCTGACCGCCGAGGAGATGAAAGGCGTCAAGGAGGTGTTCGACGGCAGTTTCAGCGGTATCGGCATCGAATTCAACGTCCTGAGCGATACCGTTATCGTGGTGAATGTCATCGCGGGCGGCCCGTCCGAAAAAGTCGGACTGCTACCGAACGACCGGATTGTGAAGGCGGACGGCAAGAATATCGTCGGCACGAAGCAGCTCGACGTGCCCAAAATCCTGCGCGGCCCGAAAGGCACTCGCGTCGACCTGGAGGTCGTACGGCACGGGGAGAAGGCTCCGCTGGAATTTTCGATCATCCGCGACAACATTCCGATCAACACGATCGACGCCGCTTACAAAGTCGATCCCTCGACCGGCTATATCCGGGTCAATCGCTTTGCGAACAACACCTACAAGGAGTTCCTCGAAGCCTACCAAAAACTCGGCCCGCTCGATGCGCTGATCCTCGACCTGCGCAGCAACGGCGGCGGCCTGCTCGACCAGGCGATCGACCTGAGCAACTTCTTCCTGCCCGCAGGGAGCCTGATCGTTTCGACCGAAGGTCTGCGCGTGCCGCCCGGAGAGGCGAGAGCCACGGCAGACGGTCCGTTTACCACGGGAAAAGTGATCGTGCTGACGAACGAGACATCGGCATCGGGCAGCGAAATCGTGGCAGGCGCATTGCAAGACTGGGACCGGGCATTGGTTCTCGGACGCCGAACTTTCGGCAAAGGGCTCGTACAGCGCCAGTTCCCGCTGGTGGACGGTTCCGCGATCCGGCTGACTGTCGCACGCTACCATACGCCTACGGGCCGAGTCATTCAACGGCCCTTTAAAAACGGGGACCTCGAGGGGTATGAGATGGACTTCATCAACCGCTTCGGTAAAACGGGCGACACGACCCGGGTCGACTCTTCGGAAATGTTCCGGACGCTGCGCAGCGGACGTACGGTTTTCGGCGGCGGCGGAATCACGCCCGACATCACCGTCGAATACGATACGACGGAATATTCCAAATACCTGAGCAACCTGATCCGGAAAGGCATGCTGAACGAATTCGCCGTGGCTTATATGGATCGAAACCGCGATCGGCTCAGTAAGACCTATCCGACCATCGAAGCGTTCAGCCGCAATTTCAAGGTAGACGAGAAGGTACTTTCGGAGCTGACCCAGATGGCAGAGCAAAAAGGAGTTCCGTTCGACAAAGAGGGATTCGACCGCTCGGCACGCCAGATCGGAACACAAATCAAAGCCCTGCTGGCGCAGAAGCTGTGGGGTTTCAACGAATATTTCGTCATCATGAACGCTGAAAACGATGAAGTGTTCGCCAAAGCGCTCGAAGTGCTCAAGAACTGGAACCAATACGGAGACAGTACAGGTACGGTCCTTCCGCAAAAACCTTAGAACGGGAAACGACCGATTGAGACCAAAGAGCGATAAAGAGGACGGAAAAGACAAAAGGATACAATGGCAAAAAGCAAAAGCGTCCTTCTGGGATTCAGCGGCGGTATAGACAGTACCGCCGCTGCTGCTATTTTGCGGGAAGAGGGATACGACGTGCATCTCGACACGCTCGACACCACCGGGGATCCGGAATTATTGCAACGGGCACGGGAGACCGCCCGGAAACTGGGACTCCCATGGCATTGCTCGGACGTACGCGAGCGTTTCCGGAGCGAAATCATCGACTATTTTATCGACGGTTACCGCCGGGGCGAAACCCCGGCCCCCTGCACTCGCTGCAATCCGCTGATCAAATGGGAGTCCCTGTTCAGGACGGCAACAGCTTGCGGATATGACCATATCGCAACCGGACACTATTTCCGCATCCATCGGGAAGGGAACACCCGCTTCGTCCGCATGGCAGCCGATCCGGCGAAAGACCAGTCCTACTATTTGTGGGGGGTGCCGCAAGCTTGCCTGAGTATGGCCCTGACTCCGATGGGCGACCGTTTCAAGAACGAGGTCAAAACCCGTTACTGCAATGGCGGCCTGCAACGGGAAAGCATGGGCGTCTGTTTTCTGGAAGGTCGCAGCTACCGACAGCTCCTTAGCGAAAAACTCCCGCAACTCGAACCGGGCGAGATCGTGGACAGAGAGGGACACGTGGTAGGATGCCACGGGGGATACGCTTACTACACGATCGGGCAAAAACGCGGACTGGAGACATCGCTCCCAAACGTTGCCGTCGTAGCGATCGACGTTCGGCGCAACCGGGTGATCGTCGGCAACGATTCCGAATTGCTCCACCGGACGTTGATCGTTCGGGAGAGCCATTTGCCCGACCCGCACCGGCTGTTCGATTCGCCGGACATACGGGTGAAAATCCGCGGCATCGGCCGCAACCCGGAAGGATTCGCCTCGATCCGGCCCGACGGGCACGAACGGCTGCACGTCGAATTGACGGATGCGGCCTGGGCTCCGGCCAAAGGGCAACCGGTAGTTTTCTACCAAAACGAACTGGTATTGGGGGGAGGTATTCTAGAAGATTACCGGCCCTGATCTAAATTTAACGCCGGACGCACCTGAAATCTGCCGTTTTTTTGGTAAACTTGCGTTCTCAAACCGCACGAGCATGCTGAAACGACTCTACCACTGGATCCTGAGCTGGGCCGACAGCCGTTGGGGTGCAACCGCTCTTTTTATATTGGCCTTCGCCGAATCGAGTTTTTTCCCGATTCCGCCCGACGTACTGTTGATCGCACTGTGCCTCGGATGCACAACCAAAGCATTCCGGTATGCACTGATCTGCACGGCGGGTTCGGTGTTGGGTGCACTGGCCGGTTACGCCATCGGCCATTTCCTGTGGCTTACCCCTTCGGGGGAGTTCACGGCAGTAGCGGATTTCTTTTTCCGTATTATCCCCGGCTTCACCCATACCGAATACGACAAAATCAGCGAGGTTTACAACCAATACAACTTCTGGGTGGTCTTCACCGCCGGTTTCACACCGATCCCTTATAAGCTGATTACCATCACCGCAGGAGTGTTTTCACTGAATCTTCCGATGTTCGTCCTGGCATCGGTGGTCAGCCGCGGACTCCGGTTTTTCCTGTTCGCATGGCTGATCTGGCGCTACGGCGCACCGATCAAAGTGTTCATCGACAAATATTTCAATATTCTGGCGATCGCTTTCACCGTACTGCTCATCGGTAGCTTCGTGGCTGTCAAATACCTAATCCAATGAACCGACTTTACGGACTGATTGGCTTCCCGCTGGGCCACTCCTTTTCAGCGCGATACTTCACGGAAAAATTCCAACGGGAAAACCTGTCCGGATACGAATACCGCAACTTCCCGCTGGAATCCATCCGCGAGCTTCCGGCCATGCTGGAAAACCACCCCGGACTGCTCGGATTCAACGTAACGATCCCCTATAAACAGGAGGTAATCCCCTTCCTCACCGCACTCAGTGCCGAGGCCCGCGAAATCGGGGCGGTAAACTGTGTCAAAATCACCCCGCAAGGGCTTTACGGACACAATACGGATGCCTACGGTTTCCGGAAATCTTTGCTCGGATTAATCGGCCCGATGCGGCCCGATGCGCTGATCCTGGGAACTGGCGGAGCCTCTAAGGCGGTGGGCTATGTGCTCCGCGAGTTGGGCATTGCTTATACGACGGTCTCGCGCAGCGGCGGGCCCGGCAGGCTTTGTTACAGGGAATTGACGGCAGAAGTCATGCACAGCCATCCGCTGATCGTCAATGCAACGCCGCTGGGCACCTTCCCGAAGGTAGCAGGATGTCCCGCATTGCCTTACGAGACGATCACACCCGCCCATTTCCTGTTCGACCTGGTTTACAACCCACCCCTGACAGAATTCCTGCGGCGCGGTAAAGCGCAGGGAGCCGCCATCTGCAACGGTTACGAAATGCTGGTCGGCCAGGCTGAAAAAGCCTGGGAAATCTGGAACGACCCAGCCCAGCTGTAATACTTCTGCTGCGATTCCGGAAACGATCGAACAGGATAGGCAGTAACCGGGAAAGGCACAAAAATCCAAGCGACACAGGCTTTAATAAACTGCCTATACAAAACAAGCAGGCAGTACAAGACGGCGCAAAGCCATAAAAATTCGGCCGGGCTCTAAGAGTCCGGCCGAATCCCTATACTGAATAACCGCGAGGGTTACTCCATTTCGATCATTACGGTGTGATTCGGCACGTTATCGCCTTCCTTCACATCGATTTTGAGCACCTTGCCGTCTTTGGCGGCGCGGATGTTGTTGTTCATCTTCATTGCCTTGAAGACAATCAGGATGTCACCGGCTTTCACCTGCTGCCCCTCTTTCACACAAACCTCCACGATCGTTCCCGGGATATTCGATTTGATGTGATTCGGATTTTCAGGCTCCCACGGCTTACGTGCCAGATGCTTCTTCGAAAACGTCGTCTGAAAGCATCCGTGCATCGTCTCTAATATGTCGTACTGTTTTTCTGCCATAATTTTCAGATTATCGTAACTCGCTGATACCCGGTCTAGAACGGAGGGTTGCCGTGCTTTTTATTAGGCTGCGAGCGGCTCTTGTGCGCGGCGACTTTCAGCGCATGCTCAATGAACATGCGGGTCTCGGCCGGAGCGATCACTGAATCGATATAACCTTTCGCGGCTGCGACATACGGATTGGCAAACTTTTCCTTGTACTCCTGGATCTTCAGTTTGCGCATTTCGGCAGGATTCTCGGCCTCCATGATATCCTTACGGAAAATGATATTGGCAGCGCCTTCGGGACCCATTACCGCGATTTCGGCGTTGGGCCATGCAAACACGAAGTCGGCACGCAGGTGGCGCGAACCCATCGCGATGTAACCACCGCCGTAAGCCTTACGTAACACGACGGTAATCGACGGAACGGTCGCCTCGCTGTAAGCGTACAGCATCTTGGCGCCGTGACGGATCACACCGGCATGCTCCTGATCCACGCCCGGCAGGTAGCCCGGCAGGTCTTCGAGGGTCACGATCGGAATATTGAACGCATCGCAGAAACGGATGAAGCGGGCGGCCTTGTCCGAAGAGTCGCAGTCGAGCACACCAGCCATCACCAACGGTTGGTTGGCGATAAAACCGACCGTTTCGCCGTTTACACGGCCGAAACCGACCACGATATTGGCAGCGAAGAGCTCCATCACTTCGAGGAACTCGCTTTCATCGACCAACGCCTTGATCACGTCGCGTACGTCGTAAGGTACGGTAGGATCGGCCGGGACGATTTTGGTAATGTCGTATTCGGGCAGCGGCCGGGCCGGAGCGATCTTTTCCGCTTTGGTCGTGTTGTTGGCCGGAATCATCGAGATCAACTTGCGGATCTGAACGAAGCACTCGTCCTCGCTGGTCGCATAGAAGTGGGCGTTACCGGTCATCTCGCTATGTACTTTCGCTCCGCCGAGTTCCTCCATCGAAATCTCTTCGCCGAGAACGGTCTTAATGACTTCGGGACCGGTGATAAACATTTTGGAAATGTTCTCGACTACGAAGACGAAGTCGGTCAAGGCGGGGGAATAAACGGCACCGCCGGCACACGGGCCGAGGATCACCGAAATCTGCGGAATCACGCCGCTCGACAGGGTATTACGGAAGAAAATCTCACCGTACCCGGCCAATGCGTTGACGCCTTCCTGGATACGAGCTCCACCCGAGTCGTTGATGCCGATCAGCGGAATGCGCATGTTCAGCGCATAATCCATGATCTTGGTGATTTTACGGGCGTGCATAAAGCCGAGCGAACCGCCGGCTACGGTAAAGTCCTGTGCAAAGATGGCAACCGGAGAACCCAGAATGGTTCCGGTACCGATAATCACGCCGTCGCCGGGAAGTGATTTGTCCTGCATGCCGAAATCACGGCCATCGTGCTCGACGAACATGTCGTACTCATGGAACGAGTCGGCGTCCACCAGCGCGATGATGCGCTCACGGGCCGTCAACTTACCCATCGCTTTCTGCTTTTCGATGGCCTTGGTTCCGCCTCCGAAGCGGATGCGTTCTTTCCGCTGCTGGAGTTCGAGAACTTTATTATCCTCTACTGACATAAAATAAATTTTTAGTTAGTACTGTGGTTTCTTCATTCAAGGTTCGCAGAACGGTTTTGGTAACCGTTCAAACTGCAAAATTAGAAAAAATATTTCCGAAATACGCTTTTTAATGGCCGAAAACGCCTCCTTTAGCGCATATCTTCCTGATAGACAAACATCTTTTCAAACACCCCGGTCGGAATCTCATGCCGCCGTGGGAAAATCCCGTAAACGGCCGATCCCGAACCGGACATCGATGCATAAAGCGCCCCCAAATCATAAAGCTGCCGTTTGACCTGCCCGATTTGGGGATATTGCGGAAAAACCGACTCTTCGAAATCGTTCACGATCTCCCCGCGCCACCGTTCCACAGGCAAAGCCAGCTTTTCGGTCAATGAAATTTCGGGTTTATGCGGAGTGACCCGAGCATAAGCCTCCGCCGTGCTGACCCCCGTATCGGGCTTGACGATTACCAACCGGTAACCCTGCAGTGACAAACCGTACGGAGTCAGCACCTCGCCGCGTCCTGTGGCAATGGCTGGACGATCCGCAATAAAAAAAGAGGTATCGCTGCCGATCTCCGCCGCCAAAGCTTCCATCGTAGAGATGCTCAGCCGGAGACCGAACAGTTGCGAAAGCCCCCTGATGACACAGGCGGCATCGGCCGATCCCCCGCCCAGGCCGGCCCCCATCGGCACCCGCTTGTGCAAATGGATCTTTACTCCGCTGATCGGATAGGCACGCCGCACCTGCTCATAGGCCCGGACACACAGATTTTTTTGTACGGGACCGCCAACGGGCAACCCCGACGAAGTGAACTCCACGCCGGTCGTGCGGCTGCGAATGATCTCCACCGCATCACACAGCCCCCGCACCGGAAACATCAGTGTTTCGAGGTCATGATACCCGTCCGCACGCTTGCTGACAACATGCAGGCCGATATTGATCTTACAACCGGGAAAGAAAATCATAGCGCTAAATTTCAGGTAAAAATAACAAATAAAAATGAATTTGGATCTTTGTACCGTTACGGCCGGACAA
>ERZ827150.4502-NODE-4502-length-12178-cov-3.640683_pt1 | contig 12178 bp, 10 predicted proteins | sample MGYA00519779_ERZ827150 | MGnify/ENA primary metagenome ERZ827150 (study PRJEB31778, sample SAMEA3449267) | human gut metagenome | biome: human gut; feature: human-associated habitat; material: faeces | place: United Kingdom | collected 2010/2012 ...
GGTGCGGGCGACGCCGTCGTGGTCGTTGTCGTATTCGGTGATGGCGTCGGCCGCCTCGCGGTCCTCGGACTCGGCGTTGATCATGGCCATGCCGTGGCCCGCTGCCTGCAGCATGGGGATGTCGTTGATGTTGTCGCCGAACACCCAGGCGTCGGCGAGAGACTCGCCCAGATGCTCGCATAGCCACGTGAGGGCCGTTCCCTTGGTGGCACCCTCGCCCATGACCTCGATATTCATGGCGTACGAACGCGTGACCTCAATGCCTCCGAGCGTGCCGAGCTCCGCCGCGATGGCGTCGCGATCGGCCGGGTCGTGCCAGTACATGGCGATGCGCTCGAGCGTCTCGACCTCGTCGATCTTGCTGTCGATATCCATGTCGATCGGTGTTCGTGTGCGCTTGAGCGAAGCCGCGATGTGGGGGTCGCCGCCGCAGAATTCGTCCAGGCGCGTGTAGAGCGAGCGGGGGAGGAAGCACTGCCCGTCCGCGAAGATATCGAAGGTCACATCGTGGCCGGCGGCGATGCGATGGATGCGATGGGCAATGCCGCAATCGAGCGGACGGCTCAAGATGCACGTGGCGCGCGAGGCGTCGGTGGGCACATCGTCGTCGAGCTGCCAGACGCTGGCGCCATTGGCGCAGACGGCATAGTGCACGGCGGGATGGGCGAGGATGGGCTCAAAGATGCCCGACAGCGGGCGCCCTGTGCAGGGCACAAACTCAATACCGCGGCGCGCAAGCTCGTCGAGCATCGCCCATGTGGCGTCGCTCATCTGCTTATCACTCGTCAGCAGCGTTCCATCCATATCGGAAAACACAATCATTCGTTGCAGCCCTTTCTGCTGGCATAAAAAGCGTGGCCGAGGGCGGTGATGCCCTGGCCACGCTCGGGTTCTATAACGGTCCGCGTCCTAGCGATCGGCGAGCGGCTTGTATTCCAGCGGCTCGATAACCGGGCGATACGCGGGACGGATGATGCGGTGCGCGCAGAAGAGCTCTTCCATGCGGTGCGCCGACCAGCCGGCCATACGGGCGACGGCGAACAGCGGTGTAAAGAGCGTCTCGGGCACGCCGAGCATCTTGTAGATAAAGCCCGTGTACAGGTCGATGTTGGCGCAGATGGGCTTGGTCATGCCGTGGTCGCGCATGACCTGGGGTGCCAGGCGCTCGATGCGCTCGATGAGTGCGAACTCTTCGCCCAAGTTCTTCTTGGCTGCCAGCGAGCGCGCGTAACGGCGGCACACCTCGGCGCGCGGGTCGCTGAGCGTATAGACGGCGTGGCCCATGCCGTAGATGAGGCCGGTGCCGTCGAAGGCCTGCTTGTCGAGGATCTTGCCCAGGTAGGCCGCGACCTCGTCCTCGTTTTCCCAGTTGGAAACATGCGCGCGGATGTCCTCGTGCATAGACACGACCTTGGCATTGGCACCACCGTGGCGCGGGCCCTTGAGCGAGCCGATAGCCGCGGCGTAGGCGGAATACGGGTCGGTGGCCGAAGACGACAGCACGCGGCAAGCGAAGGTGGAGTTGTTGCCGCCGCCGTGCTCGGCATGCAGCATGAGCATAACGTCGAGCAGCATCGCCTCATCGTGGGTGAACGCCATGCCGCCGCGCAGGACCTGTAGGATGGTCTCGGCGGTGGAGAGACCGGGCGTGGGGTGCGGCACGTGAACCTCGGAGCCGCGAAGCTTGGCGATCGAGGCCATGTGTGCGAAGGCGGCGATGCGCGGGAGACGTGCGAGCATGGAAATGGCGACGTCGATTTCGTGCTCGGGCGTGATCACGTCTGGTTCGGCATCGAAGGCGTAGAGCAGCAGCACGGCGCGCTGGAGCACGTTCATGATGCTCGACGACACCGTGGTCATGGGGAACTCTTTGACGTACTCGTCGCTCAGATGTCTAAAGGCACCTAGGCGCTCGCAGAAGCCGTCGAGCTCTTCCTTGTTGGGTAGCGAACCCGTGATAAGCAGATAGGCGACTTCTTCGTAGCCGTAGCGATTCTCGGCCTGGGCATTGTTGACCAGATCCTCGATGCTGTAGCCGCGAAGCGTGAGCTTGCCCTGATCGGGCACGACCTTTCCGTCGACCTTGTTGTAGCCATGCACATCCGAGATACGGGTGAGACCCGCGACCACGCCCGAGCCGTCAGCATTGCGCAGGCCGCGCTTGACATTGTGCTCGACAAACAGGCCCTCGTCATAAGGGTCGGTCGGCAGGCCGTGGTAGAGGTTTTCGCTCTCAGGCGAAATCTGACGGCTCGCCTCGTAATCCAGAACCAGGCGGCTCAGGTGATCGTCGAAGCGGTAGTAGATTTTCTTGGCGTCGTAAGCCATGCGCGCTCCTCTCGGGGCCGTGTGGGGGCGGCGTGCTTGGGTGCAGATGCGCCGGCCTGTTCCCGCACGGCCTGTTCGCTACAGGCGGTACATAAAGTTAAAGACGTCCTCGCGCTGGATGGACACGTTGACGCCCGAAAGCTCGCCGGCCTCGGCCAGGGCCTTCTGCAGCTCGGCGAAGTCGAGCTTGGACTCGGCGGTGTCGGCCAGCATGGTCATGGTGAAGATGTCCTCGATAATGGACTGCGTGATGTCGCGGATGTCGACGTTGGCCTCGCCCAGAACGCGGGTGACGCCGGCGACGATGCCGGGGCGGTTCTTGCCAAGGACGGTGATGACGATACGGGAGGACGAGATCTCGGCCATGGGAAACCCTTTCGCGTGGTTGCGGCGCGCGCGGGGCGCTCCGCTACGGTACAGTGTTCATCATTGTACCTGTCTGGCGCAAAAAAGGCGCGCTCGCTGCGGCGTTACATGCCTGCAACATGAGCGTAAGGGGGAAGGCCGCACGGGGAAGAGCCGTCTGGCGCGTGTCCGGCTCGTGTTGGGTTGATTTCCGATCTCAGCCGAACACATTGAGCGGACAGGCCGTTCCCGCAGTCAGCCGAACGCCTCCGACGGCTGATTCCGAACTGGAAGCGGAGGGCATCCCCGCCCTTCGGTAGGGGATACCGCTCCGCGGCGCATGCCGCGGGCGGCGCCCCTATCGGACCACCGTGACCTCAGTTGGGATGGGTCCAGCACTGCCGCGTACTCGGTGAGCTAGAGCCAACTGTTCGTCTTCACGTCGCGTATGGCGATATTTCGGTCGTCCGGCTCGGTGATGCCGTAGCCGAACGCCTGGAGCGTCTCGATGGACTCCTGGATCCTCTGTTGGAACATGGGACCCGGATCGACCCTCGGCCCGAGGTGCCCGCGCCAAAGGCACGGCGTGGCGCGCAGCATGTTATGGATTTTGGAGATGGGCTCGATGTCGGCGTAGACGTTGAGCGTCGCCATGGCGTCCTTGTGGCCGAGGATCGATTGGAGCGCCTTGATATCGCCGCCTTGGCGGATCCACTGCGTTGCGAACGTGTGGCGAAGGCCGTGGAACGTGATCAGCTCGTCGCTGGTGCCCATGAGGCCGTTGGTCTCCGAGAACGTCTTGAACGCCCTGCGGATATAGCTTGTCGTCGCGAAGGTCGCGCCCGGCTCCGACAGGATGTAGCAGTCCCCGATCTCGACCGCCCCGGTAAGGCCGCGCAAGCGCAGCTTTCCGCAGTCGATCTCGTGGGTCTCCTTCAGGAAGGGGAGTAGGCCGACCGGGTCGATGGGGATACCCCTGGCGTCATGGGTCTTGGTGTCCTTGATGAACGAACCCATTCCCTTCGCGTACGCCACCGAGTGTCTGATCGAGATCAGGCCCGTCTCGAAATCCACATCGCACCACCGAAGGCCGCAGACCTCGCCGATTCGCATCCCCGTGTGCAGGGCGAGTACGACCGCCCTCTAATCCTCGGCGGACCAATCGAGTCCGAACTCCTTTCGGGCATCCTCTTCGCTCATGACTTCGAGAAGGTCTCCGGGTTGGCAACGAAGGGCGAGGCATAGCTGCTCGAGTGTGTTGAAGCGAATGCCGCGAATATGCCCTTTTTTAATACGGGACAGGTTCACGGGCGTGGTTCCAATCCTTTCGGCAAGTTCGTTCGAGGAAATCTTTCGCTCGGCCATGATCTTGTCGAGGTGAACAATTACGGGCATGGCGTTTCCTTACGCAATCTCGTCGGAGTCGAGGTACAGCTCTCGGGCGTACAAGAAGAGCTGGGAAAGCATGAACAGGACGATGCCGAGAACCAGAGAGGTCCAATCGAATGATGAAGCGATCTCTTGGGCGCCGACGGCCCCCTCGCCGCCAAACATCGAAACGGAGGTTTTGAGTGAGCCGGCGTAGAGGCTGGTGGCAGCTTGAACAACGAAGAGAATGCCGAGCACCTTCAAGCATGTCGCAGACCCTTTCTTGAAGGGGTCTGCGCTCTTGATCGTCCACACGAGAACGGCGCTGAGGATGGTCGTAGCGATACCGATGACGGCAGGGACCAATGTCGAGATCGCAAGGGCTGGATACGCGGGGGAGTCTGCAATTACAGGGTTGTCGAGCACTTCGATTGCTGGCTTTAAGGAGAACGCCACTTGTGCGATGGCGGTGGCGCAAAGGGTCGCAGAGGCTATCGCACATGCGATGCGGAACGAATGAAGCCGGGGAGTGCGATTGTCGGAACTCATAATAACCTCCGAAGAATTTAAAAAACTCAGGTTACTTTTTAACAGTTTATGTTAAATTGACTTTGCCGACAAGTAATCACAGCATGCTGCAACCGAAACCCCTCTAGATTGGAGAGGATTATGTTCAGTACTGTTAAGTCGTGTAAGCTCTTGGTTTTCCTCGGCCTCGCTCTTTGTCTGTTGCTGCCGGGAGCCCCCGCTTTTGCGGATACCCCGATGCCTCCTTCCCAGGAGAGCAGCCAGTGTGCCCTCGTTGAGCCCCTCGGGTATACGGACGACGTCGTCGATACCTACTGGAGCTACAGCTGTCCTCGCGGCGTAAGCGGGCACAGCATCTCGATGTTTAACATCTCTTACAAGACGATCTCCTACCGAAATGGCTATCGCCGATCCGCGCATCATAGGGAATCCCGCCTCGCTGCAATGTGCTCCTGTGGTGTTCTTGGCACAACTGATAAATGGCAATTTGTCTATAGCACCTACTAGATGCGAGGAAGGGCCGAGCATTTTGTTCGGCCCCTCTGTTCCGACTGGATGAGGTTAAGGTTGGCGATGAATATGCTCAAAATCTCGAAGGCGATCTTTAGGTCGCTTCTCTCCTCCAGGTCGCTCTGTGTTGTCGTTGTTGCGTTGATGGTTCTTTGTGCTCTGCCCGTCTTCAGGAGCGCGGCTGGCATCGACGGACGGGTCGAATACCTCGAGTCGGGAATAACCCGTGTTGAGCAGGAATTGTCAGCATCCTATGCGGATGCGCTTGTGAATGCGGGGGAGGACGGTGTCTATACCTCTTCATCAAGCATGCCCGCGCTTCTGTACCCTCTTGCCGCGGGACGTCTTATCTTGGCACCGCTCTCTCCCCTACTTCCGTTTCTGCAGATATCGGATGGAGAGTACACCTATTATGACGGATCGAAGGAGTACTTGCTATGGGTCGCAACGGCCGTTGCCATCTCGTTCCTTGCCGCGCGTCTTAACAAACGTGAAAAGCTCATCATCCAGGCACCGATGGGCGAGCTGGGTAGACTTGTTGCATCGAGCGTATGGGCGAGTGTTTTTGCAATGCTTGCCGTCCTCGCCATCAATCTTCCAGGGATAATCGCCGCGCTTGTGAAGAATGGCCCGGGCTCGCCGTTCTATCCGATAGGCTACATTCAATATGCGACTCCGGTTATCAAACCGGCTTGGCTGGTGTTCGCGCAGACGGCCATCTTGCAATTCTTGGTGGCAGCGTTCATCTCGCTTGTCGTTCACCTTGCCGTGAAGATTGCCAATAACCCTACGCTTGGAATCGTGTTCGTATGTGCCCTGATGGGGGTGACGATGGTTCCCGGGTATTACGGAAGATCCATCGCTTTACGTGAGTTCGCCCTGTTGAATCCCCTTACGTATGCGAACACTGAGTTGACCGTCGGCGCCTATAGCCCGTACCCGACAACGCAGATAGTGAATCTGCCTGGACTTTGCTTCGAGCGTGGCGCGATTGCCCTCGTATGCGCAATCGGGATCGAGGTGCTGGCAATTAGCCTGCTTTGCGTTGCTGGAAAGAGCGGCTGCGCGTGCCCGATATCCCCGATTTGTCTTGAGAGAGGTTCCTTCACTGCATCGAGAACGGCAACTCGTTCGAGCGCTTGTGCCTCCGCCGTTGCATACGTAAGAACGATGGGGAAACTGCTCCTGCGTTCTCCTACCCTCGCCGTATGCGCGATTGCAATGTCGACGACGATGCTGGCCCCGGCTCTGGTCGAGATGTTTCCTGACGCTGATAACGTTTCCGCTGTTCGGTATAGGGATGGGGAGCTCCGTTCAATAGATCGGTATCTAGAGCAGAACGCTGCGAATATGGACGCCGAGGGCAAAGCGGCCCTGGAAGACATGCGGGATGCTCTTTCGGGTTTCGTGTACGCGCCTATGCCTGCGGAGGGGTTTCGAAGCCTTGCGACGTACGAGCGCGCTCGAGGTGAGCTGGGCGCGGCAGATGCGACTCTCCTGCAATCGATCGGAATCGAGCCGGAGACTCCTTCTCGTGCGGAGGCGCGCGCCCTTCTGCTTGAGTCGATCGCGAGCTTGCCGGACCCCAAGGTTTACGAGTTAAGTACGAAGATGCCCCCATTAATCCTCCTTTCGTATCTCCAGGCAGCGCTTCCCTCCTTATTTTTGCTGTTGCCCGTGGTTGTCACATCGCTCGCGTGCACCCACCTGCAGTGTCGTTCCCTTCTGGTTCTCCAGATCCCCGTAACAGCGCATGTGCGTTTTCTGACGGCTGTTGCGCTGTCTCTCCTGTTTGGCTTGGCGCTGCTTTTGGTGTCGATGGTTCCCGCTGTCGTTGTGTCCGTGATTAAGAACGGTGCGGGTGGATCGGAGTATCCCGTCGCTCTCATTCGGGCGGGAGCTTCGACAACGTCCATGGTGGGGGAGGCGGTGTTGTGCAGTATTCCGTTGCTGGTCATGGCATACGGCGTGATTTCCGTCGTCGCTGCGTTGACAGCAGCGATTAGCCGCAACCCCGTTGTCACCGGAATGGTTTGCGCGGTTCTCTTGGTGTTGGGTTCGTTGAGCGCTCATGTTGAAAGCGTGGGCATGGGCGTCGCGCTGCTGGCTCCATTCGCCTCGTTTGATCCCGCTTCCCAGGTGGGGACGATTGGGTTCCTTGGGCGAGGGACGAACGCGATGCCTTTTGGAGAGGTCGTCGGCGCATCGGGCGCTCTGCTGGTGGTCTTGGGCGCCGTATCTCCGTTGATGGTGCGCCTGAGTGTTCCAAAGATCGAAAGGGGATGATCTCGATGATTGACCTTCAAACGCTGACGATCTCTTATGGAAAGAAGGTGCTCGTAGATTCGGTGGACGCTGAGTTTGCCCCGGGTACGGTCTACGGTCTCGTCGCTCCGAACGGGCATGGAAAGACGACGTTGCTGCGTGCGATGGCAGGTTTGCCGGGTCCTCGCGTGGACGGGAGCATCGTTCTGGATGAGGTGCAGGGTACGGGTGCGAGAGAGGTCCGTTCTATGATCTTCTATGCACCTGGTGAGGGGACGCTGCTGTATCCCGGATTGCGTGCGGAAGATCACCTCAAGATGGTTTGCGATATGTGGCCGCATGCTCGCGATATCGAAGAGATAGTGGAACAAACGCAGATAGGCGAGTTCGCGAAGATGAGGATCCGCACTCTGAGCCAGGGCATGAAGCAGCAGCTTACCCTGGCGATTGCGTATGCGACGGGCGCGCGGTACCTTCTATTAGATGAGCCCATGAACGCGCTCGACCCCAGCAGGGTGGACTTGCATTCCGAGATTCTCAGGAAGCTGGCCGATTCTGGTACGTGCATCATCATGTCATCCCACATCTTGGATTCGGTCGATAGGCTGTGCGATGAGATTCTGTTTTTGAAGGATGGGAGGCTCATTAGAAGCATTCCGCAAGATGATGCTGCGCCGAAGTCTCCTGGATCCCATTTCGCAAAGCCTGCCGGACGCGCCGAGGGTGCGCTAAGCACGTATCGGCGACTCTACGAAAAGGGCGGGTAGAAATGCAAGTTAAAAATCTATGTGGCCAATGTGATACCGTTGAACCCGCATATCGATACCGCTCAGCCATTCGCCTCGCCCCCGTCGCACGTATCTTCATCCGGTCTGTTACTTTTAATCTAACAATTCTTTGAGGAACGTAGGTGCTTCTAAATGTACTGTCGACTTCTTCTCAAACTAATCCTAAGAGACAAGGCCGTATGGATTTGTACGCTCGTTCTCGCTGCAGCCTTTTTCGTCCCCATTGCGTTCAATTCACCCATCTACGGGCCCTTCTTTATGAAACAGGGCATGCAGAGCTTTGTCGACGCATTCAATACGCGCGCGCCCCAGGCCAGCGGCACAGACCTATCTCCAGAGCAGCAAAATGACGCGGAGCTTGCAAGATACGCGAACGCCGCCCTTGCCGCTCAAACCGACGCCGCCTTTCTCGATTCTGCCGAGAGCTACTACGCGCTCATGGGCGAAGGCTTCCAATCCGGGTCCATCGTGGGAGACCAAGAGACCAATGACGCAGCGCTCGCATATTGCCGTGCCCTGAGCAGCTCCGGCATCACGGATATCCCGGCCTCCGCAAACGACCTGCCATTCCTCTCCTTCCTGCCCTACGCCATTGCCCAGGCGCCGTCCTTCCTTCCCTTCATCCCCTTCCTTCTCTCGTCGATACTCGTGCTCGGCGCCACAAGGCCTGCGACCCTGGCGGCGAAGGCGCCCGTGCCCAAATTCCGGCGCCTTATCCAGATCGTGTTTTCGATAATCGTCGCGGGGACCGCGATGCTCCTCGCCGGCCTCGCACCCGGGGGCATTTACGCCTTGGCCCTAAACGGCTTCGGGCAGATCGGGTACCCGGTCGCCTTCTTCCATGACGGCGCGCTTGCCACCACGACCGCGGGAGACGTCTTCACGACCCTGCTTCTCGCGCTGCTTGCGGGCGGAACCTTGATATCCGTTTGCTCCGCCGTCCTATCGACCGCAACGAGGCGCGTCCTCGCGGGCCCCCTTACCTCCGCGCTGCTTGTCGCGGCCCCGGTATTCCCGTTACTGTCCGATTCGGCACTAGGGCATAACGCCGCGCTCAATCTCCTGCCGCTGGCCGTATTCTCGCCTATCGAGGCAACGGGTTACGTAGGATGCTTCCCGACAGAATTCATTGGCTCCGGTTCGGGCGGCGCATCGATGCTTGCCGTGGCCCTGATATACGTCGCGGTCTTTTTTGCGGTCGGCGCCGTTGCGACACGTTCGCCCAAACAGTATGGACCCGCGAAAAAGCACCATGGGCTCGAGCTTCTGGACGTGAGCGTGGGATACGGAAGCACGACGATACTTTCAATCGGGTCGCTTTTCCTGAGCCCGGGAACGGCGGCGGGCCTCGTCGCCCCCAACGGCTCGGGGAAAACCACCCTTCTTGAAGCGCTGTCGGGCCAATTTCCCACCCGCATCCGCTCGGGAAGCCTGGCGGCAGACGGAATCAGCCAACGTCAATCAGCCGAATTTGCAGAACTCGTCTACCTGAGCTCTTCAGGCGGCACGGATCTCTATCCCACGCTATCGGCCCTCGAGCACCTTGCTTTCGTTAGGGAGGCGTGGAAATCGGCCACCGACATCGACTCGCTCTGCAGCTCCCTCGGAATCTCCCCATATCTCGACAAGCCGACCCGTAAACTCTCGACAGGAATGAAGCAGCAGGTAAAGCTTGCCATGGCGATATCGACCGATTGCCCGTACCTCATCCTCGATGAACCGCTGAACGGCCTCGATCCGGGAAAGCGGAAAACCTCCTGCGACGCGATGTGCAGTGAGGTGGCGCGGGGACGAAGCGTGCTCATTTCAAGCCATCTGCTCGACGACCTGGCAGACCTCACCAACTCGTTCTACTTCATCGAGGCCGGCACGCTCGTGGAAAAGATCAAGTCGTCCTCGCAGACGCTCAAGCAGGAATACCTCGATACATACGAGCGAGGTGAATGACATGAAACTATTTGAACAGCTGAAGTCCAATGCGTCGCGCATGGCTGTCTACGCCATCCTCGTGGCAACGGCTTTATGCGGAATCGCGGCACCCGTCTATGCGCTCAACGGGGAGAAAGGCGATGTCGAACCCGCGTACATGGCTTCGACGGTTAAGGACCGGTACAAAGCCTTCTCTGGAGACACGTTTTACGTAGCAGGGTACGACACGACCTACCGTCAGCTTCGCTACAACAAGGGCTACGACTATCTAGGCGCAGAGGCAATCAGCTATACGTCGGGTTGGTACCGCTCCAACTATGGACACATAACCCAGTTCAAGTGTAACTACCGTGTGTACAACTAAAGCAACCGGCCGGGACGAGGGGTGACGCAAAAGCGTCGCCCCTCGTTTTTAACCATGTCAACTGAACCTAGTTCAGTTTGGTTGATTTCCGATCTCAGCCGAACACATTGAGCGGAAAGGCCGTTCCCGCAGTCAGTCGAACGTCCCCGGGGCCCTTCTCAGGCCCCGGGGACGGCATTTTCCCAGTTGAAGGAACGGTGGAGATGTGTTTCGATGGGTCAGATTCGTGTCGTTCCGAAAAGACCGTGAACCTTTTGTGGGACGCGCGGCGCCGTGGTACCATAGCCGAGTTTGTTGTCTTGGTCGGAAACCAAGACGCCTTATGCGCTGATCGGTAACCAGCGCCTGACCAATAAGGAGTCCTACCATGAAGCAGGGTATCCATCCCCAGTATGTCGAGTGCACGGTGACGTGCTCCTGCGGCAACACCTTCAAGACGCACGCTACCGTGTCCGAGATGAAGGTCGAGCTTTGCAACGAGTGCCACCCGTTCTACACCGGCCAGCAGAAGTTCGTCGACACCGGTGGACGCGTCCAGCGCTTCGCCGACAAGTTCGGTGGCGCCGCTGCCGCCCAGCTCAAGAAGGCTGAGGAGGCCAAGGCTGCCAAGGCCGCCAAGGCTGCTGAGGCCGAGGCCGCTCGCAAGGCTGCCGCTGAGGCTAAGGCTGCCGAGAAGGCTAAGCGTGCTGCTAAGTTTGCCGAGGAGGCTGCCAAGCAGGCCGCCGAGGCTCCCGCAGAGGCTCCCGTCGAGGAGGCCGCTGCCGAGGCCGAGACCACCGAGGCTGCTGAGTAAATAGCTCGCCGCGGAATCACTCGCATTCATGGCATGAGGGCCGTGCATCCATTTGGGTGCGCGGCCCTTTTTCTTTTTAAATTAGTGCGAACTAACCTGTCCCCATGGCACCACATGGCAGAGAGGCGGCGTTTGCCCAGATAGACCTGCCAAAATTAACCTGTCCCATTGTGGCAGGTTGGTCGTAGTTATTACGTGGCGGTCGAGGTCGACCGTATAGGCCGCGCCTTGTTTGGCTAAAGTACAATCATCTGTGTTTAACTCGCCCGCAGCTGCACGGCGTGGGCGATGGCCAAAAAGGAAAACCACATGGGATTCATGTCAAAGCTGCTGTCCTTTGGATCCGATAAGGACCTTAAGCGCTACTACAAGATCGTCGACCAGATCAACGGTCTTGAGCCCCAGTTTGAGAAGATGACCGAGGAGGAACTCCGCGCCCAGACCGATAAGTTCCGCGAGCGTTACGCCAACGGCGAGTCGCTCGACGACATGCTCCCCGAGGCCTTTGCCACCGTGCGTGAGGCTTCCAAGCGCACCATGGGTATGCGCCACTTTGACGTGCAGCTCATTGGCGCCATGGCACTGCACGAGGGCCACATCGCCGAGATGAAGACCGGCGAAGGTAAGACCCTCGTCTCCACGTTGGCCGGCTATCTTAACGCTATTGCCGGCAAGGGCGTGCACGTCGTTACTGTCAATGATTACCTTGCCAAGCGCGACTCCGAGTGGATGGGCCGCATCTACAAGTACCTGGGCATGACCGTCGGTCTGCTCCAGAACAACATGCCGCTCGAGCTCAAGCGCCCGGCCTACCAGGCCGACGTCACGTACGGCACCAACTCCGAGTTCGGTTTCGATTACCTGCGCGATAACATGGTCACCCGCCCCGAGCAGCGTGTGCAGCGCGGCCACAACTTCGCCATCGTCGACGAGGTTGACTCCATCCTAATCGACGAGGCG
>ERZ827150.4511-NODE-4511-length-12151-cov-2.747851_pt1 | contig 12151 bp, 7 predicted proteins | sample MGYA00519779_ERZ827150 | MGnify/ENA primary metagenome ERZ827150 (study PRJEB31778, sample SAMEA3449267) | human gut metagenome | biome: human gut; feature: human-associated habitat; material: faeces | place: United Kingdom | collected 2010/2012 ...
TGAATTTTTATATGAGTGTTGAGAGTGTAGCCCGCGTGTCTCATTGCCTCGGCAACTGAAAGGTAAGCGTCGTGGAGCTGAACGTATTTTCCGACAAGTCCGATATTTACAGATTTTTCTCTCGCCTTTATTCTTGCGACCATTTCTTTCCATTCGGCAAGGTCGGATTTCGGAGCGTCAATTCCGAGTTCGCGGCAGACGACCGACGAGAAGTTCGCACTTTCGAGCATTAAAGGTGCTTCATAAAGGCACGGAAGAGTGATGTTTTCGATAACGCAGTCGGGTTTTACGTTGCAGAAAAGCGATATTTTCTTGAAAATAGAATCTTCGAGGGGCTCGTCGCAGCGGAGAACTATGATATTCGGGTTTATGCCCATTCCTTGGAGTTCTTTTACGGGATGCTGCGTCGGTTTTGATTTATGCTCGTCCGAACCGCGAAGAAATGGGACAAGAGTTACATGGATAAAGAGACTGTTTTCTCTTCCGACTTCGAGGGAAACCTGTCTTGCGGCTTCGAGGAACGGCTGGGATTCGATATCGCCTACCGTACCACCGATCTCGGTGATCACGAAATCGAACTTGTATTTGCTGCCCAACAATTTCACGTTACGCTTGATCTCGTCCGTGATGTGAGGAACTACCTGAACAGTCTTACCCAAGTAATCGCCACGGCGCTCCTTGTTGATGACACTTTGGTAGATACGCCCAGTCGTGATGTTGTTGGCCCGAGTGGTCGGGACATTCAAGAAACGTTCGTAATGTCCCAGGTCGAGGTCGGCCTCGTGGCCGTCGACGGTTACATAACACTCTCCATGCTCGTATGGATTCAACGTACCCGGATCGATATTGATGTAGGGGTCAAACTTTTGGATGGTTACCTTGTAGCCTCTAGCCTGAAGCAACTTACCCAATGACGCGGAAATAATGCCCTTGCCTAATGAAGAGACGACACCTCCCGTAACGAAAATGTACTTTGTATCTGCCACGATCTTAAATATTTTAAGTTTTCTTTAATGTGCGAAATTACACTTTTAAAGCGCGAAGGTAAGAATTTTCGTTGAGACCTGCTAGAATCCTGGCTGGTTATTCTTAATAGATTTTAGGGGGCGTTTTCAATTACACTGTTATGAAAAATAAAATACACTGCAGTGTAATTGGAAACGCACTGCAGTGTATTCTTTATTATATAATGATTTACCGGAATCAAGCCTTCCGTTTCTCGATCTGCTCCTGTACGATCGCGTCGACAACGGCGACAGTAGTCAGGTTGACGATGTCGCGGGTCGAGCTCTCGACGTCGGTGAAGTGGATCGGCTTGTTCAAGCCCATCTGGATCGGACCGATTGTCTCGGCGACACCCATCTCGAGTAAGAGCTTGTAAGCGCTGTTCGCTGAGCTCAGGTTCGGGAATACCAACGTATTCACGTCTTTTCCGTTCAACTTGTTGAATGGATACATATCGTCACGCAGCTTCTTGTCGAGCGCGAAGTTAACCTGCATCTCACCGTCAATAACCATCTCCGGATAGTTCGTGTGGAGATAGTCGATTGCCTCATGTACCTTCAATGGGCTGCCCTGCTTGTCGGAACCGAAGTTAGAGTAGGAGAGCATCGCCATGACCGGCTCATGCGCGAAGAATTTGACCGCGTCGTGAGTAAGACGTGCGATATCGATCAGTACCTCGGTCGACGGGTGACGGTTGATCAATGTGTCGGCGATAAAGAAGGTACCCTTCTTGCTGGTAACGATGTTCATCGCTCCGAAATGCTTGTAGGAAGGACGGATACCGATGATCTGCTCTGCCAGTTTCGTCACTTCCGAGTAACGGCTGTAAACACCGGTAACGAAAGCGTCCGCATCACCTGTCTCGACCATCATCATACCAAACGCGTTACGGTCCACCATCTTCTCGCAAGCCTCGGCGTAGGTAACACCCTCGCGGGCACGCTTCTCCGAAAGGATACGGGCGTAACGATGACGGCGTTCCGTCTCACGGTCGTGACGCATATTGACGATCTCGATGCCCTCGAGGCTGATGCTTTCCTCCGCGGTGATCTTTGCCAGGCGTTCCTCATTACCCAACAGGATAGGAATACAGATACCCTCGTTTTTCGCCTCGACAGCGGCCTTCAACATATTGATGTGGTTGGCCTCGGCGAAGACTACCCGTTTCGGATGTGCCTTGGCCATATCAGTAAATGAGCGCAACAGCTTGTTGTCGTAACCCATCATCTCACGCAAATGGTTGCAATAGCCATCCCAATCGGTAATGGTCTTGCGGGAAACGCCGGATTCGATGGCTGCCTTGGCAACTGCGCTTGAGACACGGGTTAACAAACGGGGATCCAATGCCTTGGGCAGGATATAATCGCGGCCAAATGTCGTCCGTTTCAATTGATATGCCGCATTCACCACATCGGGAACCGGTTCTTTGGCCAATTGGGCGATCGCATGGACAGCCGCCAGCTTCATTTCCTCATTAATCGCCTTGGCCCGAACATCCAATGCGCCACGGAAGATGTAGGGGAATCCCAACACGTTGTTGATCTGGTTGGGATAATCCGAACGGCCGGTAGCGAAGATGATGTCCTCGCGTGAGGCCATAGCGTCGGCGTAAGAGATCTCCGGATTGGGGTTGGCCAGGGCGAAAACGATCGGATTGTCGTTCATGCTCCGTACCATATCCTGCGTCAGGACATTCGCTACGGAAAGTCCGAGGAAGACATCGGCGCCAACAACCGCCTCTTGCAATGTCCGTACGTCACGGTCGGTCGCGAATTCTCTTTTCGCCTCATTCAGGTCGGTACGTTTGGTCGAGATGACACCCTTACTGTCGCACATGATGATGTTCTCCTTGCGTGCGCCCAACATTACGTAAAGCTTCGTGCAGGAGATTGAAGCGGCACCGGCACCGTTTACCACGATCTTGACATCCTCAATTTTCTTGCCGGCCACCTCGAGGGCGTTGATCAAACCCGCACCTGAGATGATCGCCGTTCCGTGCTGGTCGTCGTGCATAACCGGGATATCCAGCTCGTTTTTCAGGCGGGTCTCGATCTCGAAACACTCCGGTGCCTTGATATCCTCAAGGTTAATACCACCGAAAGTCGGGGCGATCGCCTTGACTGTCTGGATGAATTTCTCGGGATTCTTCTCGTCTACCTCAATATCGAAGACATCGATACCCGCGAATATCTTGAACAATAAGCCTTTTCCTTCCATGACGGGCTTACCGGCCAAGGGGCCGATATCGCCTAAACCAAGAACGGCGGTTCCGTTTGAGATGACGGCAACCAGATTTCCTTTGGCGGTATATTCATATGCGTCCAACGGATTCTTCTCGATTTCCAGACAGGGCTCTGCGACTCCCGGTGAGTAGGCCAACGAAAGGTCGGTCTGCGTGCTGTGGGGTTTGGTTGGGATAACCTCAATCTTGCCTGGCTTGCCTTCGGAGTGATACCGTAAGGCATCTTCTTTTGTTACTTTAGCCATAACTTTTCCTATTAATTGTTCTTTCTATTGACGATTTTTCCGCGAATGTAACATTTTTGAGAGAAATTATCGCTTTTTATCCCTATTTTATGTCCGATTGTTTAGTTGGGAGAGAGAACTTCTGTGTTATGGGATAAAAAAGATCGGGGAGCTATCCGCATAGATAACTCCCCGTTGTGCCCAGAACAGGACTCGAACCTGCACGATCGCAAAACCACTCGCACCTGAAACGAGCGCGTCTACCAATTCCGCCACCTGGGCCTGCATTATTTATGTCGCTCCGTCATCTCTTGACAAAGGTTGAAACTTCGAAAGTCTGTTAGCTCTTTCTTTGTTTCGGGTGCAAAAGTAGACGTTTTTTTTGAACTTGAAAATATTTTGGGATAAAAAATGAATGGAAATGTAGCTTCTTGGTCCTCCTGATTTAGAGAGTCAGGTGTGGCATACAGGTGAAATTCATGAATATCACCAGGTTCGTATGCCACCCTGCCTCGGCCTATTCTCGGTCTGTCCGGAAAGGCAGCAAGGGGAGTCCTTGCGTATTATAGAGATTACCTATTAAAAAGTCCCTGAAACCATAACGGACAGCGGTCGGCTTCGCTACCTCTGGCGAGGAGACGATCACCGTTTTCTTGTTGCCGTCGATCCGCGCCTCGGCCGGATGGAATTGCTTGTCTTGTCCGGCGATCTCGAAACCTTGTATGCCATTATCCCGGTTGAAGCCCTCCTCGACATGTTTGAGGTAGAGTGTTATCTCGTTACCTTTGATCTCCATGCGCTCATATTCCGGACTTTCGCAGGCGATGGTGTGGAAGCCATAGCTCTTGTTGAGTGCCATATAGGCCAAACGATAGCCGACAGTCCGTTTGTCTTTAGGGTGGATCTGTTTGCGCTCGTATGGCTCGACAAGGTCATTGGTCGAGACGATGCCGCTATTAGGGATCAAATGAGCCGCGATCGCTTGTTGCTCACGTAAGAGGGCGCCTTTGTCCTCACCATATTCGTAAGGTGCGATTTCTACCAGATAGAAAGGCAGTTCGCCTTCGCCCCAAAGGGAGCGCCAGTGGTCGACCATCGTCGCTAGTCGTTTGGCGTAGTCCGGTCGTCCAACATTCGACTCGCCCTGGTACCAGAGGAATCCTTTGATCGTATATTTGCTGGAGGGCTTCAACAGACCATTATACATAATCATCGGTCGGAGGTATTCCGTGATCTGGTCGTTATTCGCGTCAGACAACTTCACATCCGGATATCCTTTCAGGATCTCTTCCGGCAGCCAGCCTTCGACGGTTGAGCCGCCCCAACTGCAGTTGATGATTCCGACAGGTACTTGCAACACATCAGTCAGGAGTGTCGCGAAATAATAGGCGGTCGCTCCGAAGTCAGGCGCTTCTAAAGGCGTACAGGTTTTCCATTCGCCTCCTGAGGGGTATTTGCGTGGTGTCAAGGCGGCCTCATGGGCGATGGTCGCGTAACGTAACCTGTTCCGGTATTGTCCGGCGGTCGCTATGGTGTGGTTGCCATCCTCGATCGGACAATGCCAAAATCCCCGAAGGGGCATCTCCATGTTGGATTGTCCGGAGCAGAACCAGACCTCGCCGATCAGCAGGTCGTTCAAGACAACTTTGTCCTTGCCGTTCTCGATACGGATACTGCGAGGCTCGAAACTGGCGGAAGGGGTCTGTACCTGGATTTCCCAATCTCCGTTGGCATCGGTTGTCGTGGTATAACCGATTGTACTCCACGAGCAACTGATCTTGACCTCAGTGTTGGGCAGGGCCTCACCCCAAAGGTGTGCTTGGGTTTCCTGTTGCAGGACCATGTTGTCGCCAATCAGGTTGGGCAGTTTGATTTCCGCCTGGGCCAGTCCGCCTGCCAGGAGCAGACTGGAGAGCGTGAATAAGATCGTTCTTTTCATAATACTATTTCTGATTTAACTTTCGTCCTGTCCGCATGGATTGAAGATCAGGACTTGACGCGTAAAGATAAGGAATAAATTCGCCATGTCAAACTATCATGTCTCAGATGATTTTGTCGCGGAAGTAATAGCTTAGGGTTAGTTCTTTTTTGTTTGAACACAATATTGTATAAAATATTTTTCATTTATTTTAATATTGCGTCTGATATGGTAAATTTGTCTTGCGTTTAACTCTTATTTCTTTAATTCAAAAGTATTGTTTGTTATGGTTGTGAAGAGATTTTATATGATTGCGGCTTTATTGCTGCTTAGTGGGACGATATGGTCCCAGATGATTGAGTGGGCATTGTTTGATACGCCAGAGGTTTCGGTGGATGCGTTCAATGGAGGAATGATTCGCTTATGGGAAAATCGGCGTTATGGACTGATGAATCATGAGGGAAAGACGCTTCTTGAGCCGATTTATGATTGGGTGGATACAAAAGGTGACGGTATTGCTGTGGTGAAAAATGCTGAGAAAATTTATGGAGCCATGAATTATGAGGGAAAATGGATCCTGGATATGGCTTATGCGAATATCTCAAAATATGGTTATGTATTGGCCGTTAAAGATATGAATGGGAAACATGCTTTGTATGGATTGGATGGTAAGCAGATTTTGCCGTTCGAACATGAGATCTCAGAGGTATCTCATTTTCCTTTGTTGTCGATCACTTTTGATGATAAAAGTAAGCTCTTGTATAGTTATAAGACGGATTCGGTTTACAGTTACCGAAATGCCCGTTCTTTAGGCACTTATTATTTGATAGATGATTCAATTTGTATAGATAAGTATGGGCAAGAGATTCCGTATGAATCCTTGTGCCAGAGTTCAGCGAAGGCCAGAGTGAGTAAGCAAGGTGATAAATTTATTTTAGTGAAGCCGAATGGGGACAGTGTGCCCTTATCGTATTTGATAAGCAGTTATGCGGATGATTATCTTTTAGATATGGGGGATTCCGGAGTCCGTTTTTATGATAAGTACGGCGAGCTGGTTTCTAATGAGGTATATAAAATGGTTCTTGTTAACGTAAATGGGGCATTGACTTATACTACTAGTCCTGAATTTTCGACTTGGGGTCTCTTAGATCGGAATGGTAAAATTCTATATAAGGAGAAATGTTCTTTCATTGAGAATCCGACGGTCGATATCGCCTTGTTGAGTGTGAATAATAAACAATTGGTTTATAGTTTGGATTTAAATAAGGTACTGAATGAATATGCGGAGGTGAGAGAATTCAATGAAGGGCTCGCGCGGGTGAAATCTCTGGATGGAAAGTATGGGTTTATTAATGAGAAAGGAAAGGAGGTTGTCCGGGCGGATTTTGATGATGCGGGAGACTTTAGGGAAGGATTGGCCTTGGTGAAACGTAAGGGTGAATCTTATTATATTGACAATAAGGGAAATGTTGCGATTGGTAAAAGTCCGTTCGTGCGTTATTTGGGTTCGTTCGGTGATGGCGTCGCTTTGGTAAGAGATGAAAATACGAACAAGTATGGCTTTATTTATAATCCTTTTTTGTCGGAGAATGAGCGTTATAGCTTCAATCACCTGTCTCCCGGATTGGCAGAGATTTACCAATATCAGGGAGATTATGAGATGAGTAATAAAGATTATGAGAAGGCTGGGAATTATTATATAAAATCTATTCAATGTGATTCTTGCGTTTCTTCTGTTTGGAATGATCTGGGGGTTTGCTTTGATCATTTGGATAATACGGAATATGCGATGGTCTGTTTTGAGGAGGCGTATCGGTTGGATGGTAATTTGACCGCTAAGAAGAATATAGAAGTCCTTAATGCCCGTTCATCATCTGAATCAGAAAATAACTCGGCTTCGGATAATAATTGGGCCGATCTTTTGATGGGGCTTGGAAATTCCTTAATCAATTTGGGTAATTCGTTGGGGAATGGTGGCATGACGAACAACTACCAAAGTGGGAATAATGTGTATATGGGTACCGGAACGCCAATGCCTGCTACAGGCTATTATCCTTCGGATATCAATAATAATACAAGCGATTCGGAAAGTTCCTCAGGGCGTGATCTCGCTTATTATCAAAGGTTATATGATGGCTGGGAGCGTCGGGCTAAAGAGTGTTATGAGCTATTGACCAATTCCGGTTATAGGACTATGGACGAAGATGGGAAAATGAAAGGTGGTAGTACGGTGAGGAGTCAATATGTGCGTCGGCAACAATTGCTTAGGGAGGCGCAGCGTGAGATGCAAAAAGTTCGAAGTGAGGCTCTGAGAGATGGTATTACTTTAGTGAAATCTCAATACGAGGATGCTTCTGTCTCGTTATATTGAGTGGATATTAATTTCCACTGGCAGAAATCATTAGGACGAATTCCTGCCAGTGGAAAATCCACTGAAATTGATAAAATTGTAGTGATTTATATAGTTTAAATTTACCACTCGATGAACTTACCGCGCTGGCGTCGTTTCTCCAGTTCCTGTTCCAGGCGGATGCGACGGCCCTTGGCGATATAGCGACGGGCGAAGATGTTCGGCAGGGCAACACCTAATGAGATACAGAAGATGATCAATGCCGAGTTGATGGCGTTGTGGAAGGCGTTGGTGATCTCGCCAACCACACCGTGCATATTGATGAAGGCCAACAGGGCACGATACATCAGCACACCGGGGATCATCGGGATGACCGATGGGATCGTCAGCACGTGGTTGGGCACGTCGAACCAGTAAACCGCTTTTGCCGCGATGATACTGACCACGAAGCTGCCCATGAAAGAACCGATGACCGGTCCGTAACCCAGCTCGAAATTGACGAAGTTACGTGTACAGACGGCTATAATGGCGCACAGGGCGACGAAGCCCAGCAAGCGGGGCTGTACGTTGAAGATGGTTGAGAAGCCGATGGCGGCAATGGCGGCGGCGATGGCATAGACGTAATAAGGATCGTGAGGCACCATGCTCAGCTCACTGAACTTATGGTCGATCAGGATGTCGTTCATCACCAGGATACGGAGCGCGAAGGCGATACCGAAGGCCATCGCTCCCATGATCATGACCGTATTGGCCGCACGGATGATACCCACTTGCAGGTAGTTGTCGATCATGTCGTCGACGAAGTTGATCAGCGGCACGCCCGGCACGATAAACAGGGCACAGGCCAGCAGTGGGTGATAAGGCGTATTCGACAGTGTCGAGAAAGAGGCGGCGTAGGCCAGGCAGGTCGATATGAATGCGGCGATCGCCATGCTTACGTAATGGTTGATGCCCCACTTCATGCAGTATGCCCTTGTTTGGAAACCGCAGAATGCGCAAATGGAGGCATAGAGGAAGGCGATCCAGTCGCAACCAAACAGCTTACAGAAACCGCCGCAGGCAAAAGCGGCGCAGATGGCCACCACGAGGGGCTTATAGCTTCGCGGCTTGTTGGCGATCTTCTCGAGCTCCTCCTCGAAACGATCGATGGAATAATCCTGCTCGATCGCCCGCCAGGAGAGACGGCTGATCTCCGTAAGGGTGGTCATATTAATGCCATGTTTCTCGCATTTTTGGAACTTGGAGAAGGAATGGGTCTCGTCGCTGACGTTGACCATGATCATGGTCCAGCGGATGTCGAGGTGCAATTTGTCCTCGGGGATTCCCAAAAAAGCGGCGACTCGTTTCATGTTCCGGTCGATGCGGTTGGTGTCGGCCGCGCTCTCGACCAGTAATTTGCCGGTCCTCAACAAAAGGTCCAGCTTCCTGCGGAGCAGGAGTACTTCTTTATCCGTCATATTTTCCCCTAAAAAATAGAAATGATAACTAACTCTTTATTCGGCCGCGAATTTACAAAGAGCAATCATTTCCCGCAAATTAATTCGTCGCCTGATGGTTTCCCATGACGCAAGTCCCGTTGAGGCGGGCGTTCGGCTCGATCTCGAGGGTACGTGTGGTGATATCCCCCTCGATTACGGCGGAGGCTTTCAGTACCAGCTTCTCGGTGATGGTGAGATTTCCTTTGATCTGGCCCTGGATCTCCGCGTTGTCGGCCGTAATGTTGCCTGCGACAGAGGCTTTCGGGCCAACTACGATCTTGCCCTTGCAGGTGACATCGCCCGTCACATGGCCGTCAAGGCGAAAATCGGTATCTGTCGTGATGTTGCCGGCGACGTTGGTGCCCGCGGTCATGGTGTTGTGCAATCCACTAGTGCTGTTCTCCTCGTTATGTCTGATTTTCATCTTTTCTCCTGTTTTGTTTACCACAAAGTTAAGATATTTCTTGGGTGAATGGCGTACTTTTGATAGATTTACCTTTTTAAACGGTTTTTATTATGGAGACAAAGATCGAGTTGAGAGAAATGCGATTTTACGCGCATCATGGTGTAGGCGAGCAGGAAACGGTTGTGGGAAATTGGTTTACGGTCGACTTGACCCTGGAAGCCCCTTTAGGGCTGGCGGTCGAGAGCGATGACCTGTCGGCGACGATCAATTACGCCGAGGTCTACGAGGTGGTCAAGGCGGAGATGGCCGTGCCCTCCAAGCTGATCGAGCATGTCGCCGGACGTATCATGCGGGCGCTGAAGGCCCGTTTTCCCCAATTGACGGCGATCGAAATTCGTTTGGCGAAGCGAAATCCGCCTTTCGGAGGCGATATTCGTGAGGCGGCGGTCATTCTCCGGGAGAAGTATTCCTGAAATCCGGCGAATTTTCGCTATCTTCGCAGGCTCAAAACACAAATGGATATATACTATGGCTTTTACCAACAATGTTATGATTGTTCGTCACGAGTTGCTGGCGAAGTTAGTGAGAATGTGGAAAGAGGATCGTCTGGTCGAGGATATCGACCGGTTGCCCATCGAGTTAAGCCCCAGAAAGGCGAAGCCGAAGGGACGCTGTTGTATCCACAAGGAGCGGGCGGTATGGAAATATAAGTCGCTGCCTCTTCTGGGTTTCGATATGAACGACGAGGAGGACGAGTTGACACCGCTTTCCGACTATGCTCGCCGGGCGCTTGGCCGTAAAGGCGCCACGAAGGAAAATATCATGTGCGTGGTCGACGAGGCTTGTTCCTCATGTGTCTCTGTCAATTATGAGATCACGAACCTCTGTCGTGGTTGTGTTGCCCGTAGTTGTTATATGAACTGTCCGAAGGATGCCATCCATTTCAAGAAGAACGGACAGGCGGAGATCGATCACGATACCTGCATCAGTTGTGGCAAGTGCCATCAGAACTGTCCTTATCATGCCATTGTCTATATCCCGATCCCTTGCGAGGAGGTCTGTCCCGTTAAGGCGATCTCGAAGGATGAGTATGGCGTGGAGCATATCGACGAGTCGAAATGTATCTATTGTGGCAAGTGCGTTAACGCTTGTCCTTTTGGCGCGATCTTCGAGATCTCGCAGGTGTTTGATGTCCTGCAGGGCCTGAAGGAGGGCGAGCCGATGGTGGCGATCGTCGCTCCCTCGATCCTGGCGCAGTTCGGCGCTTCGGTCGATCAGGTCTATGGCGCTATCAAGTCGTTGGGATTCCTCGAGGTGGTCGAGGTGGCGCAAGGCGCGATGGAGACGACCCGTCATGAGGCGGAGGAGTTGGTCGAGAAGCTGCATGAGGGGCAGCCGTTCATGACCACCAGTTGCTGTCCGTCGTACGTGCAACTGGCCGAGAAGCATATCCCCGACCTGAAGAAATATATCTCCACGACCGGTTCGCCCATGTATTACACTGCCCGTATCGTTAAGGAGAAATATCCTGACGCGAAGGTGGTCTTTGTTGGTCCGTGTGTAGCGAAGCGGAAAGAGGTAAAGATGGATCCATGTGTCGATTATACCTTGACTTTCGAGGAGGTTGGCTCTATCCTGGCGGGCATGGAGATCGAGATCGAGAAGGCTCAGCCGTTCTCTGTCCTGTTCAACTCGGTTCGCGAGGCGCATGGGTTCGCCCAGAGTGGTGGCGTGATCAATGCCGTTAAGGTTTACCTGAAGGATAAGGCGCCCGACGTGAATGTCAATGCGGTTCAGGTATCCGACCTGACGAAGAAGAATGTCTCCCTGTTGCGGGCTTACGCTAAGACAGGCAAGGCACCAGCCCAGTTTATTGAGGTGATGGCTTGCGCCGGCGGTTGTGTCACCGGCCCTTGTACGCATGCGGAGAAGGCGGCAGGCCAGAAGCAGTTGATGAAGGAGCTGAGCAAGATGTAATATAGTCGGTCGGCCCGTTCGTCTGTCGAAGGCGGTGTGTCAAAATCGGATCAATAACCCGGTTTTAGCACACCGCCTTATTTTTTTATGTTTATCCTAAATATATAATACCATGTTGACGATCAATATACGGATTTGTGTCCGCTGGAACCTGGGCGGATGGAAAAAGAAGGAAACGGGACGGGAGGAGAAGGAACGGAAGTCGCGTGCGTTAAGAAATTCGTTCTTCAAGTTTATGGAACGGGAAAGGGAGCGCCTGAGCCGTCAGGGACGTTTCGGGACTGCCGCCAATTACCTGACGGCAAGGAATTCTTTTCGGGCCTTCCTGGAGGGGCGCGACCTGTCATTCGGGCAGTTGTCGAGGCGGTTGATGGCGGATTATCAGGATTGGTTGAGACGGAAAGGGATCTCGCCGAATACCTCTTCCTGCTATATGCGGGCCTTACGGGCTGTCTACAACAAGGCGGTCGACGAGGGGCTGACCCGTCAGGCCTATCCGTTCAAGGGGGTCTATACGGGGGTAGAGAAGACCCGGAAACGTAACCTGGGGG
>ERZ827150.4516-NODE-4516-length-12143-cov-2.646178_pt1 | contig 12143 bp, 10 predicted proteins | sample MGYA00519779_ERZ827150 | MGnify/ENA primary metagenome ERZ827150 (study PRJEB31778, sample SAMEA3449267) | human gut metagenome | biome: human gut; feature: human-associated habitat; material: faeces | place: United Kingdom | collected 2010/2012 ...
GATGAACTTCTAAAACATATTCAAGAACTTGTTGAGCTTGAAAATGGTATTAATTTTGATAACAATAAAAGACTTGCAATAATATTAACCGAACATGAATTAGATAATTTTACTAATAATATTCCCAAGGAATGTACAACCATTTATTTGGGACATGAAGTATTGCCTACTGAAGAGCAAGAAAATTTATTCAAAAAACACGGCATAAAGCTTAATATTATTCCTGATTATTATTATAGAGACTTGGAGGGTTAATATGAATATTAAATTAGCTAATTTTCAATTAAAAACTATTAAATTGCTTCTTGAAAGCATGGAAGAAAAAACAAGAGATATTATTCTAAAAAGTCCTACTGGAAGTGGTAAGACAATCATTCTGACTCATTTTATGGATGAATATATTAAAGGACATTTTAAAATAGTATTTGTATGGTTAACTCCTGGTAAAGGTAATCTTGAAGAGCAAAGTAAAGAAAAAATGGATAGATATATTCATAATGCACAAACAAAACTTCTTGCAGATGTTATGACAAGTGGTTTTGAAGAAAATGATAGTTGCTTTATTAACTGGGAAAAATTAACAAAAAAAGGTAACAATGCTCTAAAATATAGCGAACGAACCAACTTTTTGGAATACATAGAAAAAGCAATAAATGATGGGTTAGAATTTAAAATTATAATTGATGAAAGTCATCAAAATAATACTATAAAATCTGATGAAATAGTTCAATATTTTAAAACCGATAAAATTATTCGTTGTTCTGCTACTCCTATTATTGATAAAAATGCAAAACTAATTGAAGTAAGCGAAAGAGATGTTATTGCTGAAGGATTAATAAAAAAATTATTGGTAATTAATGAAAATTTTCCGCAAGCCATAGTAACAAATAATCAAACTAATTATTTATTAACTGAAGCATTAAAAAAGTATTTTGAGTTAAAAGCATTATATCTTGAAAATAAAATAGATGTTAATCCTTTAATTGTTGTTCAACTACCTAATAGTTCTGATTTACTTTTAGATAGTGTTGAAAAGTTTTTTGAAAACAAAGGCATAACTTATGAAAACGAGAAACTAGCTTTATGGTTATCTGGTAGACATGAAAACTTAGATGATATTTCTGATAATAACGCAAATCAAATTGCAGTTATTATTAAGCAGGCAGTTGCAACTGGTTGGGATTGTCCTAGAGCAAGTATTTTGGTTAAACTACGAGAAAATATGGATGAAACTTTTGAAATTCAAACAATAGGTAGAATCCGTAGAATGCCTGAAGCAAAACACTATGGGAATGATATTTTAGATAGTTGCTATTTGTATACTTTCGATAGTAAATTTACCGCTGGGGTTAAATCAAGTTTAGGAGCATGTGCATTAGATGCAAAAACATTATTTTTAAAGAATGAATATAAATCTTTTTCACTTATAAAAGAACAAAGAACGGCGATTACTGATATACGTGATCCAAGGAAGGCGCTTTGTTCAATTGCTTTATATATGAAAAAAGAATTTAATTTAACTAATAACAAAGCGGAAAACAAAACAAAATTAGAGACACACGGTTTTATATTTTCCAAAAATATTATTAGAAAAACAATATCAGGTAATGTTATATCATTAAGCGAAATTACTAAAAGTAATGATTTAAATGATATATGCATTAGTGAACCAATCAATACACATATTCATGGCAGAGAATATCATAATAGAGTTGGCAGAATAGGACTTGAAATCAGTTTAGAATATTCATTTATGAATACTATCATTGGTAAATTATTTGGTCAAAAGTTTTCATATTATGATAAATTGTTAACTTTACAAACTCGTGAATTATACGCCTTTGTGATAAATAATATGGATTTATTAAGGCATGTTGTTCGCGAAGCAATGGCAGTATCCATTCAACAAGTATCACTTGATTTAAAAAATACTTCTGAAAGAGAATTTAGAATTCCGCAATCAACGATGTTTACATATGATTCTAGTAACAAATTTCAAAGCGAAAGTGTTAAAAATGTATACAACGGATATTTATTATCAGCAGAGCCGCGTTCATCTTCTGAAAGAAAATTCGAAAAGTTTTGTGAAACTTGTTCTTCTGTAGATTGGTTCTACAAAAATGGTGATAAAGGTGACGAATATTTATCTATTCTTTATCTAGATAATTCAAATAGACAAAAATTATTCTATCCTGATTACATCGTGTCAATAAATAAAGAAATTTGGATAATAGAAACAAAAGGCGGATTTGATAAAACAGGTAATAGTGAAGATATTGATATTTTCTCACCCAAAAAGTTTGAAGAATTAAAACGATATTTAACAAAGCACAATTTAAAAGGCGGATTTGTTAGGTTTGATAAACATTCTGAAGAATTATGTATTTGCATAGATAACTATAATGATGATATTCATTCTAGCAGTTGGCAATTATTAAGTGAAATATTTAAATAGTTTAAAAAGGCAATCCTTAATTGTGGACTGTCCTTTTTAGTTTATAGAGTTCAACTCATTATTTTATCAATCAAGTTATACTTGTCTTAGTTTTTTATTCAGTTCTTAATGCTACAACTGGGTCTTTTTTACTAGCAATTTGCGCTGGAATTAATCCGGCAATTAAAGTCATTAACATCGATATAGCAATTAATATGATTGCTCCTCCAATTGGTAAGACAGCCAAGTTTGAAATATCTGTTAATCCTTTTAAGATGATATTTGCAGGAATAATAATTAATGAAGTTACAATTATACCAATCGCTCCTGAGAAGAAACCAATAGAGATTGATTCAGCGGTAAATACACGTTTAATATCACGCTTTGAAGCTCCAATTGCGCGTAATATACCAATTTCTTTTATTCTCTCTAATACTGAGATATAAGTTATAACACCAATCATAATTGAAGATACAACTAATGAAATAGAAACAAATACAATTAACACAATGGAAATAATATCAATAATCATTGAAACACTCGACATAATTAAGCCAACATAATCAGTATAATTTAAGACATTTTCATCATTGCCCAATGCAACTTTAGAATTCTCATTATACTTATCAATCATTTTAATAATTGCTTCTTTATTAGCAAAATCATAAGCATATAAATCAATTCTTGATGGTGAAGATAAATCACAAACGCCTAATGTTCTTAAATTTTTTTCGTAGGATTCTTTATCATAATAATCATCAAGTTGAGTTTTTAAAGTTGAAGTAACTAATATTTCAATCAATTTATCAGTATATGTAGAATCTGTTTTACCTAATACATACATTTCATATAATTTATTAGCGTATTCCATTGATTCTTGATAAGTATCAAATATTTTTGAGCCATAAATAAGAGCTGCTAAAGTTGTTTTTACTTTACTTTCATCATTACTTTCAAATAAATTTATATAGTCTCTACCTAATCCATCATAAATGTAATTAGCGTAACTACTCTTTTTACTTTCATCATCGATAATAGTTTCCAAATAATTGATAACATCTACCTTATTATATTCTCTATTTGTAAACTCATTACCTGTAAAGACATTAATGGTTGGATGTTCTTTTTGATACTTCACTACTTCCGAATCATTAATACGTCCTATCATATTAGTAATCAAGCTAGAGCGATAAGCAACAGTACCCGATATTGCTTTTCCTACTGATTCTTTTTTTGGTTTAATAATGCCACTTACTTTTAAGTTAATAACACGTTTATTATTGTTAAACACCGCTTCTAAATAATCTTTATCATTACGCATATTATCAGCCTTATTACCATTCATTTTGTAATAATCAGAATTAGGGAACATGACATATTTAGTATTCATAATTGTTTCATAACTTATTTTAATTGATGGCGCATTAGGATTACGAATTAATTCTTGATATTGTTCATTAGTGATTAAACCAAGTGTATAAAGTGTTAAATCCGTAACTTCGTTATTTTCATTTAATACAATAGCAATTTCATCATATTTAGTTGGTAAAGCCCCTTCAACAATTTCATATTGTTTCTTAATTAAATCATCATTATCAATCATTTGTGACCATGTTTCCATGGAAGAATACATAACGTTACTTGATGAACCCATTGGATCTATTGATAGTGTTTTATCATGATTATCGCTTTTATACATTTGAATATCTAAATTGTAATAATATTTGATATTCGTATTGCTAATAGTTTCAGAAACTGTTGCATCAGTTTCTAGATATTCTTTAAATGCTTTTAAATTATTGACACGAATTGAATCTTGCATTGCCGCACGTAATTTTGACATTATGTTATTAGAATAAACTGCATCAAATTCGTGATCAGGATCTTCATTTACTTTAGTGAACATCTCAATTAAACTAGTCATATCATTGGTTTGTGATGTTAAGGAAATCGGATAAGATGATAATGTTTCTTCTTGTACGCGATCAATATAAGCTTGGAATCCGCTCGACATTGATAATATTGCGGCAATACCAATAATGCCTATTGATCCAGCAAAAGAAACTAAGAACGTACGTGCTTTCTTTGTTAATAAGTTTCTAATAGATAAACTTAAAGCGGTAAAGAAAGACATATGTGGTCGTTTACCTTGAGTCTTCTTTTCTTTAATTGGCGGTATTCTAACTAATGGATTACTATCAGATTTAACCTTACCATCAAATAATTCAATTGTTCTTGTGGCATATAATTTAGCTAATTCTGGATTATGAGTAACCATAATTATTAATTTGTTTTGTGAAATTTCTTTTAATAAATCCATTACTTGCACACTAGTGGTAGAATCAAGAGCACCAGTTGGTTCATCCGCTAAAATGATTTCTGGATCATTTACTAAGGCACGAGCAATAGCCACTCTTTGCATTTGCCCACCACTTAATTGATTTGGCTTAGAATAAATTTTATCTTTTAATCCTACTTTAATTAAAGCTTCTATGGCTTTTTTCTTACGTTCTTCTTTGCTAACTCCAGATAATGTTAACGCTAATTCAACATTAGCTAATATACTTAAATGTGGGATAAGATTATAGGATTGGAATACAAAACCAATTGAATGGTTACGATAATTATCCCAATCATAGTCTTTAAATTCTTTTGTTGATTTATTATTAATTTTTAAATCACCACTTGTGTATTTATCAAGTCCGCCAATGATATTAAGTAACGTTGTTTTACCGCATCCTGATTGTCCTAAAATAGCAACAAATTCATGCTTACGAAAATTAATTGAAACATTTTTTAAAGCTTGAATTACTTGATATGTTGGTGTTCCTTTTTTTCCAATGTAATATTCTTTCGAAATGTTTTGTAATGATAACATATTATCCCTCCTACTCTTTTATGGCTTGCGTAATTTTTTTAGATATACGCATAAATTCTTTAATATCTTCTATGCCCACTTTTTCTATGACTTTATTAGCTCTTTTTAAGATTCTATTTGCATTTTTTTGCTTTCTTTTCTTCCATTACTAGTTAAACGAATTATCGTAAATCTTCCATCATCTGCTGAGTCACTTTTTTTAATCAAATCTTTTGCTTCCATTTTCTTTAATAAGACTGCAACTCGAGCACTAGATAAGCCAGATTCAAGGCAAATATCTTTAGAATAGCATTCTTCATTATGGCTAGATAAATAATTTAAAACAAAGCATATGCCACAAGCATTTTTATCTAAAATTTTAAAGAAGTCTTTCGGATACGTTTCTTTAAATTGTTGAATAATTTTTATTACTTCGCGCTCATCCATAATACCACTCCTTTAAACTACCTAACTAGGTTAGTTAATTTTATAATTTACGCTAATTATTTACAATACATTTACATGAATTTCAAAATAAAAGAGGTTTCATTGAACCTCTTATTTCTTATCACTAAAATCATAATCAATATGTTTGTCATTATGAGACTTTTTATCAAACTTACAAATATAAACAATATCGCTTATCGCGGCTAGTATAACTAAAGCACCTATTACAATAAGAATTATTTTCATAACCTCATTAGCAATATTAACTGAAATCGGTAAGAACACTAGAAATAATATACCAACCACTATTTTAATAATATCATCTTGAACCAATGGAAGTTTGTAATAATATATTTTAAGTAATGGAAGAATTATTAAATAAAATGCTATGATGATATTCATTACTGTTCCTGGAAACACTATCATACACGCACCTAAGACAATACCAACCACTGAAGCAATAATATTCGCAGTCGGATTTTCATACTTATTAAATAAGTTCACGGCATTAATAACAATTGTTATGGCACCAAAGATAATAAGTATCCAATGTAATAATTCAGATAGTGGCACAAGACACGCTAGTAAAATGATACCTATGCCCACTAATACACCGACAATTGCATTTGTTAACGTCATTTTTTTCATAATAATCACGCTCCATTTTTTTAATCTTCATATGCATAAGGAAATCCTGTTAAAGTAATTCCTAATACAGCAAAATTATAACACTGACTTGATTTATATGGTAGATTTGTATTTAAAATTTCTAAATAAGATACATTCGTTCCATCTAAATAAATTCTAATATCATGATTCATCATACCAGTATCAAAATTATCTCTATAATAAGTACGAAGTAATTTACCTTGATCGTTATAAGCATTAATAGTAAAGATTGGTTTATCTTTATCAACTTTTTTACTATTATTTTTCATCGTACCAATATGAATATCTAATTCTAATTTTAGCCAATTGTTTTCAAACATATGTGTTTGAAGTCCATAGTATGTTGTAGCATTTTTATTAGTGTGCATATTTATTCCGCCACCTTCAGTGCTACTATAATATTTAATTGAACTTGCTCTTACGATATTTCTTCCATAAATCATATTTAATAATGGCGATACACTATCTTGATCCATCGTTGATAGTTTAGTTCTATTATTCATATACCAATTGTAAACTTATTATTAATATTATCTGGAATTGGATAAATGGAATCACCTGTATTTAACGAACTACTATTACTTGTAGATGGCTTACTACTTGAAAAACCGCTACTACTTGTTGATGGTTTACTACTAGTAGATGGCTTAGTAGTAATTGATTCACTATTGTTAGTAGATGGTTTATTATCATTAGTTGAAATTGCATCTCCATTACTAGCGGAAGAACTATTTGATAAAGGTAAACTCGATCCAGTTTCACAGCCAACTAAAAGCAAAATAAACATCATTAATCCAATTTGCTTTTTCATAAAATCACCGCCTAAAATTCAACAACACTTATATTATAATCCAAATTTTATTAATAACACACACTCAAATATTTATTTATTCGCTTCAACCTTTTTTATTGTATCATTATTTACAATACCTACTACATCGTCAACTGGTAAGGTAAAAGCAATACCTTGTCCTGGAGTTTCTAAGCCTACATTTTGATATAAAGCATGTAATAAATCCGCTTTTAAATCACGAGGAATTAAAATCATAACGATTTCTTTTTCTGGGTGAATGGTAATATTAAAAATACTTTCTGATTCCTTATTTGCAGTTCCACGTGCTCTTAATATAGTACCACCACGGGCACCAATCTTTTTAGCCACGTCCATAACCACTTCAGAAAACCCGTTATTAACAATACAAAATACTACTTCATAATCCATTTATTTTTCCTCCTTCACAATTAATGGGCGATTATTTGCTAAAAACTGATAGATAGCAACACCAATCACACTATTTAATGAAACACTATAAGCAATGCCTTTTCCATCACGGATTGTGGCAAATTTTTCTTCTAAAGTTTCTAAAATTTTCTTGATATTTTCATCTTTAATAATAGAGAATATCACTGCTTTTTCAGCATCCGCTAAACCAAGCATATTAAGCATTTCCGAATTAGCGGTTCCTCTTCCATAAGTTACTAGTTGCATATTTGTTTCAAAATCTTGTAATAAATCAACATAATAATCAGCTTTTTTTCTATTAACTACAGTAATTAATAATTTTAATTTTTTAGGGGCGATATTTTTTGTTTTATTATTTTCTATTTTATTCTTAGGTTCTTTTTTCATGATATCATCTCCTATTCAAAATCGATAATTTGTTCATCATCAGCATCTAAGATTCGATGCATTGCAATTTTCTCTTTTAATTTATTAGTAACAACTGATTTGAAGCCTAATAATTGAATAGTAATGAGTGGAGTCATGGCAACCATTGCTACAATACCAAATGCATCTGTCAATATTTTAGCGGCTCCACTTTCACCATTTAATGCCATACAAGCTCCAATTGCAAATGGTAAGATAAATGTTGAAGTAAGTGGTCCAGAGGCAACACCACCAGAGTCAAATGCAATGGCAGTATAAATTTTAGGGACAAAGAATGATAACCCTAAAGAAATCAAATAGCCTGGAATTAAATAATAAAGAATTGAGAAATTATAAATTATTCTAATTACTGATAAGCAAATAGAAATGCCAACGCCAACTGACAAAGCAATTAACATTGAGTGTTTCTTAATTTGTCCATCGGTTACTTCTTCAACTTGCTTATTTAAAACGTGAACAGCCGGCTCTGCTAAAACGACAACTAAACCAATGATAAAGCCAAATACCGCTAATAAAATTGGATGAGAGGTGGCTAATTGTTCACCTATTTTATAACCAACATTTTTAAACCCAATGTTAACCGATGTTAAGAAAATAATTAAGCCCAAATATGTATACATAATACCAATACCAATTTGTACTAATTTTTTCTTCGGTAATTTTAGGCAGATTCCTTGAATAATAAAGAAGAAAATTACGACCATTCCTAATGCAATTGTTACTTCTTTAGTAACACTCCATAAATTCGTTCCTATTACTGATAATAGATTACTGCTTAATGAAAAATCTTCTGGAACATAATTAATAGTCTTTGCATTAAATATTCCTAATACTAATACAGCAAGAATCGGTCCAATTGAGCATAATGCTACAACACCAAAGCTATTTTCTGAACTCTTTTTACCACTTAATACAGAAGCAAATCCAACACCAAGTGCCATAATAAATGGAACAGTAATTGGTCCAGTAGTAACGCCACCAGAATCAAACGCTAACGCTAATAAATCACCATTACCACGCGCCATTACAATTGATGCCAAAGCAAATAGCACCATATACAAATACATAAGAATAGAAGATAAGTCATTTTTACCAGTCATTCTTATAACCGCAACAACTAAAAACATGGCTACACCAAATCCCACTAATCCAATTAGTAATGGCGCTGAAACAATGCTTTTAACATATGAAGCTAAAACCATCAAATCAGGTTCAGCAATAGTTATTAATAGTCCTAATAAAAAACAAATGATTAAAACCACCGGTAAACTCTTGCTTTTTGTTAAACCCGATCCAACTTTTTCTCCCATTGGAGTCATAGCCATATCGGCTCCTAAATTGAATAATCCTATTCCGATAATTAATAATAATGCTGATACTAGAAATACAATCATTTCATAATTGGTAAGATTAACTAAAGGGGTAAAGTTTAGTATCACTACTATTAATGTAATTGGTAATACGGAAATCAATGCTTCCTTAATTTTTCCTAATAATTGTATCAATATTTTGTCCTCCTTTTTTGCTTATTTTATCAAAAATAATTTTTATAACAATGATTTAATTATAAAATTAAACAGTGAAATTTAGATTGTTTATTTCTGCTATTTAATTTCTTCTTTTTTTATAATTTTTATTGGTGTATCTTTTAAATTCTTATACAAATCATCCATAAACAAGAAATCATAATAATAGATCATTGCATTATCCATAAATTCTTTTGATTTAATGTCAGATTTACTAACTTTCTTACTTTCATAATCTTCACCATATTTATCCATTAAGTACATTTTTTTAATTAATTTATCTAATCCCTCATAGTAAGTTGTTAAACAAGCATGTTTTTTAAAATTACCATGAGATTGATGATTCTTTCTTCCACTTCCATTTTTAGGCGCAAATTCTTCAAAGTTCATTACTTTATAACCCGATAATAAATAATGAGCGTTCCAGCGGCTATGTTCAATAAAAGCAAGCATATTAGCCACACTAAGTTTGAAATAATCTTCATATTTTAAACTTTCATTATTAGTATGATTATATATTTTAAAATATTCTTCTTCTGTTACTTCTACATAGCCATTTTTGATATTATCTTTTTTAGCAATATCAAACCCAATTAGATTTAAAGCAAATGGAAGATTTAATGTTCGATAAATACTAGCATATTGTTTAATTGGAAGTTGTGCTTCCCAACCATATAATTTATCTTTTGGTAAAGGAGATAAAGAATTATATTTGCCATTTGTAATTTGCGCAATTTTTATAATATTTTCATTTATAATTGCATCATGTTTAAATTCCATACCTTCTTTTCCAAAGTATACAAGGCGAGAATCTTCTTGCTGATTTTTATATAATGTGTCACCTTTAATTCTTACAAATACTTTATAATTTGGTAAATCACCTAAGAAATTGATTAAGTTATTAGCGTAACCTAAATTTTGTAAATCACTAGCTAAAGAGACAACAATATAGGTATAAGAATTATCATTAATCATTTTTAATAATCTATCTTTTATTTCATATGAATAGACATCTAATTTTTTATGTTCTAAGTTACAAATCTTTTCTGGTTTTGGTAAATCGCTATTTTAATAATTACTATTTATTTCAAAATCAATAATAGAAAAGGCATCATTATTAAGACAATGATCTTGGTTATCAAAAATTGCATAATTAATTGGAGAAGCAATAAAGTGCCCATTTTCCTCTTTGGCAAATTGGAATTCCATAGCCATTAATTTGAATAACTCTAAGTTTACTTTACCAAAACCAATAAACATTGTGTTAATTTGTTTATCACTATGTAAAGCAAAGTTACTAGTATAAAAGTCACGTGGAATATATCGACTCATTGGATAGTCTTTTATAAATTCACGAGCAATAAGTTCATAACGATTAAAGCAATTGACAAATGATTTTACTATATGCTCATCATTTTTATTAAATTGATCTGTCAATGCCCTTATTTCATCACAATCGGCTTCAATATGTAGGTAAATGGCATTATTCAAATCTTTGTTAAGATTTTTTGCTTCAATAATTTCCTTATATATTTCTACTACTTCGGAATATGAATACTCTGAATCTTTAAATAATATTAAGTGACGTTCACCTTGTGCTATTTTATTAATGAGTTTAGGGGATGTAGCTTTACCGCGCTTAATAAGAATATTTTTATTAACTAAATCTGAATAAGTTTTATAATCAATTTTGCGGTCTATAATAAATGCATTCTTATTATTTTCTAAATATTTAAGCGCTGACTTACTATATCCAATAACAATATCGCCATTTTGTTTAATGATTTTGTTAATTTTATAATTGTTTTGCGATTTATTTGTTGCTATAACTAAAACTGTTAAAACAGTTGTTAATGAACATAATAATAAAGCCAAAATAAAATCAAATTTCCAAACAAGTGAACTATCAAATAAAGGACGCGCTAAAGAAGAATTTGCTTTAAATGCAAAAGCATCCAAAGTATCCTTAATTAATGAAAAATAGAAAAATACATCTAGTTTGTTTCCACTCGTACTTTTTCCATAAATACTTGCAGTCACATACATAAGATATAAAATTAAAAATGCTGGTAGTAACATTGCGATATTCTTTTTTGAAACAAGTTTGCGTTTTTTTATTACATTATAAATTGTAATAAATAATACGCTTAACACACCTATTAAAAAAACAATAGATAAGATTTTATAGACCATAATCATCTCTCCTTTTTAGCAAACGCAAACACAAAAAAAACAAACTTATGTTAAGACGTTTTATAACATAAGTTTATCATATAGATATTTAATGTGTAAACTATATAATAGTTTAATAATATATTAAGTACAAAATAACAACCATGAAACTAAACAATTAATTTTGTGCTTTTTTACTTTTCAATCTTCTTTCATAATATAGTTGTCTAGTACATACACACTAAAATAAAACATTAAATACACTCGCTATAACATCAATATCACAGTTTCCGGCAACAAACTTTGTCGGTATTAATATTTTTAAATTTAAAATGTGGTACTTGACATTGGATATAATGAAATAATTCA
>ERZ827150.4519-NODE-4519-length-12137-cov-2.800281_pt1 | contig 12137 bp, 10 predicted proteins | sample MGYA00519779_ERZ827150 | MGnify/ENA primary metagenome ERZ827150 (study PRJEB31778, sample SAMEA3449267) | human gut metagenome | biome: human gut; feature: human-associated habitat; material: faeces | place: United Kingdom | collected 2010/2012 ...
TGAATCATGCTTTTCAATAATTTAACTGCTGAACTTGCCATTTGCAAATCGCTTCCGGCTATTTTCCCCGTTTCGTGTCCCCGCACCGTTCCGCCCGCAGCGGCCGCCCGGTCCCGCCCCCTCTGAAATCCCGCTAGGAGCGAGCGGGCCTGCCCCCCCCGAATGCCTGTTTCCATAACGACAGTTCAAGCCCGCGGGCCGGATTGCATCATCGAGAAATACGTGTTATATTATCCAAACGCCAAAATGGCGGCCACTTATTTCAGTTTGGAAAAATTTCAGATGACAAACACAGATTACTTTTCCCGCGAATTCCAAAACGAGTTTGAAGAAGCCGCGTTCCGCATCGCCGAGAAAAAGCAGAAACAGCTCGAATGCAGCCGCAGCGGCCAGTCCCCTTCCGGAAAGTTGAAAAAACATCTGCCGACGGGCGGCAACTTTACCGGTCTCTTTCTGTGGGATACCGCTTTCTGCGTCCAATGGGCGAAATATGCCATGGAACGCTTTCCCGTTACGGATTCCCTCGACAATTTTTATGACCTGCAGGAAGAGGACGGTTTCATCTGCCGGGAGTATACAAGCGACGGAGAGGCATTCTGGTCGAAAAAACATCCGGTCTCCTTTGCGCCTCCGCTCCTGAGCTGGGCGGAGGTTTCGCTCCACGAAAACGGGCTGACCGGAACGGAACGGTTGAGGAAGGTATATCCTTCCCTGAAAAAGCTGCATGAATTCAATCGCCGGAACTGGCGGCGTCCCGACGGTCTGTACTTCGGGGACGCACTCGGCTGCGGAATGGACGACTTACCGCGTTTTCCGGTCAATGTCCGGTACGATATTACGGACGGGATCAAGCTGGAAAGCTCCATGGTCTGCCGAAAAGGACAGGAATTCTTTTCCAAGATCCGCGACAATCCGCTTTATCGATGGAACCGCCAGATGGGCTGGGTCGACATGAGTTCCCAGATGGCCTTCGACGCTCTGAATCTGAGCCGGATTGCAGCAGCCCTCGAGGACCGCAAAAGCGAAGCCGCCTGGCTGGAAGAGCACAGGGAACTCGGAGAAATCATCAACGAAAAGTGTTTCGATGAAAAACTTGGTTTCTATTTCGATTTTTATCAGGGTTCCGTGATTCCGCGTTTTCATGCCGGAGGATTCTGGCCGATGTTTGCCGGAATCGTCCCCCCGGAACGGGCGGAAATTGTGGCGGCGGCGCTTGCCGACCCGGCAAAATTCAACCGGAAGGTGCCTTTCCCGGCTCTCGCGGCGGATGACCCCGCATTCCGCCCGGAGACGGAGTACTGGCGCGGTTCCGTCTGGCCCTGCACCAACTATGTGGCGCTGTGCGGCCTGCGAAACATCGGCCGGGAAGCGGCGGCGAAAAAGTACGCGCAAAGATACTATGCCGCATATGCGGAACTTTACCGTTCCACAGGCACCATCTGGGAGAATATTTCACCGGAACAGTATGATTGTCCGAAAAAGGTGTCCGCGCCGGATTTCTGCGGCTGGGGAGCGCTGGTTCCCGTGACGATCGCCCGCGAATTTCTGCAGTGAAAATGCGTCATCCCGATTCACGCCGCCGGGCGGGAACGGAATTTCATATGAGCTGAAAGAAATGGCAAAATCCTCGCCGGCAGCTTTTCGTCACCGTCTGCGGTATTTGCAATCCTTTCTGCTTTTTCGCGTTTCCATGCAGCAACCGGATTATACGTCAAATCCGGTCAGCCGAATATACTGCCCGGCTCCGAACCGGACGGCCCTGAAGAGAATAAAAAAAGCTCCCGGCGCTTCAACGTCCGGGAGCTTTCTGAAATCGAACCGTTATTTGGCGCGGCGGATGCCGAGCGCGTCGGTAAGCTCGATGTACTTCGCGAGATTTTCGCGCATCAGGAACGCCAGCAGCTTCTTGCGCAGGCTGACCATGGCCAGCAGGCCGCGGCGGGTGCTGTGATCCTTCTTATTGGCCTTCAGGTGCTCGGTGAGCTCGAGGATGCGAGCCGAGAGCAGCGCGATCTGAACTTCCGGCGAACCGGTGTCGCCTTCCTTGCGGCCGTACTTGCTGATGATTTCGCTTCTTTTCGCCTTGTCCATAAGAATCCCCTTTCGCTGTTGCGCGTCCGGCAGCCGTTCCGCCCGGACAAAGAGCGAAAGACCACCTGAACCGTTGATGATTCTGTTAAAATATCCCGCCGCGCCCCATTTTTCAAGCGCGGAACCGCAGAAATCGAAAAGAAAAAACGCATCCGGAGTTTCTTCCGGATGCGTCGTTCTCAAAACCGGCGCTTACTTCGACTTCAGGTCGGAGTTCAGGCTGATGGCCTTGTTGAAGTTGTTGTAGAGACTGATCGACGCGGCGACTTCGATCGCAGCGGAAATCTCCTCGTCGGTCACGCCGGCCGCAAGAGCGGCGGAACGGTGCGCGTCGAGGCAGTATTCACAGCCGTTGACCGCGCTGACCGCGATGATGATGAGCTCCTTGGTTTTCGGATCGAGCCCCTTGCCGGCCGCCTCGGCGATCCGCATGGCCAGATCGAGAAAGTCGCCGTTCCGCCCCATCGCCTGAAACACTTCGGGGACGAACCCGAACTTCTTCTCGATGCCTTCCTGAATCTTGACCGCTTTCGCATCGCCGGTCTTGTTGTAAAGTTTCACACCCGCCATTTTCTCTTCCTCCTCTTTCAAATACGGAACAACCTCTATTCCGTCGCAAATTTATAAGACGAATCGATCTTTTCGGCATCCTTGCCGTTCTGCTTTGGATAATATCTCTTCTGATTGGTCAAATCTCCTTCCGACAACGTTTCCGTATGCCCGTCAAGGAAGAAGAAATTCGTACCCTTTCCATGAATCAAGAACGGCTTGCCGCCACTACCGTCAGCAAGGTCCAACAAATGCGATGCCGTTTTGGTATCCGTGCCGGTGACAGAACAACCTCCCATAACCAGAGCTGACGGCGACACCTGAAAATTGTCCGCATAAAGATGCCGGGTTCCTCGGAAATCAAACCCCTTCAAATCAGTGGCCGAAGCAAAAACCATACCATAGGTCTGCTTTAGGTCGGAAGTGATCCGGGTCTCGTCGTTTGTCGAATTGGAGTTGCTGTAATTGACGACGGAGGGGCAACGCAGAACGTTCGGGTCCTGATTCAGCTTGCGCCAATAAAGCGCAATTCCCCAGATATACTGGTTACCGGTGGTATCCGCTGATATGAGATGCTGGTCGGATTCATTCATATAGGCACTGATGAATGCCGTCGTCTGTTTCTGATTATTGAGGCATTTTGCAGCTTTGGCGCGCTCTCTCGCACCATTGATCGCGGGGATCAGTAACCCGGCAAGAATCGCAATGATCGCAATGACCGCCAAAAGCTCCGTAAGCGTGAAGTTCAAACGCTTCTGTTTCATATTTCGTCCCTTCTGAATGACAATACGTATTTGAACATGGATTCACATGGCTCTCCGATGATTAACCTAATAGGTCAAGGAGAATTTGTCAAGCCTTTTCCGGTCATCAGAGCTATTTTTCGCAAAAAAAAACGATTGTCATTTGAAAAATCGTCGAAAGTAACTTACTATATCATATAGGAACGTATGTTTCGATTTTGATATCCGGCAACAATCATGAAAAATACGGGAATCTTTAAGATTATGAAAACGCGACATTCATTTACTTTGACCGAACTTCTGGTCGTCATCGCCATCATCGCCATTCTTGCCGGGTTGCTGATCCCAGCCGTGATTCTCGGCCAGCAGCGCGGACGCATCACGCAAGCCAAGGCGGATATGAAAACACTGGAAACCGCCATCAAATCGATGGAAGGGACTTATCAGCAGATGGTCAAAAACGGCAAGGCTTATATGTCCAAACCATCGGGAAGTAAAAATTATATCAAAATCGGTGGAACAGATTTCAACACAAGCGAATATGATAAATACATCGTAGAGCTTTCCGACCCGAAGAATCAGATTTTCAAAGATCCCGATAAGCTTAATATCAATAAGCGCCGAATTCAATTCCTTGAACCAAAGTCCGGCTACGACCCGACTCAGGACGGCGACGATGCCGCCAACCTGCCGTTTCTCTGGCGCGATCCCTGGGGAAATCGCTATGTGTTCCTGATAGATGTGGAATTCAACGACCAGATCGAAGTTCCGTATAAAACCAGCCAAAAACTGGCCACCAAGCTTGCGATTTATTCGCTGGGACCGAATGGAACAAACGACGATGGAGCCAATGCGTCGGAAGGCACTGGTACCGACAGACAAGACGATATCGTCAGCTGGAAGTAATTGTTCCGAATCGGAACATGGACGGCGCGGAGTTGATTCCGCGCCGTTTTTTTGTCCGGGAAACTGGAAAAAATGTGTTTTGCGTGTATATTCCCCACACAAGAAAGAGGACATGTACACAAGGAGCAGGGCATGAGTTCATTCGGCAGATCGCGTGATTTTCTGGTTTATCTGGCGGTGCTGATCCCCTATCAGGCGATCCGGCTTATGCCGTATCCGGTCGTCAAAGGCATGGCGCGGCTCTGCGGCGGAACCATGAACCTGATTCCGTCGATCCGCAACCTGGTGCGGGCCAACATCCGGACCGCCTTCCCGGAATATTCCGAAACGGAGGTTGCACGGGTCGGCAGCCGCTCGCTCTACAACCTCGCGCTGAACATGGCCGAATTCATCTGGCTCAACGGCCGGCCGGACCGGATCGAGCGCTGTTATTTCCTGCCCCCCGACGTGACGGAGCGGCTGAAGGGACACGTCGCCCGGAAGGAGCGCATCATCTTCGTGAATCCGCACCTCGGCAGCTGGGAGGCGTCCGGCGTCATGGCCCCGTATTATGCGGGAGTCGATATGGTCGCCATCGCGAAGCCGGTCCGCAACCCGTATCTGAACAAAATGATCAACAGCGGCAACCGGGAAAAGGTCCGGGGGCTTGAAATCATTTTTTCGAGCGGAGCGATCCGGGCGGCGACGAAAGCGCTGCGCGACGGCCGCGGCGTCGGCACCCTGATCGACCAGAACACCCGGGTCCGGGACGGCGGCAGCTTCGTGAACTTTTTCGGGCTGCCGGTATCGAGCAGCACCGCCCCGGCCCACCTGATGAAATACTGCATCGCCCACGAAATTCCGGCCGTCATCATCTACGGCACGAGCGTGCGGCACGAGGACGGCCGGGTCCATGCCCACTCCGCCTATCTGCCGAAGCCGTTCTCCGAGTACGGCGACGAGACGGAAGTGCTTCAGGACCTGATGAACATCTCCGAGGAGTACATCCGGCGCTACCCTGACCAGTATCTGTGGTTCTACCGCCGTTTTCAGAACATCGAGCCGACCTGCCCGGAAGAGCTCAAAAAGCGGTATCCTTATTATTCGAAGGTGGTGGGGCCGCACTTCTACCGCAAGACGAGCCACGACATCAAAGCCGAGAAAGCGGAATGCCGCCAGCCGTAAGGGGGAGCGAAGCGACCGGGTTCAGGGCCATTCGGCCCTGGCGGGATTCCAAAGGCCGCGAAGGCCTTTGGTGGAGTTTGAGGCAAAGCCTCAAGCTGACCCGGGCGAAGCTCCAGCTCAGAAGACCGCAACAAAGTTGCGGCGCTTCGACCGGTGTGAGCGAAAGCGGCGAACGCCGCGGAGCGGTCAAAGGGTCTGCCGCGTTGCAATTCCGACAAACAAGGGTTGATCGGAGCCGCAAACATTGTTAAAATGCGAGCTATCAAGGTTGTAGACAGGGGGATGCGCGCCCCTTCCGGGGCGCGGTCTTTTTGCGCATCCGCGCAACAGACCGTGCGGGCTCCCCGTCCGAATCTTCGATTCGGTTTGTGAGCTGGTCGTTCCGCCCGCAGACTGCCTCCGGCGGCCGGGGCGCTTCGCCCCCGGACCCCAGACCGGCAGGGTGCCGGTGCCGACGGCGGCTTAGCCGCCTTGACTTTTACTTCATTATCTTTACGGTCAGCTTCTGCATCGTTCCGCCCGCAGGCTGCCTCCGGCGGCCGGGGCGCTTCGCCCCCTCCGCGCCAGGACAGGAAGGCCCTGCCCCCGGCCGGGCAGATACGCCCCATGCAGCAATCGGCGCCTTCGCGTATTTTTTTCGAAACCCGAGTATATTTTTTCCGATTTCATTATATATTAATGAGATTGAAGAAAGGATTGCAGTTCAATGTTTGAAAAGATACAGATACGCGGGGCGTCGCAGCATAATCTGAAAAACGTCGATGTGACGATTCCCCGCAATCAGTTCGTCGTCGTCACCGGGCTCTCGGGCTCCGGGAAATCGTCGCTCGCGTTCGACACGCTTTATGCGGAAGGACAGCGGCGTTACGTCGAAAGCCTCTCCGCCTACGCCCGGCAGTTCCTCGACCGGATGCAGAAGCCGAAGGTCGAACATATCGAGGGCCTCTCGCCGGCAATCGCGATCGAACAGCGAACGGCCGGCGGCACGCCGCGGTCGACGGTCGCCACCGTGACCGAAATTTATGATTATCTGCGCCTGCTGTATGCGCATGTCGGGATTCCGCACTGTCCGCACTGCGGGCGGAAGCTCGAGTCGCAGTCGGCCGAGGCGATCGCGAAGCAGCTGCTCGCCCTGAAGCCGGGAAGGAAGATGGTGATCCTGTCCCCGTTCGTCAGCGGCAAAAAGGGCGAGCACCGCGACGTGCTCGATACGATCCGCAACGAAGGATTCGTCCGCGCCCGCATCGACGGGAAGATCGTCCCGCTCGACGGAGAAGATTTGCCGGTGCTCGAAAAGACGAAGCGGCATACCGTGGAAGCGGTGGTGGACCGCCTGATCACCGGAAAGCTCGAACCGTCGCGCCTGACCGATTCGGTCGAGCTCGCCCTGCGCCACGGCAGCGGCACATTGACCGTCCTGCTCGATGCGCCGGAGGGGGAAGAACCCGAATTCCGCGAGGAGTCGTTCAGCGAAAACCTCGCCTGCGTCCACTGCGGCGTCTCCTACGGCGAACTTCTGCCGCGCAATTTCTCATTCAATTCGCCGTACGGGGCGTGTCCGCACTGCAACGGGCTCGGCATCCAGCAGGTCATGGACCCCGCGAAGGTCGTGCCCGACCCGTCGCTGTCGATCAAAAACGGGGCGATTCCGGGCTGGCGACGCGGTCCGCGCCATCTGATCATCTACTACAATCTGCTGCTGCGCAAGCTGGCCGAGTGGCTGAAGGAGCCGGACATGCTGACCATGCCGTTCGAAAAGCTGCCGGAGAAGGTGCGCCGCACCATCCTGTACGGCAGCGGCAGCGAACCGCTCGAATTTGAATACCGGATGCACGGTAAAAAGTACCGCTGGAGCAAGCCGTTCGAAGGCGTGCTCGACAACCTGCGCCGCCGCATGGAAGAGACCGAATCCGACTCCGTGCGCGAGCGGCTGAGCGAATACCTGAGTCCGCAGGAGTGCCCGGTCTGTCATGGCGCGCGGCTGAATCCGGTCAGCCTCGCGGTGACGGTCGGCGGTCTCGGCCTCGACAAATTCAACGCGCTTTCGGTCGAAGCCGCGAAGGAGTTCGTCTGCGGCCTGAAGCTCGAAGGCGAACACGCGGTGATCGCCGGAGACATCCTGAAGGAGATCCGGAGCCGCCTGACCTTTCTGAGCGACGTCGGGTTGAACTATCTGACGCTGAACCGGGTGTCGAGCACGCTTTCGGGCGGCGAGGCGCAGCGGATCCGGCTGGCGACCCAGCTCGGCTGCGGGCTGGTCGGCGTCCTGTACATTCTCGACGAACCGTCGATCGGACTGCACCAGCGCGACAACGACCGGCTGCTCGACACGCTGGAAAAGCTGCGCGACATCGGCAACACCGTGCTTGTGGTCGAACACGACCTCGATACGATCCTGCGGGCGGACTATGTGCTCGACCTCGGCCCCGGAGCCGGCGTGCGCGGCGGCGAACTCGTCGCATACGGCACGCCGCCCGAAATTCCGTCCTTTCCGCGTTCGCTGACCGGCGACTATCTGGCCGGGCGCCGGAAAATCGCGCTGCCGGAGAAGCGCAATCCCGGCAACGGGAAATCGCTGAAAATCCGCGGCGCCGCGCTGAACAACCTCAAAAAAGCCGATGTCGAAATTCCGCTCGGGACTTTCACCTGCGTGACCGGCGTCTCCGGCTCCGGCAAAAGTTCGCTCATCAACGGCATTCTGGTCCGCGCGCTGAATGCGAAGCAGGGCATTCAGGACCTGCCCCCCGGGAAGCATACGGCAATCGAGGGGCTCGAGCACGTGGACAAGGCGATCGTGATCGACCAGAGCCCGATCGGGCGCACGCCGCGTTCGAACCCGGCGACCTACACCGACGCGTTCGGCGGCATCCGCAAGCTCTTTTCGGAACTGCCGGAATCGAAGGTGCGCGGCTACGGCCCCGGCCGGTTCAGCTTCAATGTGAAGGGCGGCCGCTGCGAGGAGTGCAAAGGGGACGGCATCAAGAAGATCGAGATGCAGTTCCTCTCCGACGTCTATGTCGAATGCTCGGCCTGCGGCGGCCGGCGGTTCAACAAGGAGACGCTCGGCGTTTCCTACAAGAAGAAAAACATCGCCGACGTGCTCGACATGACCGTGAACCAGGCGGTGGACTTCTTCAGCGCGATTCCGTCGCTGGCGCGCAAGTTCAAGACGCTGCAGGATGTCGGGCTCGGATACATCACGCTCGGACAGCCGGCCACGACGCTGTCGGGCGGCGAGGCGCAGCGGGTCAAGCTGGCTGCCGAGCTTGCGCGGATTCCGCGCGGGCACACGGTCTACATTCTCGACGAGCCGACCACCGGGCTGCACCTCGCGGACATCGACCAGCTGCTGCGGGTGCTCTACCGGCTGCGCGACATGGGCAACACCGTGATCGTGATCGAACACAACCTCGACGTGATCAAGACGGCGGACCATATCATCGACATGGGTCCCGAAGGCGGCGACAACGGCGGCCGGGTCATCGCCAGCGGCACGCCGGAGGAGGTGGCGAAGGTGAAAAAGTCGCATACCGGACAATACCTGAAGAAATATCTGAATGCGGGAAAATGAGCAAGAACTCCGTTTCTCCGAAATTTACGCCGGAGGCGGCTTGCATTCTTTTGAGGGGATGTTATATTTAAAAAAACGAATTCCCAGCAGGAATGAAGAGGGGGAAATTGCTTTCGGCGCAGTTTCGTGCGAATCTCCGGCGAACGCATTTCCCGGTTCAAAATAATCAACATAAGGATCGATGAAATGAAGAAAAAAATCGCGTTTCTGTTCGCCCTGACCGGCGCGGCACTCCTGTTCGCGGGCTGCTCCTCGCTGCAGACTGCCGGGACCTCGAAGTTCAACGGCCAGAAAATCACCGCCTCCGGCAACGGCGTGGCGCACATCTCCGGCTACAGCAGCGGCCTCTACCTCCTGTGGATTCCGCTGATCGTCGGTTCGACCGAGAACCCGGGCGCCATCACCTTCGGCGAAGATTCCTGCAACGTCACTGCCGTGACGAAGATGGTCACCGGCAAGAGCAAAGAGATGAAAGCCGCCAAGACGGTCGACCTCGTCTCCAGCAGCAGCAGCTTCAACATTCCGGTTCCGATTCCGTTCATCTTCAACTGGAAGTCGGTCACGGTTTCGGGCAATGCGGCCAACTGAGCCGGCATCGGTACGGATCATCTTTAAACACAGGAATTTATTGACATGAAAAAGATTATGTTTCTTCTTTCCGTCGCTGCCGTCGGGCTGCTTTTCGCCGGATGCGCCAGCGTTGAGGCCGTCCAGAACCCGAACCTGAACGGCGAGAACATTTCGCTCTCCGGCACGCCGGTCGCGCACCTGAACGCCCAGAACTGGGGCATCTACCTCTTCTCGATTCCGCTCCTGACCGGTTCGACCGATGCAGTCGGCAGCATCGCCGTGCTGCAGGACACCGTGAACGTCGACTCGATGATTCCGGTCATCACCGCGAAGAGCAAGGAACTCAAGGCGAGCCAGACGCTCGACCTCGCGTCGCAGTATTCGGTCGGCGGATTCATTTTCTACTCCCGCTCGATCAACATCTCCGCGAACGCCGTGAAGTAACGCTTCGGGCATTTGCCGGAAAAAAGCCGTTTCCTCCGGGGAACGGCTTTTTTTGCCGGGCGGCGTATTGCATTCGGCTGTGTCCCCCGGTATATTATCCGGCGTGATGGATGAAAGGATACGCATGGCTGTTGCAAAGGTGATCGTCGACCTTGCCCTCGACAAGGAGTTCGACTATGAGATTCCGGAGGAGCTGGCGGAGCGCGTCAAGGTCGGCACAATGGTCAGTGTGCCGTTCGGCAAATCGCGGCGCGAGGGGTATGTTCTGAGCCTCGCCGAAACAAGCAGCTTCGCCGGGACGGTCAAGCCGATCCTCGGCATCTGCGGCGACCGCGCCCATGTGCCGGAGCACCTGGTGGCGCTCGGCCGCTGGATGGCCGATTACTACTGCTGCACGCAGGAGCAGGCGATCCGGACGCTGCTGCCCGCCGCCGTGCGGAGCGGCAAGGTCAAACCGAAAAAACGCAAGCTTTACCGCATCGCCGACCGCGAGGCGGCTTCGGCCTATGTCGCGGTCAACGCGCAGAAGCCCGCCGCCGCGCTGCGGGTCGATCTGCTGAAAGTACTGCTCTCCGACGGCGCGCAGCCGATCGAATCGCTGAAGGCGTCGGTGCCGGCGTTTTCGAACTCGTCACTGCAGACGCTGGTCCGCAAGGGAATGGTCGGAACAATCGAGGAGCTGGTCCGGCGCGATGTCTTCGGCGACAGCAAGGTCATTCCGAGCAAACCGCTCGAACCGTCGAAGGATCAGAAGAAGGCGCTCGAACTCATCGCCAAAATGCTGCGCGGCGAAACGCCGAGCCACGTCCTGCTGCTGCTCGGCGTGACCAACTCCGGCAAAACCGAGGTGTACCTTCAGGCCATCGCGATGGCGCTTGCACTCGGGAAGTCCGCGATCGTGCTGGTGCCGGAGATTTCGCTGACGCCGCAGACCGTGCGCCGCTTCCGGGCCCGGTTCGGCGACGAACTCAGCATCCTGCACAGCCGCCTGTCGGACGGGGAACGGTTCGACGAGTGGAACCGGATCAACGACGGCGAGGTGAAGATCGCGGTAGGGGCGCGGTCGGCACTCTTCGCGCCGTTCCGGAACCTCGGGCTCATCATCGTCGACGAGGAACACGAGTCGAGCTACAAGCAGTCGGAGGCGCCTCGCTACTCGGCGCGGGACGTGGCGGTCATGCGCGGCAAGTTCGAGGGAGCGGCCGTGATCCTCGGCTCCGCGACCCCGTCCGCCGAGAGCGCATACAACGCCGAGACCGGCAAATTTCTGCTGGCCCGCATGGCGGCGCAGGTGGACAACAAGCTGCCGCCGCATATCCGCATCGTCGACCAGCGGCGGGACGGGCCGCCGGAGCCGGGCAAAAGCACGTTTTTCTCCCCGATGCTGGTCGAGGCGGTGCGGGACCGGATGAACCGCGGCGAGCAGAGCATCCTCTTCCTGAACCGGCGCGGCTATGCGCGGGTCATGATCTGCGAGGAGTGCGGCTTCGAGGCGCGCTGTCCGGATTGTTCGGTGACCTACACCTATTCGAAGCTGCATGAGATCCTGAGCTGCCACCTGTGCGGCGGCGTGATTCCCGCCTACGCGGCCTGCCCGGAGTGCGGTTCGCCGAAAATCCGCTACGCCGGACTCGGCACCGAGAAGATCGAGGCGGTCGCGGGCGCCGTGTTCCACCCGGCCCGGATCGCCCGCATGGATTCCGACACGATGCGCGGCGCGGACGACTACGAGGTGGTTCTCGAGCGGTTCCGGCGCGGCGAGCTCGATATCCTGATCGGGACCCAGATGATCGCGAAGGGGCTGCACTTTCCGAACGTCACGCTGGTCGGCATCATCAATGCGGACCTCGGGCTCACCATGCCGGACTTCCGGGCGAGCGAGCGGACGTTCCAGCTGATCACACAGGTCGCCGGCCGCGCCGGGCGCGGCGACATCCGCGGCGAAGTCATCATCCAGACCCACAATCCCGAGAACGAGACGATCCTCTACGCGGCGAACCAGGATTACGACGGTTTCTCGAAATTCGACCTCGAATTCCGGGAACTGCTCGATTATCCGCCGTATACGCACCTGATCACGGTGTTCTTCCGCGGCGAGG